>Ga0307379_10011288_pt1 | contig 11734 bp, 10 predicted proteins | sample UN2MG_FD_202237 | JGI IMG/M metagenome (GOLD analysis project Ga0307379, IMG submission 202237) | Soil microbial communities from Risofladan, Vaasa, Finland - UN-2 | ecosystem: Environmental > Terrestrial > Soil > Coastal area > Acid sulfate soil | place: Finland: Risofladan, Vaasa | collected... | reverse complement strand
AGGGTACAGTTACACAATATCCTACCGGAGAATAGAATAAGATTCATAAGCATGTTTTTACAGCCATAAATGGAATTCCTGTCTCGACTTGAATTTTTGTCCACACTTGAACCTTTTCTATGTTTACATTAAACGTGTCGGGCCCAGCCTCCAGGGCATAAGCGGATTGAAATAGAAAAACAGATAAGCCGATGATTAACAGACTGTTCCAAACAAATGCTAAGGATTTGCCTATTGGTCCAGTCTCCTGCTACGGAGCAAAACTACACTACTCATGGAGAATACCTCTCAGCCACGTATGAAAATGGAGACTGGAAGTATGGTTTTATCAACCGCTCTTTTCCCATTTAGTGTAATTGTGATATCCCCTTTAAGCATCCCGACAGACATCTCTTTAATTTTATCAGGGATCAATGTTATTCGCAACAAATACTCATTCTTGGTTATTTCCTGGGGTGCAATTTGCAGTGGTAAAGGCTCATTCATTTCAAAATCCAACTTTTGCACCGGATTATCCATACTTGAGCTAATTTTTACTCCTATTTCCTTTTGTTCAAAACGAGATTTACTTGCAAGAATGAAAAGCTTTGCAGGAGCAAGTCGCATGCTTGATTCTCCTGCTTGTACTATCATTTTGAGGGGAATTTCTCTTTTTCCACCCGGTGTTGTGAGCGTAAAAAGGACGCTTCCACTCTCTGTCTTCTCTTTCGATACATCCTGAACCGAGTACGTCAGCGTAATTCTAAAACGAACATAATGCAGGCGTTCTTCATCAATTCGTTCCTTTGTCACTTCCTCACATTCTAAATGATTAATGTCGGTCTTGAATCCTGAAAAAGAGATTTCGTCATCAGCCATCCCCACGTAATAGTCCAAGACAACTGGGTATTGCACACGTCCCTTCGTCACCTCAATAAAACCTACCGTGGGCGATAGTCGATGTGAGTTCTTCCCGTAAACTATCAGCCGAAAGTCTTTGCGAATATTCAAATCTTCGCTGACGACGACGATCTGAGCGACCTGCAAACCGGCCAGCTTTACATCTATCTGGCTGTCGATCACAACATGTCCCGATTTGTTTCGCGTCAGCTTGACATCAAGACAGCTACAGCTTTTCTGGGCAATTTTCCATTTGGATTTATCAACTTTTGCCCAGACGACTATCCGTTTGTCCAGCGTCGAGCCAACGTCGACCTCACCGAAATTGATTACCTGTTCAGACTTAGCCTTAGTCTCGTCCATTGGTTTGAATATGCGTTTTCCCGTTGTATCTGAAGGAATAACAAGAGCTAATCCTTTCCACTCCTCGCTCAGATATTGAAGCGGGATCGAACTGACGCTTAACGACCGAGTATCAACAAGCTTGGCTTGATCACCCTCTGCTCCGGCGAACAGAACAAAGTGGAGAGGATTCTCTTTTGTTCCAGAGGTTTGTCCTACGGGGAGTATGGCATAGGCATCCAATTTAGACAATTCAGTAATGGTCAGCCTGCGTGGTTGTACCTTATACCCCATCTTCTGTGCAGCGTCCCTGAGATGTTTGAGATTGGTAGGTGCGTTAACGGGTATTCCTATGAGCCCGTAGATATTCTTGACGTCAAACTTTTCCTCACCGACTTTGGTCAAGCGTGACAGTGCCTTTAGACATTTAGGACCACAGGCCGCATCTCGTGCGAACGAGTGTAAGTCAGGGCCGTCATGGCGCAGTTCGTTCTGGGCGCCTGCGACCGTGACAAAAACCAGCATCACACACATACGCACCATCGTCGTCCGTAATCGTAGAATTCTCATGATTAATTCGACTCTTTAGGTAGTTTTCTTTCGAAATAATACCACTCGCATAATCAGCAACAAGGCAGAAGCAGCAACAACAATACCCAATAGCCACAACATCAAGTGATTCTCCGTTTCCTGACTTTCATCATTGCTGCTTGTCTGTGCAGGTTGCTCTTGCGCTACATCCGTATGCACATCTTCGGGTTCTTCTGACTCATTGTCCATTTCTCGTGACACAGGCATGGTTTCATCGGCTGCAGGCCCGGATTCCAAGATGTCCAGTTCTTTCGAAGTCATCACCGTTTCTAGTTCGCTTGGTCCTATTGTATACTGCAGGCCTTGGATTTTGTCCCACACACGCGTTCCGTTGGGAAATACGTAGCTAAATGTCTCAGCGGGGGCTTTGAAATAAGGCACATATTCGTCAATAGTCAGTTTAGAAGTAAACGAATGATTCGGCCCCGCTATATGTTCCTCCATGATTACACGAGGATACCACAAGATGCCTGTGTCTGTTGTTACACTGGTAATTTCTTTAGCCTCTTTTGTGACTACCTTAGTGTTGTAAGTATACTTCGTTTTCATGGGTAGCATACCCTTCTCATGGGCGAACCAATATGTCCTGCTAGCACCGTAGTTACTTAATTCCAATACGTGACAAGACTCACCGGCCACAGATTCCAGGTACGGGTGTACCTGTACCTCACCAGTTTCAAGTTCCCTGTTATAATACTCAATAAAAACGGGAATCCCTTGCGGGTATTGCGGCTTAAGCTTCTCCATCCACAATGGTTCTTCTTGGGAAGTGGAATTGCTATGCAAGAGAGAAGGAGTTGATCCAAGAAAATCTGCGAGCAGATTCATTAATTCATTACCCCTGCCGCGCAAACCTTGATAAATAGTACCATTATCAGGACCCTGACCACTCGGATAATTTAAATACTCTCTGCCAATACTGCCATCAAACGAATTAACATTATAATCATCAGTAACGTCAATTCCTTGTGGAGAACTCGTATACCGAACCAGGAATTTGTTGCCATCCTGAATCCTCTCGATATGAAGGAACTGGGTTAGTCGACGACCTCTTGGGTTTTGACCTTTCTCATCCAGCACAATTTTTGTACATCGTAATTTCAAAGAATCTATATTGCAATAACTGGCCTCCCAGCCATCAACAAGCGTCTGTGCATCCAAAAATGCTTCCTCTTTGCTGTCATCTGCTATACACATTCCCGGCACAATTATACAGTACACCAACGCAACAAAGGTGCATAGCAACAATAACGAACGCTTCACCAATGGTAATGCAATACAGACCATTTACGATCTCCAAAACAATATAACGGTATAAGCCACACAGAAACCTACACTACCGCATGATTTCTCAGCATCCAACATTATACCACAGTAAGATTCTATATTCAAGATGATTTTGTCATAATCTACACCTTATTTCGTACTGAAAGCGGCATTAGCAAAGTTTTGCTATCCCGTAACAACGTATTGTGATCAAACAGAAAACGAGCAGTCGGAACTGATGATCATGAATGCAAAGCAATACAGGAATTAAATCAGTCTATGAATATTACACAATCAACCAGTGCCAGAGCAACCGTTATACGAACCGTTTTGGCAATCGTAGTACACCCAGTTTTCATCGGGACCACATTCCTTATCTCCTGTCTTTACACAATCGCAAGTGTAAGTCCCCATTTTCAGACAGTACTTCATCGTTAGCGTACAAGTGTAGCCAGGATTTTCCATCTCACAATGTCCCGCATTATCCATTTCGCAACGGTTATCACCACCCGCACACACTTCGCCCAAACATACCCTGAATTCATCGTCCCACATACAATCATCCGGTGGACTATCACAATCGTTTGTATAAGTTATACACTTAGAACATACATACCCACCCCATACACTCGAAAGCTTAAGATCAGTTGGTTCACTGCTCTCTGAGAAGAAGTTTACCAAGCACAAACATAGAATGAACAATCCCCCCACAACAAGACCTTTCCTTACATGCGCATACATAATAATCTCCTTTATCATTTAGTGCCTTATTCATCAAGATCCAAGCTTATGGACCTCACAAGCCATTTGTCTTTGGTTAGAAAGATCAGGGTCCCTTTCAATAGAAAGCCCTTGCCAATCACTAGTGAACGTCATTGAACTCCTATTGGCCTCGCGTTTTTTTTATTCTTTTTGAAAAAAGTGAAAAAGTCCAAGCGAGTAACATCCATTGGGCTCATTTCAAGAGATTTTTAAGCTTGTGAAGAATGCGGGAATATCGGCACTTGGCAGCTTTTTCTGAGCAACGAAGTACGTCTGAGATCTGTTTATGAGACAGGCCACAATGAAAACGAAGATTAATAATCTCTTGATCCGATAGAGGAAGCATGGACATCATCTTTTTCAGCCATTCAATCTGTTCCTTGTGCTCAAGTTGGTCATGTGGATCAGTCAGTATGGGCGCAATGCTCCCAAGTTGATTTCTATGGCCCCCTCCCCCAGACTCCCTATTCCTCCGTCTCCTTTGATTGAAGTAGGCTATAGCTGCAAATCCAAACAGCCATGTCTTGACCGACGATTCACCAGTGAATCTCTCTATTTTCATATATGCATCGCAAAAGGCTTCTTGAATCATGTCCTCCAGCTCATAGATGCGGCTGTGGCTGCTGCGGCTCCGAAGGTAGTTCAAAACGGCGGGGCGATATAGTTCGTAGATTTTCGCATACGCGGCTCGGTCCCCGTTTGCCGCACGAAACACCAACCTAATATGGTCATCTGTGATTTCTTTGGAATTCTGGATGGGGTTCATTGTGTGAGGTAGAAAATTTGAACTTTTTTGGCCTTTTTCATAAGTCTTTATTTCTCTATTGGTTACAGATGAAAAATGTGTTTTCATTGTTTCTCATATTGCCTCTGCGTTCACAGACCAACTCCTTTATCTACAATTTAAAGCGAAGCTAACCGGCCGAATGTTGATGGTAAATTTCAAGAAATCTTCAAGAAAATGCGCTGTAAAGGTTTTAAGTAACACAATCGTCCGCAACGGTTATGAGCTTGAGCTGGAGATAAGACCGCCGGCTTCCACCAACAAAAAAAGGATCTTCACGGAGAAATTTTTTGTCAAAACATCAGAAGGCCGGCAACTGGAAATTCCATGTAACGTGTTCTATTCGAAAACGATTCCTCCATCCCTGGCAGCCGAAGCAAAAGATAAGGAATGTAAAACCTGTGGCCCCAAAATTTTTGACTTTAAAAAGGGTACAGTTACACAATATCCTGCCGGGGCAAAATAATGAAAGTTTTTGAGCATTTCCCCGGACCAATGGTTACTGAGGACACACAGGCTTTTTCGATGCCGAATATTTTTTGCCGAACTCAGCTATTCAGGTCGGCTACGGAGTAATGGCGAACAGGAAATGTTCATTATCAAGGCTTTTGACTTGTAATTGTATCGACTTACTTTCATCGGTTAAAGCATTTATAGAGGTGTCTACTACCCAAATGCCGCCCGGCTTGACTTTTCCGCCGTTTTCGCTTGAACTTGAGCTTCCCTTCCGACTTTCAACGGTCAGTAATTGATAGGGCACCGAGTATGAAGGTTCCTGCGAATGGATTACCCGCAACGCAAAAGTCTTCAATTCACCGTCGTCGAGGCGTTGGTAAAATAGAACAGGCTCATTAATGGATCTTTCAATCTCCATTGGTTCGGTGAGCTGTTCGATGTTTATGAAACCCATCTCGCGAAAAATCTCCTCGGTTACGGGAACTTCAGCCAGGCTCTCATCTCCGAGTTTTTCGGCCAGGTTCTTAATTTCCTCCGCCCTGACATTGTGACCTTTTTCCGTACGCTGCATAGCCCGGGCATGCAGTAGCAACTCTCGACCCCTTTCCATTTCACCACTATCAGCCCAATAGCGGGCGAGCATAAGACATCCATCCAGCGTATAGACGGGACTCTGTTCAATAATAGATCGTAAACGCTCAAGCTGCTGTGGCGTACTGAAATATTTCTCAAAGATGAGAATTGTTTTGATTTCCACATCGCAATCCAATAACGCATCCATTGCCTTTTGCATCTGGTCACTGGTTAAGTAAGATTTGTAATCAGCAACCAACGATATCTCGGACGCCGTCTTTTCAGATTCGCTCCAAAAGAATGTACCTGCGTTGGAGTCTCGCCGGCGCTGGCGGAAAATATAAATGTGTTCATTTCCCTTTTGCATCCGAAGATACTCTTTGCCGAGGTCCTCTTGTCCCCATCCCAGGGTTTTCAATTCATCCCGATAAGCCGCCAGTGCCGTATCAGTTTCACGCTTCTCCGCAAATCGCCAGACTGTGTGATTGTTCTTCAACAATCCACTGCCTGAAATCAACTGTTCGACCTTATCACCTTTGAGAAAAGAAAACTCCGGCGGCTCATGATAGGTTCCATTGAGTATCTCAGGCTGTTTGGGCATCCGTCCATACTTAACCAGCAAATTCTCAAACTGTTTGCTGATAGATTTGATCATCTCGCGGCAAATACCATCCGCTGCAAGCTTGTATTTAGCCCGTGAACTTTCAATCCCAAACATTTCACTCTCGTGTTCGAGCTGGCTTTCAATATCGAATTTGATCACCGGAGGTGTGTAATTATTAACCGAATGAGATGTGCCTGCGAAAATAGAACTGCCCGCCGTCCATTTTATTATCGCTTTGAAATAACGGCCGCGAAGGAAAGTTTTCTCATTGACCTGGGGCATGTTTATAGTAATAAAAACATCGGGCAGGTGCCCGCCCGGCTTTGGCCTGGTCCCGTACGGGTAATATGTAACTTTGCTCACATACGGCAACTCGGCCAGAGATTTCTGAAACTCACGTATAGCACGGTCGAGGAGCGGGTGAGGACTTTGACAAATAAGCAGGATGTTTTGCGTGTTTACTCTCTCACCGCTTCCAGCCGAGGTCGAACTCAAAGTTTGTACGTTATTCCTGGCCGATATCGTCCCAATGTGTGCTCCGAATTTATTGAATGAATCGTTTGGCTCCGCCGGATTTTCCTCTCCGGGTTCATTTATAATGACTACCGGTTCAGCCTTGTCGGCCCTCGAAGGCAACTCGAAAAGCACCAGTACAACACCAATACATGCAATCGCAATCGCCGAGCCAAAGCCTGTACGAGCGGTTCGCGAACCTTCCTTATGCTCGTCAGCCTTGGGAGGCCGAAGCAAAAAACCAAAAATGAAATATAAAAGGGTAAGCAACGGGTTGAAGAAAAGAAATGTCACAAGCCAGAGAACTTGTGTGCCCCATCGCCGGCCGAATATCGAATAGAACTCTCGCCGGAATAAACAATGAATCAATAACGCCGACCATATAACCAGGTATAGTCCACTGAAAGCATACCAAGGCATCGAAATCTACCTTTCAATTAATTATGTACGGGTGGATTACGAACCGCCACCACTGCCAAAACACCTAAAGCCCGATATATCAGTATCGAGATTTTAGCACTTTCGTATTACCCAAAAGTGGTGGAATGATGGAAAAAAAGATAATTTTTTTAGTCCGAATAACAACCGGGCAAAAGGGTTCTTATTCCGTAACATATTTAATTAAAAGAATTTACGTTTCAAACGCAACGAAAACCGCTGACTTTGCCGGATAAGAATCGAACTTTTTTGAATTTTTTTTTTAGACAGTACTTGACGGGATACAAAAGTATGCTATACTTGTAATAGTTAACATAGTACAATTAGTGAGGTTGTTTTATGCAGATTCGTATCGACAACGCTTCGAACAGGCCCGTTTATCGGCAGATTATAGACCAGATCAAGCGTGACATTGCCCTGGGCAGGCTCGTCAAAGATGAAAAGCTGCCGACCGTCAGGCAATTGGCGGCACAACTGGCCATAAATCCCAACACTATCGCCAAGGCCTATCGCCAGCTCGAAGGCGAAGGCATTATCGTCACCAGGCCGGGATCCGGCGCCTTTATCGCGAATCTTGACAGCAACTTGAGCAGAAGCGTCCGAAAAAGACTCCTGTCGGATGAGCTTGAGCGAATCGCTGTTGACGCGTTTCACATGCAAATTAACACCGAAACGCTGCTGGAGTTGTTCAATAACGCGGTTGAGAAATTAAATGTGCCTTCGAAGAAACCGCCGTCAGGGATACATAAGGGAGAAGATTCGAATGAATGATAACGTTATCAAAGTTGAAAATCTTGTCAAATATTTCGATGGCCGATGCGTTCTGGACGGCATCAATCTCACTGTTCCGCGAGGCTGCATCTACGGTCTTCTGGGACGAAACGGTGCCGGCAAGACAACGATTATCCGGATTCTTTTAGGCACCGAGCCGACGACGCGAGGCGATACTTTCCTGCTGGGCACCGAATCAACGAACCTTGCACCAAAAGACCGCGGGCGGATCGGCTGTGTCGCCGAAGGTCATAACCTTATCCAGAACTATAAGGTCGAACGGCTGATCAAGCTCTGCAAAGACCTTTCGCTGCAATGGAACCACGAGTCCTTCGATCATCTGATAGAAACATTTCGTCTGCCAATGGACCGCAGGGTCAAAAACCTGTCCATGGGTATGCGGGCGCAATTGAACCTCGCCCTGGCGATGGCGATTGACCCCGAGCTGCTCATCCTCGACGACCCGACGCTTGGACTCGATACCGTCGCCCGCCGGCAGTTCCTCGAACTGGCCATCGAGGTAATTCAGAAGCAGGATCGGACAATTCTATTCTGCTCTCATATCCTCAGCGATGTCGAGCGCATCGCCGACCGGATAGGAATCCTCGCCGCCGGCAAGCTCGTGGTGGATTGCCCGCTGGAGCAGCTTAAAGAACGGGTCAAAAAATTGCGGATCATCTTCGGCGAATCCCCACCGGAAAACCTCTACCTGACCGAGATTGTCAATCAGCAAATACACGGCCGGGAAATGACCGTCACCGTCGCCAACTGGAACCGGCAAAAACAAGCCATTCTCGAAACGTTCAAACCATCGAGCTGCACCGAAATCCCGATGAGCCTCGAAGACATATTCATAGAATGCACCAGACCAGGTACTGAACCGGTGCAAGTCGCATAAAAGGAGATAAAGAAAATGCTGACCCTGATAAGAAGAGAAATTCGGGATCATATAGTCTATTTCATCGCAGCCGTCGTTTTCTCAGCGATCCTCATCGCTTTTCTAACCGCCGCGATGTACAATTTAGACTGGGTCGGGTCTGTTGTCTTTGAGGCCCTCTCGGTGCCTATTCTGATAATACTTGTATTAGGATTCTCTGCTATGGGCGTAACGCAGATGTACCTGGATCGAAACAGGAGAATCTCAGCATTCCTCTCCGCCCTGCCGGTGACAAGAAGCCGAATATTGACGGCCAGGATCATCGCGGGACTTTTGGCAATTCTAATCGTGCTTGTGCCCCTGACAATTACTGCAATAGTCATGGGCCGTCTTACTGGACCGCCCATACCAATTTCCAGCGGCCATATCGCCGATATTCTTACAACGGTCTTTCTGATGACTTTTGCGTGCTATTGCCTTGGATTGCTTACCGGATGGACGGCAAACAAGATTGCACCTACGTTCGGCGCACTTGGGCTGAACCTTGTTCTGGTCTCTCTGGTATTCGTAAAGGGCTTCGGCCCGAATATCAAATTTCTGCTCGTACTGGTTATCGTCGCGTGCTTGATACGCACATGGCACAAGTTCATGTCAACATCCCTTTAGGAATATACTCATGCGATCTCGATCCAATTATCCCATTCAGGTCATTGCCGCCGGATTTCTCGTGCTCGCGTTTCTATCCCTGTCGCTATTCTGGGCGAGATGGGTGTGCAAGAGCATCCTCGCAAATAACATGCCTATGGATTACAGGACTGTGGACATCACACCCTCCGGGCTGGTTCCGGGCGATTTTGAGAGTGACCCAAACATGCTTCGGCGCTCTGGTGCGCATGCGCATATCATTCATCCGGAAGCACCGCAGTCGCTCGGATTTATGGATTACGTTATCGGCAGTTCGCCGGCAGGGAGGCATTCAGATGTTTACCTTCTGAAATATGACAACGAAGCCTGGCATTGGATATACTTCGACAGGAGCACCGGCCTAATAGCCTGCCGCTATGAAATCAAAGAACGAATGCCCGACACAACCATAACGCGAAAGATGGTCCAGATCTACGTCGGCCCGGAAGGGATCTCGGAGACTCCGGATGAAGACACAGGCAGGTTCACGTCTCCGATTGTGGATGTTTCAGACATCGACCGGGGGCAGTTGACGTTGTACGACAAGAAACTGCGACAGTTTTTCGCCGTCAAGTTTCGCAAGGAAGTGGAACTTATTAAAGGTCCGCAGTTGCCCGAAGACGATCCCCGCCGGCCGGTCGATATAGGCCTGCTAAGCAAAAATCCCAGTGTTTTAGATTTGTATTGGATGCCGCTGGAAATTAAAATATCTGAGAATAATCAAGACAGAGCACTCTATCGCTCAAGGGGAACTCACATACCCATCAGGGAAGGAAATTCCAATTATCGCCCCGACCGGTATACACTCGTTCTCGACGAATCGGGACAGATCGACCTGTTGGATAGAGAAACGCTGGAATTTGCCGGGCCGGCTGGGCGTCTGCCCGCACCTGAGACGTTCTTTCCAACCGACAAGCGCATAACGCCAGGCGACTTGCTGGCCTACAGAGTTCTGTCGATAGCCCTTAAAGAGGACCATAAGTACAGGGGGTTGATCGCAGCCACCGTCAGCCGGGAGGGCACGGCCCTGGCACTGGCCGTATTCAATGAAAGGGGAGCCTGCTTTGAAAGTAAGGACACCAGGGCAAAGAACAGTCGAGGCAGCCGAAATGTGCCTTCCAGCAGCGCCGTTTTCTTCGGTACCCCCTGGTCGCCCGTCATTACCATCGGCAAGTTTTTGCTGGAGAATATTCATCCGCCGATTCTTTCTCTGGCCTCATATTTCACCGCCGGGAGTATTGAAGCCGCTTCGGGCCACCGGGCAATGTTCCTGCTGCCAAATTCCTTCATCGCAATGAAGGGCAGGGACGCTCGTGTAAATATTGCGGCAAGATTCCTGTTCGCCCTTTTATTGATATCGCCATCAATCGTATTGGCAATATTGCTCGCCATGCGGGTCAGCAAGGATGCCGCCGTAGTGGGCCTCCCACAAAAAACCAGACGCTTCTGGAAGCTTGGGACTCTCGCCTTCGGCCCAGCCGGATATATTACCTACAAGCTGACCCGGCCAAAGATAACACTGGTAACCTGCGCCAATTGCGGCAAGCCGAGACGGCCGGACATGGATAAATGCCACCGCTGCGGCAGCAAATGGGACGTGCCGGAATTAATCCCCCCGGCATGGCGGGTTCTGAACGGAGCAGAATAAGTCCTTGACAGTTCGCTTATAAAGTAGAGCGTGGGGGGAATGAAAATTCTTTCGATTGGATTTTTTTGTTACTTCTGACAAACCACCTGCCTTTTTATGAGTGAGGGCAATGTATATGAATGAAGATAATAAAAATATCCAGCAGTTACTTTCCGAGGCCCGCTCGGGCAATCGTGCCAGCATGGGGCGGCTGGCCGGCATCGTCCGGGAGCGATTGTATCCGTTCGTATTTCGCACTACTCTCAACCATGACCAGACTGAGGATGTGCTTCAGGAAACGCTGCTGACCATGGTCGGGCAAGTCGCCTGCCTGCGGGAAAAGCGGAGATTCTGGCCGTGGGTGTTTCGCATCGCCTGGAGCAAGCTTCAGGATAATATCAGATTGCGCCGGACACAGGGCTCCGGCAAGGCCTCGCTTATCCGGAATCAGTCTTGCCAGACACAGGCAGGCAGCGGCAGCATCCTGGAAGCGACGATTCACGCCGAGAGGCTCCAGCAACTCTCAGCTCTTACCGAGCAGCTTAGCCGGCAGCACAGAGATATTAT
>Ga0307379_10011287_pt1 | contig 11735 bp, 9 predicted proteins | sample UN2MG_FD_202237 | JGI IMG/M metagenome (GOLD analysis project Ga0307379, IMG submission 202237) | Soil microbial communities from Risofladan, Vaasa, Finland - UN-2 | ecosystem: Environmental > Terrestrial > Soil > Coastal area > Acid sulfate soil | place: Finland: Risofladan, Vaasa | collected... | reverse complement strand
AACTCGACGAGGAAAAAATCGAGCTCATTGTAGCCTCCCAGAATACTTTAATCTCAGCCATTGAAGCCAAGGACCGCTATACTCGTGGTCATACTGATAGAGTAGCTCAATATTGTACCCTCATCGGAAAGAGTTTAGAGAAGCAGCTCCGTCTTTATCCCAATGGATTATCTGACCTTAAATGGGCTGCTCAGAAGAAATCCATCTCTTTGCTCAAATAATAAGAGTTGCTGATGCTTTTGATGCTATGATTATCCATAGACCCTACAGACCTGCCTTGACAAAAGAAGAGGCAATGAATGAACTCAAAAAATACAAAGGCACCCAGTTTGCCCCTCAAATTGTAGACGTTATGGTGAACTTGTATAATACCGGAGAAATATAAAAAATCTGTAGTGTAGGGTTTTATGTCCGTAATCGGTGAACACTTGTTGATTTTATAATAGGAGGCAAAATGATAAACCGCGAAGACCAACAACTAAATTATCCGGTTAAAAGATATTTCAAAAAGAAACTTAAATGCGCCGTGTCTCGAAGTGAGTTTAAGTTTGCCGCAGGAAACCTCGATGTGCTTGCTTATGATAGAGTGAATAAATGTTTTCATATCTGCGAGGGTAAGCGTTCATCTAATGTAGCATCCGTTGGCCATGCAGTTGGTCAGCTTATTGCCTACATGTCTATGATTCAAGAAAACGGATATAATTTCCTAAACCGCGTATCAAAGGAGGAAAGGTTGGAACTGACGGATTTCACTTCCTTCCTAGAAAGTAGAGCAATTAATGTCTGTTTTTATGTGGCATTGCCAGATAAAAAAAGAGACAGACTATTAAACCCAGCTCAGCTGATGTTAAATAATATGGGCAGCTTTGGTGAATCTATAGGCGTATTTTTTGCTTCAAAGAATAAATGTGAATTAGTCATTCCTGCTAAACCAATCGCTATAAAAATAAGAAGAACTTTTGATCGAAAAGAATTTCTTGCAGAAATAAGCCGTAAATTCTTCTTTTCTTCTGAGTCAAGGGGTCTTGTTGAGAAGCCCACATATTTTCCTAATTGCTTACAGATTAAAGAAAAAGGGGGCAATCCCTTTTTGCATTACGAAGTTTGGGCAAGATCTACAAGAAAATCAGAAAAAAGCCGGATAATAGAAATTGCCTTCCATTTAGAATTTGCAAAAGCACATTTAAAAAATAAAACTACTGCAAAACGACAGCAGCGGCTTAAAAGAGTGTTGACGAAAGCCTGTAGAGAACTTAAAAAAAGAGGACTCAGCTTCAAATATCAATCAACATGGGGTAAGCGCTGGTCAAGATTGTACACTTCTTACAAAACTAATCAAGTTCAGCTGGATGATAAAATCTTAGATGATGTTTTGTCCCTTTTAAGAGTGCTTGTTTCAGTATCAAAACCTCTATTCGATAAGATTAATTGGGGACGACAGAAACGTCAGCACGAAGAATAGTGAATACGTGCTGCAAATAACTAAAAAATCAAACACCTTTTAAAAATTTTTGTGGCACAGAACAAGAAACTTTCTTTCATATTTTGAAGCTCCAATTTTCTATAGAAGTTAAAGAAAAACAAAAAAATGTCAAAGAAACAAAATAGTTACAAAGATGACAGCCGAAATAAAAGGCCATCCGAAAGTCCTGATATAGACTCTCGGATGTCAGATGAATGATGTGGATTCGGAGATTATGGGGAGGCTTCTGGAAAGGGAGGGCCACAGGAAGACAGATTCTCCTGAAGGGGCAGATGTCATAATTCTTAAAAAGAATAATTAAGTATTGTGTCCCCAGAACTAAGAGGCAATAGAGTATGAAGAAGTCTTTCACCATTCATGATTTGCCAAAAACAGAGCGACCAAGGGAACGACTACAAAAATTTGGTCCCGAGGTGCTTTCGGCTCAGGAGCTTTTGGCTTTGATTATAGGCCGAGGTATTCCTGGTAAATCTGTTATGAATATTGCTCAGGAACTCTTGACCGAATTTAAAAGTATAAAAGGTGTTAGCCAAGCTAGTCTTGAGCAGCTGTGCAGGATTAAAGGAATCAAGCAGGCTAAGGCTGTTCAGATTAGGGCTTGTTTTGAATTAGGAAGAAGGCAAGAATTAGATGTTGAACTTAAAGATTTTAATATTAAAAATCCTCAAGGCGCTGTTAAAGCTATTCAGTCAAGAATAAAAGACAAAGCCAAAGAGCATTTCAAATTGGTTTTATTGAATACTAGAAATAAAATTATTGGAATTACTAATGTGTCAGTTGGGACTTTAAATACTAATCTTGTTCATCCTCGAGAAGTTTTTAAAGACGCCATTATTCATAGTGCTGCCTCTGTAGTTTTAGTCCATAATCACCCTTCTGGGGACCCCGAGCCATCGGAAGACGATTTAGAAATTACTAAAAGGTTGGTACAATCTGGAAAAATCTTAGGCATTGAAGTAATGGACCATATCATTGTTACTAAAAATAAATTTTTTAGCTTTAAGGAGAAAAGATTAATTTAACACTATGAAAAATAACGATTACCAAAACTACTCTAAAGCAGAGTTGATTAAAGAAATCAAACGATTAAAGAAGTGGAAGAAGTATGGTTTAGTATGGGAAGAGAAACCTGAAGATGTTGTTGAACTTTGTAAAGATAAATTGCCTGTAGTTAAAGAGATTAAAAACAAAGCAATAGTTACAGATAAAGATAAACCGGTAAATTTACTAATAGAAGGTGATAATTATCATACGCTTTCTGTTTTGAATTATACTCATGAAAAGAAAGTTGATGTCATTTATATTGATCCTCCTTACAATACAGGGAATAAAGAATTTGTGTTTAATGATAAAATTGTTGATTTGGAAGATGGCTATCGCCATACTAAATGGATATCTTTTATAGAGAGTAGACTGCGGCTTGCTAAAAATTTAATTAAAGAGAGAGGAGTAATTTTTATTTCAATTGATGATAATGAGGTTGCACAGTTGAAATTACTAATGGACGATCCATCTCTTTTCGGAGTAAATAATTTTGTCGCAATTTTTCTAAGAAAAAGTGGCATAGCACCAAGAATAGATGCAAAGCATATTTCCGTGGAACACGATTACGTTGTATGTTATGCCCGAAATAAGACTTTATTGAAGTTGGCTAAAGTATCAATGGCGGATGACACAAGTTATAAAGATGAAGATGAATTTGTTGAAATTAGGGGAAGATATAAATTAAATAAACTTGACAGAGGAAGTATCCACTACTCAAAAAGTTTGGTATACCCTATTAAAAGCCCAGAGGATACTTTGATTTGGCCTGGAGGAAAAAAAGGAAGAAAAAATTGGACATGGAGATGGAGTAAAGATAAAGTAAAATGGGGATTAAAGAACAAGTATATAGTCTTCAAAAAAAATAAAAATAAATGGGGCATTTATTTTAAACAATATCAATTTGTAGATAATAAGAGTAATCCTATAGAAAGAGTTATTCCTTATAAAAGCATAATCTTAGATTTTCCTAATGAACAAGGGAATAAGGAATTAGAAAATATTTTTCATAGAAGAGTTTTCGATTATCCAAAGCCAGTAGGCTTAATAAAATATTTAGTTAATTTAATAGAAAATAGAAATGCAACTATTTTAGATTTTATGGCAGGTACGGGAACAACTGCGCAAGCAGTTTTAGAACTTAACAGGGAAGATGACGGTAATCGTCAATTTATTTTGTGTACAAATAATGAAAATAATATTTGTACAGATATTTGCTATCCGAGAGTTAAGAAAGTTATAGAAGGATATAGAGATTCTAAGAGTAGAAAAATAGAAGGTTTAGGAGGCAATCTTAAATATTTCAAAACCGATTTTGTCGATGCTGAACCAACTGATAAGAATAAAAAGAAACTAACTGAACAGGCGACCGAGATGCTTTGTATTAAAGAAGGTACTTTTGAATCGGTTTTAAATCGTAAACATTTTGAGATTTTCAAAAATAGCAACCATTACACAGGCATAATCTTTGACCAATTAGCGATACCAGAATTTAAAAAGGCAATTAAAGATATTAAAGGGAAATTTAGCGTCTATGTTTTTTCTTTAAGTGACGAGACTTTTGACGAAGAATTTGCCGATGTTAAACAAAAAATTAAATTATCTCCTATACCAGAAGCAATATTGAGGGTGTATAGGAGGATATTTAGGTAATTTATGAACAAACCAAATGATAGTCGAATGGCTTGGATTAGGAATATTGAAAAATTAAAAGAGTTGGATAAAGACTCTTATTTTATCGAACATGAAATTGCAACTGAATGTCATATTCCTGGAGTTTTGGATTATGGAAATGGAAAAATATTATGTGGCGGGTTGACAATAGTTAAAGACAAAAATGGACTATATCATTACTTGATCCGCATTCAACATGCTGGTTTGGAAGAGCCTTTTTATAATAAAAAAGCCGATAAGAAGGGATATTATTTTAAGGATGGTATATTGGGAGAATTTTTATCGTTGTTTTCTCTCTATTTTCAAAGTCGTTTTTATTTAATTGCAAGTTATTGGGGAGAGTTGACTAATAAAGGATTAAAAATTAAAACGGAGAACGACTTTTTATATAGACCATGTAATTATCAAATACATCCAAAAATATTTGAAAATAATAAAAATAGGAATTTTGCAAAAGGGTTACCCGACTTTTTAAATTCGATAAAATCATTAAAACCCGAAAAACACCAACAATTTATCCTGGCCTGTTATCATTACACTCGAGCATTAAAGGAGGTAGGAATAGATAGTGAAATGATTTTTATAAGATTGGTATCCTCTATTGAGGCGCTTTCCAAAGATTTTGGCTTAAAGAAAAAAGATAATCCCTTAAATAGTGAAAATTTTGATAAACTATTTAATGATTGCAAATTTACCAATCCACAATTAAAACAACTTAAAGAAATTTTAAAGGTAGATAAGGAAGGTTTGATAAGCATAGAAAAATCTAAATTAAAGTTTATAAAATTTATAGAAAAATACTCAAAGGGATGCTTAAAAGGTGGTAATTGGAAGGCTAAACATCTTAAAATAAAAAAAGAAAATTTAGCGAAAGTATTAAAAACAATTTATGACGCCCGTTCTACATATTTACATAATGGCGAGCCGATGTATTTAAGTCAATTTATGCATGGGACAAGTAAATGGGATACTGATCCAAGTTGTGGGATAATTATTGATAATAGGGAGATTTCCGCATCTAAAAAATTACCTTACATATATTGGTTTGAAAATTTTGTGAGATGTTGTTTGTTAAATTATTTAAGCGACAATTAAAAAAATAACTAATTTATTGTTAAAGGATTAGATTAAAAATCTATGCGACTAAAAATATATCAAGAAAATGCAATAGAAGAATTATTAGAAAAAGCTAAAAAGCTTTTAGCTTATTCCGGAGGGAAAAAATTAGTTCTTAAGTCACCAACGGCATCGGGGAAAACAATTATGATGGCTCACTTTCTAAAACAGTTAGTCGAAGACAGAGAAATAAGGCAGTCACTTTCGTTTATTTGGACTGCGCCAAGACAATTACATATCCAAAGTAGAAAAAAGTTAGAAAAGTATTTTGAAGAAAGTCGAGCCTCAAAATGCTCTTTTTTTGAAGATTTGTATGATAGAAAAATTGACGAGAACGAGATTTTATTTTTTAACTGGGAAAGTATCAATAAAGTGGATAATATTTATATACGTGATAATGAACAGGATTTTAACTTATCTAGTGTACTTGAAAGAACAAAAGAAGAAGGAAGAGAAATTATTTTAGTCATTGACGAGGCGCATCATCATGCCACAAGTGAAATCTCCCAAAGATTAATTAGGGACATTATGCCCAAATTAACTATAGAGGTTTCAGCAACGCCAGTAATTGCAAATCCAGACGAAATGGTGAATGTGCCATTAGAAGAAGTTAAGCAGGAGGGAATGATTAAAAAGGCGGTGGTCTTAAACGAAAAATTTATCAATCTAATAAAGAAGGGAAAAATTAAGTCTGGATTAAGTAATGGAAGCGAAAAGTTAGTTATTGATGCGTCCTTAAAAAAGAGAAAAGAATTATTAAAAGCATTCCAAAAAGAGAAAGTGAATATAAATCCCTTAGTTTTGATTCAACTGCCAGATAGAATTGGGCGATTAGAAGATACAATGAAAGATAGAGTAATCAGAATTCTGAAAGATAAATATAGCATTTCAACAGAAAACGGTAAGCTTGCCATTTGGCTTTCAGGGGAGCACATTAACAAAGAAAATGTTGAGAAAAATGATAGTGAGGTTGAAGTATTAATTTTCAAACAAGCGATTGCTTTGGGTTGGGATTGCCCACGGGCACAGATTTTAAGTCTGTTTAGAGAGTGGCATAGTCCGATATTTTCTATTCAAACCGTTGGAAGGATTATGCGAATGCCCGAGCCAGATAAAGGTCACTACGGAAATGATATTTTTAACTATGGTTATGTATATACCAACTTGAGTGACATAGAGATTAAAGAAGATATTGCCCGTGGTTATATTACTGTTTATATGAGTAAAAGGGAGGCAGATTATAAGCCAGTTGATCTATTATCCTGCTATTCAAGGCGACATCGTGAGAAAACAAGATTATCACCTTTATTTATTGAAGTATTCTTGAAAGAGGCAAGAAGTTATGAATTGAAAAAGAAAATAGATAAGAAGGCAAAAAGATTAGATATAAAAGTTTTCAATGATTGGAAGGCAGAAAATATAGATGTATTAGCAGGGAAGACAATTTTGGGTGACAAAGCAATTACTATAAGCGGCTTTGACTTACAGCGTTTGTTTGATTATTTTGTCAGGCAGAATCTAACTCCATTTTATCCAGAAGATAGGTCGCTTGGTCGTGCAAAGGAAGCTATTTATAAATTTTTTGAATTAGAGTTTAAGATGAGACGTGGAGAAGAAGAAGACGAAGCAATTCAGATTACTTTGAGCGATAAGAATATTCAATATTTTGTAAATGTTATTGATAAAGCAAAGGAAGAATATCAAAAAGAAGTGGTAAAGCGCGAACCCGAACTTGTTTTTGTTAAAGATTGGAATATACCGGAATTTATAAGATATAACGAAAACTATATTCAGGTAGAGTATAAAAAGTCAATCATGGAGCCCTTTTTTAGTGATGAGAGATGGAAGAGCGAAAAAGCATTCATAGAATTTTTAGAGAAATCGGAAAATGTTGAGTGGTGGTTTAAAAATGGCGATAGAGATAGAACATTTTTTGCCGTGTCGTATGATAACGGAGAACAAAAGCCATTTTATGTTGACTTTATAGTGAAGTTAAAATATAGAAAGATAGGTTTATTTGATACAAAAGCTGGATTGATACAGAAGGTTGCGGGACCCAAAATAGATGGATTGTATAAACATATCAAGAGTGAAAACAAAAAAGGCAAAAAACTTTTTGGTGGTATAGTTACAAACACCGACTCGCGAAATTATAGAGGTAGATGGATTTATTTTGATAAGAGCGGTAAAGATTTCAAGGATGAGGATTTCGATGACTGGAAGGATTTGGATTTGTAATGATAATTTGATTTATCAAAATCTTACTCAATGAGCAAATATAATCATTTAAAATTTTTCAAGAAAACTAAAGCAAGAATAGAGCATCAATGTAATAATTGTGGAGCCATAATATCAAAAGACGAGTTTTATTATGCAGAAGAATTAAAAGATAAATTCCTGCATTCACTACATAGAAAGAAGCTTTGCAATAATTGTTATGAAAAAATCACTAAGTGAAAAATTTGTAAAGCAATCAATTATCAAGTGGCTTTTTCGAAATAATTGGGGTAGAAATTTAGAGGTTGGAGAGTTGCGGGATCAAGGAGTAGATATAAGAGTTAGGCATAATAAATACGCCCGATACTTTTTGATTGAAACCAAAGGAGAATAAAAACTTAGACAAGGACAAGAAGTTGCATTTGTCTATTCTTTGGGTCAGATCATTACTCGTATGAAAACCGGCGGTTCAACGCGTTACTATTATGGCTTAGGACTACCAGAATCAAGTGCGAAAATTGCAGTTAGACGCGTTCCTTATCAAGTCGCCAAGAAGCTTCTGCTTTATATTTTTTCAGTGAGCCGAGATGGTAAAGTGAAGCAATATTCTTGGCAGGATCTTAGAAAAGGCCAGAAATAACGAACAAATAATATGCCCCCGCTCGCCCGCAAAGCGGGCATCAGTGTGGGCGAGCAAAAAGGAAAGAGGGGTCTGGGGGAAAGGAGTTTTTGCCCGCCATTTTCGTCAATGGTTTTAATAAATAAAATGCCATATGAACAAAAATTTTTTCATTCGCAGTTTTGGGTGTCAGATGAATGATGCGGATTCGGAGGTTATGAAGAGGCTTCTGGAAAGGGAGGGGTATAGGAAGATAGATTCTCCTGAAGGTGCAGATGTTATAATTCTTAATAAGAATAATTAAGCATTGTGTCCCCAGAACTACACTTTTCTATGGGCCTTATAAAGGCTATCCTTAATGCAGAGAGCCACGAGTCAGAACTTGATTGGCCAATTACCAGAGAAGATGCGTTAGATATCCTGTCGCTAATCAGTTTTCTATATTGTCAGGTAAACAAGACAGTTTTTTATGCGGGTTCTTAGTTAAAATCTCCTTTGACTGGTTAGAAAGTGTATAAACCCTTGAGACTTAGAAAGGTTTATAAAGTTTTGAAGGAATGCATAGGAGAGGTAAAGTAAGAAGGTGACAACAAAGGCGAAAAATATGCTATTGAATTTTCCCTCAAATACCAATAAAAACATTTGGTGTAATCATATTAATGTGTGTGGCCTTTCAGGTAGATTTCTTTTTCTATACTATAATCAGCTTCCGAGAATTGCCTATGTTTCTGACGTAAGTGAGAATGAATGTACTAACTATTTCTTGAACAGGAACCTGTTTTCAAAGCCACCACTATGGGTTATAATTTCAAACAATTTGGTCGAGAAGGTGTTTAGATGTGTAAGCGGAGAATATGAATCCTATAATAATGATATTGATTGGAATGAAGTTAAACATTCGGAACCTATTGAAATAACGAAGCATTGTGCCGTCGAGATAGTAAAAAAGATATACGACGAAAACAAAAAATGGCTTGAAGATGAAAAGTCAAGAAGGGCAATTCAGGCAATACCTAGAATATTTGCAGAGCCAACGGTCTTAATATACGAATTGATTCAAAATGCGTTTGATGCTAATGCAACAATAGTAAAAATAGAAATAAATGAGAAAGTATTAAAATTTTATCACAACGGTCATAAGTTTACTGAGTCTGATGTGAATTCAATATCCTTTGTGAATTTGTCAAATAAAGATAAAGATAAAATTGGTTTCATGGGCATTGGTTTTAAATCTGTTTTTGAAGCTGCCGACAAGCCGGAAATACACTCTCCTCCTTTCTCATTTTTATTTGATAATACTAATGAAGGAGGATTTATATTACCTAAAGCAACTATTATAAGAGAAATTAAAAGAATTCGTACGACCTTAATTTATATTCCTTTTAAAAATAAGGAAATTTATGAATTAATAAATAAAGGATTAGCACCCGAAGAACAAGTGGGTGAAGAGTTGGGTTTTTCAAGAAAAACATTTCTCCACCTACTGAGAGAAATGAATGGGAAATTACTTGGTATTACCAATATTGAAACACCTTATATGAAATTTAATATTACAAAAGGACAAATTCCTTACACTTACCAAATAAAAGATAATACAAATGAAGAAAAGGCCAGTTCTGAATTATGGTTGAGACTCGAAGAGAACTTTAGACCCAATCCAATACAAACCACAGAATTTTTAGCATCTCGGAGTGTCAAGAATAAAGAGCTCGAGCGAGCAGAGTGGGAAGAAATCGTATCAGTAATAATTCCTTTAACAAAGAAGGGTTCTAAATATTCTCCAAACATAGAATATAACGGTATATTGAACGTTTATCTTCCCACAAAAATTAAGACAGGTTTAAATTTTGATATTCAAGGCAATTTTATAGTAGATGCAACAAGAAAAGACATAAAAAATATACGAGGGGAATGGAATAAAGAACTTTTCAGCCACATAGGTGATTTGTTAATAGATATTTTTGAGTGGTGTAAGTCGTTAGATAACTGTGAGTTAATAGACTTACCCAAGTTTTATTCTTTGATTCTTGATTGGGATGAAATAGAATTTCTGCCATCAGATATATTAGAGAACATTAAATCAAGATTTATTAAGTCATTTAATTCAAAACAGTTACTCCCTACAGAAATAAATAGTTCTTTGAAGGTACAGTACAAATACCCTTACGAGTGTATAATTGTGGATAATGCAATATTGGATTTATTTGGGCAAAAAACAATTGAGGAATTGTCAAAGAAAAAAGTTACCTTAAGAGGTTTAAATGAAGAAGCTCGTCAGAAAGTTCTTGATTCTTCTGATACATCTAAATGGACTATTGAGGAAACCATAGCATTTCTTTCAAAAAACGAATGGATTCAGTATTTGCCTAAATTTAAAAATCAACAACAATGTAATAGATGGTTGTCTAAGTTGTATGCTTATTTAACTCAGCATCTCTCGAAGTATATGTCTAGCGAAGAATATATAAAACTGCGAGATAAAATATTAGATTGCTACATTTTTCCAATAGAATGGTTGGATACTGAAAAAAATTATAGCTTTGCTAAGTCTCTATCCATGAGAAAGAGATTATACAGATTTCCTCGGGAGCAAGCTAAACTGCCTTTAGAAGCATTTCACCATAGAATAAATGTGTTAAATCAAGCCTTTGAGAATTATATACGAGGGAGAACCGGAGGTCTGACAGAAGATGAAAAACAGATAATAGAAGATAGCAAAAATTTATTAGAGAAGATTAGTATTCCTATTTTGGAGCCAACTACAATAATTAAAGACTTTATTATTCCTCTATTCAAAGATGTATCCGAATATGACAGATACGCTCTTGTTGATTATACTTCTTTTATTTGCAATCATTTACTGGAAGTAAAAAAAGAGAATCTGGATATAAATATTCTTTTACTAAACAAAAAGGGGGAGTTTTGTAACTCATCAAATTTATTTTTCGGTGAAGAATATGGCTTTTCTGATATCAAGAAATTTTTTGGCAGTGGTAAGGATGGACTATTTGTATCTGAACAATATTTAGAAAAAAGGTCAATAAGCACTAATGATTGGGTTGAATTGTTTTCATATGTTGGTGTAAATACCCATTTACCTTGCGAAACAATAAAAGAAAAGTTATCCCTATGTCAGTTAAAAGAAAGGGTGGGTGGCGAAATACATTTGTCAGATCCTAGGGTAGGATATATCAGTGAGGACTTCCCGGGAGACAAATATCTTGTTCTTGACACCAAATTTTCTAACATAGTAGAAGCAAGACTTGAAGAAATTAAAGCTTTGCCACTGAAGTTAAAAAGGGATTCTATGTGTGCCTTCTTGAAAATATTGGATCGATCATGGAAAAAGAAGTATTCAACAAAGATTTTTGTTACAGTGAAATATTACGCGCATGGCCAATGGGAAGATTCCTCCCCTTATGAAAAGATTATAAATACGCATACCAAATTTGCAGAATATCTTCTTAATGAAAATTGGGTTCCGGCTACGAATTCAGATCATTTACGAAATCCAAAAGAAGTTGTAGCTTTGACAGAAGAGAATATTTCTTTATCTGATGAGGGAGTAGTCTTATGTGAGGAAAT
>Ga0307379_10011286_pt1 | contig 11735 bp, 12 predicted proteins | sample UN2MG_FD_202237 | JGI IMG/M metagenome (GOLD analysis project Ga0307379, IMG submission 202237) | Soil microbial communities from Risofladan, Vaasa, Finland - UN-2 | ecosystem: Environmental > Terrestrial > Soil > Coastal area > Acid sulfate soil | place: Finland: Risofladan, Vaasa | collected... | reverse complement strand
AAAAACCGACCAGCGATGGTTCCATGATTTGCTTGCAGGGCATTATAAGATCCACTGGATTAAGGGGAGATTAAAATTTAAAAACGATAAATGGAGTGCAACCCAACCGCATTTCTTGGTGAGAGTGCATTGAGCATTACAAGAAACCTGTGGATGAAAACCCACTGTGAAATCCATGCTAACCACTGGCATAAGATCCTGGTAGATGAGAATTGATGCTCTCACATCTCCCGCCACGGGAACCAAAGGAAATAGTGCGAGAGGCTCTTAGAAAACAGTGTATTGATGCTTTGTATGTGGGATTCAGCGGTGGCAAGGATTCCTCAGTCGTTGCGCACTTTGCAGCAACAAATTTTCCCGAACTCTTCAAAGGCTGTATTTTTTGCGACACTGGTATCAAAGCAAAGGAGGCTTTGGAGTTTGTAGAATCTTACTGCAAGGAGATGGACTGGCCTCTTTTTATCGTCCATCCAGACAGATCCTTTGAGCAGATTGTAGATGAGAACGGCTTTCCAGGACCCGATGTTCACACTTTCATTATGCGGTACCTCAAGTATATCCCAATGAGAAAATTTATCACAGCCTGTTATGCGGAGGGTGAAAAGCCCGCCATACTCAGCGGAGTAAGAAAAGCAGAAAGTGTGAGAAGAGGAATTAACGCGCGCGATGAGGTTTACAAGGACGGCAAGATGATTTTCATCTCACCGGTAATTTACAAAAGCGATTCTTGGATGTACGCATATTACACCGAGCACAAGCTCAAAAGGAGCGGTGTATATAACACACTCCATATTTCTGGAGATTGCCTTTGTGGTTGTTTTTCGAAACCAGGTGAGGCAAAACTGCTTGAGATTTTCCACCCTGACGTAGCAAGGCAGATCTCCGGCTTGGAAAAAAAGATCGCAAGGGGTGACTGCAAAAAAGAGGCTTTGAAACATCCTACTTGGGGAAAGCAGGCTGGCATGGTCCATGCAGAAGAACAGGATCAGATTGACAAGTTCCTGTGTAATGATTGTTACTTTGACCGCAAAGATGATTCTGAGGAATTTCTAAAAGAGATGGATGCCATTGAAAAGAAGCTGGAGCAGATATGAAATGGCTGAGCTTGTTTTCGGGAATCGGGGGATTCGATCTCGCATTGACGAGGTGCGGACACCAAGTTATTGGGGCTTGCGAGATAGATGACTACGCTAGATCAGTTTACCAACGACACTTCAAAGGAGCCACAATCTACAAAGATGCCGTCAAGCTCGAAGCTGACAATCTCCCAGACTTCGACGGATTGTGCGCAGGATTTCCTTGTCAGACTTTCTCGATTGCTGGAAACAGGCTCGGATTTGAAGAGTCACGAGGCACGTTATTTTTTGAAATTGCTAGGATTGCAAAGCAAAAGCGACCTAGATTTTTGTTACTTGAAAACGTTGAGGGATTATTATCTCACGATGGAGGGAAAACTTTTGCAGAAATTCTCGCAACGCTGGATGAAATCGGGTACGATGCAGAATGGCAAGTGCTCAATAGCAAGTATTTCGTTCCGCAAAACCGCCCCCGTATCTTCATTATCGCATATCTTAGAGGAACACCCAGACCAAAAATATTTCCTTACAGACAAGGGAATGAACTACCTGGTGAATCGGGACGAGGAAAATCGGAAAGCGGGGAGGGGGTTCGGAGCGAAGTATCTACGATTGACTCAAGGTACGGAGCCCTCCGAAACGCTGGTGAAACCTACATCGTTGCAGATAGAACAAGAACATACGCTGGAACAGGAAGAGCTTTAGAGTCACCCAAGAAAATCTCAAATGACCTTACAAGTGTGACAAAAGACAACCTCGTTATAGAGCCAGCAATTAAAATGGTACAAAAGCACAACCGCGACACAAACCGAGTTTACCACCCCGACGGCATAGCAAGATCCCTCCGAGCCAATAGTGGAGGTATGGGTAGTAAGACAGGACTTTATGCAGTTATGAATCCAGGGCTACACAAAAAATCCCAGAATGGCAGAACGGTAAAAGAGGACGGGGAGGAAATGTTTACACTAACAGCTCAGGATAAACACGGAGTCTTTGACGGCAAAAAAGTGCGCCGACTTACTCCGCTTGAGTGTGAAAGATTGCAGGGATTTCCAGACGGATGGACAGAGGGAATATCCGATACCCAGCGCTACAAGTGCCTTGGTAACGCTGTAACGGTGCCAGTGGTAGAATTTATCTTAAAGGAGCTGAATAAGAAGATATGAAAGAAACCTGTCCCGAGTGCGGAGGTTACGACGGTGATCACGATGACGATTGCGAATACGGAGATTAACACCTTTAAGCTGTCAAAGTAATATATTTTCATGGTAGTATGGGAAATATTACTGGCTGTTGGAATCCCTCTAAGTGGTGCTGCCGTATGGACTATAAGGTATTTTTGGAAGAAAGAACAATGCTTTACAATTTTAGCAAACAAAATAGATCAATTAACTGATCATGATGTAGGATCTATTGACACGCATGAGGAATTTGAACAAAGGTTAAGAAATATTGAAACTCAACAGACAAAAAACGAAATTTATTTAAAATTACTCCTAGACGATAGAAAAATCTCATATAATCCATAATTAATAACATTTTAAAGCGATTATTCAGATAACTTGGTATGCCAAAAAATTGGGCTCCAGCTAGTCACGTAGGCGCTGTAACTATTGGGTTGATGGACGTACTCGCTGGCGAATTTTACAAGGAATTTAAAAAAGGGGAAATTGATCATAGTTTACTAATTAAATTAAGTCAGGCTGCAGGGTACCAAGCGCAACTCTATGCGGGATTACAAAAGAACATTGAATATGCAGCAAGACTTGAACGTGTTGAGAAAGATATGCACCGTGTTACACCCGAGGATTTGGCACTTGGATTAAATCCAGTTTTAAAAGAAGAAGCTGAGGATAAGGTCAGAAATAACAACCGATAAGCCTTGGTACATTCGGACGATTTCCGTTTAGGGAAAGTTGAACAAAGACTAAATCAGGTAAAAGCTCAGGCCTTACCCGAATCCATCCCAGACAACCTACTTGATTTTATCAAAGAGTTTCGCCCCATGATTGGACAAAAACCATTAAACTTCGACAGGGACCCATATTGGATCGAGCCATTAATGGATACTCATAAACACATAACTTTCGTAAATGGCCGTCAGACATACAAGACAACCAATGCCAGTTCCCTGATCGCTTGGGTTGCACTTAGCAAGCCAGGGAGCGAGGTAACTTATGTTGCAGATGATGACAACCACCGATCAGCATTTTCCGAGCAAAGATTACGTCAGGAAACTTTCCAAGCCAACCCAAAGATGGAGCGATTCCTACCAAACGGAAAAGCAAACGTTGGTAGGATCAGACTCCTTAATGGCTCCGTAATCTACTTGGTGACAGATGAAAATAAGTATCACGCTGTAGAGGGTAAGAGTAATGAGGTTCTTGTTCTTGACGAAATGCAAGCTCAGGATGTTGGATTTTTACCAGTGGCATTTTACTCAATGTCAAAGACTCACGGACGTTTCTACGGCTTTGGAATCGGAGGTGAGGCTGGCTCTGACTATTACAAAATCTGGAAACGGACTGACCAGCGCGAATGGGTGTACGACAACCCCGATTGGCGTGACAAGCTGGAGTTCGACGCTTTCGGTGAAATATCCAATTCACAGGATGCCCTCGATGAGATACTTGCTGGTAGATGGGTGTCGCAAAACCCAACAAATACGGAGTACCGCGGTTATCACTTTCCGCAACGTATGTTCCCGCATATTCCCTTAACGATACATGATGCTGTTACAAAGTACCATGTCCAGCCAGAGCTTTCAATAGAGTATCAGGAAAAACATTATCCACGTTCCATGTTTTTGTCCCACTGTGAGGGTGAGTTCTACAAGGCAGAACGCCGACCAATCACACCCGATATGGTAGAAAAGTGCTGGGTTAATTACATGAAGCTTTTGAGCGGGGATGAGGTCAGGGATCTAAAAGCCTTATACGGCAACGAAATTACCGTATTGGGTGGTGTAGATTTTGGTAGTGGTCCCGCTGCGTCGAAAACTGTTATTGCTATTGTTATTCATTGGAATAAGAGTAATCGCTATCAGCTTGCATGGATTGATCCAAGGCCGAGTGAGCACCCAATGGATCAGGCACGATATATTGCTAATCTGTTTAAAGACTATGATGTGGATTTCTCAGTCGGGGATTGGGGATACGGACAAGACCAAGTACCAATAATCCAAGGCGGTGGCAGGGATTCACAAGATAATAAGTTCTTAGGAGTGGGTTCTAATAAATTCATAGGATGCCAGACAATCGGCAACGAAATCAAACAAAACGCCGATTATTCCCAGAATTATGATGATCGCGGAAATGAGGAAAAACAGCGAATTACCATTGACAAGACAACCGTGGTGCAAAACTTTATTGATTTTATTGGAATGTCAGTTGCTCACCCTCTTTACCCAAATGAGGAAAAATTCAAAAAACCAATGTTCATTATACCTCACTATTACGACTGGCAAACTGGCTTTCTTATGGATGATATGACAAGTATCACACGTAAGGACTTGGAGGCAGTACAGGAAGTCAAGGTGGAGGATCCAAGACAAAAGGCAATCAAGCAGTTTAACCATCCTCCAGACTCGGTTATGGCAATAATCTATTGTTTGGTAGCTGACCTAAATTACAACCCAACAGCCTACATAATCTCGCCAGTACGCCGAAAAGCCAGACGTAGATAGTATATAAACAGGGGGAACTAATAGCAGGCGTGGCAACGTGCTTAGGTCATAAACACGGGACTAACTGTTTCAAAAACTCACGCTCACCAAAATCAAAAAACTGGAAAGATTTTCAATTATGTCATTCTTGTTATTGTATTATTATTCTTAAGACAATTCCCAAAAAAGGTCATGGTGGCAAATACCTTACCGAAGTTTATGAAAACCAAGGAATGAGTATGATTGCTACTATATGAAAACTCCTTTATTCTAGGGAGAGATTAAAAAATAATGGGATTTAAAACCAGGCTAGCCAATGGTTTGAAAAAAATAGGATTAGCTGAAACACCGCAAAGAGCACCTTTTGAAAAAAGAGTACCAAGTGTAAATCTAAACCAGTTAAAAATGTCAATGGATGCAACCATGCACGAAATGGCTCCAGGGTTATCACAGCCAGTTTGGGGTCCAGAAATTTCTACTGTCGGCGCTTATTCTAGAGAGGGTTATACCTCCAAGACATTTGATACCCCAGAGATTCCCTTTAGAGTTCAAATGGTCGGATTACAGGTTGACGAGGATACACAGCTTGCTATTAATCACTTATCATCACAAGTTACGGGTGGCGCACATTATGTAAAAGCCGAGCAGAGTTTTGTTGCAGATTATTTCGAGCGACTCACACAGGATCTACACTTTGACACGCTTGATACCATTATTGCAAAAGAGCTTCTTTGGTATGGTAACTCCGTTTGGAAGCCACGAATGGGTATCAAAAATGTAAGAAACTTTAATGATTTAATGCACATTCCAATTTCCTCGTTTGTTAGGATTTGGTGGGACAGACAAAGGATCCCATACAAGTATGAATTTAGAGGAGCTGAATATCAAGGCTATCACAATCCAGGTGAGGTAATTCACTTCAAATGGAATCCAGTAGATGCGTCGGCTTTTGGTACAGGGTTTGCTGTTTCAATGACGAGTCCGCGATACTTTGAATTTCCAATCGGCGGGGGTGAATTTGAAACAAGGCTTTTGCCAAGCTTGCTAGACCGCAAGTATGCTACACAGTACACAATGCAGATGGCTGAGCAACGTTACATAGCAAGGAACCTTTACACCGTAGAGAACGGTGACGAAACAAGCAGAGCCAATCTGCAAGCCCAAGTAGAGTCGCTTGACATTGGACAAGATATAGTAGCTGGAGTCAAAGTAACCGCCCAAGAGCTTGGCTCACAAGCTCGCAATTTCAATCCAGAACAGTTTACCGATCTAACGATTGGTCCTATCTTTAAGGCACTCAACGATTTTAGAGGAAAACAAGGATCTTCCGAAAGTCATCAATTTGCAAACGCTCGTAGCTCAGCAGCACTTGACGAGATTGGGCTTAGTGCTTTCCCCATTTCGCTCAAGGAGCAAATGCTTGAGCAATTCTTCAAGCCATGGTACGAGGGCAACCCATTACCAAACCCTGCAACAATGGGAATGACATACTTATCATTCAAGGAGTTAAAACTGCAAGTAGAGTTTGGCAAGGTCGAAAAGAAAGATATTCCAATTCAGGATCAGATTAAGCTTCTTGAACTTTACATAAACTCACCGTTGCCAAAGGATCCAGTTGTATTGAACAATCTCTTTGAGCAGGCTGGACTTGGTATTACCAAGGATATGGATGACCAACTCGCACAAATGTTTGATCCCGCTGTTCTCGCAGCACAGCAAATGATGCAAGGAGGTATTGGCTTGGATCAAAACGGTCAGCAAGATCCGTACTATGAGGATAACATGAACTTGCCCCAGCATGACGAGGGAGGTGGTCCAATAGCTGAAAATTGGGACAATCAAAACGTTGGTAGCCCACCAATGGACAACTCAATTTATGACAGTATGGCTATTGACATTAGAGGATCTGGGGATCTCCAAAATAATTATAAGCGAAACCCACAGAACCAAGACTATCAAACAGGGAGAAATTATGAATAAATTTGAGGGGAGTAGAAAAATGGTAGAATCGCTTATCCCTTGGAGAGAAATATCTGTTAAAAACAGAGGTGTAAAAAATGAATAATTTTATACCAATGTCATTACCTTGGTGTAAAGTAATTATCAAAGAAGCACAGGGAGTTATCGATGAAGATTTGTGAGATATGTAAAGAGGGCGAACATGATTATAGTAATCACCCATTTTTGCCAACGTCAGAAACACACAATCCATTAGATATTCCGTTTGGACATGAGGTACACGAAGTCAACAATAACTTAAAGGACGTTGACGAGGGAGGTCAGGGTAGCGGACGACAGCCTGATTTTGGTGATCCAGCTCAAGGAGGTCAGCAACCTGGCGAACTTGTGACTTTTGAAACTATACAAGAGATGGTTTACAAAGACATAATGGATAAGAAAGTAAAGGAATGTCCATGCAAAACCCGCAAGAACTGATTAGATTCTTACATCAAATGGGAATACCTGATCAGGAAATTAACAGGATTTTACTTACCCAATTTCCAGAACTTCCAGTAGAGGTATGGCCAGGAGATGTAACTGGCATGGACCTGATGCCACAGATTAATCACTATCAGGTTCCTGACACTGGTAGCCCTCCGTACTTTCAGCCAAATACCCTTGGTCCAACCGAACCATATCCAAGCAATCCAACCCCAGATCCCATGGGGGCTGTCAGAACAAACAACCCACAATACTATCAGACTGGTAGTAACATAGGACATACTTACAATATTATTAACCCACCATACCAAGGTGATGATCAAAACTGGTTGGGATTGGCTAATGATGTAGGCAGCGAAACTCCAACCGTGGGCGTACAAGGTTTCAACTTCCAAAAGTCCGTCCCCGAATGGAGATATAATGTTGAAGATTCTCAAATGAATCCCTCGGAGTTGCCCCCAATAGCCATCTATCCAAGTGGTATGTTTAACGAAACTGAACCCCAGTTAATGGAGTACATCTACCAGTCCCATGACAACGACGATATTTGCGCGCGTTATGGTGGCAAGACATTTGACATGAATGACAGGGGACACCGACCAGTCCCTCCAAGTGAGGGTTTGGGATATACCAATACTCATCCAAATTGCCAGTGTTATTGGAAACCAACGGGTGCGGTGCAAGCCAGTGAAATAGATCCTATTGCATTGGCAAAATCACAAACCATACACCGCAAGATTGGTGCAAAAGCCCACGCCGGGACACTTCATAAGGTCAAAAAGGAGGGGGAATTGTCCCAAAGAACAGGCCATAGAAACTACTATCGCAAGCCTCTTAAAATGATGAGGGAGGCAATTATGCAAGTACGCCAAGAGTTTGGATGGCTTACTGATGATTACATAACCAAGGCGAAAGCTTTGGCTCAGGCAAATAATGGTGTACTTTATCTTGTACGTGCAAGTCAGGAAACAATCACTGATCACAGGGGAGAGGGTGAACAATACCGCAGAAAGCTTGACGGAATGGAACTAATGGCGATGGCTCGTACTGCCATAGGTCACGGAATGGACATTAACCATAATCCAGAATGGCGTACTGGAGCCATGGTACTTGACTCAGAATATGATTTTGCAACACGTTCTATTCAAATGCTCATAATAGAGGCTGATCCAGAAATCAACCAAATGGTACTAAATGGTCAGATTACAGCCGTTAGCATAAACGGAGGTGCTCCAAGAACTGAAACTATCGAGCCGTGTGATCCAGTCACTGGAGAGCTTTGTAACGTTCCAAGGGGTGTCATACTTGGTGAGATGGATGATATAGCTTTGACTTGGGTTGTAACTGATCCCCGAGGTATCATGTGGCAAGGCATACAAATTCCATTTGCCGAGCCAGGAGTCAAAACAACTGGTATCCAGCCCGTATAGAAATAACTTTAAACTATGAATCTTGAGGGCAATTAATGAAATCTCTTAGAGAGTGTACGACACTACAAGAGGCTGAAACACTGTTAAAAGGTGCCAAGCCATCACTACGAAAAATCGTAGAGATGGGATTCGCATTAAAAGACCACCCAAACCAAACTCAAAGAAACATTAGCGATCAACTAATCTCTACTGCTATTCGAGAAATGGATGGAAATGAAATGCCAACACCAAAGCATGACGACGGTATAAAGTCTAAAGGAGATCACTTTGTAAAAGAGGAAGAGCTATCTGGAGGTAACAAAACAGGAACCGAGGGTAGCGAACAATCTACTGACAATACACCCCCTTATCCACAAGAGGGTAGCGAAACTGAGGACGGTCAAAAAGACATGAAAAAGGCTACGGGAACTGAAAATCAGTTTTCTGAAATGATGCCCCAAATGCAACAAGGCGGTATGCCAGGAATGGATCCGCAAATTGCACAGCAAATGGGACAAGGTATGCCACAATTACCACCATTTTCACCTCAACAATCCATGCAACAAATGCAATATACTGTCAGGGAATACCTCAAACCAATTTACAACAAAATGGCACAGCAAGAAACCACAATCAAATATCAGGTGAAAGCCATCAAGGATCTTAACGCAAAACTGCAAGAAACAATCAACCTACGCGGAGGATTGGATCTTAACAGTACACGCGATAGATCAGTTGTCGTACCAAGTATTCAAGAAACAATACCATCAACTGTTACAAACCTTAATCCGCAAGCTCCAAAGATTTTCGAGAAAACACATCAACTCGAACAGAAAAGAGCAAGGATTACTGAAATGAACAAAATGATGGAAAACCAACCCTACAAGTAGGGAATTTTCTCTTTTTATTTTTCTAGTAATAACTTTATACTATGAATCTTGGGGGCAATTAATGACTAACTTTTATCCTGGCTTAGCCCGTGGTCCAATCGACCATGAGTCAAGCTCAGTAGTAAATGTTATCGCAAACGAAACTATTGATATGGGAGCCGCAGTAGTTCTAATCGCACCTCCAACAACCGAGCTTTTGGCTCGAGTTGAAAATGGTGATGCCGCAACTGAATTTTGTTACGGTATCGTTGTTGGTGGTGATCTCGATGGAATCTACGGAACAGGTGCAGCTTCTAACGATGATACAACCCGCGCTGGTAATGCAACCGACGCAGTAGTGGTATGTACTCAAGGCAGATGCCTAGCCAAAGTCACAGGGGACGTACTACCAGGAGCCAAATTAGCGGTTTCTGCAACTGGTACACTTCAAGCAGCCGTAACTACACAAACTGTAGTTGCACTTGCTTTGCAAGACTCAGGTGGCGCAGGTGATCATATCATAGCAGTTGACGTACAACGTGGAGGGGCTCCGTTAGCATAGAATTATGGCTAGTAAACCAAAACACAACCGTCAAAGTATTCTAATGTTGCCAGAAATGGCTCACATTAAGGAAGCTTTAACGTATGGTGCAGAAGCCCAAATGGCTAATGGACGAGGGTTTGATATTTTCAAACCAATTCGTGAAACCCCATTTTCCGTATTCTTCGATAGACATTCCCAGAATGGCTTTGAAGATGGAAAATTAAACCCAAACCTACCAGCAATCTGGCACAGTGAATATGGAATCCGTATCGGTGATATGGCAAGTACCAATAGACAAGTTGGTGGCCGTACACTTCAAGAAACCGTATCCGTCCCAAATAGTTTGTCTGCTTTGAAAATTGCAGATACAATCTTGGAGGGAGCTGAGCCATACTCAGATTGGAAACAGTACTTTAGACTGATTGACATGGACGCTCCAAAAGTGAATGTCCCAATCACAAAATATACTGATACTGTCGGCGGTGCTGTCGGTGCTCAAAAAGGTATAGAAATATACAAAGAAGCAGGCGGTACACCCCCAGCAATCGGAGGCAAAGTAGAAACTGTTGAACTCGACTGTTCAGGTACAAACAACTCTTATCGAGGAACACTAGCAGTAAATAGAAACGATGTAAAGGATAATAATTTCCTATCAGTTGAGCAATCGCTCAAAAACGCTGGTAACGAATTTTATTATATGATTGGTGAAAAATCAATCAGAACCCTAGTCGGTGCTGCAGGCGTTCCAACTGATACAAAAGCAAACCTAGCATTGACAACTCCAGTCCAAGCAGAATTTGAGGCTTTGATCAACGTAGTTAGAGGCATATTCCCAGGCACTCAAAGGAATAGAGCCGATACAATGTTTATCAACCCAACTGACGCTATGACCGCAGTTAGAAACGCTGGAACGAACGGTGAGTGGCCATTCCTAAGTAGATTTATCGTAGGACCGACTGACAACACAGATGTTATCAATAATTCTGGATTGGCAGCCGCACTAGGATTAAGAAACGTATGGGAAACCCCACAAATTGCTCAAGGATCTGTCTTGATAGTCAAGAGAGATATTGCTCAAGTAGTAGGATTAAGAGAAGATTTGACCATTGAGAACTTTGACCTTAGTGTAGGTGGTTTGTATGAATCTGACCTATTGGTTAGATTTGACGTTCAACCAGCACACCAAGATGTCGGAGCTTACGTAATCACAGCGTTTTAGCGATACAATATTTTTTCTTTTTTTTTTATAAACACTTTAAAACACTCACGCATACCTTATTTTATGACTATAGGCTGTACCCGTTGTGGTGCCTCCCAAGAGGGCAATATTCTCTTACCCGTAATTGTGTTTAAATTTCCTCACAAAAAGGGATGCGGAATGGGGATTGGTCCATTAGCAGTAATTCCAACCCATAAGAAAGTCAAGGTTGAGAACATTCCAGAACCAGTACATATAGCTGATGTGATAGTTGAGTTAGAACCTAAAAAATCTAACCCAATAGTAGAGAAACTCAAAGTGTTTGGTAAACAGGAGAAATCTGATGCTTAATTTACTCTCTTTGTATAGTCTATTACACTAACACTACTCATAACACCACTAACACTCAGACTCACACAATGACGAAAATAAAATGTGAGCATTGTAAGTACGAATGGAATTACAATGGAAAACGAAAACATAACGCAACCTGTCCAGACTGTAGGAGATCTACTAAGATATGAAACTGCTAA
>Ga0307379_10011285_pt1 | contig 11735 bp, 13 predicted proteins | sample UN2MG_FD_202237 | JGI IMG/M metagenome (GOLD analysis project Ga0307379, IMG submission 202237) | Soil microbial communities from Risofladan, Vaasa, Finland - UN-2 | ecosystem: Environmental > Terrestrial > Soil > Coastal area > Acid sulfate soil | place: Finland: Risofladan, Vaasa | collected... | reverse complement strand
GGCTGCGCGCAGACAAATTTCTATGACGCCAACATGGGCACCGTGCTGTTCGCCTGCGATCGCAATTTCACCGCCAACGCCAACGTGTTGGTGCCGATCTATGTGTCGGCCGCCTTCCCGTTCCAGTCGGACACGCGCCAGGGCATCGTCGCCCAGGTGCCGGATGTCTTCCGCATCAATATGCGGGACTACGCGCCCGAACAAACGATCACGGTGCAGGGCGCCGATTACAAGGTTTTCCCGATGATCAATAATGACAGCAACAACACCGTGGCCGGCGAAGGGTACAGCGGATTCGAAGGGCTGGCGTATCGCGTCGAAACTGGCGCTGTGGTGTAGTCGATGGCCCAGGGCGCCGCAGGGCCATTTCGGCCGCTATTCCACACGCCAGGCAATCCGCAGTTGCCGGTGCTGCCTAATCCTGCGGACCCGAAAACCGGCCTGGACGTGCCATTCATCACCGGCGCATCCATCACCGCCAGGCGGTTCGATGTCAACGTGCTGTCAGTGCTGGCCGCGGCGCCAGGTGTCGCCCGCGGGTTCGCGCAAGACTACATGTTCGGCCTGGGCGGAACACCGAATCCCATAGACTTCGGCAACATCACAGCCACCAAACAGGCAATCGTGACAGCCCACAACACGTTCCGGTTCCCTGTGCAGATCACCGCCGTGGATGTGTCGGCCGTTTCAGGTGTGACGCTGGTGACGCCTGGCCTGCCTGTCACCGTGCAAAGTTTTGCCAGCACAGTGTTCACGTTCGAAGCCAACCTGGTCGGCGATCCAACATTCGACGCCCTGGTGACGTTCACGCACGCGCAGGGCAGTTTCACCATCCGCATGATCGGCAGGCGCGTGATCCTGTTCAACACCGTGCCGCAGCGACCGATCCAGGAACAAATCACGTTCGGCACTGACGTCATGCCATCCGAAGACGGCAGCGAACAGGCGATGACCTGGCGTGCCACACCGCGCAGTCGCGTCACCTACAACATCCGCCACACCGACAACAAAGAACGCACCACGCTGCTGAATTTGATTTTGGGCGCCGGCTACCTGCTGCAAGGCGTGCAGCTATGGTTTCAGGCCAGGACGCTGACGACCGCCGCGGTGGCCATCGACACGGTGTTGCAGATCGACACCACTGGCATGGAAATCGCGATCACGGACACCATTTCGATCGTGCTGAAAGACAAAACGGCGATCACTGCCGAAGTGCTGACGTTCAACGCGTCCAGCATCACGCTGGCCGCTGCGGTCGGTCAAATTCTGCCACTTGGCACGCTGGTCATGCCGGTGCGGTTCGGGTTCATGCAGGCGCAGCAACGCGTGGCCACGTTCCCGAACAATGCGGAAGACTTGCAAGTCACGTTCGACCTGATCGAATACGACAACATCGGCGCGGTCGATGCCGGCTATTTCGACACGCACCCGGTGGATGGCCTGCCAATTCCGAAATCGCCGCTGTTTTTCACCGGGCAAAGCCGGCGCGGCAGCATCGAAGGCGACCAGCGGCGCCTGGATAGTCAAACCGGCACGATGGTGGTCAGCAGGTCGGAAGTCCTGGGACGGCCTGGCAGCGACATGCTGGTCCACATCAACGATTTCGCCGACCAGGATGCCTGGCGAAAATTCATTCACTTCGTGCGCGGATCGTGGGGCAAATTCTACGTGCCAACGGGCACCAACGATTTGCCGCTGTTCAATGATTTGTCCCTGGGCGGCAACACGTTCGACATCCAGCCAATGGGCGTTTCGTCACTGTTGGGCAACGTCAAACCACGCCAGGACGTGCGCATCACGGTCGCCGGCGTGCAATACCTGCGCAACATCACCAGCGCCGTGGACAACACCACGTTCGAAACCATCACAGTGGATTCGGTCATCCCTGGCGCTGGCAGTGTCGTGCCGGCTGATGTCAAAATCGAATGGCTGACGCTGGTGCGGATGGTCGGCGACAGTGCGACATTCCGCCATTTATTTTTGGGAACCGCTGAACTGCGGTTCAGTGTTCGCGGAGTGATCCAGCCATGACATTCGACGCCTTTGAAACTGCCGATGGCAGCCCGGTCGAACTGCTGACGTTTTCCAATGGAACGGACGTTTTCCGACGCACCAACACGGTGAAATCCGTCACGATCGGCGCCAACACCCACGTGCCGATGGCGTACAGCCGCAGCAAGTTCAACCAGTCGAAGGATTCCGACGACAACAACATCACCATGATCGTGCCCAATAATTTCGAACTGGTGAACCTGTACGCCGGCGTATTGACCAGCAACACCACGCTGCTGACCATCGAACGGTTCCACCTGGACGATCCAGGCAACGAAATCCAGGTCGTTTGGAAAGGCAGCGTGGCATCCATCGAACACCAGGAAAACGATGTCAGCCTGCTATTGCAGCCGATCACATCCGGTTCCGAATCGACGCCGCCGGACACATTCAGCGGCCTGTGCAACGCGTTCCTGTTCCAGTCACCTGGCTGCACCCTGGACCGCACTGACTTCCGGTTCATTGCCACACTGTCAGCGATCGACAGCACCGGCAAAATTTTGACGTTCACCGGCCTGCGTTTGGAAGCGGCCACCATCGACGCCGCCCAGGGCGGACCCACTGGTCCGCTGACGTCCGCCGAATTGGACATATATTTCCAGGGCGGCTATGTGCAGACCGGCAAAGGCGAAGTCCGCGACATCGTGGAAGGTAACGTGTCCGGCGATCCTGACAAAGTGCGCGTCATCCTGCCGTTCCGTGATTTCATCGTCAGCGACGGCGCGAACGTGTACGCCGGCTGCGACCTGTCGATCACCACGTGCCACAAAAAATTCGACAACGCCATCAATTTCCAGGGGTTCCCGTACATCCCGGAGATAGACCCGGCGAACACCGAACTGCCGCCTGGCACGCGCACCAGTCCCACCAAATTCGCAGGGATTCAAACCTAATGTGGTTTCAATTGTTCATGTGGGTCGTGTCGTTTGTGCTGTCGGACTATTTCCGCGAACGCCTGCCATCACAAACGGCCAGCGGCATCGGCGATTTCAACATCCCGACAGCCACCGAAGGGCGCGTGGTTCCGATCATTCCAGGCGGCACCGTGCGCGTCGAAGCACCGAACTGCGTGTGGTACGGGGATTTCGCTGCTGTCGAACGCACCGTCACCACCGGCGTCATTTTCAAAGAGGAAGAAACGATCGGATTCACGTATGAACTGGCGCTGCAATATGCCCTGTGCAAAAACGAAGTGGCGGGCATCGTCGGCGTGTGGATCGGCGACGACGAAGTGTTCAACCATGTGACCGATGCCGGCGGCATTCCGCAAACGGTGGTGGACATCGACCGCGACGACCTGTTTGGCGGTGTTGACAACGGTGGCGGGTTCGTCGGGCGCCTGCGCCTGCACAACGGCAGCGACACCCAGGCGGTCAGCGCCTTTTTGAACAGCCGCATTTCGCCGCTGCCAGCGTACCGCGGAACCGCCTATGTGGTGATCACGGACCTGTCCGAAACCGTGGGCGCCAACATCGGCGAGTCCAACAACCTGCGATATATTCGCGTCGCGGTGCAGGCATTTGACACCATTGCAAACGGTGGCCTGGGCAATCGCCTGGGCCTGGCTGGCAACACGCATTTCATCGGACCCGATGCGAACCCGATTTCAGTGGCCTATGAACTGTATTTGAACGAACGGTGGGGCCGGAATTTTCCGCCGTCCGATGTGGACACGCCATCGTTCCAGGCTGCCGCGGCCACCGTCTTCGCCGAAGGCATTGGATTCAGCCAGGCGATCGACGAACAGACCACCACCGGGCAAATCCAGGACACCATCGAACAGCATGTGGACGGCTACATCGGACCCAATCCGATCACCGGGCGCATCGAAGTCACGCTGGCGCGTTTGGACTACGTGCTGGCCAGTGAATTCCAGGCCAACGCCACCAACATCGTGGCCATCAAAAAATGGTCGAAGGGTGACTGGTCGCAAACATTCAATCGCATCCGCATCCGCTACACCGACCGCGCCAAACAGTGGAACGAAACGCACGCGGTCGAACTGGCGCCTGGCAATCGCATCATCCAGGGCGGCAAAACCAAAACGAAGGAACTGCGATTCCAGGGCGTTCACACGGCGCAGGTGGCCAGCAACATCGCCGCACGCACACGCCGGCAGTTCGCGCAGCCAGTTGGGTCGGGCACCATCGAACTGGACCGCACGTCCTACGCGCTGCGCCCTGGTTCGATCATTTCGCTGACCGATCCGAAAATCAACGAAGTCAACCTGGCGGTGCGCATCACCAAAGCCACGGTCGGCAACGTGCAGAAAAACACGATGGAATTCGAAGTCGCCCAGGACGTGTTCGACACTGACACGGCCACCGTCACCGTGACGCCGCCTTCCGATTTCGTGCCGCCGATCCAGGTGGTGATTCCTTTCGGCGTCAATGACCAGGCAGCCTTCGAAACGCCGTTCATCCTGATGCGCTATGACCTGAACCCGAATTCAGTGCCACGGATTTCGACTTTGGCACGCCGCAACACAGGCAACACGCCGACCGAATACGAAGTCGTGCGGCGCGTGCGCAATCCGCCGGCAGCGTTTGCAGGCGCCTACACGTCCACGGATTTTGTGCGCGGTGGTTTCATGCAGGTCGGCACGCTACGCGGCGCCCTGACGTCCTGGCAGACTGGCAACGGCAGTTTCAGCATCCAGGTCGATCCGATCACTGGATCGCTGGACGGCCTGATCGACACCTATGCGCCCGGACCAGGTGACGCGGCCGGCATCGCAGTCATCAGTCCCGGCCTGGCGGACGAAGAATTCATCATTTTCGACGAAATAGTCGATGACGGCGCCGGCATCCGCCTGGAAAACACCTGGCGCGCAGCGATGGACACGCCAATGAAACCGCACGCGATCGGTGCGCAGGTGTGGTTCATTTGGACCGGCGGCCTGGGCATGGGCGGCGAAACCTACAACATCGGCGACGGCGTGGACCTGAAATTCCTGCCACGCTCGCCATCGGATGCGGTGCTGGAAGCGGCGGCGACGTCACTGCCGGAAGTATCCCTGGACGAATTCACCGGGCCGCGTAACAGCAAACCATTGCTGCCGATCACCATGAACATCAACGCGCAAGTGTTTCCCACTGCTGTGGATTTCGAACGCCTGATCACTGCCGGACCCAACACCGGGCTGGCTGGCGGGCAGTCCGTGCCGCAGTTGCGGGCGTATAACAATCAGAACATCCTGACGTCATTGCAGGCCCTGGCGTTTGATCAAACCGGGTTCAATCCCACGGACGTCACCGAACAGGTGCTGGAATTGGCCTGGTGGATTCACGACCTGGACGTGGACCCAACGGCAGCCAGGTCGAACGCGCTGGCGCTGTCCGCCGGCTACGTGGCGCAGGCCACGGCCACCGACCAGTTCGACGTTTTGAAATCGGCCATGATCGCCGGCGGCGCGGTCGGGTTCAGTTTCAACGCACGCCTGGAAGTCGAAACCAGGCACAGCCCGGCCGGACAGGCTGCGCTGCAAATCAGTCACGACACGATGGACCTGGACTTTGTGGCCAACGGCATTTTCAGCGTGTTGCCATCGGCGCCGATCCTGTCGCTGCGGTTCGATGGCGCTGATGCCAGCACCGTGATCGTGGACGGCAGCAAATACCTGGTGCCTGTGGTTGCGAACGGCAGCACCGAAATCGACACAGCGCAGTCCGTCTTCGGTGGCGCCAGCCTGTTGGTCGTCGATGCGGCCGGCAACGGCATCATCACCAGGGCGCGCAGGGAATTCGACATCCGCGGCAATTTCACGATCGAAGCCCGCCTGTTTTTCGTGTCCGAAGCCAGTTTCCCCATGATTTTCGAACAGTGGGACAACACGATCGAACGCGGAATCCAGTTTTATTATGAACCCGGCACCAACACGTTCCGGGCCAACATCAGCACCAGCGGCACCAACCTGGTGGCATTTGCCGTTCACACCGGCACATTCGTGCCAACGCTGTCCACCTGGTACGCGATCGCGCTGGTGAAAAATGGCACGTCCTGGTCGTGCTACATCGACGGCACGCGCCTGGGCACTGCGGTCACGCAGGCGTCGGTCTATTTCCGATCCAGTGCGGATTTCCGCATCGGTGGCGGCGGTGATTTGGTCAATTTCTTCGACGGCAACATCGACGAATTCCGCCTGGTGCCGGCGGCCGTGCGCAGTGGCGCCAGTTACACGCTGGACACCATCCCATTCCCTGACGGCCGGGCCTTATATCCGCTGCTGGCGCATTTCGATGACACCCTGGGCGTCACCACGTATCCGTCCGACGAACCCAACCATTTCCAGGTGATGATCGGCGGCACCAGCGAAATCGACACCGCGCAAAGTCAGTTCGGTGGCAGTTCCATGCGTTCCGATGGTGTCGGCAATCTGACGGTGGCGCTGTGCGATGGCGCATGGTTGCCTGAAACGGTCGGATTCGCGCATCCATCATTCGATTTCAAACGCGGCAACTGGACGATGGAATGCTTTTTCCGGTTCGCCGTCGCGCCTGGCGCTGACATGTGCCTGATCGGCAAAAACAGCCGCAGCACTGGCGGGCGCAACGACTGGACGTGGTATATCAACAGCGCCACGCAGATCACGTTTTCCAGGGCAACACTGCCGGCAGGGCAGTGGGCGGATCAAACAGAATTCCATGCCACGGTGCCAGCGATGTCATCGGGCGTTTGGTATCACGCGGCGATGGTCCGCGTGGGCAATGACTTGCATTTCTATTTCGAAGGCAACCGGGTTTCGCAATTGGTGGATCACTTCCTTTCGACGCCGCGCATGTACAACAACGACCAAAGCGGGCAAGACCCACTGACGACGCCGGGCCAGCCGGTGACAATCGGCCGCATATACGGCACGACCAGCGGCGCCGCGGCACTAATTCCGTTCAATGGCTGGATCGACGAAGTGAACATCGAAAACCGGGCAATCTATAACGGCAGCAGCTACACCATCCCGGTGGCGCCGTATGCCACGCCGAACGATGGACTGACGGCCGACCCCGACGATTTCGGTTTCCTGTGGCTGGCGGATGTCGGGCCGGACGCATTTGCCACCGACCTGGTGCTGCAAACGGATGACCTGCGCGGCGCCTGGCTGACGTTCGTGGGCAATGCGCAAATGGACGATGACGTCGCTGGTGCGCTGCAAGGCGGCGACAACATCACCGTGCGGTTCGATGGCACTGGCGACTATATGCAATGGACGCGTTCCGAATCCGTCGCCCTGGTCGATGACGATTTCACGATCGAAGCCAGGGCGTATTTCACCGACGACCCGGACCAAAACGGCGGTGCCAACCTGATCGCGCACTGGCTGGCGACCGGCAACCTGCGCGGGTTCCATTTCAGTGTCATGGATAACGCCGGCCCGCCGCACAGCCTGGAATTCCACTGGTCCACCAACGGCACCGACGACAAACGCGTGTTCACAGCATTCACGCCGACGCTGAATCAGTGGTATCACCTGGCGGTCGTGCGCAGTGGCAGCAGCGTGTTCCTGTTCGTCGATGGCGTCGTGCAAACCAACGATGGCGCCAGCGATGCCATCACCACCGACATCATCAACACGCCGTTCAGGGTGTGGACTATGGGCCACGCAAATGACACCGCCGGCAACCTGTACATGGAAGGGAATTTGCAAAACATCGCGTGGACGCGTTCAGCGAAGTGGGTGTCGGGGTTCACGCCGCCGACTGCGCTATATACGCCGCCGGCCCTGCCGAATTTCTAACCGCGCCAGCGTTTGCGTGTGACGACCAGGGCGACGATGTTGCCGGCGACGAACCACCACTGACCAGTCCAGGCAGCCCACAACAGGCAGCCAACCAGGGCGGCCTGCGTCAACACCCGCAGGACATCGACGTCACGCTGCGACAACACCCACCGCGGCGGCCTATTCTTCGCCATGCGTCACCTGGTGCACGAAATTGGGCACTGGTCGGATGCCACTGTCGTGGACGTCCAGTTCGTTTTCAATCAACTGCCGGGCGCCTTCCACATCGGGCGCAGCACCCAATAGGCGGCCGTCAGCCAGCAGATCGACCACCGCGTCGTGGCCCAGGCCGTCTTCGGGCGTGTTTAGCCTGGCCGGCGGCAGGTAGGCGTGGAAGACATTGCAGGCACGCCGAACAATCCAACCGGCGATTTTGCCGTCAGCGGTCAGCGTGTCCAGCCGGTATTTTGTGCCTTCGATGATCATGTGATTGGTGGCCCAGGTGTTCATGGCCAGAATCGTCGCACACTGCGCAACAAATGGGAAGTCCATACCAAAAAAAGGCCCGCACAAGGCGGGCCGGGCGGGTACGCCGAAAACTATGCGACAGGGATGCCCAGGGCAGTCACTTGTGCGTTCGTGGTCGCGCCGCGCACATAGCGGGCCTGCACTGATTCAGCCCGCAGTGCCTGCGGTGTTCGGTGGGCGGTTTCGACTTCCAGTTCGGTGACGCCGGCGACCGTGCCAACAGTGTTCAGGCGGGCCGCCTGGGCGCGCAGGTATTCGGCAAACTTGCGCAAATTGCTGCGGGTGTCGGACGTGCGTTTGCGGTGGCGAAGGCGGTGAACGTGACAATTTTGGGTTCGATTCAAAGACATGGTGATCACTCCAATGTGGTGGCCAGCGTCACGCCCGCCGTTCGGGTTCGTCCGCAGCATACAACAAACCAGGCTGGCGGGCCTTGATTGCCTTGCTGATGTTTCCGACTGCTGGCAGCGACGTCGCCTTCGAATTCACCAACTGCTGACACAGCCATCGGAACGACTGTTTGCCGTGCGCATTCAGGGCCACGTATAGGCTGCCGACCGTGTGGCCAGTGGTGTCGATTTTGTGGTCGTCGCACCAGCCCAGGAACGTGCGCATTTCAGCGATGCCCATTTCGATGTTGGCCACGTTCCAGGATGCCGGCGCGTCTTCGCCTGGTTGCAGTTTGTTGTGGCTGCGCTGTGCGGGATGATCCGGGTGACTGGTTTCCCAGGGTTTCGGCCCGCGTTCAGCCCTGGGCACGAATCCGCCGATGTCTTCCGGGCTGTTCGGTTTCGGTTCGTCGTCGAATAGGTCGGCCATCAGTGCAACGTCTTCGCGTGTTCGGCCAACAGTTTTTTGAATGCCGGCACGTCATCCACTGCCACGACCCGAAATTCGACCATGCTGCCCAGGTTAGGATCGACGAACGGATCACCGACCCACATGACGCAGCAGTCCATTCCACCGTCAGCATTGACCGGGATGGTGATGATTTGATCGACCTGGATTTCGCCGGCTGCGGCGTAGAATCTGAACGCGCCATCATTGCCAAAATTCACCACGATGTTCATTTTTTCGCAGGTCATTCGTTTCAGATCATCCATCGAAGTTTCCGTCATTGCAGTGTCGTCGATGTGGTCATGGTAGCAATTTGATCCAGGTGATGGCTGCGGTTTTGCCTGCTGGTCGCCTGGCGCATTCGTTCGCAGTTGCCGCAAATTGGCAGGCAATCGTTCGATCGACTGGTCCGATATTTCAAACGATTGGTGGATGGTCGCAGCAGATACATGCCGCAGGTGGTGCGGTTTCCATCGACCAGGTGGGCACACTTTGGATTCCTTCGCAGTATTAGAAACATCACGTTCCCCTGTTTTGTTGGTGTGAATTGTCAGTCAGTTTTCGTGGGCGTTCAGTAGCCTGGCAGCCGCAAGTTCCCGCCAGTGGCAGGATTTGCGGACAACCAGGACGTGATTTCGCGGTGCGACTATCACCCGGCCGGTGCTATTTGTGCGGCATTCACCTGTTCGCCTTGCCATGCGCCACTGTTGCACTTTCCCACGGTAGTGGCCAAAACCATGAACTGCCCGCCGTTATCCGACGCAGAAGGTTCGAAAGTGTTGCTGGTTGCGGTGGTTGGATGCTGTCCGGTAGAATCCGGCGCATCGGTTCCGCATCGCAGCGAATACATTTTCCAAACCGATCATGGACCCGGCAGGCGGTCAACCTGCGCGGGTCCACTTTTTTGCCTGAACATTTCGTCGAAGTCAACAACCAAAAAAAAGCCCGCACGCGGCGGGCCAAAGTGTTCCACGTGGAACGTCATTTTTCGGGACGGTCCCACGGTTCGGTCGGGCCATTATATTCGCCGATTCGGTAGCACAGCAGCGGCGCCAGGTTTTTGGACATCCAGTCGTTCGCCTGGTCGTGCGCGTCGAACAGGCGCGGGATGTGCCACGTGACGCCGAATTCGCGCATGTAGCAATTGCGCGGACTGGTCCATGCGCCATCCGTCAGCATGACGCTGCGCAGGGTCACACCGGACGGCGTGGCGTGGTCATAGTAAACCGCGAACATCAGCAGCCCGCCTGAATTTCGGCCAGGACTTCCGCGTCATAGTCGGCCTGGTCGCGCTGGTCCTGGTCATACAATTCCCGCGTGTGGTCGTCCATCGCAGCGCGGTCAGCGACCTGCACGGTGGTGCGTCCTGCGCAACGTGAACACGTCACATCGTAGGTTCCGGCCATGTAGTCGTCGGCGAAATCGGGATCGTCACGGAAGTCGCTGGCGCTGATGCCACCGCAGTCGATCGACGGATTGACGTGCTTCCCGGCACCGCGGCAGGTCGGGCACACGATCCATTTGGCCGGCAGTTCGATTTCCAGGTCCAGGGCGCTGTATTCGGTGCAGTCACAGGCTTCGCCAGGCGTGCCACAAACGCCGCAGCCGAACACGTGCAGGATCGGCGCCTTGTTTTTGCCGGCATCGCGCACGCGCACATCGGACGCATAGTTCAGATCGTCCAGGCGGTTCATGCTGCCACCTGCGCGGTGTACCTGGGCACGAAACAGCCATCCATTTGCAGCGTGGTCCGATTGAAATGCCGATATATGCCGGCGATGTCGTGCCCGAAATTGCCCGCGTCCGCGGCCAGGAATTCGTCCAGGCGCAGCGGCATCAGTTCGTGCACGTGTTCCAGGTCCATCAGAATGTCGATCATCTGGACCTGCACGCCCTGCGGTTCGAACACTTCCGCAATGGCGCGTTTGGCGATGGCCACGAAGGCCACAAATTCGTTTTTGTCTTTCATCGTATTGTCTCCAAAGTTTCGGACGGATAGGGCACGACCTGGCGATATACGACGCCAGGCCATGCGTTTTCGATGGCGCTGCGGACCCAGGCTTCGTTCATGCTTTCGAAGCCTTCGACCCACGTGCGTGGCTGGTGGCAACCGTTGATTGCGCCGCCTTCGTGCCAAATCCAGCCGGTGAATTCGCCGCTGTCATTGCGGGCGAAGTGAACGAACAGCAGGCCCCGGTCCAACATGGCCAGGTGCCTGCGCGTCCAGTGATTGGCGGGCATGTCAATATCCGCCGGTCAGATTGATTTCCCAGGTGGTCACGCCGTGGCCGGGTTCGAACGCGTCAAACGTGACGCCTTCGCGAACCAGGGCAGCGCACGCAGCGATCCAGGATTCAGCAGTCCAAAAAGTCATTTTCATCGGTCAGTCTCCAAAGGGTTCCACAGGGTGTTCCACGCCCGAAGTGTCGCACGACACGCGACAGGAAACAAGGCCCACATCACAGTTTTCCAAATTCGCCAGGGAACGCCGCAGGGCGTCCAGGACCGTGAACAGGGCCGCGGCGTGGAAAGTGGCCAGCATCGGCGCCAAATCGTCACACAGGCCCACAGGCGCCGCCTGGCTGTCGATTCGGCGTTCAGCCTG
>Ga0307379_10011284_pt1 | contig 11736 bp, 11 predicted proteins | sample UN2MG_FD_202237 | JGI IMG/M metagenome (GOLD analysis project Ga0307379, IMG submission 202237) | Soil microbial communities from Risofladan, Vaasa, Finland - UN-2 | ecosystem: Environmental > Terrestrial > Soil > Coastal area > Acid sulfate soil | place: Finland: Risofladan, Vaasa | collected... | reverse complement strand
GACATATACCTCCACAATCCCAACTTCACCGACCGTAACTCTCATAAGCCCCACCACCAAAATTGACCCCTGGACTCAGTTCAAAATCCCCCTTGTGCTTTTTCTAATAGGGCTGACTCTATTTACCGCCGTTTTCTGGCTCAAAAAGTAGAGCACCTAACAGCTACAAGTATTTATACTCTGATTAACCCTGTCTGTTTCGGTTTGCGGAATAATACACGATACTTTATAATTGGAATTCCAGTTGTAGACCAAGATAATCAGCATCAATAACAATCACGCAAAAGATGCTGTCTCTGATAACCGGCACAACCGAATTGATTAGTCTATGAGACTTTTCTACTGCGTTGCCAATATCGCAATGAGAACCCTGCTCATCGCCTTAACGTGGTGGCGAGTAGAAGGCAAGGAGAACGTTCCCAGGCATGGGCCATTGATAGTAGTGGCCAATCACCTTAGCAATATCGACCCTCCTCTCCTCGGTGCCAGTGTGCCGAGGAGAATCAGATTTATGGCCAAGCAAGAGCTATTTCACTCATATTTCAGCGAATTTATAGTACGCGCCTATGGTGCCTTCCCGGTAAGAAGAGGAGAATTAGACAGAGACGCATTCCGTCAGGCTCTTGAAACACTAAGAAAAGGCCAGGTTTTAGGCATGTTCCCTGAAGGCAAAAGGAGCTTCGATCGTCAACTGCTGCCAATTCAACCAGGCACATCATTTATAGCTGCGCGCTCTGGGGCCCCCGTCCTGCCCGTAGGCATCAGCGGTAGCGAGCAGGTAAAAGGTATCAGTGTAATCCTACGTAGGCCATGCATTACCGTTAAAATAGGACGACCTTTCACTCTGTCCTATAATAAAGATGAGCCTCTCCGTTCCCAACTCCCTCAACTTTCGGAGTTGATAATGGAGCGCATTGCCGAACTCGTGCCGCCGAATTACAGGAACACTCTCACAACTGAGAGCAACCCGAGGAGCAAGGATGGAAATTGAAAAGGCCTCGGAAATGGGTTTTTGCTTCGGTGTAAGGCGAGCCATCGAGCTTGTAGAGAGAGCTGCTCTAGAACAGGGCCCGCTACAGACACTTGGCCCTCTTGTTCACAACAAACAGGTTGTGGATAATCTTTCACATGATGGAATTGAAGCCGTATCGAATTTAGAAGAAGTGAAGAGGCATATTGTTGCCATTCCATCACATGGGGTGAGTCCCGAAGTCATGAAGCGAATAAAGGCTCAGGGCCTCGAAGTTGTTGATGCTACATGTCCTTATGTGCGCAAAGTTCAGCTTGCGGCTAAGAGGCTAGGCAAGGATGGTTTCTACGTGCTGGTTTTCGGAGACGCCTCTCACCCTGAAGTCAAAGCTGTGCTGGGATGGGCTGGGGAGAAAGCAAGTGCAGCTCTGGAAGTTACCGACCCCGCAAATTTACCAAAACGTATCGGCATCGTGTGCCAGACCACCCAGAACCAATCCCGATTTGCCGACTTCGTAGCCAAGATTATTTCCTCTGAGACCACCAAGTACTCGGAGCTACGTATTATCAACACTATATGCGAGGCCACGCGCAAACGGCAGTCTGCCGCTCTAGAGTTAGTTAAAAGGACAGACCTCATTTTAGTGGTCGGCGGACGAGACAGCTCCAACACCAGACGCCTTGCCGAAACATGTGAAGCCGCTGGCGCTGTTACTTATCATATCGAGAATGAAAGCGAGATTAAACCCTCCTGGCTTCGGGGAAAACGCCGCATTGGTGTAACTGCAGGTGCTTCCACCCCCGACGAGATAATTGACAAGGTAATAACAAAACTTAAAGAACTTGATTGAAATAACTAACATCGAGGAGGTTTTGATGCAGCACGAGAAATTCGGTATTTACCTCAACACCAAGAAGTACAAGGCCATGCGAATTAGCTCGCCCCATTGGATTCCTTCGGGCAAGGAATGGGTACTGCTAACTAATGATGTGAATACCACGCTCCTCAAGATAAGAGAGATAGCTAAGGAGAAGAGTCTGGTCAAAGAACCTGAGAAGATTGTATGGGGCGACTGGAGCGAGGTGCCCAAGCGCTCATAAATATGAATAAGCTTGACTTCCAATTCAGCTAACATGATATAATTACAAGACACTTCAAGAAATTAAAGTGTCTTCCCTCTCCGCCAAAAAATAATCTGGAGTGGTTCATCATGAAAAAGAAGCGCCTGGATGTGGTATGGTTCATGGAGGTCGATAAGGAAGACCTACCTCTGGTGGGAGGCAAAGGGGCAAATTTAGGTGAATTAACCAAGCTGGAAGTCCCTGTACCGCCCGGATTCATTGTTACCACCCAGAGTTATTTTCACTTTCTGGACGAATCAGGAATCCGTAAAAAAATAAGAGCTATTCTGAAGAAATTAAACCCAGATGACAGTAAGCAGCTCCTAAAGGCTGCGACCCAAATCAAAGAGTTGATTGCTAACTCAAAGATGCCGCATCAGATTGTAGATGAGATAAAGGATGCTTATGAGCGATTAGAGGGATTGGTCGCCGTACGTTCCTCAGCCACTGCAGAAGACCTCCCCGAAGCTTCATTCGCAGGACAGCAACGCACTTTTTTAAATATTCAAGGCGAAGATGAAGTTGTCTCCGCCGTCCAGGGATGTTGGGCTTCGCTATTTGAACCCAGAGCCATATTCTACAGAGAACAGCATAGCCTCAACCATCTCAAAGTCGGCATTGCGGTTGTAGTGCAGCGAATGGTGCAATCAGAGGAATCAGGCGTAATGTTCACCAAGGAACCGGTTACCAACGAGGATAAAATCACCATCGAAGCTGTTTATGGTCTGGGCGAGGCTGTTGTATCAGGGGGAGTCACGCCTGACCTGTATTTAGTGGATAAAAAGAGCTTTGCCATAGTTCACAAAATGATATCCAGACAGGAATGGCAGCTTATAAAAAGCCCCAAAGCGACAAAGGATATCGAAGAGACCAATGTCAAGCTTTCGGTTCCAGATACCCATCAGGGCAAACAGAAAATCAGCGATAGAGAGATTGTCACTCTGGCCAGGCTCGGAGCAAAAATAGAGAAGCTCTACAAATACCCCCAGGATATAGAGTGGGCTAAAGGTGATGGCAAGCTATATATAGTTCAGACCCGCCCCATCACTACTCTAAAAACTCATGGGGGAGAAATACTGAGCGAGCTGAAGGATGCTCCAATATTGCTTAGCGGTTCCCCTGCAGGACCTGGCATCGGGTCAGGTCCTGTCAAAATAGTCGTCGATGCTGCCAAAATTGACGAGGTCAAAAAAGGCAATGTCCTGGTGGCCGAGATGACCACCCCTGATTTTGTACCTGCAATGAAACGAGCAGCAGGTATCGTAACTGACCGCGGCGGCAGAACCTGCCACGCAGCCATTGTAAGCAGAGAACTGGGAATACCCTGCGTGGTGGGAACTGGAGAAGCCACCAAAAAGCTAAAGCCAAATCAAGTAGTTACCGTCGATGGGTCAAAAGGAAATGTCTACGAAGGCAAAATTGAAGTCAAAGTTACAACGGTGGCTGAAAAAATCCCGACAGTTAGAGTTAAAACTCGCACAAAGGTATATGTCAACCTTGCCGAACCGGAGTTGGCTGACGCTGTGGCTTCACGCCATGTCGATGGAGTTGGGCTGCTCCGAGCCGAGTTCATGATAGCTCAAATCGGAGAACATCCCAGACATATGATAAAAGAAAAAAGAGGCAAAGAGTTCGCGGATAAACTCACTAAAGGGGTGACCGCTTTCGCCAAAGCTTTTAATCCGAGGCCAGTCGTCTACCGAACCACTGATTTCAAGACCAATGAATACAAGAACCTCAAGGGCGGTCAGGATTACGAGGAACCAGAAGAAAATCCCATGCTGGGTTACAGAGGATGCTCACGGTATATTAAGGAACTAGATGTCTTCGAACTGGAGATCGATGCAATCAAGAGAGTGAGGAGAAAATACAAGAACCTCTGGGTAATGATTCCCTTTGTGCGCACCGTTAAGGAAATGTCGGAAGTCAAAGATTTGCTGGAGGCGGAGGGCCTCCGTCAATCCAATGACTTTAAGCTCTGGATGATGGTCGAAGTGCCTTCAAATGTATTCCTGATAAACAAGTTCATCGATGTCGGTATCGACGGCATATCGATTGGTTCAAACGACCTGACTCAGCTTATTCTGGGAATAGACAGAGATAGTCAAAAGCTGGCTGAAGCCTTCGATGAAAGGAATGAGGCAGTGCTTATGGCCCTTGAGCGAGTAATCAAGGCCGCAGCCAGAAAGGGGATAACCAGCTCCATCTGCGGGCAAGCACCGTCAGTTTACCCTGAGCTGACTGAAAAGCTTGTGGACTGGGGCATTACTTCGGTTTCCGTTAACCCGGACGTCCTCGAAAAAACGAGGGGGATCATCGCTGCTGCGGAGCAGAGGTTAGCCAAAACGATATAGTTCACGAAGGGCTTCATATGATACACTCCGAGATCCGCCAGCGATTGGAGGAGCGGGAGGAAAGCCTGTCGCCATACGCGGCGAGGAGCAGGCTCAGTAAGGGTAGAGTGAGGGCTGAGTCCCCTTCACCAATGCGCACCGAGTTCCAGAGGGACCGCGACCGTATTATTCACTGCAAAGCGTTTCGGCGGTTAAAACACAAGACACAGGTATTTATCGCCCCGCTCGGTGACCACTATGTTACAAGGCTTACACATACCCTCGAAGTATCCCAAATTGCGCGTTCCATTGCACGCGCCTTGAACCTGAATGAAGACCTTACTGAAGCTATATCGCTGGGCCACGACCTGGGTCATACCCCATTTGGACACGTGGGTGAGGAAGCACTCAATGAGCTCTATCACAAAGGATTCAGGCATAATGAACAAAGCTTGAGAGTAGTTGAACATCTGGAAAAAGAAGGAAATGGATTGAACTTGACCTGGGAGGTAAGAGAGGGTATCCTTAAACACTCGAAGATTAGCAAACAGGATATACTGGGTGATATGTGGAACCTCCCGAGTACTCTGGAGGCTCAAATCTGCAGGATTGCAGACTCGGTAGCATATATAAATCACGACATCGGAGACGCCATAAGGGCCGGGCTGATAACTGAGAATGATTTGCCTCGGTCAGCGATAAAGATTTTGGGTAAATCGCACTCAAAAAGAATAGACACAATGGTTTGTGGTGTTATTGACTACTCCTGGGCAACGACAGGACTAGAGGGTACAGATAAACCTCCCATAATTGTAATGAGCCCCGAAGTTCTGGAGGCGGCGAACACTCTACGCCAATTCCTGTTCCAGAAAGTATACGAAGTGCAGACAGCTTTGAATGAAACGGAGAGAGCCAGACAAGTAGTCCGCTTCCTTTACAAATACTTTGTGGAAAATCCCGAAAAACTGCCGACAGAATATGCTAACGCTGGTGATGTGGAACGCGGTATAGTAGATTATATAGCAGGAATGACCGATAATTATGCCCTTAGGTTGGCTTCCGAGCTGGGGGCTCCGACTTTCAAGGCACCAGGGTATCTATAATGAGCACCATTGATGATATAAAACAGAGATTAGATATAGTAGATATTGCAGGCAGTTACCTCAAACTTGAGAAAGCCGGGCGTAACTTTAAGGCTCTGTGCCCTTTTCATCAGGAAAAGACTCCTTCATTCTTCATTTTCCCCGACAGGCAATCCTGGAGATGCTTCGGCTGTAGCGCCGGAGGTGATGTTTTTGCCTTCGTGATGAAGAAGGAGGGTATTGACTTCGGTGAGACGCTGAAGCTGCTTGCCGATAAGGCAGGAGTTTCCCTTGAGCGAAAAAAAGATGTAATAGAAACTAAACTCACGGACAGACTTCATCAAATAAATGAAACAGCGGCCCAGTATTATCACAGGTTACTAATCGAGGCTCCAGAAGCCGGCGCAGCTCGCGATTATGTGATAAAAAAACGGGGGCTTACTCGCAATACTATAGATGACTTCAAGTTGGGATTCAGCACCGGTGAAGGCTTGAAGAAGTATCTCATAGAACGTGGTTATAATGAGAAAGAACTGCTTGCGCTGAGATTGCTTGGTGAAAAAGAAGGCCGAACCTATGATTTCTTTCGCCACCGATTGATGTTTCCCATCTGGGATATCAGAGGGAAGGTTGTTGGCTTTGGCGGCCGTGCCTTAGATGATTCCCAGCCTAAGTACTTAAACTCGCCGCAAACGCCTGTTTTCGATAAAAGCAGTATTCTTTATGGCATCGACCGTGCGAAGGGAGCGATTAGAGATAAAAAGCTCGCGGTAATTGTTGAAGGCTATATGGATGTTATCACCGCCCACCAGTACGGCTATACGAACGTTGTGGGCTCTATGGGTACGGCTCTAACTGAGAAGCAGATAAATGTTGTAAAGAAACTGACAAGGAGCCTGGCTTTCGCCCTTGACCCGGATACTGCCGGCGATGCTGCTACGCTGCGCGCCATAGAAGTCGCAAGACGCTCTCTGGACCGAGATGATTTGGAAATGCCAACCTGGCTGGGCACTACCTCCAAGCTTAAGGCAGACTTGAAAATAATATCGCTCCCTCAGGGCAAAGACCCTGATGTTTTAATAAAGGAAGAACCTGAGTTATGGCCACAACTAGTTGACCATGCTTTACCTTTAATGGACCACATTCTGGCAGTGACGGCATCAAGATTAGACCTGAGCAAACCCGAGGAAAAGTCACGAGCAAGTGAACAGCTTTTACCCTTGATAGCTGAGCTTGATGACGAAGTACAACGGGAATATTATCTGGGCAAATTAGCTAGTTTGCTCGGCATCAGCGAGAAGACGCTCATAGGATTAGCTGCACGACTGCATCGAAGCCGCCGTGATAAGACTCTCAAAATGGAGACCAAGGCTACAAATCCATCGTACTTCGGAGACAAGCTAGAGGAATATACACTGAGCCTGCTATTACAGCACCCTGAGCTCAAGGATAAGGCTAAAGAGCTTTCACCAGAACACTTCGAGCGGATTGAAAACAGGGAAATCTTCACTATTTGGTCTATGACCCAGAGCATTGAGGAGTTATTGAATAAGCTAGATATAGACCTCCGAGAACATTTAAATTCTCTGCAGCGGAGAGCCCTGCCACCAGCGACAGAGAGAGACCAGGAAAGAGCGCTCGCTGAATGCATTCTCCGTCTCGAAGAGAGAGGGTTATTGAACTTGAAAATACAGGAGGAATCACTTCTCTCTGACGCCGAGTCTGAGGGAAGAAAGGAAGATATAGCTGTATTACAGCAAAGAGGTGTCGAAATCAATTTGAAACTAAAAGAAACTTTTGAAAATGCTATGCAAATGACATCTTCATATAGAGAGGACCAATGAAGGACGAATCTAAAGACCTTGAAGAATTTCTTTATGAACAAGGGGCACTCCTGCCTGAGGACCTATATGTCTCTAAAACTAAAAAAGGCGATATTTTTGCTTCAATATCTAAATTTAAAAAGGCAGTTAAGCACGAGGATGATATCTTCGCTTCTATATCAAGCCTCGAAGAAACAGCAGAACCAGAGGATGAACTCTATATGCCTATCGCTGAAGGCAAGGCTGAAGTGACAGACGAGTTGGGAGTTCTGGCTGAAGAGCCAACAGATGCCGAATTGTTGGAAGATACCGAAGTAGAAGAGCTGGAAGAGGCAGAGCTTGAACTTGAGGAGATGATAGATGACCCAGTTCGAATGTATCTCAGGGAAATGGGGAGAGTTGCTCTACTAAGCGCTCGAGAGGAAAAGATTCTGGCCAGAAAGATGGAAGAAGGCCGATATATCAGAAGAAACGAAGAGGAATGGCTCAACAATCACGGCCATATGCCCTCTCCCATCGATACTGCAATCGCTTTACTGACCAGGCTGGGGCAGGATTCTCGCTTAGTCACTGCCATAGGAGAGGAGCTAGAAATACCACGTACTACGGGCGTAGCTCAGATAACCTCGAATACAAAACTAAGGGCTGCCATAGACAACGAAATCCAACAGCAGCTAATTAAGAAAGTCGGAGAGGAGACCGATACCAGTCCAGATACGACAGAACCAGCCTTGAAAAACCTCTCACTTCTTGTCAGTATAATACCACAGGAGTTATTGAAAGCCCTAGGTGAGAGATGCTCGTTCACCAAACTGAACAATCTGGTTACACAGCCTGAGTTTCGTAGGAATCTCGAGCCGTTGGAATCTCAACTGCATGAGCACTGGGAGCACGTTAAGGATGAGGGCGCCAAGGCACAACGACATCTAATAGAAGCAAATCTTCGCCTCGTAGTTAGCATAGCTAAAAAGTATATTGGCCGGGGCATGTCCCTTCTCGACCTCATTCAAGAGGGTAACATAGGGCTTATTCGGGCAGTTGAGAAGTTTGACTATCGTAAAGGATATAAATTCAGCACTTATGCTACGTGGTGGATACGTCAAGCAATTACTAGAGATATAGCCGACAAAGCCCGTACCATCCGTATCCCGGTACATATGGTGGAGACTATAAACAAGCTCATACGGACAAGCAGACGATTGTCACAAGAATACGGTAGAGAGCCAACCTCTGAGGAAATCGCAAAAGGAATGGGTATCTACCCCGAGAAGGTAAGGGAAATTATAAAAATATCACAAGAGCCGGTATCGCTTGAGATGCCAATCGGGGAAGAAGAAGACAGTCACTTAGGGGATTTCATCGAGGACCGTTCCACTATGCCGCCCGCTGAGGCTGCCTCTCTCAACCTCCTTAAGGACCAAGTAGAAGAGGTGTTAGCTACTCTGACACCGAGGGAGCGACGAGTGTTACAACTCAGGTTCGGACTTGAAGACGGACGCAGTCGTACCCTTGAGGAGGTCGGTAAGGAATTTGGTGTCACCAGGGAGCGCATACGCCAAATCGAAGCTAAAGCACTTCGTAAACTACGCCACCCCAGCAGGTCGAAAAAGTTGAAAGACTATCTCGAATAGAGTAAAACCTACCCTCTCGGATTCCTGCAGAAAAAGAACAAAAACAGAAACGACTTTGCCTAGCGATAGCGGTTGCTGTGCACTGCGCCGCTAAGTATCGGCTCGTTTACGTAAATGTCACCGTTCCGGATTTTTATGTTAAAACCACACTCGGGGTTAGTACAAACCCATACTTTGTAGTGGATAGGCGCCCCCTGACTTCCAAAATCAGATAGAGGCACCAAGTCGCCAGTATTGCATTTCTGGCATTTGGGGAAAACCATGTTCTCCACAGAGCCACCTCCCGCCTAATAATGACATTCACAGTATATATCAAGCTGTCACTTTTGACAAGCCACTGAATTACATTTCGGTCGATCTGTGCACGTTAGAAAAGCCTGGCTTACAGCCATTTAGGATGCAATAATAAAGCCGAGAAATTCATCTCGGCTTTATTTTCTTGGACTTAGCCCATCCCTATTTCTCATCTATCGCGAAGCCAACCTCGCCACTATCATCATCCGAAAAAGGAGCAGCTTCTCCAAGAGAACCACCATCACCCTTCCCGGTTTCATCCCCTTCCCACCCACTAGAATATTCGTCTTCCGCCCCCTCTTCGTCCTCCTCCAGTTCGTACTTCAGCAGGCTGCCTCTTACATAAGGCCTGAAGTCATCGGTAGCCCTGGCCGGGAAAGAAGGACGTCCTGCCTGGCTCGGATGCTGATAAACCTCTTTTATCATCACCTTAGCTTTGTCCTCAGAAATCCGGGCAATTGCAGCAAAGTACTTGTTACCACCCTCCATTAACTTAATCAAACGCAATCCCAACTTCGGTTCAATCTCTCCAATATATTCGCCGTCCATACTCTCCACTGTCAGCCTTTGCCCCTTGGATTTAAGGTTAACAGGATCGCCCGCAGACAGCTTCGCCAGAACTCCACGAGGAGCAGGGTGATGGAGATTGGTTACCTCTGTCTTTCCTGTTTCCTCAATAAAGAGATGAGAGCTGACCTGCTTTCCTGTTTTTTGAACTGATTTCACGTTGGCGAGATGAGATAATCGCTCCAAATTCTTCTTGGCGATAGTATTCCCTGGTTCGATTTCAAGAGAGCGCGCGTATGCTCCCCTGGCCTCTGCATACTTTCCCAACTGAGTCAGAGCTTTGCCTAATCTATTGTAGGCGTCAGCATCATCCGGGAACATCTCGATTATGCTCCTGTTAACAGCAACAGCTTCATCCCAGCGATTTTGCATAGCCAGAGCAATGGCCTCGTTTGTACGATGCCGTCTCAGCTTGGCCTTTTCACTGAGTTGATAATATACCATATTTACCTCAACCTTATTTGATACTTCATTTTTGACCTCGGGGATTGTAACACCTTTTCTAGAATATTTGCAAGCCCCGTTAGTCCCATTTTTTGACCATTTTTAAATCGACTCGGTTTTTTACCAGAGCACCCCCGAATTTAGCCAAGCTTTTTGGAGGTTCAGTTAAGATAATTGTATTGATAGTGTTAGGTTTGACAAATTAGGGCATTATGCTATGATAGCCAAGCAGTACACGACTCTTAAAAGAACTTATTATATCCTGCCAAACAGATAAAAATGGAACAGATTCTTCTTTTATTAATTCTTGGTGGTTTAGCTGCCGGGTTAGTCATCGGCGGCTTTTTCATGCTGATAGCTTTAGCCTTCCTAACATATGTTGTGAGCCACGTTTATCCCTGGTTGAAGAGATTAGCGAAATTGTGTGCTAAACCAGAAAATCTCTTCTCATTTCTCATCCTCGCTGTGGGCTTAATCCTCTTGGTTATCATATTATTTATACTCCTTCGCTCAATATTAATCCTCCTTCTCATCTTACCTCCGCTATTGCTCTTCATACCCATAGCCCTTGGTTTGATAGTCTGGATAATCCGACTCATCAAATGGCTATACGCCCGCTGGAAAGGTTGGCTTGTTGGCGTTTATGCAGCTGCAAATCTACAAATCATAAGGATGAAGATAAAACACGATGTAAAAAAAGACACCGGTCTTATGGGCAAATGGCAAGAGATGAAAGACAAGCTGTCGTCAGACGCTGACAGAGCACGTGGTAAAATATCTAGGAGGAAGTAAGTATCATGAGTTGGAAAGATAAACTGATGATGAAAATGCTGGGCAACAAGTTGGTCATCAAAATGATGAGCATCCCCATAGTAGTCAAGATTTTGACCAAGGAAACCGAAGCCTTTATCTGGGTCATCTCCCTGTTCAGCAGGAAGAAGTCACAGCCTGACCAGGGGCAGCCTTAAGAGTCAAGCAATATACCGTCGGCTCAATAAAGCATAGCTGAATTTTTGAAAACACTCCCGGACGGCCTTCGATACTATTCAGTCTGTAATGACTTCAGCATCTTCTTCGTTGCGATAGAAGATGCTGAACTCTTTTTGCTTCGATGAAATCCCCTTCTTCCTCAATCACGGCGTTCCGTTCATTTTAGCTGACATAGACAGTATCTTTACGACATTATGAAAATGGATAACAACGAGCTATTGAGTGACAGGGGAAAATCAACCCAAATGAGTATTAAGGCGCTGACAGGCGTGAAGGTACTGGAATATGCCAGCTTTGTTGCTGCGCCTTACTGTGCCAAATTGCTCGCTGACCTAGGGGCCGAAGTTATCAAGATCGAGAAGCCCGTAGTAGGCGATGAAGCTAGAAGGTGTGGTCCTTTTCCAGAGGATGTACCTAACTCTGAAAGAAGCGGACTTTTTCTTTACCTCAACACCAACAAACTGGGTATCACCCTGAATTT
>Ga0307379_10011283_pt1 | contig 11737 bp, 8 predicted proteins | sample UN2MG_FD_202237 | JGI IMG/M metagenome (GOLD analysis project Ga0307379, IMG submission 202237) | Soil microbial communities from Risofladan, Vaasa, Finland - UN-2 | ecosystem: Environmental > Terrestrial > Soil > Coastal area > Acid sulfate soil | place: Finland: Risofladan, Vaasa | collected... | reverse complement strand
GGGTTCGCCCGAAGACGATAAGGCTTCGGGGGAAGCTGGCGACAGCCGACAAGACACTCAGGAGCAGACCTGACACAATTACAGCAGGATATATCGGTCGATATACGAAGACAACTGGAATGATCTACCGTGGATGCATACAGTATAATCGAAAAGCTAATGGCCGAAAAATATGGCAAGATCACCACGACGAGAAAAGCCGTCGGCGATTTCATGCTGGCCGAGAATCATGCTGTGAATGTGAAGAGCAACAATGTCACCAGACAGAACTATTCTCCTAACATGATCTCGATCAACAAAATGCACAAATGGGTCTTCGAGGACCGAAACGAACTCAGCTTTCTTTTTGTAGATTACAGAGAAGAAGGCGGTGACATGAAGATACTGAGAGTATCCGACTTGATTCCGATCGAGCACATCAGTTGGGATTGCTTATCAATAGAGGCCCAAGGCTACGGCGTGATCCAGAAAATCGGTCCTTTGAAGATTATCGAGACACAGACCAAGCGCGATTTTTATAAGGTTTTTTTATTGGCATATGAGAAGTACGGGAGGAAGGAACGCAGGAAACATGAGGTGTTCGCCAAGAGCTTCATAGAGGATCCGGATACCATTGATTGGTAGCTATGCAGGAGCAGTATTGCTGTGAGCCCTAAGAAGGAATACGGAGACTTTCAAACTCCTCTGTCGCTAGCGCGACGTGTTGCGGCGCTGGTTCAGCTAGAAGAGATAGACATTGGCACGGTCGTTGAGCCAACGTGCGGAGTTGGTGCCTTTCTACACGCGACTGCCGAGCGTTTCGGCAAGTCAATCAACTACTTGGGCTTTGATCTCAACGCAGACTATGTCAAAGCGGCAGGTGCTACCCTTGCACAGCTCGGTCTGCCCGCAAACAACGTTCAGCAGCGTGATTTCTACACTATCAACTGGCGGGAGTTCCTATCCAAGCAGTCTGGGCCTCTTCTCGTCATCGGGAATCCGCCTTGGATCACGAATGCTGGAATGGGGGTCATAGGGGGAAAGAACCTGCCAAAGAAGTCCAATTTCCAAGGACATAACGGGTTCGCCGCCAAGACCGGGAAGGCGAACTTCGACATTTCTGAGTGGATGCTGATGAAGCTCCTGGAGGCTCTTCAGGGTAAACGGGCTGCCATCGCCATGCTCTGCAAAACGGCAACGGCACGAAAAGTCCTTCGGCACGCGTGGATCAATGGGCTTGACGCCGGGCCATCTTCACTTCACCTGATTGACGCTGCCGCAGAGTTTGGCGTGTCAGTGGATGCCTGTTTACTGTATACACATACAGGAATCGGAGGTACCGAGTCTACCGCGACAGTCTACCGCGCACTATCCTTTGACGAACCTCTCCAAACGTTCGGTCTGTTCGCCGGAGAGCTTGTTTCAGACATTGATGCCTACCGTGCGTTGCGCGATCTCGACGGGTTGGAGTACCGCAAGTGGCGATCCGGGGTGAAGCATGATGCAGCGAAGGTGATGGAATTTACGAGGGACAATGGGTGTTTCGTCAATGGTCTCGGAGAGCGTTACGAACTGGAGGATAATTACCTCTTTCCTTTGCTCAAGTCATCCGACTTGGCGAACGGCAGATTGCGCCCCGCACGGTTCGTACTACTGACGCAGCATCGCGTTACCGACACGACAGATGCGATCAAAGATGATGCCCCCAAAACTTGGCGTTATCTTCTCGACCACGCGAAACAGCTTGACATGCGAGGCAGTTCCATCTACGCCAACCGCGCGCGGTTCGCCGTGTTCGGCGTAGGTGACTACTCGTTCTCACCAGCGAAGGTCGCCATTTCAGGGCTCTACAAGAATCTTCAGTTCCAGCCGGTGGGGAGCGGTGGCGGTAAACCTATCATGGTGGACGATACCTGCTACTTCATTCCCTGCACCTCCAAGTCAGAGGCAGAGTTCTTCGCGGACCTGCTGAACTCTGAAACGGCTCAACGATTTGTCTCAGCGCTGGTCTTCACCGATGCGAAGAGGCCTGTTACTATCGATGTCCTCAGGCGAATTGATCTTAAGAAGTTGGCAGAGCATGTGGGACAGGAGATGACCGCCGTTGAATACCTGTCCTCGCCGTCGTTGGAGTCGAGCCATCAACGTCTTCTCGTGTTTGAAGAGACAGAAGAGTATAGAGCCAGCAAATCCGCCGTGCCCCGTAAGGCGCGCGGACGCGCATCAAGGGTCTGGTGATTTCAGTCGTTTCTTGATAGGAGTAGGATACCAGGCATGTACGACATCGTAACGTTCGGCGAGGCCATGATCCGGCTATCGCCCCCGAATTTCCGCAGACTCGAACAGGCCACCTCGTTTGACGTTCACGCAGGCGGCGGCGAGTTCAACGTGGCCGTGGCCGGCGCACGGATGGGCCTTAAGACCGCGTGGGTATCGAAGCTGCCCGACAATCCGCTGGGCCGGCTGGTCCGCAACACCGCCCGCCAGTATGGCGTATGCACCGATCACATCGTCTGGAGCAAGGAAGGCCGCGCGGGCATTTATTATCTCGAGTTCGGCGGCGCGCCGCGCGCAAGCTCGGTGGTCTACGATCGCGCACATTCGTCCATCAGCATGATCAAGACGCGAGAGGTCGACTGGAACAGCCTGTTCGAGGGCTGCAAGGCGTTCCACGTCAGCGGAATCACGCCGGCGCTGAGCGCGTCGGCCGCCGAGGTGACCTTCGAGGCGATCCGCGCAGCCAAGCGCAAGGGCGTGAAAGTAAGCTACGACCTCAACTACCGCGCGAAGCTGTGGACCGAGGACGAAGCCCGCGCATGCCAGGAACCGATGATGGAGTTGGTGGACATACTGATCTCCACGGAAGAAGACACCAAGCGCGTTTTCAAGATCACCGGTTCGACATACGACGACGTGGCGGTGCAGCTTGCAGAAAAATTCAAGTTCGAGGTCGTGGCTATCACGCTGCGCGAAAATGTGTCGGTCTGGAAGAACAACTGGACGGCCATCGCCTACGCGGACGGCAAATTCTACCGCGACAAGACCTACGAGCTGGAGATCGTCGACCGCGTCGGCGGCGGCGATTCGTTCACCGCAGGCTTCCTGGCGGGATACCTCGAGGAAGGCGTGGAGCGGGGAGTGAAATTCGGCAATGCGCTGTCGGCCCTCAAGCATTCGATTCCGGGCGACATCAATATATCGACGCGCGACGAGGTGGAGAAGCTGCTGACAACCGGCGGGCTGCGCATCAGCCGCTGAGCTAGTGTAGTGTGTCAGATTATCGAGTGTCTCACCGCTTGGATGAATCGCACCAAGGGACTCCGCTGAAGGGCGGAGCGCAGCCATATCTTGCATGATTCCGTCATCCATAGCACCAAAGGTGCGTCGTATGATAGCCTATGGCAAGCGAACGCCCGAAGGGCGGAGCGCAGCCATAGGGAAGCGGGAAAAAAGGAGGAAGCCCTGAAGGGGCTTCGTAAGGGCCGGATTTCATATGCCGCAGTCGCTCGCGGACATCCTCATACACATAACCTTGCGCGCGAGTTCACCGACGATGAGCGGCGAATTGAGCGAGAACAGTGTGCGTCTGGGAGTGGATTCTTTTACGACGCTCCTACAGAGCGTCATGATTTGTTTGGTGGCGTTACCTATGGCATCGCTCGGCGAAGCGCCTCGCTTAGCCATAGGCTATCATACGACGCACCGTTGGTGCGTAAGAACCGGAATAGCATTCCGCAGGCCGGAGAACACGATGTATGTGGGTTGCCTTCATCAGCGGGTGAAGGCTGGAATGAAGGCACCATAAACACGATTGTATATTCACCTGCAACTGTGGCGCACTACACTGGCAGACGATTCGGCATGCGACTCGGCCGGGGGCAACTGCCGATCCGGCCGGTTTCGCCTTACGGCGTGGCGTCCGGCAGCTTTCGCAGCTTGCGCCACAGCGTGGTTCTGGAAACACCCAGGAACCGCGCAGCTTCGATCTTGTTGCCGTTGAAGCGGTCGAGGGCGTCTCGAATGGCGTCCGCCTCCGCATCCTGAAGCGGGCGGCTGCGGGCGGCCTGTTGAGAATCGCCGGCGGTCAGCTCCGGTGGAAGATGCTCGAGCTGGATTTCACCGCCCTTGCACAGCACGAATGCGTGCTCGATGATGTTTTCCAATTCGCGGACGTTGCCGGGGAACGGATGCCGCATCAGCAGTTCCATCACGCGGTCGCTCACTCCGGTGATGGTTTTGCCGCGGCGGGCATTGAAGCGGCGGATGAAGTGATCGACGAGCAGCGGAATGTCTTCGCGGCGCTCGGCCAGCGGCGGCAGATCGATCTTCACCACGTTGACGCGGTAGAAAAGGTCGCGGCGGAAGGTGCCGTCTTCGATCAGTGCGGCGAGGTCGCGATTGGTGGCCGCGATGACGCGCACGTCGGCCGTGCGGGGCTTGTTGGTGCCGAGCGGCTCGTATTTGCGCTCCTGCAGCACGCGCAGGAGCTTGACCTGCATCGCGGCGGAGAGGTCGCCCAGCTCGTCGAGCAGGAGCGTGCCCCCTTCGGCGGCTGCGATGCGGCCGGGTTTGTCGCGGTCGGCTCCGGTGAATGCGCCCTTGACGTATCCGAACAGCTCCGACTCGAGCAGCGAATCGGGCAGGGCGCCGCAGTTGATCTGCACGTAAGGCCCGGATGCATGCGGGCTGAGGTGGTGGATCGCCTTGGCGAATAGCTCCTTGCCGGAGCCGCTCGGGCCTTGTATCAGCACGGTGCTGTCGCTCTCGGCGATGTCGGGCAGGATTTCGAATATGCGCAGGATGCGATGGTTCTTGCTGACGATGTCTTCGAAGGTGTAGCGGCCGGCAAGCTCCTTGCGCAGTTCCTCGATGGCCGACAGGTCGCGGAAGGTTTCGACTCCGCCGATCACCGCGCCGTCTGTGTCGCGCAGCACGGCCGTGGAGATGCTGATAGGCACTTCGCGGTCGTCCTTCGTGAGGATGGTTACCGGCAGGTTGACGATCGGCCGGCCGGTTTCGATCGAGCGGGCGAGGGCGCAGTCGCCCTGGCAGATGCTTGCGCGGAAGATGTCGAAGCAGAACTGGCCGAGCGCCTCCTCGCGGCTGAACCCGGTGATTTCTTCCGCGGCGCGGTTGAACGACGTGATGCGGTCGTCGGAATCGACGGTGAACACGCCGTCGGCGATGCTGTCGAGGATTACTTCTGTATGGCTGATGTTTTTTCTGGTCATGGCCGGCGTCCTATGCTTCACACTTTCATTGTACGATATACAGGAATTTTGTTCAATGATGCTTCGGATGCCGGCATCGAACACGTTCTGAAAAATAGCACTGAGGAATGCTCAGCATGGAAAGCCCTATCAAGCAGCCCATCCGCATCCGCGAACAGCTCGGCGTTTCATACAAGCGGGCGCTGATCAGGGTCGACGCAGGCGGAGCATCGTCGCTGGCCGACGCGACGGGAAGCGTTCACGCCGTGCAGGAGGTGCCGTCGTTGACGTTCGACAGGACGGCTTCGCCCGCTGCTTCGCTGATTCTGACAGACCTCGCGCCCGGCGCCCGGCTGCTCCGTTCGGATGGGCGATTACAAGGTGATCGAGTTCTTCGAAGACGGCCGCCTCGAGCTGTACAACCTTCGGGAAGACATCAGCGAAGATCACGACCTCGCCGGCGAGAGGCCGGAGCTTGTCCGCGAGATGCAGGGCATGCTCGCCCGTTGGCGCGAGTCTGTGGATGCAAAAATACCTCAGCCCAATCCCGAGTGGAAGTAAGTGAAGTGCGGAGTGGTGTATCCGAGGGAACACTGGACGATTTCAGGGAGAATGGAAAAATGAAACGAACGTTTGCATTGTCGGTCGTTGTGGCGTTTGCCGCGTTTTGTGCTGCCTGCCCGCTTGCTGCGGCGGAGGATGACCAGGCCCGCCTGCTGCCTTACAACACCATCGCATACCTGAAGATCACCGACGCAGGCAAACTGCAGGAAGCGTTCGCCGCGTCGGGTCTGAAGGAGCTACTGCTGAATGAAGGCCCGGCCGCCGTTCAGAACGAGGTGGCCGCGTGGGAGCGGCTGGCGGCGAAGATCAAGACGATCCACGTCAGCTTCCACGGCTTCACCGAATACCGCAACCCGGATATCGACCTGCTGTTCGTGGCTGAGCTTGCGAAGCACGAACCGCTGCCGGCGTTGGTTTCGCCCATCGTTGCCGGCTTGCTCGTGGAGGACGAAAATATCGGCCGCGTGCCCGTCTACCGGGTCGCTTTTGAAGAAATGGAAAAGATAGGCTCCTACGTATTGCTCGCCACGGTGGGGACGCGCCTGGTTGCGGCGTCTGACCGCGCGGTGCTGCGGAATTATCTCGCTGCCCTCGAGCAGGGCCGCGTCGACTCGCTCACCGAGCATCCGGGCTACCGCCGCGTTTCCGGCGGAAAACCGGAGGGCGACCTGATCCTGTACACCACGCCTGCCGGTGTCATCAGCGTGTTTGGAATGGACAGGAGCGCACGAAGGCTCAGAATGCTTTTCGATATCACCGGGCTTCGGCACGTTCGAGCTGCCATGCTTATGGCGGAACTGGCCGGGACGAAGATCACCTGCCGCCTGGATATGGACACCGGCAGCAATGCGTGGCGGTTGCTTGCGCAGCCCGCCACGGCCAGGAAGATGCCCGACTACCTGCCGCTCTCCACGGTTTTCTGTGCCGCGGCCAGCATCGGCGACGGCAAGAAAACGCTCAGCCTGTTCCACGAATTCCTGCTCGAGGTGCTTATGCATGCAGGCGAGGTGGACGGCAGAGAGGACTACTTCGAGAAAATCCGCGAAGCCGAGCGCGAGCTGGGCATCAGCTTTTATGAGGCCGCCGGCCTGGTCGACGGCGAGATCGGCTTCCTGTTCGATCGCGAGTTCGACGATGACGGCCTGTGCCTGTACGCCCAGACCGTGGATCCTGCGCGCGGATTGAAATTGCTGGGCGATTTCGCTGAAGCCGAAGGCCGCGGCGAGCTTGAGACCGCCGCCGTGGATGGCGTGAACATAAACAAACGCGGACAATTCGTCTGGAGCGTTTTCGACAAATGCGCCCTGATGGCACCTGAGCGGCAGACGGTCGAGAATTGTATCCGGGCCTATAAACAAGGGCAGACGCTTTCGAAGGACGAGCACTACCGCAAGGTGATGGAGCAGTTGCCGTCGACTAACGTGATGGCAGCTTACCTGAACCTCGCTCCGATGTTTGACGCACTCAACCTGGAGCCGGGCGCCAGGGACGTTTGGGCGCGTCTTCTGCCTGTCGGCGCCACTCTCACCGCCAACGATGGGCTTGTGGAGATCAGAATCGTCCGTGAACTGCCGGACAAAGCATCGAACATAGGCGAACTCTTCGGCATCTTTCTGCAACGTGTCGGCGGAGGCGCCAGGCAGAGGGCGCGAGTTACAGCCTGCCTGGCCAACCTGCGTCAGGTGGCGGTCGCCTGCACCGTGTATGCCATCGACCACGATGATATTCTGCCTGCCCACTTGAATGATCTCGTCGATGCGCAAGCCATCCAGCGATTGCCCAACTGCCCCGCCTGCAACGCTCGCTACGATACAGCGATGGGCGTGGCGAAGGCCAGGCTGCGGTTGAGCAGGATTCAAAGACCTGCCAGCTTCATGATTGCGTGGTGTCCGGCGCCCGCGCACAACGGGAGGCGGGCAGTGGCCTTTGCCGACGGGCACGTCGAGATGCTTACCGTGAACGAATTCAACCTGCACATGGCGGAGCTTCGCAAGCAGATTGCGGAAATCGAGAAGCAGGATTAGAACCTGCATAAACCGGCAACACCTGATGATGCGGAGATCGCCCGCCGTTGGCGCGTCAACCGGCGAAAACGCTTGACTCGACGGCCGTATGACGATAGCATGACTGATGCAGGTTAAGGTTTTTCCGCACTCGCAGGAGAAGACCATGACAAACATGTTGACACACACGGTGATGCTGTTCGGCGGCATCGGCACGGCCGAGCTCCTGGTGATAGGTGTTGTGCTGCTGCTGATATTCGGCTCGCGGCTGCCCGAGGTTATGCGTTCGATGGGCCGAAGCGTGACCGAGTTCAAGAAGGGCCTGCACGAAACCGAAGACGACCTCAAGGACATGCGCACCGGCTTGGAATCTACCCCCAAGAAGCCAGACGAGAGCTGAGCAGCAAACCGAAACGGGGAATCTTCGCCAATCATCACGAGTTGCCGCCGGGCACGTTCGCCCCGCGGCAATTCGTTTTCTGTTTCGCCGCGCCGACACCGAGCACCGGTTCCTGCCTCCGCTGCTGCATTTTTCACTTGAACGCCTCCGGCCTTCGTGATACCGTAACATCATCTGACCTGCAAAACCACGGCAGCACGGAGGACGATACCCGATGGCAGACAAGATGAAGGCGGCCGTTTGCACCCAGCCGCACAAGATCGAAATCCGCGAAGTACCCGCGCCCCATCCCGGGGAATACGAAGTGCAGGTGCAGGTGAAGGCTACCGGCCTGTGCGGGTCGGACGTCGACGGCTATCTCAACCGCCACCCGATGATCGGCTACCCTATAATACTGGGGCACGAATGCGCCGGCGTGATAACCGAAACAGGCCCCGGCGTGACGGATGTGGCCGTGGGCGACGAGGTGATCATCGAACCGTTTTTCACCTGCAAGACGTGCCCGGCGTGCCGGCGCGGCCACTACAATCTGTGCAAGAATCTCAAGATCATCGGGCACCAGATCAACGGCTCGATGGCCGAGTATGTGATTGCGGAATCGGCGTTTGTGCATCACCGGCCGGCAGGCCTGTCGTGGGGCGAGGCCGCCATCGCCGAGCCGCTCTCGGGCGCACTGCACGCGGTTGAACGCTGCAACCTGCACGCAGGCGATATTGCCGTGGTCATCGGTTGCGGCACGATCGGCTCGTTCGCACTGCAGCACGCACGCAACAAGGGCGCCCGCGTGCTCGCGGCCGACATCGTGGATTCGAAGGTGCGGCTGGCGAACAAGCTCGGGGCGACGTGGTCGATCAATCGATCGCTGGTCGACCTCCGCTCGAAGGTGTTGGAAGTAACCGGCGGCATAGGCGCCGACTGCGTGATCGAAGCCGTAGGCTCGCCCGAGACGCTGGCCGAGACCGTGCGGCTGGTGCGGCGCGGCGGAACCATAATGCTGATCGGATGGACGGGCAACCCGACGGATGCAATCGACCTGACCTCCGTGACGCTTGACGAGCTGACGCTGCTGGGCACGCTCGGCTTCTGCTGGGATTTTCAGCGGGCGCTGCCGCTCGCCGAGGCCGGCAGGGTCGACCTCGCTTCGATCATAACGCATCATTTCGCACTCGACGACGTGGAGGAGGCGATCAAACTGCTGCATAAGGGCGGCGAGGGAGTGGGCAAGATCATCATCGAGTGAGCGGGCGGCGGCATCGCGATTGCGACGAAAAATGCTGTAATCGGCGCAGCGTTTTCGGTATGATTGCGTTAGCAAAATTGCATCCGCTTGGGGCACAAGCGAACGGCGGCGATGCGAATCGTCCGCGAACGCGAGGCATCATTCCTTCATGCAAACATCTCCCATTCCCAGCGGCATGCCCGAGCTGGACGAAGTCCTGCAGGGTCTGCAACTCGGCGATAACGTTGTCTGGCAGGTGGACGACCTCGACGAGTATGTCGATTTCGCGAGGCCGTTTGTTCGCCAGGCCGTCCACGACGGGCGCACGTGCGTGTACATCCGTTTTGCTCCGCACGCTCCTGTTCTGGCGCCCGATCCACACGTGGAAGTGGTGGAAGTGGATCCCAGCAAGGGCTTCGATGTCTTCTGCAGCCAGATTCACCGGATCATCCGCGAGAAGGGGCGCGGAGTGTTTTACGTGATGGACAATCTGTCGGTGCTGGTGGAGGAATGGGCTACGGACGAGCAGCTCGCGAACTTCTTCCAAGTCACATGTCCGTACCTGTATGAGCTTGACACCATCACATATTTCGCGCTCCTGCGCGGCGCCCACGATTTCAACGCAGTGGCGCGCATACGCGAGACCACGCAGTTGCTCATAGATGTGTACCGCGTGAATGAAGAACTGTACATACATCCGTTGAAGGTCTACCGGCGTTATTCGCCGACGATGTTCCTGCCGCACAGCAGGACTGACGATGGCTGGGTTCCGGTGCTGCAGAGCGGCGAGGCGGCGGCGGTCGCGGGGCGGGCACGCAAGCATCCGCTCGGTTCGTCGGCCGATTCCACCGCGCCGTGGGACAGCGTTTACCGCAAGCTGATCGAGTATGAGCGATCCGGCGGAACATCGCCCGAGGCCGATCCGGAAATCAGCGCGCTCAAGCAGGAATTCACGCGGATGCTGTTTGGAAACCATCCCGAGTTCAACAGACTGGCATACGAATTCCTGACGCTGAAAGACCTGTTTGCCGTGCGCAACCGGATCGTAGGCTCGGGACGGATAGGCGGAAAGGCAGCAGGCATGCTGCTCGCCAGGAGCATACTCCTGAGCGGCGCCGACGGGCCTGACTTCAAGGCAGTGCTCGAGGATCACGATTCGTTTTTCATCGGGTCAGACGTGTTCTTCACGTTCCTGGTCAACAACGACCTGTTCCGGCTGAGGCTGGAGCTGTCGCGCGATCCGGATTTCTCGCGCGAGGATTTCGAGGAGGTGGAGGCGCGTTTTCTGGCGGGAAGTATGCCGCACGAAACCGTCCAGCACCTTCGCGAGATGCTGGACTATTTCGGCCAGGCGCCCGTCATCGTGCGGTCGAGCAGCCTGTTGGAAGACAGCATCGGCAACGCGTTCGCCGGGAAGTATCGCAGCGAGTTTTGCCCCAACCAAGGCCCGCCGGAAGAAAGGCTGACCGCCCTGCTGCGGGCGATCAAGCTGGTCTACGCGAGCGCGCTCAATCCCGATGCGTTGTCGTATCGGCGCCGCCGCGGCCTGCGCGATTCGGACGAGCAGATGGCGATACTCATCCAGCGCGTTTCGGGCATGCCGTACCGCCGATATTTTTTCCCGAGCCTCGCGGGCGTCGCATTCTCGCGGAACCTGTATGCGTGGAACGACCGCATCGATCCTCAGCAGGGCGTGATAAGGCTGGTATTCGGCCTCGGCACGCGCGCGGTCAACCGCGTGGGAGGCGACTACCCCCGCCTGATAGCCGTCAGCCATCCCGGCCTGCGGCCCGAGGTGGGCATGAAAGTGGCCAAGTATTCGCAGTGGAACGTGGATGTAATAGACCTCGAGTCGAACGAACTGCTGACGTTGCCGGCCGGCGAATTGCTCGATGCGGGCGATTATCCGAACATACATCTGCTCGCTTCCATCATGTCCGACGGATACGTGCAGGACCCGGCCACGAGCTTCGCCGATTTCTCCGGCAGCAACGTCGTTCTGACATTCAACAATCTGATCAAGCGGACGGATTTTGTCGACATCCTGAAACGCATGCTGAGCAAGCTCGATGCCACATACGGACACCCGGTCGACACCGAGTTCACCGCTTTCATATCGCCCGAGGGCAAGGTGCGCGTAAACCTGCTGCAATGCCGGCCGATGTGGTTGCCGGGCGACAGGACGCGTGTGGAAGTGCCGCAGGACATCGACGCCCGGCGAACGCTGTTCAGGACCAACAGGTTGATCAACGGCGGCGAAATCGACGGCATCCGCTACGTGGTGGCGATCGATCCGCGCCAATACGCCAGGACGGAAGCCACCGCAAAACATTCGGTAGGCAGGATAGTTGGGCGGCTGAAC
>Ga0307379_10011282_pt1 | contig 11738 bp, 10 predicted proteins | sample UN2MG_FD_202237 | JGI IMG/M metagenome (GOLD analysis project Ga0307379, IMG submission 202237) | Soil microbial communities from Risofladan, Vaasa, Finland - UN-2 | ecosystem: Environmental > Terrestrial > Soil > Coastal area > Acid sulfate soil | place: Finland: Risofladan, Vaasa | collected... | reverse complement strand
TCGTGGTTGCCATCCTGCCCCGCAGGAGCGTCTTCAAACGCATGTCGACCGACGCGAGCCGCCGCGGGACAGGCCTCGATGCCGAGCAGATCATGGCCTCGAACGTCGATGTCGCGCTGCTGGTCGCCGGGCTCGACAACGATTTCAACCTGCGCCGGATCGAGCGCTACCTTGCGGTGGCCCGGTCGAGCGCGATCAACCCGATCGTCGTGCTCAACAAGGCCGATCTGGCCGATGACGTCGATGGTCGTCTAGTCGCTGTCGACGCGATCGCGCCGGGCGTCACCGCGATCGCCGTCTCCGCCCGGACCGGGCAGGGCCTGGACGAGCTCCTGACTCACCTGCGACCTGGAGCCACGGCGGCCATCCTCGGGTCGTCGGGGGTCGGAAAGTCGACGTTGGTCAACGCCTTGCTCGGCGAACAGCGGCAGGCGATCGCCGAGGTCCGCGAATCGGACTCGCGCGGACGTCACACGACGACGCACCGCGAGCTCTTCGAGTTGCCCGGTGGGGCGTTGCTTGTCGATACGCCTGGTATCCGTGCGCTCGAAGTACTCGGCGCAAACGACGGTGTGGACGAGGCCTTTGACGATGTCATCGATATCGCAGCGACATGTCGGTTCAGCGATTGCCGGCACGCCGGCGAGCCCGGCTGCGCGGTGCGGGCGGCCCTGGCCGACGGCCGCCTGACCGAGGAACGCCTGGCCAGCCATCAGAAGTTGGAGCGTGAAGCGGCGCGCCTCGCTCGTGAGGACGATCCGCGCGCACGGGCGGAACACCGTCGCACTTGGAAGATCATCCACAAGTCCGTCGGCGAACACATGGAACGCAAATACGGGAGTGACCGATGACGACCGAGACCGATACGACCCGCTGGGTCGAGGTGGCTGGGGCTCCCCCGACCCCCGGCCTGCGCTTCCGTGCCTGGCAGGACGCAACCGACTACGAGCCGCTCGCTGCGCTGCTGCGAGCGACCAGCCTCGCCGATGGCGTTCCGTGGCTACCAACCGCGCAGCAGCTCCGCCTGCAATACGGAGGCAACCCCGGGCTCGAGACCGAGAACGACATCGTCGTGGCCGAAATCGATGGCCGGGTCGTCGCATGCGCCGGTTCGGAATCGGTCGTGCGCGACGGGACCCAGATCTTCGAGGCGTGGGGTCGGATCCACCCGACGGTGCGCCGTCGAGGCCTGGGGACCGCCCTATTTGCCTCGAACCTCAGGCGGATCCGCGAGCGCGCGGCGGTCATCCAACCGGGCCAGCCGATCATCGTCCAGGACGACGCGGAGGACGGACAGATCGGGGCGATCGCCCTATTGACCCAGAAGGGCTTCGAGCGAGTCCGAACGTTCTACCTGATGCGCCGGGACCTGACCGACCCATGGCCCGACGTCCCGTTGCCGGATGGCATCGAGTTCAGAACTGTCACTCCGGAACACCACCGGCCGATCTTCGACGCCGAGACGGAGGCCTTCCGCGACCACTGGGGGCAGCGAGAGCCGACGGAGCACTCGTTCCAGTCGACGTACCGGCACAAGGAGATCGACACCGACATGTGGGTCGTCGCCTGGGATGGCGACCGGATCGCTGGCGTCATCGAGAACTGGATCTGGGCCGAGGAGAATGCAGATCTTGGGGTCGCCCGGGGCTGGCTCGAGACGATCTGCGTCCTTCGGCCGTGGCGCCGGCGCGGCGTGGCGCGGGCGATGACCGTCGCATCGTTCGGGCGACTCCGCTCAGCGGGCATGGCGGAGGCGATGCTCGGCGTCGACGCGACGAACCCGACCGGCGCCCTCCGGTTGTATGAAGGCGTCGGCTTCGAGATCTTTCGGCGCGAAGGCGCCTACCGACGTACATTCGAGCCATGACCACCATCGACATCCCGCAGGCACCGATCCCGGGTATCACGATCCGGTCGTTCCGCGATGAGTCGGACTACGCTCGGTTGGCCGACCTGATCAGCACGGCCAATACGATCGACAGCATCCCGTATCTGCCGTCGGCCAATGACCTGCAGATCGACATGGAGAGTGCCGAGGGCGTCGATCCTATCCAGGACGTCGTCCTCGTCGAAGCGGCAGGTCGTCTCATCGCGGCAACCGGGGTCGAACGGGTCGTCCGGGATGATGTGCCGACCTATGATATTTGGGGCTCCGTCGACTCGAACTTCCGCCGACGGGGGCTGGGAACTTGGCTGCTGGGCTGGACGCTCGACCGCGTGCGGGAACGGGCGGACCGGGAGGACCCGAGCACGGAGGTCGCGCTCGGTACGTTCGCCGAGGAGCGTGAGACCGGCCACCGGGCCCTGCTCGCCGGGTCCGGGTTCCTGCCCGTCCGCCACTTCTTCCTGATGCGTCGCCCGCTCGGCGAGGTGGTCCCGGATGCTCCGTTACCCGATGGCCTCGAGATCCGGCCGGTCACCTTGGAGCGACGCCGGACCATCTTCGATGCCGAGGATGAGGCCTTCCGCGATCACTGGGGCCACCGAGCGATGGGCGACGCGGACTACGCCAAGACGTTCGGTCGGGACGGTCTCGACACCGACCTGTGGGTCGTCGCCTGGGACGGCGACGAGGTTGCCGGCGTCGTCCAGAACTGGGTCTGGGCGGAGGAGAACCAGCGGATGGGTGTCAGGCGCGGTTGGCTGGAGCACATCAGCGTTCGCCGGCCGTGGCGCAGACGGGGCCTGGCTCGGGCCATCACGGCCGAGTCCCTCAGGCGCTTCCGTGAGGCGGGCCTCGACGAGGCGATGCTCGGCGTGGACTCGGAAAATCCGCACGGCGCGCTGGGCTTGTACGAGGGCCTCGGGTTCGAGGTCCATACCCGGGCGGCTGCGTACCGCCGCATCCTGGCCAGGTAGGCGTCGGTACGACCGGCCCGTCCGAACGTCTCAGGCGAACAGCCGACCGCCATCGCGGACCAGTTCCATCCAGGCGCGCTCGCGCCCGATCGTGGTCTCATTGCCATGGCCCGGCAGGACACCGATGCGGTCCTCGAGGCCGGTCAGTCGGGCGATGGACTCGGCCATCGCCGACGCGTCGCCGCCGGGCAGGTCGATCCGCCCCCAGCCACCCTCGAACAGGGTGTCGCCGCTGAACAACAGGCCCTCATCGTCGGCCGACAGACAGACCGAGCCCTCCGTGTGACCCGGCGTATGCAGGACCCTGAGGCGCAAGGACCCGAACCGGATGATCCCTCCCTCGGCAAGCTCGACGGCCGGCACGGATGGCACGATCTCGAACGGAGCCCAGAGCGGCTGCGGATCGGTGAGGCGTTCGCGGTCCGCCGGATGGACGGCGATCTCGGCCCCGGTCGCGGCAGCGACCGCCGCGTTGTCCCCGATGTGATCCCAGTGGCCGTGCGTCGACACGATGAGCTTCAGCGTCCAGGACCGTTGTGCCAGCTCGTCTGCGATCCATGCCAGCGACGGCGTCGCCGTGTCGATGGCGATCGCCTCTCGAGAGCGCGGATCCGCAAGGATGTGGACATTGGTCGCGACCGGACCGACAACCCGGTTGAAGCGCTCCATCCCGGTCGATCGCGATCGGCGATCAGGCCGGTGTCTCGAGCTTCGTCCGCATGCAGTCGAAGGTCTGACCGATCATCTTGTTGGCGGTCCCTTCGATGAGCCTGGCGCCGACGCTCGCAAGCGTGCCCGACAGGTTCACGTCCGCGTCCCAATCCATCACGGTCGCTCCTTCCGGGCCATCCGACAGGCGCATCTCGGCGGTCGCATCCACCGCACTCCCGGGCGCCTGGCCGTGGGCCTTGATGAGGGCCCGATCCGGCGGTTCCTGCTCGGCAAAGGTCATGTCCACGACGAACCGAGCGCTGATGAAGCCGATGCCCACCTTGGCAGTCGCCTTGAAGTGGGTCGCGTCGATGACCTCGATCTTCTCGACGCCCGGCCCGCATTGGCCAACCTGGTCTGGGTCAATGACGAAGGCCCAGACCTTGTCGCGGGCCGCCTTGATCGGGACAGAACCTTCGAAGTGCATGGATCCTCCGGCTGCTGGTCAGTCGTGCATCGATGAGTATGAGTTTGCCTCGAGGAACGTCGCCGGCTCCTTGATGAACCGGGTTCGGCAACCGATCGAACAGAACGCATAGACGAGGCCATCGTGCTCGGCCAGATGGCGGGCGTGGGCTCGCTCGACGGTCATGCCACAGACCGGGTCCAGCAGGACGATATCGTCGATCACTGGCGCGAGCGAGATGGCATCCGGCAGCATGCCGGCGAGCGTTGCCGGTCCCGGCGACGCGACGAAATCGGCTCGGCCACGGCGGACCTGGACGAGCTCGGCCAGGATCGACAGGGCGACCTCCTCCGCCGTCTCGGCGCCAAGGTCCATACCGGCCGGGGCACGCAAAGCGGCGATCCGGTCGTCGCCGACGGTCGTCTCTTCGCGCAGCCAGTCACGGACGACGGCTGCGCGGGTCGGTGACGCGACAAGACCGACGTATGAGGCCTCCCTGGTCAGCGCGAGACCGACCGCCTCTTCGTCCCAAATCCCCTGGCTCGCGACCACGACATAGGGGGCGCTCTCCGGATCCAGACCGCGGATATCCGCCGAGACGTGGACCCGGGCGCTGGGAAACGCGTCGGGATCGGCGATCGGATCGATGACCGTGACCTGCCAGCCCGCTGCCGATCCGAGCGTCGCAAGCGCGCCTGCGATCGGAGTCGTTCCGACGATCCACAACATGGGCTTTGGTAGATGCGGTTCCACGTAGATCTCCAGCGTGCCTCCGGAGTGGCAGGTCATGACCAATTCGATGATGCCATCGGCCCGACGCCCTTCGCCGGGCCCATCTCTCGATAGTCTGAGCAGCCGAGGCTGGCCGTCGGCTACGGCCCGGAGCGCCTCACGAACGACGACTGGTTGCGCACAACTGCCGCCGACCCAGCCCTCGATCGAACCGTCCGGGTGGATGATCCCGGACGCACCCGGACGAGCGGACGTTGGCCGACGGACCGCAACGACGGTGGCGACGGCGAACGACCGCCCGGCGGCCTCGAGTTCGGCCGCCCGGGCAAACATGGAATGGTCGGTCAACTGATTCCGTTCTCGTGGAGGATCGCCCAGACCTTCTGAGGCGTGATCGGGATATCGATGTTGCGGACGCCCAGGTGCCAGAGCGCATCGACCACGGCATTCGCGATGGCCGGTGGCGCCCCGACGGTCGCCGACTCCCCCACCCCCTTGGCGCCGATCGGGTGATGCGGTGATGGGGTGATCGTCTTGCCGGTCTCCCAGTTCGGGACCTCGACGGCGGTCGGGACCAGGTAGTCCAGGAAGGTGCCGGCGAGGTTGTTACCAAGCTCGTCGTAGGTGATCTCTTCGTACAGCGATGGGGCGAGACCCATGGTCAGGCCGCCGTGGATCTGGCCGTCCACGATCATCGGGTTGATGATGTTGCCACAATCGTCGATCGCCACAAAGCGCCGAACGTTGACCCGTCCGGTCCCCTTGTCGATGTCGACAACGCAGATGTAGCTCCCGAACGGGAAGGTCAGGTTGGGCGGATCGTAGTAGTCGACCGCCTCGAGCCCAGCCTCCATCCCCTCCGGGTGGTTCGTGTAAGCCGCGAAGGCGATCTCCTGGATGGTCTTGAACCGGTCGGGCGATCCCTTGACACTGAACTTGCCGGGCTCCCATTCGAGGTCGTCTTCCGACGCCTCGAGCAGGTGAGCAGCGAGCGTGCGAGCCTTCGCCTGGATCTTCCGCGCGGCGACCGCGGTGGCGGCACCCGCGACCGGCGTCGAGCGTGAGGCATAGGTGCCCAGCCCGTACGGAGCGGTGTCCGTGTCGCCGTATTCGATCTTGATGTCCGCAACCGGGAAGCCGAGTTCCTCGGCGATGATCTGGGCGAAGGTCGTCTCGTGCCCCTGACCCTGGCTCTGGACGCCGATGCGGGCCAGGACCTTCCCGGTCGGGTGCACCCGGATCTCGCACGAATCGAACATCTTGATCCCCAGGATGTCGAAGTCGTGCGACGGCCCGGCCCCCACGATCTCGGTGAAGCTGCTGATGCCGATCCCCATGAGCTCGCCGCGCGCACGCTTCTCCGCCTGCTCCTTTCGGAGCCCGGCGTAGTCGATCATGTCCATGGCCTTCTGGAGGGCAGCCGGATAGTTCCCCGAGTCGTACGACCAGCCGGTCGGCGTCTTGTACGGGAACTGCTCGGGCTGGATGAAATTCTCCATCCGGAGCTGGGCCGGGTCTTTGCCGATCTGGTGGGCCAGGATGTCCACGACGCGCTCCACCGCGTGGACGGCTTCGGTCACGCGGAACGAGCAGCGGTAGGCAACGCCGCCGGGCGGCTTGTTCGTGTAGACGCCATCGACTTCGACGAACGCATTCGGAAAGTCATATGACCCGGTGATGACGTTGAACAGGCCGGCCGGATACTTGGACGGGTCGGCCGCAGCGTCGGTGTACCCGTGGTCGGCGATCGTCTTGGCCTTGAGCGACGTGATCTTGCCATCTTTGGTGGCGCCGATCTCGACCTTCATGTGGTAGTCGCGGGCGAACGAATCGGCCTGGAGATTCTCGGACCGATCCTCGATCCACTTGACCGGCTTGCCGATAAGGAACGAGGCGGCGACGGCAAGGACGTAGCCCGGGTAGACCGGCACCTTGCCCCCGAAGCCACCGCCGATATCGTGCGTCTTGACCCGGATGTTGTGCTCATAGATCGGCAGACCGGCTCCGCCGGCGACGAGTGCCAATACCGTCCGGATGGCATGGGGCGCCTGAGACGTCATGTGGAGCGTGAGCTGCTGGCGGACCGGATCCCAATCCGCGACGCATCCGCAGGTCTCGATCGAGGCGACGTGGATGCGCGGGATGTAGATGTCCTGCTTGATATGGACGTCGGCCGCGGCAAGGTCCGCGTCGGTGGCCTCCCGATCGCCCGACTCCCAGTGCCAGATGCGGTTGGTCTGCTTGTCCGGGCCGCGATCGGGCCGGAGGACGAAGGCGCCATCCTCGAGGGCCTTGTGCGGGTCGACGATGACGGGCAACGGCTCGTAGTCGACGAGGACGGCGGCGACACCATCGGCGGCGACGTAACGGGAGGTGGCGATGACTGCTGCGACCTCCTGCGACTGATACATCACCGTGTCCACGGGGAGCACCATCTGCATGTCGCCCGCGAGCGTCGGCATCCAGTGGAGCTTGTATCCCTCCAGGTCCTTGCCGGTTATCACGGCAGCGACGCCCGGGATCTTGAGGGCTTCGGATGCGTCGATGCTCTTGATCTTGGCGTGGGCGTACGGGCTGCGAACGATGTCCAGCCAGAGCTGGCCGGGCAGGTTCACGTCGTCGATGTATTCGCCCTGGCCTCGGATGAAGCGCGGGTCTTCCTTGCGTTTGACCGAGTGGCCCATGCCACCGATCTCTGCGCTCGTGCGGGGCTCTGCCTCTGTCGTCATCTCGTCACTCCCCGCTCAGCTGGCCGCGACCGGCGAACCGGTCTGGGTCTCGGCGGCAGCGGCCATCTCGGTCGCCGCCTGTTGGATCGCTTTCACGATGTTGACGTAGCCCGTACAGCGACACAGGTTGCCGCTGATGCCTTCCCGGATCTCCTGCTCGGTGGGGTCGGCGTTGTCGGCGAGGAGCGTGGCGGACTGCATGATCATGCCTGGGGTGCAGAACCCGCATTGCAGGCCGTGCTGATCCCAGAACGCCTGCTGGAGCGGGTGCAGGGTGGCCCCGTCGGCCATCCCCTCGATGGTCTTGATCTGCCGACCGTCGGCCTGGACCGCCAGCATCGTGCACGACTTGGCGCTTGCGCCATCGATGTGAACCGTGCAGGCGCCGCAGTGGCTCGTATCGCAGCCGACGTGTGTGCCGGTCAGCCCCAACGTGTCGCGAAGGAGATGAACGAGCAGAAGGCGAGGCTCCACGTCGGCTTCGTGTGTCTCGCCATTGACGGTGACCGAGATGTGCTGGGTGGTCATCACTGGGCCTCCTTACGCGTACGCCTGTGCGCGCTTGGTGGCGCGGTGAAGAGCCCTGAGGGTCATCTCCGCGGCCATCGCCCGCTTGTATTCGACTGGACCCCGGACATCGCCGAACGGTCGACTTTGTGCGCCAGCCGCAGCCCCGGCCCGGCGGAAGAGCTCGTCGGACGGTGCGTTGCCGGTCAGGACGGCTTCGGCGTCGGTGGCGGCGAAGGGCGCTTCCGCAACACCGGTCAAGCCGATCCCGGCCCGGGCGATCCGCCCATCCGCACCCAGCCCGACCATGGCCGCGGCGGCGACAGTCGCAAAGTCACCGACCTTGCGCTCCAGTTTTTCGTAGGCGGCGCCGGCACCTCGCGGGCGGCGCTGTATTCGGATCTCGGTGAGGACTTCCGTTGGCTCGATCGCCGTCTGGAAGGTGTCGATGAAGAAGTCCCGGGCTGCGATCGTGCGCTCGCCCGTTTGACTGCGACAGACCAGCGTCGCGCTCGTCGCGAGCAGGACCGCGGGCCAGTCCGACGCGGGGTCGGCGTGGGCCACCGAGCCGCCGATCGTTCCCCAGTTGCGAACCTGGGGGTCGCCGATGACATCGGTCACGTCCTGGAGGAGCGGGTATCGATCGGCGACGACGGTCGCGTCGTGGATCTGGCGGTGGGTGGCCTTCGCGCCGATGCTCAGATAGTCGTCGGTCTCGGTGATGCCGTCGAGGCCCGAGACGTCACGAAGGTCGACCAACAACCCCGGCTGGGCCAGCCGCAGCTTGATGAGGGGGATCAGGCTGTAACCCCCCGACAGCAGCTTCGCTTCCCCTTCCCGGTCCTTCAGGATCCGCAGGGTCTCGTCCAGATCACCCGGACGGACGTAGTCGAACTGAGCTGGGATCATCGCGCTGCCTTCCTCCTCTCCGCTCGAAACGGAGGCTGATCGACCCATCCGGGCTGGATGGGAACAGAACTGCTGGGGATGGTTGACGAGCTGGGCCGGGGCCGGAATCCTCCCGTCGCCCCGTGGCTCGGGACCGGGAGGTGTGGCCCACGAGTATCTGCCCGTATTGGTGCCACGTCAACGCAGAACCCATGGGGCTGGCGACGGCGCGGGCCGGCTGCCGGTGCGACCGGATCAATCAGCCTCGAGACTCGTCGCTGCCCTGCGGGCCAGTTCGACGTCGGCATCTTCTGGGAGGCCACTCACCCCAACGGCGCCGATTACGTCACCGGCGACGATGACCGGAACGCCACCACCCCAGCCCACATACCGCGGGTCTCCAAAATTCGTGATCGGGAACCCCTCCGTGCGAGATCGTTCACCGAGAACGCTGGATTCAACCCCCTCGCGAGCCGCCGTGAACGCTTTGTGGATGGCGATGTTGATCGACGCCAGCCCACATCCGTCGGTGCGCAGAAACGCCACGAGTTCCCCATGGGCGTCGACGACGGCCACCGCGGCACCCGCTCCTGTGGCGTCGAGTTCGTCTCCGATCAGCGCCACGAGGCGACGAGCTTCCACATGTCCGATCTCACGGCGTACAGGCATCAGGTCTCCTCACTGAAGATAAGCATCGCGTCCGTCCAGGCACCGTTGGCGTCGCTTGACTCCACGGCCGCCTCGACGAATCTCACCCCGATCGCGCCATCGCGCTCGTTCGGGAACTGCAGCGCGAGCGGGTCTGGCTCCCGGCCCGCGCGCCTGGCAGCGATAGCCTCGGCCGCGTCTGAGTAGATGTTGGCGAAGGCTTCGTGGAACCCCTCGGGGTGGCCCGCCACGATCCGGGATGCCCGGGCAGCAGCCGGCAGCGATCCAGGCCCGTTGGGCGTGAAGACTCGAACGGGTCCGTCGAGCGGCTTGAACGTGAGACGCGTCGGACGCTCCTGGTGCCACTCCAGGCTGCCCTTCGTGCCCGACACGCGGATCCGAAGACCGTTTTCGACACCGGCGGCGGTTTGTGTCACCCAGAAGGTTCCGCGCGCGCCATTGTCGAAGCGCAGCATCGCGGCGCCGTAGTCGTCGACCAGCCGTTCCGGGATCACGTGTCCGATCTCGGCCGCGACTTCCGAGACATCTAGCCGGCTCACGAAACGGACCAGGTTGTGAGCATGCGTTCCGATGTCGCCCATCACGAGCGAAGGTCCGCCTCGAACCGGGTGATAGCGCCAGGGCAATCCGTCGGCTGGGTCCGGATCCGACTCGTCGGCCTTGCCTCCCTGGACATATTCGACCTGGACCAGCCTGATCTCACCGACCTGCCCATCTTCGACAAGTGCGCGGGCCTGGCGCACCATCGGGTAGCCGGTGTAGTTGTGGGTGAGAGCGAACACCAGCCCGGTGTCCTCGACCTTCTGGACGATGTCCAATGCCTCGTCGAGGGTGTTCGTCATGGGCTTCTCGCAGATGACGTCAAACCCGCGATCCAGGGCAGCCATGACGAACCGATGATGGCTGTCGTTGGGGGTCATGATCGCGACGACCTCGGCACCGTCCTCGCGGTCACGCTCGGCGTCGAGCAATCCGATCGCGTCCGTGTACGCGCGAGCAGGGTCGATCCCCATACCGATGGCTGCGGCTCGGGATCGTTCCGGATCGGATGAGACCGCCCCTGCGACGAGCGCGTAACGACCGTCAAGCCTTGCGGCCGTTCGGTGCATCGCGCCGATGAAGCTTCCCGGGCCGCCGCCGATGACCGCCAGGCGAAGTGGACGCCCAAGCATTTCGATGACCGGATTCGTGTCCATGCAGTTCCTTTCCGTCGACGACTACCGAACTTAAGGATCCAGGCCATCTTGCCTTGGAACTCCGGTCACGCGCCTGGCCAGGCATACGCGAGGCGCCCGACATGCGCGAGGACGCCCGACCCGGTCAGCCGCCCGGCGCCCACGTGACGACCCCGATCTCGCTCGGATCACGACCCGCGATCGTCCATCCCTCGCCATCTTCCAGCGCGATCTCGTCGAGCGCCGCGACCAAGCGCGACTCCTTTGGTCCAGCTGGGTCGATCCACAGTTGCCGTCGGGCGAAGCTCTCGAGCGAATGCCGCGACTCGAAGCGGCGCGCCTCGGCAGTGACCCGCTCGACGATCGGCCGCCGTCCTCGGGCCACGAGGAGGTCGATCAGGTCGGAAAGGGCCGGCAACGCGACGCGTGTCTCGCCATGGACGTAGGGCCAGAAGGGATCCGCGGCCGCCGCGGGCATCCGTTCCATCATCACCGCGACACATGATCTCCTGGCTGCGCTTTCCATCCCATCCAGGAATGTCCCGATCGATTCGATGTCATAGCCGACATGCGCGATCAGTGCGACATCGACGTCGAGACCACTGATCGATCGTCGATCGGCAGGTGGCCACCGGCCTTCGATCGTGCTGACGTTCTCGATAGCATGGTCATCGGCGATCTCGCGCAGGGACTCGAGCATGGATCTGGAGGCATCGAGCGCGACGACGGATCCACCGGAGTCATCGAGCGCTCGCGCCAGCGGAAGCGCGAAGCGTCCAGCACCGGCCCCGATGTCCAGCCACGTCTCGCCGGATCGGACCAGGCGCAGGAGGACGTCCAAAACGGGGTCTTCGGTCCGGGTCGGGTCGGCTCGGAACAGGGAACGGACGGGCGCATAGAAATCGGCGCCGTCCGGGACCTCACGGATCCGTTCGACCTGGTCGCGATTTGCACGGACCTGGGCCGCCCACAGGCTTTCGGCGGCGGCGGCCAGATCGGCGTCGGTATCCACGTCGGGATTGTCCCCCGCGACCGGCACTTCGAGTACGAGTTCGGGGTGTG
>Ga0307379_10011280_pt1 | contig 11739 bp, 11 predicted proteins | sample UN2MG_FD_202237 | JGI IMG/M metagenome (GOLD analysis project Ga0307379, IMG submission 202237) | Soil microbial communities from Risofladan, Vaasa, Finland - UN-2 | ecosystem: Environmental > Terrestrial > Soil > Coastal area > Acid sulfate soil | place: Finland: Risofladan, Vaasa | collected... | reverse complement strand
ATTGGATCTGCTAGGTTGGTCGGGTTATTGCGAACATACGCATACTGGTTGAGGGTGCCTGGCCGCCATGGGTCACCCTCCCAAGGATCCTTCGTGATGAACCTCCCCACCTCCGGCTGGTAGTACCGGGCCCGCAGGTACAGTAACTCCACCTCCGCATCCCAGGCCTCGCCGGTGAACTGGTAGGGGTTGTACACGTCGCCGCCCACCAGGGGCACACCGAAGGGATCGTAGGCGTAGTTGGTCTCTATCTGGCCCGTGGTGTCTACTAGCTGCCGCACGCTGCCCAACCCGTCGTGCATGTAGTACAGCCTCTCGCTCTGCTGCTGCGCGATGATGTCCAGCCCGTAGAGGTACACCGCCTCGGTGTCGCTGATCACCACCGGCAGCGCCTCCGCCAGGTCCAGGACGTACTCCGTGGTCTCTCCAGCCACGGCCTAACTGGTCCTTACCCACTGGTTGCCGTAGCCGAGATGCGTGGTCGCGATCGCCGTAGCGAGTCGGTCGCCGCCCGCCCCATTGACTAGTAGTGTAGCGGTACCCGCCCGTAGCCTTGCCAGTCACGCCCGAATTCCTGCGCCTTGGCAGGAACGCTGCTGAAGTAGCCAGCCTCCCAGCCCAGTTGCAGGAACCGCTCCAATGGTGCTGCCCGGAAGTACCAGATGCTTGCCACCTTACTCTCTGGTTTCAGGGTCGCGTCGTCGGGACGCAGCAGGAGGTAGACCGTGAAGCCATGTGTGGGGTAATACAGGGTGACATCGACCCACAGCCTTTCATACCCACTGAGGTTCGCAACATACTTCTCTGGAGGACCATACCTTTCCATCAGGCGCTCTAGAGTCAGGTCGTAGTCAGGATAGATGGTGATGTGCTTGAGTACTCCAGCGTCTACGGCAAAGCTGTTGGGCGCCCTGCCGCGTGCGGAAGTGCTGCGCCACCGGATGCTCACCCCGACGACGCCAGCGGCCGCTGTCGTTCTGTCGCCGCGCAAGACGCTGCCACGGTTGACCATCTTGCTCGTCTCCAAGAACTCGCTGACATCATCCTCGGTGGACTCGCCAGGCGTCAGGCCCTGCCAGCAGGGCGGCTCGCATGGTTCGCCGGTCAGCAAGCTTCTGTCCACCGGCGGGGGTTCGCCGCAGCCGGCGCACAGCCCCAGGATCAGGAGCCCCAGATTAACAAGTACCGCGAGGGACCGCTCCTGTCCCATGGTTTGTGCACCCCTCCTACTTGCGCGCAGCGTCCCGCCACCATCGGCCCAGGCTACCAGAGATGAGGCGACTGCCCCAAAGGCGCACCGATCCGCAGTTGCCCGGCCATATACGCCCACTTAATGCAACATCACCAAGCCTTTTTCCTCTATGCTCCCACTGAATGTACCCCAGTTGCCGCAGCCTGCCAACCTCTCTTCGCAGGCACGGAATAACAGCCAGGAGTCATGACATGCCATGCACACGGCCCTCTCGGTCAGCCCTCTTACCTTATGCGCTGAAGCGCACACTACGAGCTGCTAACGGCCTCCTGTCCCCGATGGGCCAGCACGCAACGAGGGGCGACTGCGTCCCCTTCGCTGGACATTCGGGGGGTGGAATCACGCCCCAAGTGCTGCTGCGCGATGATGTCCAGCCCGTAGAGGTACACCGCCTCGGTGTCGCTGATCACCACGGGCAGTGTGCTTGCCAGGTCCAGGACGTACTGCGTGGTGTCTCCAGCGACGGTCTTGCCGATCCTGCCCTCGACGCTACTGGGCGCCAACCGGATCGTCAGGGCGGATTTGGCGTTGGATGAGAACTGCTTGCCCTGCCGAGCACGGCTGTCAGTGGGCCTCTTTCCCCAGATAGAGTGCCATCCGCTCGTCGATGGCAACCAGGACCCGCTCCAGGTCAGTGAACGTCAGGCACTCTGGATGCTCAGGGTCAAGACTGACGTTGAGGCGAACTACATACTGCTCGTACTGGCCCAACGCCTCGCAGCGCGTGCAGTGGAACTCTTCGTCGACATAGCACCCAATCCGAAACTGGTCGGCCACCCGACTGTCGTATGATAGCCCGGCAGGAACCCTCCAGTCGCCCCAGTTAGGCGAAAACCAGATGGCAATTTGCTGCGGATATGCCTCCGCGGCCGACCCGGCCCCGTCGTAGAAGCGAAATACCTCCTGGCCGGCCCCCACCAATAGGGGGTGACACTTCTCAGTGAGGAAATTGCGCGCAATCTGCTCGGCGGGTATGCGCTCCTCCGGATCGAAGGGCCTGATGGCTCGGAAACCCTCCGGGAACGCTGATTCGTCCAGTAGCAGATCCCCTATGGGAAAGGCAGGGGTTGGGTAGGGCACTTGACCGATTCGACCTGTGACCTGCAGACAGATGCAACTGAGGGCCACCAGCACGAACAGTGTTAGGACAGCCACTATACCCACCGATCTATGTCGCTCGAGGAATCCGTTCGTCATGTTGCCCCTTCCAATACTGGACGCGTATGGGCCTCACCCAGAGAGGCGCGGCCCTAGGCGCCCATTGAAGGTGCCCCACTTGTAGGGCCATTTTCCTCGCAACTCTTCTATGTTTGGGGGCTCCTTGTCGGGATCCGGATGGACGAAACTCCTCAGCATTCTGGCGTGTGTGCTCAGGAAATGACTGAATTGAGGCACCGTCAAATTGACAGGATGCGCTTCGTACAACTGGATACCGAATTCGACCGCGTTGTAGTCCTCCGGGCTGTCCAACAGTGTGCCCACCCATTCCACCCTCAGTTCCCCCTTCCGGAGGCACCTCTCATCATCGGTGCAAGGCCACCTGGGATTACTCGGTATCAGACACCCCTTGCGGCCAGGGTCCGTCACCTGTGCATAGCCTCGGCCAACGTGCAGCGTCAACCCGGACCAGCCGGCCGCTCTGCCTACGTAGCCGAAGTTGATGTTGCCGGGAACGTCGTGAGAGTACCACCCAGAGACATGGCCAGGGTGACGAAGCATGATGAGATCCGTGCGGAGAATGGCGTTAAGGGCGTCCTTGAAGTCCCAGGTGTGGTGGGCCGCAACCAGATCGAACCATTTGTCTTTCGCCAACCAGAAGTTGCGATGCGGAGTCCACAGGAGATCGCGAATCTCTCTGGTCTCGGGCCTGCTTCTGTTGGTGTTCAACTCCTCAACCAGCCATTGCGTGAGGTCTCGCCAATCCCAGTCGCTGCCTTCGAAAAGCACCGGCTCTGATGTTGCCTGCTCCCTCCACTCACCATCCGCTGTGCCGTGCACGTCTGGACCCTGCAAGCCGCTTGGGTCGATGCGGTTGGCCGGGTTGTTGCCTACGTACACGTAGCGGTTCAGCGTGGAAGGCATCTGCGGGTGCCCAGGGGCACGATCCAGGGTCACAAACCTCCCCACCTCCGGCTGGTAGTACCTGGCCCGCAGGTACAGCAACTCCACCTCCGCGTCCCAGGCCTCGCCCGTGAACTGGTACGGGTTGTACACATCGCCGCCCACCTGGGGCACGCCGAAGGGATCGTAGGCGTAGTTGGCCTCTATCTGGCCCGTGGTGTCGAGTAGCTGCCGCACGCTGCCCAACCCGTCGTGCGCGTAGTAGAGTCTTTCAGATTGCTGCTGCGCGATGATGTCCAGCCCGTAGAGGTACACCGCCTCGGTGTCGCTGATGACCACGGGCAGCGTGGGCACGAGGTCGAGGCCGTACTGGGTGCTGTCTCCAGTGACGGTGTTGCTGGTGATTCGAATATCCTCACCACAGGTTTCCACCCCGCAGTCGTTGTACGCCGACTGGGTTGCTAAGGTTCGTTCCGCGTCAGGCCAAGGACCAGGGAAGGCGGAACCGGACATGTCCGCTAGTCAGCTTCCCGAAGGTGCAGTGCCATACGCTCGTCTATAGCGACGAGAACGCGCTCCAACTCCTCCAGCGTCATGTAGTCGGGCTCCAGAGTTGTACTGAAGCTTGACACGTACTCCCCATACTGCGTGGCCATCCGGCACTTCGTCACGACGCGCCCCAACTCAAAAGGCTCCATCTCGGCGCACGCGAACCTAAAGCGGTCAGCCACTTGACTGGTGTACGACCAGCCAGCCGGCACGGACCACGGAGAGATGGTATACCTTTCGGAGAAGTCCTGTCTCAGGAAAGTGGCGTAGAAGACAAAGGTCGCCTCCAAGCCATCACCGTATCTGAAGACCGCGTGTGTTGCACCGTCAATGCCCTGCTCGAATCTCTCAGAATCTGTGGGGCAAAAGCCCACGAACCAAAACTCGCTTGCGCTACGCTCGGGATGTACGTGTGCGGGCTGTTGGGTTGGTCCAATGCAGCGCTCCCACTCCTCAGGGAAGGGCGAGATATCCAGCATCAGGCTGCGCATGTCGATCTTCTCCGTTCTGGCCGTTGCCTGGTGCACTGCCGTCAGCGCTGCGCAGGCGAGAAGCAGAACCAGACAAGCCAAGAGCACCTTCCTCACCATTGCCATTGCATTGGCCCCTTCTCACCAACCCAAGGTTCCAGTTTCCTGGTAATCTCTCCCCTGTCGCCGGCATCGACGATGGCGTCGACAAGGTGTTGCGCTTGGATGTTCATGCCGTGCTGCCTCCAAAGGCGTATGCCGATCTGGGAGGTCACGCGGTCCTCAGGGTGGTCCCAGGTCCACAGACGAAGCGCGCTGCACCAACCCCCCCTCGGGTGAGGCAACGTGCATGGCCCCCCCCTTGGGAGCGTTCCCGAGACAGTACCCGATGTCGGACCCGATTTGCTCCAAGCCGGCCCCGTTGAGCAGTTCCGACTCCGAGAATTCGGCTGCCACACCCAGGTAACCGAACATGATGTTTCCCCAAATGTCGTAGTAGTACCAGTACTGGCCTATTGGGTGAGAGTAGTGTGGGTCAGACTGTTCCTCGATGTACTTCTTGGGATCCCATGGCCCGCGCTGCCTCACCATCCACCCGAACAGGGTAAGCGCCGACAGCTTGGAGCTGGTGGCTGCAATACCGACTGAGTTCCTGCTCATTTTGTTGAGCAAAAGAATGGTCTTTAGCGTGCCACCTTGCACGTTCCGCACCATCTCGCGGGTGGTCCAGATGGCCACCGGCGGGGGTTCCTCACCCCTCAGTCCCGCCGGGTCCACGATGTTGATGGGGTTGTTGGCGGCGTAGAGGTATCGATTGAGGGACTGTGCGCCACGAAGGCTGCCGCGCAGCGGATCCTTCGCTATGAACCTCCCCGCCTCCGGCTGGTAGTACCTGGCCCGCAGGTACACCAACCCTACCTCCGCGTCCCACGCCTCCCCCGTGAACTGGTACGGGTTGTACACCTCGCCGCCCACCTCGGGCACGCCGAAGGGATCGTAAGCGTAGTTGGTCTCTATCTGGCCCGTGGTGTCTACTAGCTGCCGCACGCTGCCCAACCCATCGTGCACGTAGTACAGCCTGTCGCTCTGCTGCTGCGCGATGATGTCCAGCCCGTAGAGGTACACCGCCTCGGTGTCGCTGATGACCACGGGCAGCGTGGGCACGAGGTCGAGGACGTACTCCGTGGTGTCCCCAGCGACGGTCTTGCTCGGTCGCACCCCATCGCCGTTGTAGGCGAACTGGGTGGTCAGCGACCCTTCGGTGACCTGGGTCAGCCGGCTGGCGTGGCTGCAGGATTCAGCCGCGTAGACTGCCAACGGCCATGCAGGCAGGCTGCCGTCTCCCCAGACGTCGATCGCGGTGCGCGGCGCCGCCGATACGCTACCAGCTCATCAGTTCGCTCCGAGCCATTCTCGCCTATAGAGGGCCCACTCCTGCTCGTCGGTGGTCCACTCCGCATATATGGCGACGCCAAAGTTGCGCAGCTCGTCACCCTCAAAGCCCTCAAGACCTTTCTGGATTCCGCGCAGCCCCGATTCCACGTTTTCCGCCTTCGGATTAAAGCTCCAGCGTTGGTCCTCGTACGAAGGTACCCCCATGAAGACAATCACCCTGCCCCCCACCAACTCGACGATGTTCCTCGTTTCCCAGGCCACCAGGGTGCCGTACAACCAGTCCGCGGGGAGAGCAGTGTCGTACATCATGACCGCAATCTGGTCGACGCTGTCTGCCACCTCAAGGTAGTATTGTCTGTTCCAAAAACCTGCCTGTTTGGCGAACAGGCGAACGAGCCGCTCACTTCCAGGGAGAGGCTCGAGCTCGTCTGCAGCGACCGATACTACCTTCCCCCTGCCCTGCGCGACACTCTTCGTTCTCCGCAGCAGGTCGATGAAGTCCCGATCTCCAGACGAGACCGGCTCGATGTTGTAGTGTATTCCATCGAACCCCATGTCCAGGAAGTCCGTCGCCGTGCCCACGATCGCGTCGCGGACCTGATCGTCGCCAAGGTCCAGCGGACCGCCGCCTGCCACCTCGACCTGCCCGAGCCACGCGTGCACGCGGACCTCGGGATAGAGTGCTTTCAGATTCTCAACCAGACTCGAGGCGTTGAGGAACCTTTCCTGATCAATCGTGCCCCTCCCCGTCAGGGGTCCGACGTGAAAGAGCACGTCCGTGATGCCGTTTTCTTCCAGTTGGTGAGCCAACCTCGCGTACTCGCTCCAAGTGTGGCTTTCCCCAACCCACTGATGACCGGCCCATAGAGCGTTCTGACCCTGGGAACCGTGCTGCTCGATTGCGGGCTGGCAGTAGGACAGGTAGGTACCCACGGCGAGGCCGAGAACACAAGCGCCGGCACCCAAGACGCACAACACGGCGCCTAGTCCGAGTATCCTCCTACGATCTGTCGCGACAGCCCGATACAACACGCACCGCCTCATCAGTCCATTCCTGGCACGCCCCGGTCAAATCGCGTGGGGACACCACTGCGCCGGTTCTGGCATCGACGGAGAGCTCCCCCACTACCCTCCACGTCGGCTCGGAGGCGGTGTACGTAACCGCCCAGTATTGCCTCTCGCCAAGCCCATGTCCTCGCAATGCCAGTTCGGGATTTCTGCAATTCAGCACTACATAGTTGCCAAGGGCCGCATCTGCGATCTCGAGCGCCTCACGCTCGTCCACGGGATTCTCGGCGAGCAGAAAGGGCAGCGTGCTCGCCTGGCTCTGCTCTAACGGCACGCCAGGATTGAGTTCCGCCACCTGGGTCTCCAGTCTCAGCACGATCAACATGGATTCCTGCCGTTGAGCGTCCACGAAGACGTAACTCAGTCGATGTGGCCTCCACGTTTGCTGTTCCCACTTGTAGCCGACACTGGCGCCTTCAAGGAATGAAGCCGGGCTCCACTCGGTGGCCTTATCGAGCGCGTACTCATATCCCTCCACGAGGGTGGTCGGATGGTAGTGAGCGTCAAGGCCCTCCGTTTGTGCGCGCGGCCAGCACCCTGCCACCAGGGTGGCGGCTACGCAAACCAGTACGCAACGCCAGTAACTCGCTCCGAGCTTCGTCATCCCAGTAGCTCCTTCAGTCGATCATAGATCGGCCCTACCTCTAGTGCAGCGTACCTGGATCTGAGCATCGCATCCAGCGCGCGCCTGTCCCCATCCCAGGCCGTCCGCAGTGCAGTTCGAATGCTCTCTTGGCCAGCATTGTACCCCGCGAGCATCAGCACGCGCGCGTCGCTATCCGAGAGACCCAATCCTTGCGCGTCCTCTTCGTCCGCGATGCGCTGCAAATCCGCCAGGTTCGCCGCCACATATCGGATGCTCTCGGAATCGACCGTAAGGCGCAGAGCTAGCAGCGCCTCGCGGCCCAAGATCGGCGCCTGGGGCGTTATCGGGGACACGATCCCCGTCTCATCCTCGAGATACTTGGCTCTCCACACGAAGGTCTGACCTATCCCAATGGATGCATCCCCTGCGAGGAGGAACTGCCAGAGATCAAGGTCGACGCACGTTCGTAGACGCGACCTGCTCCAGAAAGGCAGTACGCTTGCTATGTTGAGGGGCAGTCGTTCAATTGCATCCGATTCCCAGTAGACTATTGCTGCCAGCAGCGCTGGGTCAACGCCGTAGGCGTTGGCATGATGGAGAATGGCCGGTGCATTCAACACGACCGAGCGCCCACCAAACACAGGTCCCGTCACCGAGCGACGGAATACCCTGTCGATCTCCCTCAGAAATTCCTCAGCCTGCATGCCCGTGGGGTCTCCCAGGCCTATAGGGTTGTCCATCGCGTAGACATAGAGATTGAGCGTGCCCGGTCGCCAGACCTCACCCAGCCACGGATCCTTCGTGATGAACCTGCCCGTCTCCGGCTGGTAGTACCTGGCCCGCAGGTACAGCAGTTCCACCTCCCCGTCCCAGGCCTCCCCGGTGGACTGGTACGGGTTGTACACCTCCCCTCCCACCAGGGGCACGCCGAAGGGATCGTAGGCGTAGTTGGTCTCTATCTGGCCCGTGGTGTCTAGTAGCTGCCGCACGCTGCCCAATCCGTCGTGGGCATAATAGAGCCTCTCCGCCTGCTGCTGCGCTATGATGTCCAGCCCGTAGAGGTACACGGCCTCGGTGTCGCTGATGACCACGGGCAGCGTCGCCGCCAGGTCCAGGACGTACTCCATGGTGTCGCCTGCGACGGTCTTGCTGGTTCTCACCCCGTCGCCGTTGTAGGCGAACTGGGTGGTCAGCGACCCTTCCGTCACCTGGGTCAGCCGGTTGGCGTGGTCGCGCGTGAACACAGAAGATGTCCTTGGCGGTTACTCTTTCGGCCGGTCAGGGGTGAGCAATCACCGAATGATCACTTCGAGTATGTCCCCAGTCTTGGGGTCGATCGTCAGATCCAGGCTCGAGGTGAATAGCACGAGGTAGCTGACATTCCACCCAAGCACCATCTGCCCAGTATTGAGGCGCCAGTAGTCCAGGGTGATCCCCATGTTTGCGAGTGGATCCTTATGGCTTAGCAGGAATTCCGAGCCCCCATTAGCCTGTGCTATGCGCCAGGCGTCGATACTGTCTAGGCGCCAATCAGCACGCGAGATTGGCAGGGGGAGGGGCACACCCGAGTCTCTTGTGGCGACCTCCGAGCTCCACGTATCCGCGCTAAAGTTGGCCACGAAGAAGGCGCCCGGTGCGCTCGCCGAATGGAACGAGTAGCCGAGGCCCGGGTAATGGCCGACGCCGGCTGTCGAACCCGGGGTGGCAACTATCCCGCTAAGGTACGCGTCCGATTGCCATAGCGTCGCTCTCTGCAGAGCTTCCTCATAGTGTTGGGCGGCGGACACTACGTGCAGCTCGCCCGCCACGTCGAGCAGATCGTCGTTCGGACGGCAGCCAGCAGCGACCCCACAAAGGACGAAGCAGCATAACAGTGCGGGCCAAAACGCTGTCTTGGGCCGGCTACACCGCCCTCGTCGAGACAAACTGGACGCGCCCAGCATCAGCATACTCGTTCGTTGCCTCCTTAGCCATGGCAGCCAGTGACCCGTGAGTTGATCCTCACCGGTGTGCACAGGTTTATCAATCAGCTATGACCGGGTGGAAGTACTCCTCAGGCTCCGTGTCAAAAAGCTTGGACCACGCGCACCACCAGTCGTATACTCTCCGCCTCACCAACTTCACATCAGCTTCATTCATGTCCATCAGGAGACTGAGGAAATGCGGTTCGTAATTCGTCCGGCGCAGCCAGTTCATGCGGAATGCCCCTATCAGTATGTTGAAGGGGGGCTGAAGAGAATTCGCGATTGTGCGCACAGTCAACCCACCCAGACAACCAGCGCTCATCAGATTCGCATCGAGCGGGTTGTCCTGCTTGCTCCGCGCAAACACTTCGATGTTGGCGAAGCCATGGCCTTCGTACATCCTCTTGGCCTGTGAGATCAGCCTCTCCCTCACAGGCCTCATAGGCGGTATCCATTCCACGCCTGCCCATCCTAGTTCGCCTTCGCCCCACGGGTCTGGCCACTCCCAATGCAGAACCCACTGATGGTACGCTTCAGGGCACTGCCCCTGGACACGCCAGATTTCAGGCTCGTCGTCCGAAAACCAGTCGAATAGCCAATCGAGATCGGCGCCGTGCAGCTTCTCCTTGCACTCTGGGCATATTCCGCCCGGTTCGCCGCCCTCTAGACCCCGAGGGTCAACACGGTTGATGGGGCTGTTGGTCACGTAAACGTAGGGATTGAGCGTACCAGGTCGACCCGTGAACCCCGCCCAGGGATCCCTCGTGATGAACCTCCCCACCTCCGGCTGGTAGTACCTGGCCCGCAGGTACAGCAGCTCCAACTCCCCGTCCCAGGCCTCGCCGGTGTACTGGTAGGGGTTGTACACCTCCCCTCCCACCAACGGCACGCCGAAGGGATCGTAAGCGTAGTTGGTCTCTATCTGGCCCGTGGTGTCTACTAGCTGCCGCACGCTCCCCAATCCGTCGTGGGCGTAATAGAGCCTCTCCGCCTGCTGCTGCGCGATGATGTCCAGCCCGTAGAGGTACACCGCCTCTGTGTCGCTGATCACCACGGGCAGTCCCGCCGCCAGGTCCAGGACGTACTGCGTGGTGTCTCCAGCGAAGGTCTTGCTGGTACGCACGCCATCGCCGTTGTAGGCGAACTGGGTGGTAAGCGACCCTTCCGTGACCTGCGTCAGCCGGTTGGTCTGGTCGTAGCTGTAGCTGCGCACACCGTCGCTGGTGAGGTTGCCGTTGGCGTCCCAAGTGTACGACACCCCGCCCACGTCGGTCAAGCGGTTGGCCGCGTCATAGGTGTAGTTGACCGTGCCCCCAGGAGAGACCATAGTCAGGCGGTTCCCCACCCCATCGTAGCTGTAGCTGTACGTCTCTCCGCTGGAATAGCTCGCCAGGGTCAGACGGTACAGCGGATCGTAGGTGTAGTCTATGGTGATGGGTGTGATCACCGTGGTGGTCACCATGGCCGTGACTGGATCAGGTAGCTGCTTGGCGTTGGCCTCCACCACGTTGATCACTTGATCCCCGCTCACCTCTCCCACCGTCACCATAAAGGTGGAGCTGATCGCCTCCCCCACGTCCAGCGTACCGACACGCCAGGTCAATTCGTGCTTGGGGCTGCTGTATCGCCACTCGTTTTCCTGCGGCGGGTAGGTCACCTCTGAAGGCAGGGCGTCCACGAGCACCAGGCTGCTCAGATCCTCCTGGCCCGTATTGGTGAGAGCGACAGTGTAAGTGATGGTGTCGCCCGCCCACACCAGCGAAGGCTCGGCCAGCTTGCGCATGTCGAGTAGCTCTCCCGCTCGAGATGCGGGTGCAGGCGCAGGGGTGGCCGTGGGGGTGATCGTTGGCGTGGCCGTCACGGTGGGACTGGCCGTAGGCGTCGCAGTGGCCGTCGGGGTCTGCGTGGCTGCCGGAGGCGTTTGCGTCGGCGTCGAGGTGTGAGTCGGTGTAGCCGTCGCGGTTTCCATTGGCGTTTCCGTCGGCGTGGACGTACCGGTGGCCTCTGGTGTGCCAGTCGGAGTGGCGGTATCCGTCGGAGTGGGCGTGTCGGTTTCCACCGGCTCGGTGTCTGGCGTCCAGGTGGGTGTGGGCGTCCACGTGGGTGTGGGCGTCAACGTGGGGGTCACCGGCTCCTGCCTCACCTCCAGGCGCAGTGGGGCAGCAGCGCCCGCCGCCTCGTACGACAAACCCATCGCTCCGCCCGGGGATGAAGAGTTTGCCCCGCCCCACGAGGCGAGAGAAGGCAGGTCAGAACCCTTCCCTTTCTCTGCGTAGTAGACCGCAGCAGACTCCGCCAGGTAGCCGCCTTCCCCCACTGGCAGCAACGTCTCCACCACCTGCAAGCGGTTGCCCACGTTGTCCAGCGTGTAGACGAAGGAAGAGATGGTGTCCT
>Ga0307379_10011276_pt1 | contig 11742 bp, 8 predicted proteins | sample UN2MG_FD_202237 | JGI IMG/M metagenome (GOLD analysis project Ga0307379, IMG submission 202237) | Soil microbial communities from Risofladan, Vaasa, Finland - UN-2 | ecosystem: Environmental > Terrestrial > Soil > Coastal area > Acid sulfate soil | place: Finland: Risofladan, Vaasa | collected... | reverse complement strand
AGTAGAAACCGAAAATGTCAGACCAACGAAATATGGCTCAAAACCATAGGATACAACATACGACAATTGATCCATAGAACAATACGACTGGCGGTCACAAGAGGTGAATTATGAACCAAGGCCGTGACTATATAAAATGAACGATGCCTGCTTTTCATTTTTTGCAGGAATTTTAAAAGGAGGATAATGGAATACTTTCTATGGTATAAAAAAGAAGAATAAGGAAGGTTCAACGCTCTTTATAATAGAAATATGCGTTTTCAATAGTCCCATAGCGGTTCATAAGGTTGAGAACACTGTCGTAGACGACAACGTTTCCCTTCATCAAAAAGTACACGAAGTCAGCGACATGTTCTACAAGTTGGGTCGAATGAGTTGCTAGAACGGTCGTTCCTTTTCTTTTATTAATAAAATCTTGAATAGTCCGTGATGCAAGCGGATCAAGGCCATACACTGGTTCATCTAAAAGAAGATTTTGAGGCGCGTGCATTATTGCGGAGAGAAGCGAAATTTTCTGTTTCATACCCTTTGAATACCCACCAATTTCGTAATCAAGAGCAGTATCAATCCCAATCATTTGTGTAAGATTGGTAATGATACGTTCAGCATTACCGAGTTTCCGTAAAGAAGCAATATAGAAGAGGAATTCTCGTCCGGTGATACGATCATAGAGTTCAGGCATCTCAGGAAGGTATCCAAGACGTTCTCTTGCTAAAAGCGAATGTGTCAGAATCGAATAAGAATCGATGAGGACATCTCCAGAATCAAAAGGTAAAATTCCAGCGAGTATTTTAAGAAGTGTACTTTTTCCCGCACCGTTTTCTCCCATAATAGCGATGACTTTCACATCGTCAAACACTAAAGTTACATTATTGAGTGCAGTAACCTTTCCATACCGTTTCGTGAGCTTGTTAACAGTAATCATGGTATAGCGTAAAAGAAACAGAAAGGGGTTAAAAAGATATGGGAGAAAATTATTTGGATGCTTATTTTTTATTATATCTTTGATTTCTGTACTGTATGTTTACGATAATGAGTCCACCGATGACAAGTACACCTCCGAAAACAAACAACCACGTGATTGATTCTTTGAAAAGAAAATAACTGATAATGGCTGAAAGAACAGGGATGAAATAAAGGAAAACACTTATTTCCGAGGCAGTCTTAATTTCTAATGCGACATACCATAAAACATACCCTACGACGGTTGGAAGAACCGCTAAAAAAAGCACAGCACCCCAACCTCGTATGCTAAGAGATGTCGCTTCAGTAATCAACGACGGAGAGAGAAGCGGAAGAAGACCAAGGCTTCCAAAGAGAAACGCGTAAACAGTTAGAGAAAGAGCAGAGTATCGTTGTAAAAGTTTTTTTCCCATGATGGTGTACCCTGCTCCCATTAATGCGGAGATTAAAATCGCTCCTGCTGCAGAAATATACGTTATCTCAAAGGGATTAGTCGAAGTACTTGTCAGTGAGATAATAACAACGCCAGTTAGCGAAAGTGGGATACCTATCGCGATTTTTTTAGTAATTTTCTCTTTGAGAAAAATCGCTGCGAAAATAACAGTGAAAATCGGGATGGTCGCGATAATAAGACTTGCTGCAGAAGCAGATATGTATAATTCACCATAGTTTAATCCAAGATGATAGATGACGACCCCAAGAAATCCTAGTAAAAAGAGAGGGATGATGTCTTTTTTTTGAAGTGGAGAGAATTTTCTTGGGATAATCATAATGAGTAAGAGGAAGATGATGCATACAATAAAAAGTCTCATGATAGTGAGATTGATCGGGCTTAATTCTTCTAAGCCAATTTTGATGAAGGGGAAAGCAAAAGCCCAGAAAATAATTGGAAGAAATATGATCAAATAAAAATATTTCTTTTTAAACAATTGTTGTGTGGTTTGGAATGGTGGCATAGATTACGGGGACAAAGCAAACCAGTTATTTAAAATCATGTAACTTCCTTATCTGTATCACATAATGATGAGAGAAAAAGCCAATGCTATCTATCTGTTTATCAAGGAGTAGGTTTAAATGATAAACCTGTTGGTCTTACCAGTGATCGTGGTGAACAATTTCATCAAGTGTCTTTCTTTTTTTTGCTTTCAGCAGTACCTGGGTGATTCGTTCATTGACGCTTTTCTTTTCTTTCGGGTATCCAAGAGGTGTGAGTGCGACAACCCGTATTCGTTTGGGAACCTCAAGTAGTTCCTTAATTTTCTCTTCATTAAACCCCGCTATCCAGCAGGTACCTAATCCAAGATCAGTTGCTGCAAGAATTAACTGTTCAAGAGCTATCGACACATCAACGGTAAAATATTCAATAAAGTTTTTAGTACCGCTCTCTGTTGGGTCTGCACAAGCAACAATAAGGACTGGTGCTGTTCTAAGCCAGCGATTGATAATGCTTGTTTTCGCGATTTGCTCGATGGTTTCTTTGTTTTTTACTACAACGAACCGCCAACATTGCTTATTTTCCCATGATGGGGCGAGACGCGCACACTCTAAAACATAGATGATTTTCTCATCCTGGATGCTTTTTTCACTAAACTGACGAACACTCGTCCGAGCTCTGATTACATCGATAAATTCCATGCCACTTCCTCGTAACATTTTTTGAGGGGATAACCATACAACTGTTATAAAAGCTGTGTCAATCATGAATGCGTATATAAGCAAGAAGAAGGTACAAGAAATAAAAGATATGAGGGGAAAAAAATGGCAAAAACCTACGTGATATGGTGGCATAGTAAGTTCGTAGATGAAATCAACAGAGACGCACCCACCATAGCAGCAATTGTCGAAAAAACATGCGAAACACTGAGACATTTGGAACCGCTGCAACTATTAGAAGAAAAAGGAAAAATTAGTATCCAGCTAACCGGATCGTTAAACCCAATCTATATTCAACTCATCGATCCGAAGGTTGAATCTGAGGTTGCAAAAAACCCACTCATTGAATCCATTGACCAATAATACCTGAATTCGTTAGATATAATAGCGAAAAAAAATCTGTGGAAAAAAAATGGAGAGGAGGGAAGCGTCTTGCTAGACACCTCACAGGTATTCCTGAAATACAGGGGTCTTTCTAAGGCTAGGATTGAAATGCATTATAGAGATTTAACAGACCACCACCATTGTTACCTGTTCTCCTTTGGAGGATACCAGATAGCAACGCTTGTCCAAGCTTGACTTTATCCGTGCGGAGATTTCCAATAAAGGTAAACGAGCCGTATGAAAACTTATGGAAAAGACCAAAACTCGTAAGTTTCATAGGTCCAATAATATTGCCACCCATGCAACTCTTGAAGTTGATGACTCCTCGTTGTGTTTTAAAAGGACCGATTGTCTTAAAGCGTGCTCGAAATGCGAAGAATGAGACACTGAACCGTGATTGCTGCAAGTTGAAGAACAATCCTGACACCGTGGTATGTAACACGAGCCGTGATGCTAACCCGAGCCCTGCAATGATAAAGGGGAGAGCATGGAAACGCCATTTCGTGATGTTAATCTCCGCGGATGCACTGTTGTTCTCAGAATCATAGGCTACGACCTTGATTGTCCGTGTCAACGATAGAGCGCTGTTAAACTGGATAATCGGTTGCCATTCACAGGTGTATGGTGTGCTTGGGTCTTTATCTTGAATTGGTTTCCCATCTACAAAGAATTCTACATTGGTTATCTCTTTATCGGAGGTTACATTCACCGTGATCGTTATCTTACCATAGACTATCGTATTCCTTGGTAAAGTGATGCTTTGTTCCATATCGTTGAAGTAGAATTTGTTTACCAGTGGTTTAAGGATGGTAACAGCGAAAGTTCCTTGTTGTTGTTTTGTGGTGAAATGCCAAAGAGGACCGATGGTAGAGCCATTGTGATTGTCCCAAGCGACAATCCTCCAATAATGTTGTGTATTATATTCAAGTGGCAAGAGAGGATCATAGCTGATCGTAGACAGATTACCAGCAATCTTCGAAGGAGTACTCGTGTTACCAAAATATACATCATATAATACTATGTCCCCCACATCAGGATCGCCACCGACCCACTGAAGGATGACATCAACAGACACATTCATCGAACCATTGGAAGGTACCGGACTGCTTGGTATGTTGGGAGGGTTGTTTTGTTTTTGCTCTGTTGTAAACACCCATTCAGGTCCGTTTGTTGAAGCACTTTGGTTATCCCAAGCAACGATACTCCAATAATACATAGTGAAATAATTCAATGGGCTTGGGTCATAAGAGGTATTATATTGATTAGTTGCGACGAGGTCTGGCGGGCTTGTCGTCCCGAAATACACATCATAAAAGACTGGATCCCCATCAGGATCGCCACCAGTCCAGTTTAAAATAGCAGATATTGAGACATTGACCGAATCATTTTTAGGATTAGGGTCACTAGGGACATAGGGGGGATTGTTGTCAATTGGTTCTGCACCTGTACGAGGCCCAAACGGTATGGTAAACGTCGACACTACCAGCATGATAGTGAGAATAAAGATAGTACTCACGCGCATTAATGAATAATTATTCATTTTTCTACCATTCATGGTCATTTGTTTTCCTCCAGAGATATTTTTGGATGGTGTACATAATACTTGCTATATATATATAAATTTCTATAAAAGCCATTAAGGAGAACTTACAGGAGAGCGAAAAAAAATCTAGCTGATTATACTCAATTTTTAACATTTGGATTGGAAAAAACACCTATATTTTAGAGCACTCACATTAATCAGATGGGCACATATCGTTCATTATCACAAAAGTGAAACTGACCTTTGAACAATACTTTAAATACGTATTTCTAATCACGTAGTTTTTTCTGCTTATATATCTTATACATCAACATCATTTCTGAAAAATACATATTTTAATCTTGTTTATTAGCGACCTAAAACCATATACCAGAGAAGAGTATTACCCTCCCTAAAATGGAACCGATAATTCATGTGTACAATCTCAGCAAATCAATAGCAGGAAAACAGCTTTTTGAAAATACATCTTTTGACATCTACCCGGATGACTGCATTGGGCTTCTTGGACCGAACGGTTGTGGAAAAACAACTCTTTTCAATATCCTAATTGGCAAAGAACGATCAACAAGCGGAGATGTACAACAAAAAGATGGGCTAATAATTCGCTGTCTTGAACAAGACCCCGTGCATCGTTCTGACCTTACTTTATACGACTTCTTTGCACGAACGACACAAACAGAGGACCTGCAACGACAAATGAAGAAATTAGAGACACAATTAGAAGACCCAACGATCTACGAATCATCTCGTTATAAGGAAATACTAGATGAAATTAGAACATTACAGATGTATATGAGCAAAACAAGCGGTACTGCGCAACTCGAATCAGCACGAGACCTTCTCAAAGAACTTGGAATCACAGAAATTTCAACTGATATGTCAATGAAAAATCTTTCTGGGGGAGAATGTCAAAAAATCGCACTCGCGGCTGTTCTAACCCAACCACAAAACTGCGATCTCTTACTCTTAGATGAGCCGACGAACCATCTTGATATTGAGACAATCGAATGGCTTGAGCAAAAAATCGCTAATATTCCCTGTGCAGTTATCATTGTTTCCCACGACCAATACCTGCTTGGTGATCTAGTGGATAGGGTTTTTGAATTTCGTGGTTCACACCTAGAACTCTATGACGCTTCCTATGAAGAATACGAAGAACAAAAGACGATAAGGGAACATATAAAAAAACAGGAATATCAGAAAGCATCTGTCGAAATGAAACGACAGCTTGCAGCGATCAAAAAAATAACCAGAAGAAACCGCTATAACATACAAATCAATAGTCGCATGAAACAACTAGAGAAACTCAAGCATGTAGAGAATCCGATCCTGAAAAACTATCTCCTCCGATTCCATTTTAAAACCGTATTAAAATCAGGGAAAAACATCGCGGACGGAGTAGGTCTCTCAAAATATTTCGGAGAAAAAAGGATTCTCTCAAACGTAAACTTCGAGATTATTGCTGGACAAAAAATCGGACTAATAGGACCAAACGGATGCGGCAAGACAACCTTCCTAAAAATGCTGACAAAAGAAGAACCTTACAGCCAAGGAAAACTTACACTCAGTCAAGGTGCAAAAGGGGGATACTTCGACCAAGGACACCTCTCCCTAAACCTCGAAAACACCCTCCTGGAAGAAATCTTCAGAGGCCATATCGATCTATCAGAAGAAGACGCAAAAGCACTCCTTGGCCAATTTAATTTCAAAGGAACAACTATCTATAATAACGTCGGTCAACTCTCTGGAGGAGAACGCGCTCGTCTCGCCTTCCTCAGACTCATCATGGAACCCTATAACCTCCTGCTATTAGACGAGCCGACAAACCACATGGACATTGAGTCAAAAACCGCGATTGAAACCGCCCTGAACACCTTCACAGGTACTGTTATCATTGTCTCCCATGACCGAAAATTTCTTGATACCGTGACAGACACGATTTTTTTCATGACCGATGCAGATATCAAAATCTACTCAGGGAATTACACAATGTTTCGTCAACAACGACTCAAAGAGCTTTCCGAGTACACAAACAAAGACCTTGCATATCTCTCCTCAGGACTTACCAAATATGTTGTCAGAAAAGGATTCACCATCTGGACCATTAAAAAGAAACATACCATTGGTGAAGAGATATTCATCGGGGATCACAACCGGAGCCTCTACGAATGGGCAATCAAAGGCGGACTTCTGAAAGAAGCATAAAAAGGGTATAAACTTACAATTTCAATTCAGCTAGAGGGGATAGTAATACTATTTTATCTGTTCCGATGACGTTTATTTGTTCAGATCATGTTAAAGGAAAGAGCAAACAAAGGTTCTAAGAAGGAGAAGGCGCTCAGCACCGGGATGAAGAACCGCATTAGAACCACGTATGTTATAAATACAAAATAACCGAATTTTATAGGGAGAAAAGTTCCGGATTTTTTTATTTCAGCTCAGCTACTATTTTTCCTTAAGCAAAAGATATAAAACGTTGTAGATAGATGTATTATTGGTGAAAAATATTGTCTTTAAACAAAAAATGTTTACAGCCCGATACATAAGTCTGGGAAAACCTTCAGCAATCTTCTTTCCTACTATATCGCTTACCTTGAACAAGAAGATATGTTGACGGTCACCTTCAATGACTCCTCAGAAAGCACAGTATTCTTGTCAACCCTCATCCAAACGGACAAGATATCCGTACTAACTGCCCCACAGCTATAGAAGAAATTAAACGTTTATGTTGATATAAAAAATTAAAATTTTTAATCAATATTTATATACCTTAAGTGCTATACAATTATTGATTAAGGGGATTTAAATGATGTTTGAACGTCATCAAGCACAAAAGATATCAGTTTTCATTGTTGTTGGATTATTCCTTGGATTAGGTATCGTCCCGATAACGAATGGTAATGAAATTAGAATAATGTCAGACGATAACCAAACCATTACAATTGATATAGCGACACAAGTCGCAACTGCAAAATTAAACGAACTGAACAAAATCCATATTTCTATTATAAAATCAACAACGATAAACAATTATGAAGGAGAACCATTATTCTATATATTCAATTTGAAACCTCAAGGATACCTCGTGGTTTCTGCATCCTATGATCTTCCCCCGGTAATTGCGTATTCATTTACGAACAATTTTCTAGAGTATAACAAAGCAAATCCTCTCTATAACATGTTGTATTCTGACATAACGCTCCGTCTTGAAAACATTCAAATCATTCCAGAAAGAATAATCCAAGAACGTCATCTTCAATGGGATTCATATGCCAAAGATAACCCTGTAGTTTCTGGAAGATTTGAACAATGGCCCCCTGAAGGTTCTACCCCGACAGGAGGTTGGATCTTGACCAATTGGAACCAGAATGCTCCCTACAACAATTTCTGTCCTCTTGATATTTCTCATGGAGGGTCACGAAGTGTCGCTGGGTGTCCTGCGGTGACGATGGCGCAAATATTAAACTATCACAATACGACAAACTACATCCAATTTGATGATAGTGATGACTACCATCATAATTATGGTGGTAACAACTATTGGATTGATAACGACTATATCGCCTATGGTTTTCCTTCGTTTCCTCAGTTAAATTCTTATCTTTCTATCCTTCAATCACATTATGAGAATCAAATTCCTCCCACGAATGATGATAAAGCAGCGATCACTTTTGCATGTGGTGTTGCTGCAACCCAAGTCTATGGGGCAAGTGGATCAGGAACCTTTGGCGTGAACCAAGCATACGACGCGTATCAACGATTCAATTGTACAACAATTTCCTTACTCGATGAAAACGATCCTTATCTTTATCAAAGATTATCAAATAATATGAAGGATGCATTACCTGCCCATCTTGCAGTGGTGGATCCTGGTCCGACAAAAGGTCATAATCTCGTTATTGATGGGTACAATACAGATGAGTATTATCATCTGAATTTTGGATGGGGAGGACCCTTCAATGGTTGGTACCTTATCCCAGATGAGATTCCATATGGGTTAACAATAATCGAGGGAGTTATCATTGATATATTAAGAGAAGACACCGGTACCCCAGATTTATCCTGCAGTGGATCGCTCCAATGGACGAACGTTACTCCAAATGAAACAGTTACTGACAGTTTCACGGTAAGCAACATCGGTGAGGCCGGCTCACATCTCGATTGGGCGATAGCTGAATGGCCAAGTTGGGGAACGTGGACATTTTCACCCTTAGATGGAAATAACCTAAAGCCAGAGGATGGGCCTGTTACTATCACTGTGAATGTTGAAGTACCAAACCAAGAGCATCAAATTTTTACAGGGGAAGTGAAGGTCGTAAACATCGAAAACAGTAACGATTATGATACGATACCAATCTCTCTTGAAACAGGCTATAAGATTCATGAAAAATTATTCTGTAACGGTTCTTTTACCTGGGTTAATGTCAAACCTGGTGCAACGATCTTGGGAAGTTTCACTGTGGAAAATATTGGTGCTGCTCTAACGAATCTAAGTTGGAAAATCAGCGAATGGCCGGATTGGGGCACCTGGACATTTAATCCCTCAGATGGAAACAATCTCACTCCGGAAGACGAACCAATCACAGTCAACGTAAGTGTTAAAGCACCGATAAAAAGAAATAGTGAGTTTTCCGGACAAGTAATGATTGTAAATAGTGAGAACAGCAGTGATTACGATACGATACCCGTCTCTTTAGCAACACCATACCCGGTTCATTTCACCATCTTGGATGTTCTGCAGGCTCTTATGGAAAGATTTCCTCATACGTTCCCCATACTACGATTTATTCTTCAATCTTAACCTAGTTATTTTTTCGAAATATTAAAACATGGTGCACTATTCTTTTTATCAATATGAAGATACGAATGGCAACAAAAAGAGATGCTGAGATGATTACAACCCAGAATATTGCCCTTGCGAAAGAATCTGAAGATATTATTCTGAATCCTGAAATAGTTCTTGCTGGTGTGAAAGCGTTGTTGTCTGATAAAAACAAAGGGTTCTATCTCGTCGCAGAGGAAAACAATACGATTGTTGGACAGGTAATGATCACGGTTGAATGGAGCGATTGGAGGAACAAACCGATCTGGTGGATTCAAAGCGTGTACGTTCAGAAGGAATCACGGAAAAAGAAAGTGTTCACCCAGTTGCTTGATTATGTGCGACAGAAATCGCGCAAGCAAGGAGTAGCGTTTCTGAGGCTATACGCCCATAAGGACAACAGGTCCGCTCTTGATGTATATGAGAAAATTGGATGGAAACAAGAACCGTACGTTGTGTATCATCTCTCCTCTTAAATTCCATTAAAAAAAAGAAAATATTTTTTAAAAATTGATGATAGGGAAGCACAATAGGGTAAGAATTGAATCACTCATATGAGTCAATTCTTTTTTCTTCGTTTCAATAGGTTAACCATAACATTTGTGTTCCTAGTGGAATGATTTTGTTGTCGCGCTCGTAGATAGATTCCTATAAAATATACTACGATGATTGTACCTTCTAATTTCATATATGGGATCTCGCTACCGTATCTTCACTACGAAGAAAAATTATTATGGATGTTTCCATGTGTGGTATTTTCCCAGAGATCATCGGTTATAAAGGCAGTGATGTACCGGAGGTTTCCTGTGCCTCTATGTCGTCAAATCGGATCACGGTTCACCGATTTTCTTTTCATAGAGGTAATGTTCTAAAGCGATAACTTCATTAAAAAATTTCTAATATTTTTTGAAATATCCTGTTGTTATCCAAATATTGTTATTTCAGTTTGTCGTTTTGTCAGCGTAGATTTATATAGCATGGATGACAAAGAGTATCATACCTGGAGGGCGGTTCGGCAGTATTTGGTGCTGACCGGGCTGTCTTGATAGGAGCCGCGTGGTATTTGGTACCCCGCTGGGCTCTCCCCTGGGTTGTTTTAATAATTTTTTTTTATTATATTTTGAAGTATCAATATAATAAAAAGGAACACATGACAATTAACATTCGTTAAGTTTAAATATCTCGTTGACCTACAATAAAATAATTAGGGGGAATATTGAATACAACACAAAAAAACCATAAAAACGATAGTTTTTTCTTTAATCATATGTAGTATGATCATTTCGATGTATCCATCTTCATCGATCTCGGGGGAAAAAAAAGCAGATGTTCTTCAAATACCATATCAAAGCACATTTACACTCACCTTTTCGATAAATGATTTTTCATTTAGTACTCAAAACGGATATGACAACATACATTTGAACGAAGGAAGTCACATCACTGAGGTTGGAAAACCAATGATACCAATAAAAAATATACAGATAGCGCTCCCAACCGGCATGAAAGCAACAAATATTCGTATCAATAACATAAAAGAACAAACACTTGATGGAACTTACCTTCTGTACCCAGCGCAACCTGCACGTCCAATTGACAGAATAGAAAGTGAATACCAGTTTGTTGCACCCGATACTCAGACCTATCAATCAAGCCAAACCTATCCATTAAAAAACATAGAATTAACAGGTCAAAGCGATCTAGCAGGCCAAGGTATCGCTCATATCGTAATATATCCAATGCATTATGTTCCTCTTCAAAAGAAATTAATTCTTGCAACCTCGATAACTTTTACTATCGAAGGTATTGGTGGTTATATCTGTGGTGATTATCTTTCGAGACATATATCAGACAGCGGACGAGAACAGTATCAACACATGGTTCAAAACATGGTGATCAACCCAGAAAATGTCACGCTTCAATCTACCCTAAATCCTAAACCAGTTGGTGTTAGTCCAGGTGATTATGATTATGTGATTATAACCCAGGATAGCTGGGTGAATGAGTTTCAACCATTACAAGACTGGAAAACAAGAAAAGGTATTCCAGCAAATATCATCACAACAACATGGATTTACAACAGTGGAGGCTATAGTGGCTCGAATGTTGAAAAAATCCGAGCATTTGTACAGGATGTCTATACAAATTGGGGTACTACCTATGTTCTCCTTGGCGGTGATGTCAATGTTGTACCCTGCCATTATAAAACATTTTCTTCAGTCGACCCTGACCCTGTTGCTAATGATGAATACTATGCAGATTTTGATTCTGATTATGTTTGCGAAGTCAATGTTGGACGTGCATCCGTTACAGGCCCCGGGAGTGGTACTGGTCAGATAGGGAATTTTATAAACAAGATATTAACCTATGAGAAAAA
>Ga0307379_10011274_pt1 | contig 11743 bp, 15 predicted proteins | sample UN2MG_FD_202237 | JGI IMG/M metagenome (GOLD analysis project Ga0307379, IMG submission 202237) | Soil microbial communities from Risofladan, Vaasa, Finland - UN-2 | ecosystem: Environmental > Terrestrial > Soil > Coastal area > Acid sulfate soil | place: Finland: Risofladan, Vaasa | collected... | reverse complement strand
CCTGATCCGCGATATGTGATGAAGTGGAACACACAATTGATGAATGATATCATGGGGTTAGGTGTATGGCAATATCAATGTGGTATGGGTTTGGTAGTGTCGTGTAAGATGTCTGCCACAATAACCAAAGTGAGGGCGCACACGTGGGAAGGGCTCTGAAATTAAACAGGAAAAAGATTGCTCAGATTCAGGCGGCTCGCCGTAGCGGGCTGAGTTATGCGCGCTGCGCCGCTGTCTGCGGGGTGAGCGTGGGAAGTGTGGGGAATGCTTTGAGGGCGCGGGAGGAACGGCCGCCCCCCAACTTGCCCCCCATCACGGACGAGGAGCCCCCCAAGGCAACCCCCAAGGATGCGCCCGCCGTAGATCCCAACGCGACCCCCGAGGAACAGATCCTTGCGATCCTACGGCGCACGTTGTTTGACCTCGATCAGCAAGCTGCCATCCAATACAAGGCGCGGAACATGCCCGCCTACAATTCGTTGGTGACGCGGATCAACCAGACCACAACGAGCCTCATGAAATTGACCCCGAGGGGGAGCGACGATCCCAACGAGCAACCGGACATGATCGCGGCCGCGGCACTGGGGCGGGCCAAGATCCACACGATCTTGGATCGGCTCTACGCGGCACGGGAAGAAACCGCAGCGGACGAGGAAAAAACAGGATGAACCGCAAAGGGAGACGAACCGCGATAGCCAAGGGACGCCAACGAGCCCGCCGTGAGCGGCGCGAGATCGATCGCCAAGCCCGACAACTGAAACGCCGGATCGAGGACGCGATCCGCAACACGATCGCGGGCGGCCAGCCTTACAACGAGGAAACGAAAGCGCGGATCGTCCACGCCCTCGCCCACGAGTTGCCCCCGCTTCCCCCCGTGCACCTCGAACCGTTGCCAAGCACGCCCGAGGAAAGGGAAGCCCGCACGATCTCGTTCAGGCTCACGGGGGAGGCCGCCAAGCGACTAAACGATCTCATGCCCGAGCCCGAGGACGCATGAGTGACAAGAGCCCCGCCCGCGTGTTTGCTGAGGCGTTCGCGCACTACTCCGATCCCGCGGACGCCCACGCCCATCTAGACGTGGAGCTGGACAAACTCAGCGTCCTCGAATTGGCCGCCCTCACATACGACTACGCGAATTTCTGGGCTCGCTCCAAGCAACTGATCCCGCGCCAGTCCCCGGGGGCTCCCCGGTTTTCCTCGTGGGGCTTTCTCACGGGCCGCGGGTTTGGCAAAACGTGGAGTGTCGCGGGGTTCATTGTGGACGAGGTGATCGCGGGGCGGGCGATGCGGATCGCGTGCATGGCGCAGAGCGCGGAGAAAACGTTGGAGGTGATGATCGAGGGGCAGAGCGGTTTGATCAACATGTCCCCCGCGTGGTTCAAGCCCGAATGGATCAAGGGGCGCTTGGTGTGGCCCAACGGGGCTCAGGCGTTCGTCTACACGCCCAAGGAACCCGACGGCCCCCGAGGTCCCGAGCATCACATAGCGTGGCTCTCAGAGCTGCCAGCGTGGCCCAAGAACACACGCGACGAAGCGCTATCAAACATCGAGCTGGGCTTGCGACTTGGCTACGCGTTGCTCTTGTGGGATTGCACGCCCAAGCGTCGCAACGCGATGATCCGAAAGATGCTCAAGCGTGTGGAGCATCGCCCCGAGGTGAACAAGATCACGCGCGGCCACACGAACGAAAACTTGGACAACCTCAACCCCGAGAAGTATCGCGAGCTATTCGAGGAGTTGGACGAACAGACGCGCAAGGAAGAGCTAGAAGGGCTGTTCTTGGACGACTCTGCGCGGGCACTTTGGAAAGAGAAGTGGATCACGGCTCACCGTCGCCCCGCGCCGTCCGATTATATCCGCCGTATTCTATCGATCGATCCCGCGATCTCGGATCGGCGCACGTCCGATGATACCGGTTTCACAGAGCTGGGCTTGGGCGTGGACGATCAGATCTACGTCCTCGCCGATCACTCGGGAAAATACGCATGGGAGGTGTGGGGCGATCTCGCGATCGATCTCTACCTTGCCGGAAAGTGCGATTGCATCGTGCTCGAACGCAACAGAGGTGGGGACGCGTGCGCGGCCAACTTGCGCATGTGCGCCAAGCCGAGAGAGATCAAGGTGCACCTCGTCCAAGCGGACGCGGTGACTCGGCACGTGCCAAACGTGATCTACGTCAAAGAGATCACGAGCACGCGGAGCAAGCGCAAGCGGGCCGAACCGGTAGCAGTGATGGCACGCAAGGGGCGGATCTCTCACGTGCACGGCGCGGACTTGGAGAGCCTAGAAACTACGATGCTCACGTGGGAGCCCGAGAACAGCACGGACAGCCCGGACGCGCTGGACGCGTTCGTGCACGGTGTGTGGGAGCTTGGCGATCTCGCGGACACGATCGTGGACAATGCCAAGGCGTTTGAGGGGCTCAAACAAGTGAGTCAAGCGCTGCAACACGGGACGGTGAGCTTGGGTCAAGTCTCTCAGTTGCTTGGCAGTAGTGAATGGGGATCTGGACTGTGATAGGGTGATCCCTCGGTTGTTCTTTCGTTTGGGTTGTTCGCCCGTCCCTCGATTCTCGGGGGGCGGGTTTTTGCTTTCACGGGAACAGCTCGGGGACGCGGACGCGTAGAGCTTTCGCCACGCGGTAGAGTAGCGCCTCTGTGATCGAGGTGGACGCGTAGATCTGAGAGACGCGGTGTTGGGTGATCCCGAGGCGGCGGGCTAGCTCGGCTTGCGTGATCCCTTTGGCCACCGCGACGGCCGCGAGTTGTTGGCCAAACGTGGGTGGCTTCCTTTTTCTTGCCATTGTCATATCAGAATAGCATGGCCCGTTATGACTTTGGGATATCAGAAACGCGTGATGCAAGCCCCGTGCCACGCCCGAAATCGGACCACTGAACAAAAGGGAGGCAAATCGATTCTAACGCGTTTTCAGAGGGGGGGACGTCCAATCACCCTATCGTGATGCTAGACGCGTTAGCGTGGCGCTCAGCGCCGGCAAACTTGGTAGGTTTTTGTCGGGAAGTGTCGTTATTGGGGTATGTTTTGGTGCGCAACCCCCCCACCTGAACGCGTGACTAAAGCACGTCCCGTGCCAACGCGTTTGCCCCCATTCCCCTACGTGTGGGTAGGTGTCAGTATCATGATATTGGTACGGGGCTTGCTACGCGCGGGCGCCCGTTCCTTCTCTCCCCACCGCGGTGGGAGCGGTGAGCGTGGGGGAGCTTGCCGGGCCGTGAAAAAAGAGAATAAGAGTTGGCCTAATCAGAATTGCCTGATACAACTGAGATCCCATGACGAATTCAAAAACAACCACCGCCCCCTCCCCCTCCCCCCGTTGCTTGGGCTACGCGTGCAACAAGCCGCTCACCACGGGTGAGCGTGGTTATTGCAAGCGGTGCGATCGCAAGCCCCCGCGTTTTGCGATCGCCCACGAGGACAACCGCAAGCTGAGAGAGCAAACCGCCTTTTGGGCCGCCAAGGAAACGGCCGCCTCTGAGCACACGGCGCGCGTGCTGTCCGGGGCGTTCGCGGTGGCTTGCATCGTTTGTGAAAGCACACCTTGTGGTTGCATCGCCTGAGATCCCGCCCCCGCCCACGTCACCCCGAGAGCCTCACGGCCTCGGGGTTTTCCGGTATGAACAAGCAAACAACCACCGCCCCTTACTCCCCCCACCTCGCCACCGTTGGCGCCCCCGTCCGTGTCTTGTGCCACAACGGCCCAAGCCGTCCTTCTACGTATTACGCGGGCGTGATCGTGCGCGTGACGCAAACCACTGTGCGCGTGCGCTACGGCCGCAGCAAAAGCCCCAACGCCCACAACGAAGAAACGTTCACGCTGTCCACGGGGCTCAAGCGTGGGGACACCGCGTCCCCGTTGTTTGGCTACACGCGGATCGCAGAGGTGATCGAGGTGGCCCCGCCCCCGCCCGCGACGGAGCCCCCGCCCGCGACGGAGCCCCCGCCCGCCCCGGTGTGTGCGTTTTGCGTGGACGGTGATTGCTTTCGTTGCAAGCCGATCCAAGCTCGCGTGGTGTTCCCCGAGCACACCACGCCGCGGATCACGGACCTAGGACAGAACGTATACGGGGACGCGTTCGTGCAATTCGTGGACACAACGGGAAGCGAGTTTCTCATTGCAGTCAACGCAACCCACGTGGAGATCCGCCGCGTAGATGGTGACACCGTGCACCTCGTGGAGCGCAAGCCGCTCCCCCGCCGCGTGGGTGCCGTGGTGGCTTCCAAGTTGTTGCGGGGGATCCTCCCGGCCCCGCTGGGAGCTTTGCCGGGCCGTGAAAAAAGAGAATAAGAGTTGGCCTAATCAGAATTGCCTGATACAACTGAGATCCCGCCCCACCCCGCCCCACCCCGAGAGCCTCACGGCCTCGGGGTTTTCCGGTAGGCAATCAAGCCACCAACCGAAAGAGCATCCAATGACCTCAAATCTAGTTCTCCACTGCGGCGCCGAGATCGTAACCCGTGCCATGGTCGATGCCGTGCCCGTGCCTCGGCACACACGATCGTGGAAGCCGTTGCACTACGGCCAGGCGATCGACTTCGTGCAACAGCAAGTCGAGAAGCAACTCGGTCTCTCGCTCTTGAGCGAGCACTACGGCTTGAACAAGAAAGGCGATCAGCTGTTCGCGCACTTCTCATACGACACGGGCGACGCCGAGACCGGTCTCGCGATTGGCTTTCGCTCGTCGTACAACAAGAGCCTTGCGCCGGCAGTGTGCGGCGGTGCCGATGTGTTCGTCTGTGACAACCTCTGTTTCAGCGGTGATGCGTTCATGATCGTTCGCAAGAACACCACCAACGTGTGGGCGGACTTTCGCGCCCTCGTGAGTGCTCAGGTTGCGGGCGCCCTCGGGCACCACACGAGCATGCAAGCGGACGTTGCCAAGCTCAAAGCCACCCCGTGCGAGGTGCGCCGCGGTTACTCGTTCCTTGGCGTGATGCAAGGTGAGGGATTGCTCACCGCGAACCAAGCCACGGTGGCGTTTCAGGACTGGACCACACCGCGACACGAGGAGTTTGCAGACCGCAACATGTGGGGGCTCTACAACGCCGTCACGGAGGGACTGAAAAAGGGCTCGCCCGGTCGCACGATCGAGCGGCACGCCGACGCCCACGGCTTCCTCACGGCCTCTTGTGGGCTCAGTCGTCCGAGTGCCCCCGCGTTGCGCGCCGTCAACTGAGAGCGGCTCTCACGAGCACGAGCCCCCGAGCCTCACGGCCGGGGGCTTTTTCGTTTCAGACGGCTTGTAAGACGGGGGCCGCACTCGGGGGAGCGTTGGCCCCTTCCTCGTTGGGGGCGGCCGTCACGGGGGCGACTACCGCGAGCGTGGGGGCTTCCACCCCGTGCAACTCGGCGAGGCGGTTCACCGTGGCTTGGTTCACAATAAACCCGCCCGCCTTATACGCGGCCACGTCCCCGTGGAACGCGGTCGATCGCTTGGCGTAGTCCTCGTGTGTTTTCTCTTTGTCTGCATCGGGCATCATGTAGCGGCGTCGGGGGGCGAGCCTCGAATCACCAAAGTTCATCGCGGCCCACGGTTCGATCACCCCCTCGCTTAGTCCGCGCTCGATCGCAGAAAAGTCCCCCTGCACTTTCGTGGTGGCCACCCCGAAGAGCTGTCCAATGTCCACACCGGGAGCACCACCGATCGATCCCAGCATGCCGTCCGTTCCGAGGTAGACGCGCGCGGCCGCCTTTTCCGCGTTCACGGCGAGCTGTTCCCACACTTGCCACGCGTTGGACGTGTTCATGAGGTAATCCAGATCCATCCCGAAAGGCTTCAAGCCCACGGGCTGATCCAAGCTGGAGATCGCGCGGAGCAGTGTGATTGCCTCTTGGGCTTCGCCGCTCAGATTCCCGTCCGTTCCTTGGAGCGCAACGCCCTCGGGGAGTGTGCCCACAACTTTGGCGTTACCGTGCGAGGTGCTCCCCTTGGTCCAGTCTCGGATCGAGTGTGCATGGGCCGCCCAAATCAGCGCCCCCGGTAACAGACACGCCTGCATTTGCCACGGCCGGTGTGTGTGCTTTCGATAGACCGTCCAACGCCCATCGCCGTGCACGATCGGCAACTCTTCGCCCTCGGACGTTTGCGTGATCAATTGCTGATCGTGCTCGCGCCAACGGACGTGTTCGATCGGCCAATATTCGTGGAAGAGATCGACGCGCGATCCGTCGTCCCGTGGCTCGGCGCGATTCGATCCGATCGCCAGTCCGTGATTGATCAAGTCCGAGTGAATGTCCGCCAGCGTGTCCGGGTGCACTCCCACGCCCTCGGGGCCGTAGAGTCCGCCCGCCTCCCCCGCGATCGCCTTGCCGCGGGCTCCTTTGCGGGGCACTAATTCCACACCGATCGCACGTTGTGGAGCAAGCCGGTTTTCCCACGCCGTGAACATTGCCGAGTTGGTTCGCATGCTCGCAGCGAGTAGCGCGGGGAGGGAGAAGATCCCTTGCAATTGAGCGTCCCTCGCGTTGCGGATCTCGGGCACGGTCCACGTGTGCACACTGGACGAGGACAGCGGGGGGGTTAGTTGTCTGCTCAGCTGGGAAACGCTGAATTCCTCGGACTCACGGACCTTTTGGGCCTTTTTGCTCGCAACCATGGGGTTATGAATACAACGCTATCGTCAAAATTGGTTTGACTATATGAAAATGGGGGGTGACCTTCAGACCGTGGGCGCGAAGAAAAACCGAAAGATCCCGGGGCGAGCCTCGCTCACTTTGGAGCTTTCTTTGGATGGGGATTTCCCGTCCGAGTTTCGGATCTTCAAAGCAGGAATCAATCAGAGCGAAAAGGGCTCCTTCCTGTTCGACGCCAAGGCCGCGGAGATCACCATGGCCGCGTTCGAGCAACACAACGTTGATCGCATGCTGGACTTGGAGCACCTCAGCCTAGACCCCGAGGCGCCCAACTTCGATCCCGATGCACGCGCGTGGTTCAGATTGGAGCTGCGGGACGGTGAGTTGTGGGGCGTTCACGTGCGTTGGACGGACGACGGCAAGCGGCGCTTGTCCGAGAAAACGCAACGGTTCATTTCACCAACGTTCACGTTTGATCGCGAGCGTCGGATCACGAAACTTTTCAACGTCGCGCTCACTGCTCAACCGGCAACGCACGGCACCCCTGAACTAGTGGCCGCACGGGCCACATTTACACCACGTAATTTGGAGAGACTCGCAGCTATGTTGCCAACCGATTTGGTCATGCAAGCGATCGACGCCCTAGCCAATGGCGATGGCGACGCAGCGATCGATATTCTGAAACAAGTCTTGGCCGCGTCTGCGGGCGGTGCACCTCCCGCAGAGGAAGCGCCCCCCGCCGAGGAAGCGCCCCCCGAGGGCGAACCCCTCGCAGAGGACGCGCCCGAGGAAGAGGACGAGCAAGCCGCGGCAACCGCGCGTCTCTGCGCTCTCACGGGCACCACCACGCTCCCCGCGGCTGAGGCCGTGCTCGCATCGTGGCGGACGTCGCACCTCAGTCTGGAGGCCAACCGCGAGAAGACAGCGGCCGATCGCGCGGCGCTGGACTTGGAAGAGTATCGCAAGCTCACCAACACGCTCGTTCAGCTCGGGATCGAATACCCGGCTACCGCGTGGGAGCTTTCGGACAAGGGCGTCCCGTCCACCACGCCGTGCAAGCGCCTCTTGTCGGAGCCCCTCGTGGCGCTGCGCGCTCGCGTCTCGGTGCTTTCCCACGGTCGAAAGTCCGTGAGTGAGAGCAACCCGATCAAGCCGACCGGAAACGCCCACGGGCTCACCGATCAGCAACTTGCAATCTGTGCCGAAACAGGTTGCGCCCCCGAAACTTTCGCGGCGCTGAACGCGCTCTAGGAATGAACCATGGCTAACGCAACATCGGATCTCACGATCGACGCCTACGGCAAGGGCGGACGAGACATTCTCATGGGCATGGGCGCAACCGCTCAGGTCTACAAGGGGACCATGGTGTCCCAACTGGCCGCGGACGGCGGTGTGGTGGCAACGTCCACCGCGCTCAGTGGCAAGGCCGTTGGCGTTGCCGCACATGCACAGCTCGGCGGCGCTGCGGTTGGTGATACGCGCGTGGAGATCGAAACCGATCGCGTATTCATCTTCGACAATGCTGCGGGGCCAAACGACGTGGACGACACGTTGGAGCTTTTCTCAGTGGTCTACGCAGAGGACGACCACACGATCAGCGACAACGATCAAGCCGCATCGCTCGAACAAGCCGGCCTTTTCATGGGCCGCGAACCGGACGGCCGTGTTCGTGTCTACATCGGACCCGCAGCCTAGAAAGATCTGACCAATGCCAGCTTCAAGCATCAATCCCCTTTTCGCGATCGAAAAGCTCCCAACCACATCCGCCGCAGCGATCCGCGAATTCAACGATCGCTATATCGCGGGCGTGGGCGCGTCCAAGGCGGACGGTTGGGCGGACTCGATGGGGACTCTGATCCCCACGGACTCCTCGCACCTCACGTTCCCCGTTTCGCAGCTGCGAACCAAGTACGAGCAAACGCTCGGCGAATCGCGGTTCAAGGATATGGGAGAGCAATTCTTCGACGTCAAATCGCAAGAATTCGACGACGGTTATCGCGCCGATCTTTTGGATCTCTTCCAGAAGGTTTTCGCTTATCGCAATTGGCAGCAAGCCCCCGGCCGGTTGCTGAATGCGGAAGAGCAGCACCGCCATGACTGTATCGCCGCTCTTCTCGAATCCGGCGAAACGGAAACCTGCTACGACGGCGCTACCGGTTTCTTTGCGACCGATCACCCCGACAACCCCGCCAAGGCCACCACGACGTGGAGCAACTTGGAGGCCGGCCCGTTGGACGTGGTTTCGATCGCGAACATTCAGGCTCAGGTTACGGCGATGAAAATCGGCGTGCTTGACGAGAACGGGCGCAAGCTCGGGGTGAAACCGGACACGATCATCGTGCCCTCGGAAAAGGTCGAGGCGCTTACCAACCTCTTGGCACAGAGCCTCATTCTGGACGGCACGGGCACGGCGGCCGTGGACAACGTCTACAAAGGACGGTTCACCGTTCAGGAAGCAAAAGAGCTGACTGACGTGGACGACTGGTATTTGGCGGACAGCAAGTTGCTCGGGGAGCTTACCCCGTGGGTGAGCATGCGCCAGAACGTGCCGATGAGCCTCGCCTTGCGTTGGTTCGACGAACAAAGCGACTACTTCAAAGAGACCGGCAAGATCAAGGTGTCGTCGCACATTTGGTATGGGTTCGCACTCGCGATCCCCCACGCCATCCGCAAGATCAAGGGCGCGTGATGCATCATGGCCGCGACGCTCGCAACTATCGCGACAGTGACCGCACTAGCTCCCGAGCTGGCGGACGCCGCGGCCAATGATCCGATCGCGTTTCAAGCAATCCTAGATCTCACCGCGTGCATGTTGTCCGCCACACAGTGGGGGGACAAGTTGAGCGCGGGGCACCAAACGCTCTCGGCACATTGGGCAACGGTCCAGCTCAATCCCGGGGGCGTTGGTGGCTTGGTCACGTCGCGGCGCGTGGACAAGATCCAAGAAAGCTATTCAGTGTCCGCCGTCTCGGACTCCGAGTTGGGCACGACGAAATACGGCCGCATGTATCTGGCGCTCTTGGCCGCCCTCTTGTTGGACGGATCCCGAGCCGTCACGGACGCCACGAGCCCCCCGGATTTCTCACTGCCCGATGAGCGGATCTTGTGAGTTTCAACATTGCAACCACGTTCCTCGGGGATCAGCTTGGCAAGCTGCAAAAGGAGCTTGCCGCGTTCGATGAATTGTCCGTGTCCGTGGGCTTCCAACGCGAGGAGGGCAAGACGCCCCACGCGGGGACGCGGGCGAAGATCGCGAAGATTGCCGCGATCCACGAATTCGGGAACCCCGGGGACGGGATCCCCGCGCGATCCTTCATTCGTGATTCAATCAAGCAACAAGCAAACGCGATCAATTCGCAACGTGCCCACGAGTTACGCCGCGTGATGCTCGGACAAGCAACCGCGGTTGAGGCGCTCTCAGGTCTCGGGAAATTCGTGCTTGCGATCGTGCGCGATCGGCTCACCTCGGGAGACTTTGCCGCACTCGAACCCGAGACGGCAAAAGCCAAGGGATCGCGCAAGCCGTTGGTGCACACAAACGAGTTGGCGGCCGCCCTATCGTGGGTTGTGAAACGCCGCCGCAGCGTGATCGCAAAGGGCAAGTGATGTTGATCAACACCGCCCCCCTGATCTTTGCTTTGAGCATCGGGCCGATCACGTGCTTGCGTGCGTTGCCACCAGTGCAAAACGCGCTTGGCGGTTACGATCCCACGGAGCCCCGCAAGGTGATCCTGAACCCGATCCAGATCCACACGCTCAGCGGGCGGGATCTGTTGCAAGTCCCCGAGGCGGATCGCAACACGGAAACGATCCAGATCTACACCGTGGAACGGCTGTTCGTGGCGGACGAGGGGCGGGCCGCGGATCGTGTTTGCTACAACGAGCGGACGTATCGCGTGATCAAAGTTTTCAATGAGGATCGCAACGGTGGCGTGTTCATCGCCTATGCGACGTTGGAGGAACCGTGATCCGTTACGACCGGATCCAACAAGCCTTTTTTGAGGCGTTTACGGGCGTGGCTGATCACGTGTCGTGGAGCTACGGGGAAAGCCCCAAGGACTCGGGGGATCTCTTGTCCCTAACTCTCACGGGTGGCCCGTCGCACCACAACCGCGATCACGTCCACGGGCTGATCTTGTGCCCGGCCGATAGCCTCACGATCCACGTGTCCGCGGCCACGGTGGGCACACGCCCGATCGTCCGGTTGAACGATCACGACTACTTTACGGACGTTGTAGGGGGTGACACGCCCGAGACCGTCCGTGATCGGTTGCTGGCCAAGATCCAAGCCGGGGAGCCCGTAGCGGCGCTCTCAGCCGCGGCAAATGGCACTGATCGAATTGACCTAGCGGCCGCGTTTCTCGGGGGCTTGCGCAAGTTGACGTTCCCCGGGCAACAAAACGAGTTGCTCCCCGAAGTCGTGGTGTTCTCCGGGGACGCCGTGCTTGTGACGGAGGGCACAATGGCGCACACGTTGCAGATCGAGGCGTTCAGCCCTGGCCGCGAACCAAGAAACGGCGCGTGGGCGATGATCACGGACGCGTTGGAGCGACTAACACAGCTCAGCGTGGTGGCACAGCTCCACGCGTTTGGCGTTGTGTTGTGGGGGAAGGGCACCCCGATCAACCTCAGCGCGATCGCGGGGGCTAACTGGGAGTCCCGCGCCCTCGTGGACGTAGAGATCGCGGCTCGAACGATCGCGATCGAGCCCGTAGAGCAGATCGAAACGGTAAACGCGATCGTTGCGATCGCCTCGGACACTTTCACGGCAACCGCCGTCCAGCCATAGGGAAATCATGAGTGCATCAATCACAGAATACGTAGACGTTAGCGTGGTGCTCACGGGCGCCGCGGCGGAAAAGACGGCTTTCGGGACGTTGCTCGGCGCTTTTGCGCACACCGTGACAACCAACCGCGTGGACGGTCCCTATTTCTCGTTGGAGGAAGCCGAGGGCGCGGGTTTCACCGTGGGCGCGGCCGCCAATGTGCACGCGTGGATCTCCGCGGTGTTTTCCCAAGACGATGGCGTGGACTCTGTGAAGATCGGCAACCAACTTGCCGCGGACGCGGGGGACTGGACGGTCACGATCCCCGCGATCATCGCAGCTGATCCAGACTTCTACATGCTCAACGCGGAAACGCGCGTGGACA
>Ga0307379_10011273_pt1 | contig 11744 bp, 9 predicted proteins | sample UN2MG_FD_202237 | JGI IMG/M metagenome (GOLD analysis project Ga0307379, IMG submission 202237) | Soil microbial communities from Risofladan, Vaasa, Finland - UN-2 | ecosystem: Environmental > Terrestrial > Soil > Coastal area > Acid sulfate soil | place: Finland: Risofladan, Vaasa | collected... | reverse complement strand
GAGACGATCCGACAGTTCGCTGAGGAACGCCTCAACGAATCCCCGGAGGCGACCACGATCCGAGACACGGTCGTCAGCTACTACGTAGCACGATCCCGCGAGTTCATCGACGACTTGCACGAAGACGTCGACGGAGCCGGGTTGCGATGGCTGGATCTGGAGTTCGACAACCTCCGAGCGACCCACGAATACGGGATCGAAACGCTCTCTACCGAGATCTTCGACGCGGTGTCGGCCGGACTGGCGCTGGTTGCCTGGTGGCGCCTCCGCTACGAGGCACTCGGCTGGGCCACACAGGCCATCGAAGCGCTCGAACACGCAGACATCGAGCCGTTCCCGATCCTGCTGGCCGCAGCCGTCTACGAGCCCATGTTCGCCGGGGATCTCGACCGCGCGGCCCACTTCGCCACCCGCGCCCTCGCACCAGCGCCAGGCGGAGCCATGCCAATCCAGATTTATTCGGCGGCGATGAGCACCGCCTTCGTGCGAGGCGACGCCGCCACCGTGATCGACCTGCACGACAAACTCCAGTCCGCGCCACCGGAACCTGCTTGCTTCGCTCACGCAGCGCCGTGGGTCGCCGCGTCCGCCTACCTCCTCCTCGACGATGTCGAAGGGGCCCGACTCGCGCTCGATCACGCCGCACAGATGTTCGACAGCCCGCTCGCGAGAACGAACAACATGTGGGGCTACGGCCGTCTCGAAGAAGACCCGGACCGTTCGCTCCTGCTCCTTCAACGGGCTCGCGACCTGGCCGAACAGGAGGGCTCCCGGTTCGTCACCATGGCTGTCGAGCGCGACATCGGCGCCCTCCTCGTACGCACCGACAATCCAAGGGGCAGCGTCGAAGTCCTCACACCACTGCTCGAACGGTGGTACGCGGCCGGCGATACCTTCAACTGGGCGAGCGTGGTCTGCACGCTCACCCAGCCACTGGCCGACCTCCGGCACCACGAGCTGGCAGCGTCGCTCATCGGCTGGGCAGAACAGCGTCAAGGATTCGGGTTGTCCGTCACCACGATCACAGCAGCGGACCTCATCGCAGTTGCAGACCGTGTCCGTGCCGAACTCGGCGAAACGAGGTTCAACGAGCTGACCAGAAACGGAGCGACCCTGAGCGATGAAGCCCTCATGACCAGAATCCGGCCCACCCTCGCAAACGTCCTCGGACGGGCTCCAACAGCCAACCCATGACCGGTGAAGTGTGCGGGGCCGAGCCCACCAGATGGCACCGCATACTGCCCATCAACCGCACGCAGTGGCTTGTCCCGAAGTCGCGCGTCTCAAACGCGGCGAACGATGCCTGCCCGGCGCTGACCTAGTCGTCCGTTGGGACGCAGAGTTCGATGACGGTGCCGTGCTGGCGGTTGTAGCCGTCGCCGAGGCCGGCAGCGACGAGATCGTCGCTCGTGGCCGGACGGATGTCGATGGTGCCGTTGAGTTCGGTGGTGACCAGCGTGCGCACGATCGAGAGCCCGAGACCCTTCGCCTGGTCGATGTCGAACGCCGGGTCGACGCCTCGACCGTTGTCGACCACCCGGATCGTGAGTTTACGATCGACCTGCGACAGGCCGACCTGAACGTCGCCGCCGCCGCTGCCCTCGGGAAACCCGTGGTCGACGGCGTTCTGCAGCAGTTCGGTGAGCACGACCGACAGCGGCGTCGCCGTGTTCGCCGGGATCCGCCCGCCGTCGCCGCTCACCGTGAACCGCACCGGCCGATCGGGCGATTGGAGGCCCTCCTCGGCCAAACGCAGCAACGGCCGGACGATCTCGATGAACGCGACGTCCTCACCCGGCTCGCGCGACAGCGATTCGTGCACGAGCGCGATCGTGCGGATCCGCCGAACGGACTCCTCCACAGCCGCCTTCGCCTCGGGGTTCGTCAGACGGCGCGACTGCAGACGCAGCAGCGACGAGATCGTCTGCAGGTTGTTCTTCACCCGGTGGTGGATCTCGCGGATCGTGGCGTCCTTGCTCAGCAGCAACCGGTCGCGCTTGCGAAGCTCGGTGACATCGCGCACCAACAACAAGCCGCCGGCAATCTCACGGCCCGCTCCCAGCGAGGTCACGATCGGGACGCAGCGGCACAGCAACGTGACGTCGGCGCCTTGCTCGAACTCCTCGACGACGGGCTCGAACCGTTCGAAGGCCTGACGGACGGGGCCGTCGTGGAAGCCGAGTTCCGCGAGGCGCATCCCGACCGGGTTCGCCTGGATCCCCACCCGGTGCAGCGCAGAGTTGGCGTTCGGCGAGACGTAGGTGACCGTTCCGCTCGAGTCGAGGGTGAGCACGCCGTCACCGACGCGCGGTGCAGCACTCGAGTCGGCGACCCGCCCGGCGAACGGGAACGATCCCGCCTCGATCATCTGGACGAACTCTTCGAAGATGTAGGAGTAGTTCCGTTCGAGTTCGCCGAGCGGACGGCCGGCCCGGACCTTCCACTCCTTCGACAGCACGGCGACGATCCGGTCGCCGTGACGCACCGGGATCGCGAGCATGCGGGCATGGTTGATCTCGTCGCCGCCACCGTCGACCTCGATTGCGCCCTCGACGCGCTGGCCGCTCTCGAAAGCCCGCTCGATCAGTTCGGCCTCGCCGCCGTCGGCCCAGGTCCCGATGTAGTCGGTGACGTACATCGTCTGGTTGGTCGCCGGTCGGACCTGGTCGACGATCAGCCACTTGCCGGCGTCGGATCGCACGTACAGCAGCAGGTCGGCGAAGCACAGGTCGGCAAGGAACGCCCACTCGGCAGCGAGCCGGTGCAGGTGATCGATGTCGTCACGTTCGAGCGCTGAATGCTCGCGGGCCAGTTCGGCGAGAGAGGTCATCACCGTTGATTCTGCCCGAAGTTCACGCGTCGCGCAGGTGACCGGCCAGACGTCCGAGCCCGGCGAGGTCGTGGATGTCGCCGTCGAGCCACGGAACCGAGACCATCGTCGGTGCCATCGCCTCCAGCTCCGCCCGCCGGTCGGACTCCCGCGCCGCGACCAGCGCGACATCGTCGAAGCGCGTCGCGACCTGCGTCAGCACCGACCGCACCTGAGCGACCGGCGCGCCGAGTTCGTCGGCGACGGCGTCGGCCAGCGGCCCCGACGCCTGCTCGAGCAGCTCGGCAGCGCTGTCGGCCGCGTCGCTGCCGGCCAACTCCTCCGGCAGCACCCGGTTGGCCACGATGGCCCCGAGGCACATCTCGCGCTCGACGAGCGAGCGGGCCAGGAACCGGGCCTCGTGGCTCGGCGCGGTCTCGAGGGTGGTCACCACGACGAACGCAGTGCGCGGGTCGACGAGCAGTGCCTCGACCTCGCGGGCGCGGCGGACGAACCCGCTCTCCATCGCCTGGAACAGCACGAAGAAGTCGGCGATGTCCTGCAGGAATCGTGAGCCCAACACGCGATCGGCCACCTGGTAGAACGGCTTGGACGCCACCGTGAAGAGCCGGGACCGGTAGGGCACGGTCAGCCAGCGGAGCAGGCGGCTGCCGAAGAACTCGACCATCCGACCCGGCGCGTCGAGGATCGACAGCGCGTTGCGCGACGGCGGCGTGTCGACGATCACGAGGTCGAAGTCGCCGCGGGCGTGCAGGTCGTGGAGCTGTTCCATCGCCAGGTACTCGTGGCTGTGCACGAACCGACTGGTGATGTTCTCGTAGAGCGGGTTGGCGAGGACTGCGTCGCGGATCTCGGCATCCGGCGCGTGGCGCATGATCAGCTCGTCCCAGCCGGCCTTCGTGTCGAGCATCGCCACCCACACCTCGCCACGCACCTTGACGCCGGCATCGGCGAACGCCGCCGGATCGATGCGCACCGGTGTGTTGCCGAATTCGTCGAGACCGAGTGCGCTCGCGAGGCGACGGGCGGGATCGACGGTCAACACGAGTACCCGGCCCTTCTGGCGCGTCGCTGCAGCGATGCCGAGCGCAGCGGCGATCGTGGTCTTGCCGACCCCGCCGGAGCCGGCGACCAGGATCATCTCGCGACTGGCCAGGAGATTGTCGAGATCGCTCACGACGTGCCCCGCCCGTTCGTGCCCCGCTGTTTCCCCCGCCGTTTCGCGGGAACCGGGTCGGGATCGAGTTCGTCCGTCAGGGCGTCGGCGACGAGCGAGACGACACGCGGGCCCGATGCTCGCGCGAACAGCTCGGGCACCGTGACGATCGGCAGGTCGTGCTCGATGGCCTCGGTGTCCTCGATCCAGCTGCGCAGCCGGTCGAGATGCGTCGCACCGGTCGAGCGGCGCGACTCGGTGAGGCGCGCCGCATCGACGACCGTCTGCGCTCCGGGGCCCACCGCATCGACGAGGAGTGGCATCGCCTCGTCCAGCCGATCGACGATGGCCTGCTCACGCCGGTTGAACATGGCGGGCAACACCCGGTTGGCGATCACCGCAGCGGCGTGGGCGCCGGTCTCGGCCCGCAGGCGCGCGAGCAGTTCGATCGTCTCGGTGACCGGCATCTCCTCGGGCGTGGTCACCACCGCGACGCCCGTGCGGGCCGGATCGTCGAGGATGTCGAGCATCCACTGGGTCTGGTCGCGCACCAGGCCGACCTGGACGAGATCGGCGATCACGCGGGGCGCACCGATCTGGCTGACGATGTGCCCGCTCGCCTCGGCGTCGACGACGATCAGGTCATAGTTCTGCTCGCGAACCTCCCAGCAGAGCTTGCCGACACCCAGGATCTCCTTGACGCCGGGGGCGGCGTCGGCGACGAAGTCGAACGTCGACGCCAGCGGTCCGATCCGGCCGAGCAGCGGAATCCGCACGAACAATCGCAGGTACTCGCGCAGCGAGTCCTCGGTGTTCATCGCCATGGCGAACAGGTTCGGCGCCACCTCGGTCGGCTCGAACTCGAGCGTGCCGACGTCGAACGCGTTGGCGAGCGCGCCCTTCGCGTCCATCTCGCACACCAGTGTGCGGCGGCCGTGGCGTGCGGCGACATCGGCGATCGCAGCCGCGACGGTGGTCTTGCCGACCCCACCCTTGCCGGTGACCCAGAGCAGGTCGAGGTCGAGCAACCCCGGCCGACCTGCGAGGCCCAGGTTCAGCCTCCGAAGCCGATGCGGCGGTCGCTGTCGGCCGAGCCGAGCTCGATGTAGGCGATCTTCGCCGACGGGATCGCGACGTCCTTGCCGCGCTTGTCGGTGATCCACAGCACGTCGCTCGCCCCGGCCAGCGCCGCCTCGACACGCGACTTGAGATCGTCGCGGTCAGCGTCTTCGGCGAGCTCGATGTTGATCTCGCGGGGGGCCTGGGTCACTCCGATGCGTACGTCCACGAAGCCACGCTACCTGCGGCCCGCCGCCCCACTACCGTGACGACGTGACCAGCATCGCGATCCCCCTGTTCCCCCACTTCACGGCGCTCGACGGGATCGGCCCCTACGAGGTGCTGCAACGCATCCCGGACTTCGACGTGACGTTCATCGGTCACGAGCGCGGCGTCGTGCGATCGGACAACGGGATGCTCGGTATCGAGGTCGACGCGACGTTCGAGGAACTGCCCACGCCGGACATCGTGGTGTTCCCGGGCGGATTCGGGACCCGGGCGCTGATGACCGATGAGCGGGTCCTCGACTGGACCCGCACGGCCCATTCCTCGACGACGTACACCACCTCGGTGTGCACCGGTTCCCTCGTGCTCGCCGCCGCCGGGCTGCTGCAAGGACTGACCGCAACCACACACTGGGGTGCCCTCGACATCCTGAGCGAACACGGCGCCACCCCGACGGGCGAGCGCGTCGTCGAGCACCTCGACCGGCGGATCATCACCGCGGCGGGCGTCTCGAGCGGGATCGACATGGCTCTTCGGCTCGTCGAGCTGCTCGTCGATCGCACCGCCGCCGAAGCCGCTCAGCTCATGATCGAGTACGACCCGCAGCCGCCGTTCGACGCTGGTTCGACCGCCAAGGCCAGCAGCGCCGTGGTCGAGCGTGTTGTCGAGTACGCGCAGGCCCGCCACTGACGGGCACCGTGGCTACTCGGCGAGCGGGGTGAGGGCCGCAGCGAGGTCGCCGACGGTCCACTTCGCTGTTTGCTCGACGGTCTCGCCCATCTCCCACGAACGCACCCGCTTGACCACACCGCCCTGCGCGAAGAACGTCTCGCCCGTGAACTGGCACGCCGTGCTGCTCAGATAGACGACCAGCGGCGAGATGTTGGCGGGATCCCACTCGTCGAACACGCCCTCCTTGGGGGTCATGATCTCCTCGAGACCCGGCGTGGCCAGCGTGAGCCTGGTCCGGGCACCGGGGGCGATGCAGTTGCTCTGCACGTCGTAGCGGGCGAGCTCCTTTGCCGCGATCTGGCTGAACGTGGCGATTCCGGACTTCGCGGCGCCGTAGTTCGCCTGGCCGGGATTGGAGAACAGCCCCGACGTGCTCGAGGTGTGCACGAGGTTGCGGCGCTTGCCACGCCCGGCCTTGTGCTCCTCGCGCCAGTAGGCCGCGGCCCACCGCGTCGGAGCGAAGTGGCCCTTGAGGTGCACGGCGATGACTGCATCCCATTCGGCCTCCGTCATGTTGACGATCACGCGATCTCGCAGGATGCCGGCGTTGTTGACGAGGATGTCGAGGTCGCCGAACTCGGCGATCGCAGCGTTGACGAGGCGCTGGGCGCCCTCCCAGCTCGCCACGTCGTCGGCGTTGGCAATCGCATCGCCTCCCAGGGCACGGATTTCGGCGGCGACCTCCTCGGCGGGGGTCTGATCGCTGCCCTCGCCGTCGTTTGCTCCGCCGAGGTCGTTGATGACGACCTTGGCGCCTTCTTCGGCGAACAACAGCGCGTGCTCCCGGCCGATCCCGCGTCCGGCACCGGTGATGATCGCGACTCGTCCGTCGAGTGAGGTCATGGTGGCTCCTTGTCGGCCGGTGACCAGCGGTTGCTGGCCACGGTCCCGGAACCGTAGCGATCCGACGCCGACCGAGTCGATTCCCGACCGGGGGCGAGCCGCTACAGGAAGATCAGGTCGACCGCGGTGTCACGCGGGAACGTTGCACCGGCCTGGATCTCGGTGCCGTCGACCGACGCCGACACGAAGACACCCGCCGTGGTGCCGAGCAAGCTGTTGACGGCGTAGCCCGCGCCGGCGAGAACCGTCTGCGCTTCGGGATAGGTGAGCCCGGTGAGGTCCGGGAAGGCGACGAGGTCGGGACCCTTCGACAGCTGGAACGTGACGGTGCCGCCGCGCTCGACGGGGGTGTCGGGCGCCGGGGTCTGGGTGACGACGCGTCCGACTTCGATGTCGTTGCTGAACACGTCCTCGCCCTGCGCCGAGACGAGCTGCAGCGCGTCGAGCGCAGCGGTTGCCTCGGCCGCGGTGAGATTGACGAGATTCGGAGCGGGGCGTGGTTCGGGCCCGAGCGAGGCGGTGATCACGATCGCCGTGTCGGGCAGCACCTGGGCGCCGGCGGTCAGTGCCGCATCACCCTGGACCTGCCAGCGGATCACCGAGCCGGCGGGGACCTCCTCGGAGAACTCGGCCGGGGCCTCGACCGGAATGAGACGGAGCTCCGTGAGCGTGGCAACCGCATCGGTCAGGGCCATGCCGGTCAGGTCGGGCAGCGTGCGCAGTTCGAAGCCGTCGCTGACAACGATCACGAAGGTCTCGCCCTCGTCGAGCTTCTCACCGGCCACCGGGACCGTCCGCACGACGTGGTCGATCTCGGGGACCTCGTCGCTGCGCTCGCGTTCGGTCTCGATGACCCAACCGTTGCCGGCGATCTCGTTGAGCGCGACCGACTCCTCGACGCCGGTGAGATCCGGCACCTCATACGACTTGGTGCGCAACAGCAACCAGCCGGCGTAGCTGAGCAGGCCGATGCCGACGAGCACGACCAGCGAGATCGCCGCGTACTTGCCCCACGGCCGCTTGGGTCGCTCCTCGTCGTAGAGGACACCCGAGGCGGGCGGCTCGACGGGTGCCGTGGCCAGCTCGACGGTGGGAGCTTCGAAGCCGGATGCGGCACCAGCAGCCACGACGACGGGCATCACGGCGGTCCCCGACGGTCCCGTCCGATCACCGGTGGCCGCACCGTCGCCGCTGTCGGGCTCGACACCGGTGACCGAGTCGGAGTCGGAGTCGGAGTCAGAGGCGACCTGAACGGCACCGGTCGGCGGGTCGGCCACGTCGGTCAGCAACAGCAGGGGTGCAGCGGCGTCCGGCAGCCCCGAGGCGGCGTCGGCCTCCTCCGATTCCGACGCCGCTGGCTCGGATCCCGGTGCTGGAACCGGTTCGTCCTCGGGAGCTGCCGACGGGGTCGGCTCGACGCGGTGTGCGAGCGACGAGGCGAACAGGCTGGTCGCGAGCACCGGGATCGGTTCGGGCCGCGGGAGGGTCTCGGCGGCCGAGACGAGCGCCTTCGCGAACTCCGCCGCCGTCCATCGATCCTCGGAATCGGGGCGGCCACCTCGTTCGAGCACGGACGCGAGCGACCCCATGTCTGCGGTGACCGGCATCAGCTTCCCGACGCGGGCCGCCAGCGTCGACACGGTCGAATCGCCGGCGAACGGCACCTTGCCCGTGATCGACTCGATCAGACACAGCGACAGTGCGTACACGTCGGTCTTCTCGTCGACGTCGAGCCCGAGCGCCTGTTCGGGGGATGCGTAGCGCGCCACGTGGGTCGCAACGGTCGCCGGCTCGCTCCACGCTTCGGCACCGAGCAGTTGCGCCATGGCGACGTCGGCGATCCGCAGGCGGGCGTCCTCGCCGAACACCAGCTTCGATGGTGTGAGTTCGGTGTGGACGATGCCGCGCCCGTGCGCAGCCTCGAGGGCCCGTGCGGCTTCGAGACCGACGACCAGCGCCTGGGAGGGGTCGAGAAGTCGCCCACGGTCGAAGAGATCGCGAAGGCTTCCGCCGCCGAGGTACTCGACGACCCAGAACAGGGTGGGCTCGGCGTCGAATTCCATCTCGCCCCAGCCGAGCACCGACACGATGTTGGGATGGTTGAGCGACATGCCGACTTCGACCTGCCGACGGAATGCCTGGCGGAACGCAGAGGTCACGGCCAGTTCCGGACGCACGATCTTCACCGTCACGGGCCGATTGCCCTCGGTGTCGATGGCCTCGGTGATCACCGTGTTGGCACCGGCGGTCACCACGTTCTCGATCCGGTACCGGTCGTCCAAGACGCGCCCGACCAGGCTGTCCACCCCCGTGGGGGTCGGGTCGGGTGTGTCGGTGTCCACAGCGGGCGAAACGCTATCGGCTGAGCAAGTCGCGTTGAGGGCGGGCATCATGGAAGACGTGACCGACCCCGACGCCACCATGGTCGACGATGTCGACGACGACACCTCCGACAGCACCTCCGACAGCACCCCTGATGCGGCTGCGAGCGGCCGGCCCCGACGGCGACTCGATCGAGGTCTGTTGATCGCCAGCCTCGCGATCGCCATCGGCCTGCTCCTGATCATTTTCGGGTTCACCACGGCGCTCACCGGCGACGACGGGATCGATCGACCCGAGGCGATCGAGTCGATCCAACCGGTCGAGAACGCGGTCCAGGTACTGCAGCAGGAACGGGTCGTCGTCGACCTCCAGGCTGGGTACGAGGCCCGCCTGGTCATCGACGGCATCGAGTTGCCGACGACGGTGATCGGGCAGTCCGACGTCGATCCGTTCGAACAGCCGGCCCCCGGCCAACAGATCGACCTTCCGACGACCGCCGTGTTCGATCCGGGCAACAGCGTGATCTCGTTCCAGCCGGTCGAAGGCGCACCGATCGAGTCGTTCACCGAGGGGCTCCACGAGGTCCAGGTCATCTTCTGGAGGATCGAGGACGGGCCCGAGCAGGCCCTCAGCTACCGCTGGGAGTTCAACGTCATCTGAGCGTGGCGGGGGATCAGGTGACAGGGAGTTCTCCGGTCGCGAGGAGGTGCTCGAAGCCGGCCTCGTCGAGGATCGGCACGCCGAGCGTCTCGGCCTTGGTGAGCTTGCTGGCACCGGCCGACTCGCCGACCACCAGCGCGAACGTCTTCTTGCTCACGCTGCCCGGGCTCTTTCCGCCGCGAGATGTGATCGCCTCCTCGGCCTGCTCGCGGTTGTAGTTGGCCAGCGTGCCGGTCACGACGACGGTCTTGCCCTCCAACGTCTGCGGCGTCGCCGCCCGAGCCGCCACTGCCGCCTCGGCCGCCGCCGGGTCGCCGAAACTGACGCCCGCATCCCGGAGTCGATCGATGTAGGCCCGGTTCGCGTCCTGGGCGAACCAGCTGACGATCGTGGTGGCGATCACCTCGCCGACGCCCTCGACCGCGGCGAGTTCCTCGACCGACTTCGACACGATCGCGTCGAGCGTGTGGAACTCGTTCGTCAGCGCCAGCGACGCCGCCGGGCCGAGGTGGCGTACGCCGAGCGCGGTCAACAGCTTCGGCAGGGGTCGCGTCTTCGACTTCGCGATCTCGTCGACCAGGTTCTGGGCGCTGGTCGGACCGACCCGATCGAGTTCGACGAGCTGGTCGACCGTCAACGAGTACAGATCAGCCGGATCCCGGACGAGCCCGGCGGCCGTGAGCTTCTCGACCATCTGCTCGCCGAGGCCCTCGATGTCCATACCGCCGCGTGACGCGAAGTAGGCGATCTTCTGGTCGCGCTGGGCGGGACAGTCGGGAGCGACGCAGCGAGTGTCGGATTCACCCTCCGGACGCACGAGCGGGTTGCCGCAGCGCGGACACGTCGTCGGGAACACCCACGGCGTGCTGTCCTTCGGCCGCAGCGACAGCACCGGGCCGACCACCTCGGGAATCACGTCGCCGGCCTTTCGCACCACGACGGTGTCGCCGGGGCGGACGTCCTTGAGCGCCACCTGGTCCTGGTTGTGCAGCGTGGCCATGCCCACCGTCGAGCCGCCGACGAAGACCGGCTCGAGCACCGCGAACGGCGTGGCGCGCCCGGTGCGACCGACCGAGACCATGATGTCGCGGAGCAGCGTGGTGCGCTCCTCCGGTGGGAACTTGTAGGCGATCGCCCACCGCGGCGCCCGCGAGGTGACCCCGAGTCGCTCGCGCTGCGCGGTGTCGTCGAGCTTGATGACGACACCGTCGATCTCGTAGTCGAGGTCGTGGCGGTGCTCCTGCCAGTGCAGGCAGTGCGCTGCGACCTCGTCGATCGTGGCGAAGGTCTGTACGTGTTCGTTGACGGCGAATCCGAGGTCGGCCGCGAACTCGAGCATGGCGACGTGGCTCGTGAACTCGGGGCCACCGATCACCTCGCCGAGCTGGTAGCTGAAGAAGGACAGGTTCCGGCTGGCCGTGACCGCCGGATCCTTCTGACGGAGGCTGCCTGCGGCGGAGTTGCGCGGGTTGACGAAGGTCTTCTCCCCCGCTGCGACCGCGCGCTCGTTCAGTTGCTCGAAGCTCGACCGGGTCATGTACACCTCGCCGCGCACCTCGACCACCTCGGGCGCCCCGCCGGGAAGCTCGTCGGGCACGTCGGCGATCGTGGCGACGTTGGCGGTGACGTCCTCGCCGACCCTGCCATCGCCACGGGTCGCGGCCTGCACGAATCGCCCGTTCTCGTAGCGCAGGCTGATGGCGAGCCCGTCGAATTTCAGCTCGCACACGTACGTCGGTTCGGCGCCGTCGAGACCCTTCACCACGCGGTCCGCCCACGCACGCAGCTCGTCGGCGTCCATCGCGTTGTCGAGGCTCATCATCGGCACGCGATGGGTGACCGGCGAGAACGCGGCGCTGATCGCGCCGCCGACGAGTCCGGTCGGCGAGTCGTCGGTGGCGAGGTCGGGATGGTCGG
>Ga0307379_10011272_pt1 | contig 11746 bp, 14 predicted proteins | sample UN2MG_FD_202237 | JGI IMG/M metagenome (GOLD analysis project Ga0307379, IMG submission 202237) | Soil microbial communities from Risofladan, Vaasa, Finland - UN-2 | ecosystem: Environmental > Terrestrial > Soil > Coastal area > Acid sulfate soil | place: Finland: Risofladan, Vaasa | collected... | reverse complement strand
CTTCCGTGCGGGTTCACGGCCACCGCGCGGTACTTCTCCTTGACCTGCTCGCGCAAGGTCCCGGCATCCACCATGATTTCGTAAGCCATGCCCCCTCCTCACTCGGACTTCTTCAATTCCTCGTTGCCTTCCCGACATCCGAAATGGATCTTCCTTGTTCAAGTAAGATTCAATCCGTCCCGATAATGATTCTCTGGCGGAAAAGATTCCGATAAAGAAGGATTCCAGCCAGACCGCGGAAAAATGAGGAAAACGACCCGGCGCCTGCGCCATCGATGATCATCCCTCAAGAGGGCCTGGCACGAGTCGGAGATGTACTTACGCTGGATGGCCGAGAACATGTGGCTCTTCGTGCCCGCCCAGGTCTTTTCCAGGCAGTGGCTGGAATCCTTCAAGGAGTTCCCGCCGCGACGCGGCAATACCCTGGGCATCAGCGGCGTCATCAAGCAGCTTGAGAATCCGGCAGCGAGGCAGTAGTTTTGAATCACCGGGGTGTGACAGCGGTTCAGGAGATCGTGGAATGATAAGCCCTATGGCGGGGTGTTTGCCCTGCCATAGGGCTTTTAAAGTCCTCTATCGTCGCTGCGTTCCCCGTCAATTCACTCCGACGGCCGTTCCCCCATCCTCCTTTCCCGCCGGCAACGCCGCACCGACCGGCGGCAGTACCAGGGGTTCCTTCACATTCCGGAAACCGTAACGGGATCTCAATCTCACTTCCGGTCCCTGGTCCCGCCTGACCGGGATATGTATTTCTCGGGATTCTTCTCGAACTCCGCCTTGCACCCCGCGCAGCAGAAAAAGTAGGTCTGTCCTTTGTGCTCCGTCCGGAGAGCCTCCGGAGCATTGGTGGCATCGGCTCCGGATACGGGACAACGGATCGTGACCGGGCTGGGCGCAGACACAGCCCCGGATTCCGGTGCGGCGATTTCCTGCTTGGGGGGTGTCGATGCGCACCCGCCCGCCAAGAGAAGACCGATGGTCGCCACGAACACGAACGGCGGCAAGATTTTCCTGTATTTCCTGTGCACTTGAATCTCCTTCCCTGTGTTTGGATACAAAAAAAAGATAACACAGACCAAATCCACTTGGGTATTCTGTATCCTCCCAAGTTTTTCAGAAGATCGGTGGCCGGCGCGAAGAGTGGCGCCAGGACTATCAGGGGCGGTTTTGGATAACGACCCAGGTGGCGGAAGCCGCCATGGAAGCTCCGGCTGGCATATCCACTGCGCTTAAAGCCTATGGTACGCAATCGTCGTCGGTGGGGGCCGAAACGCCCGCATCCATTGCTACTCACCCCTTTCCGAAAGGAGGAAGTCCCATGAAACGAGCGGTCATCCTGGCCCTCTCAACCATCTTCATCCTCAGCGCCGGCATCGCCATTGCCGAGTACCCCGATCGCCCCATCACCTACACCATCTCCTTCAACCCGGGTGGCGAGTCGGACATCACGGCACGCCTTCAGGAGCCTTTACTGGAGGAGGCCCTGGGTGTTGCCGTGAACGTGAACCACAAGCCCGGCGGTGGCGGGGCGGTGGCGTGGAGCGAGTTCCAGCGCACCGCGAAGCCGGACGGCTACACGATCATCGGAACCAACATCCCCCACATCATCGGCCAGCCCATGCTCCGGAAAGACTCGGGCTACGAAACGAACGGCTTCGACCATATCATGTGGTTCCACTTCACCCCCAACGCCCTCATCGTTCGGGCGGACAGCCCCTTCAAGACCCTCAAGGATTTTATCGACTACGCCAAGGCCCACCCCCAGGTCATCACCGTGGGCGGCAGCGGCACCTACAGCGCCAACCACCTCGAGACCCTGCGCCTGGAGCGCGAAGCGGGGATCAAGTTGACGTACATCCCCCACACCGGAACGGGCCCCCTCGCACCGGCCATCCTCGGCGGGCACCTCACCTCCCTGATGAACTACTCCATGCTCCCGGCACAGCTGGGGGACAAGGTGAGGGTCCTGGCCATCGCGTCCGAAAAGCGGGTCGAGGCCCTGCCCGACGCCCCCACCTTCAAGGAGCAGGGTTACGACATCGTGGGAGGCGCCTTCCGCGGTGTGGCGGCGCCCAAGGGGACGCCCAAGGAAATCATCGCCAAGCTCGCCAACGCCTTCACCGAGGCGAACAAGAAGATCGCCGGGAAGCAGGTTCCCATGGGGTTCGTCATGGAGTACGCCACGGGGGATGAGGCCAAGACCCTGGTGGAAAAGATGGAGAAAGCCTACAGCGACGTGATCATTGATATCCTCAAGGAGAGGGAGAAGAAGTAACAAGCTTAGGATAAGGGCAGTCGGCTCCGCGAGCGGTCCCGGGAGGGCGTATGGAGCTCTTTTGGAACGTGGCCACGCAATTGATGGACCCGTTCGTTTTCCTCCTCATCCTGGGGGGAGTGACAGCGGGCCTCTTCGTGGGCGCCATGCCGGGGCTCACGGCGGCCATGGCCCTCGCGGTGCTGCTGCCTTTCACCTTCAAACTGCCGCCGCTGCACGGGCTGGTGGCGCTGGGCGCCGTCTACATGGGCGCAATCTACGGGGGGTCCTTCGCGGCCATCCTCGTCAACACCCCCGGGACCCCCTCTTCCATCGCCACGGCCTTCGAAGGGTACCCCATGGCGAAGGACGGGCGCGCCCTGGAAGCCATAAGCCTGGCGACCGTCTCCTCGGCGATCGGCGGGCTGGCAGGCGTGTTCTTTTTGCTGCTCCTCTCTCCCCCGCTGGCACGCCTCTCCATAAAGTTCGGGTCGGCGGAGTACTTCTGGGTGGCGATGCTGGGACTGACCCTCATCGCCAGCCTCTCCCCGGGCTCTACCCTGAAGGGTTTTCTGGGGGGGTCTATCGGCATGATCCTGGCCGCGGTGGGTGTGGCGCCGATCGGCGGGGATAACCGCTTCACCTTCGGGATGCCGGTGCTCCAGGGCGGCGTGGAGATGATCGTGGCGCTGATCGGGTTCTTCGTGATCCCGGAACTGTTCAACATGGCGGCCCAGGGCCGGGCGGCCCTGGCCGAGGTCACCATAGAATCGAAAAAACGCGGAACCTTCCTCGCCGCCATCCGCACCGTGTTCTCCATGCCGGGTAACCTCATTCGCTCCTGCATCATCGGCGAGATCGTGGCCATCATCCCCGGAGCCGGCGGCAGCATCGCCAACCTGGTGGCCTACAACGAGGCCAAGCGGGCATCCAAGCACCCGGAGCTCTTCGGCAAGGGTGCCGTGGAGGGCCTTGTGGCCTCCGAATCGAGCAACAACGTCACGGTGGCCGGAAGCATGGTGCCGCTGCTCACCCTGGGGATCCCGGGGGCACCCCCCGACGCGGTCATCCTGGGGGTGATGATGATGCACGGCCTGCGCCCCGGCCTGGACCTGTTCACCGTAAGCGGCAGCCTCACCTACGGGTTCATCATTTCCATGGGGCTCGCCGCCCTGTTCATGGTCCCCGTGGGCCTGCTGGGGGGGAGGCTCATCTACCGAGTGATCGTCAAGACCCCGCACTACCTGCTGGTCCCCTCCATCGCCCTCGTCACCATTTTGGGCACCTACGCCCTGCGCAACAGCCTGTCCGACGTGGTCATCATGCTCCTGCTGGGGACCTCCGGTTTCCTCCTGAAGGAACTCGGAGTGGAGTCCGCACCCATCGTCCTCGGTCTGATCCTGGGAAGCATCGCGGAGATGGGTTTCGTTCAGACCCTCCTTCGTGGCACCTCCCTGGAGCACCCGTGGATAATGCTGTTCGAGAACCGTCTTTCCCAGATCATCATCGTCCTGATGGTGCTCTCCTTCGCCTCCCCCTACCTGTCGTCGGGGATCAGAAGGTTAAAAAAACCCCTGGGTGAACCGCCGGAGGAGGAGCCCCCCGAATGACGCGTCGCGCGAACACCGACCTTTTGAGCGGCATCCTCGGACTGGCCATAGCGGGCGTCTTCTGGTGGGGCCGGGGCGAAGTGGGGCGCCTGAGCATCATGTTCCCCCACGCGCTCCTGTTCCTCCTTGCGGCGTTCTCGGTGGCCCTCGTGGTCAAGGGGCTGGTTCGCCCGGAACGGCGGTCGATCTTCGCCGAGGGAGATCGAGCCAAGATCATCGGCACTGGCGCCATCCTCTATTGCTGGGTGATCGCCATTCCCTATATCGGGTTCTTCCTTTCCAGCGTGGCCGGCTTCTGGGGGATGGCCTGCTACCTGGCTTCGTCCCGCCGGAAGGTCACGCCGCTTTTGGCCGCCAAGTGGTTCTGCGTGGTCCTGGCCGAGGTGACTTTTTTCTATCTGATCTTCGCGAAGCTCCTCTACGTGCCTCTGCCCATCGGAGCTTTTTTCAATTAAAGGAAGCCGGACACCGACTGTCCGGTCCTGAACAGGAGGACATTTTGCCATGAGCAACAGGTATCGCATCAATCTGGTCCCGGGAGACGGTATCGGCAAGGAGGTTATCCCCGAGGGGGTGAAGGTTCTCAACGAGCTGGCGGCGCAGCACGGTTTCGGTCTGGATTTCCAGGAGTTTCCGTACTCCTGCGAATACCGCGCAAAGCACGGCCGCATGATGCCCGAGGACGGGATCGAGCGGTTGTCCCAATGTGACGCCATCTACCTCGGTGCGGTGGGGTACCCCGGCGTACCGGACCATGTGTCTCTCTGGGAGCTTCTGATCCCCATCCGGAGGGATTTCCAGCAGTACGTGAGCGTCCGTCCGGTGTGCCTCCTGCCCGGAATCCGCTCCCCCCTGGCCAACCGCACGGCCGAGGACATCAACTTCATCGTCGTGCGTGAGAACAACGAAGGCGAGTATTCGGAGATCGGCGGAAGGATCTACAGCGGCACGGACATGGAGTCAGCAAACCAGTTGTCGGTCTTTTCGCGCCACGGCGTGGACCGGGTGCTCCGTTACGCGTTCGAATTGGCCCGTACGCGGCCGCGCCGGCAACTCACCTCGGCCACCAAGTCCAACGGTATCGTGCACACTCTTCCGTTCTGGGACGAGCGTTTCGCCATCATGAAGAAAGAGTACCCGGACATCAAAACGGACCAGTTCCACATCGACATCCTGTGCGCCCAGTTTGTGCAGCACCCCGACTGGTTCGACGTTGTCGTGGGAAGCAACCTCTTCGGCGACATCCTGAGCGATCTGGGTCCCGCAGTGGCCGGCAGCATCGGCATCGCCCCCTCGTCAAACCTCAATCCGGAGCGCAAGTTCCCCTCCATGTTCGAGCCGGTGCACGGTTCGGCGCCGGACATCGAAGGCAAAGGGATCGCCAACCCCATCGCCGCGTTCTGGTCCGGGGTCCTGATGCTGGAGCATCTGGGGGAAGTGGAAGCCGGGAAGCGCCTCATGGGCGCCATCGAGAAGGTGACCGGCGCGGGCAAGACCCTGACCCCTGATCTGGGCGGGACGGCATCGACCGGCGAGGTCACGAAAGCTGTGATCGCCGCACTGGGGAACTGACCTGTCGGTACCTCTTCGATGAAGATCGTCGACATTCAGGAGCGTACCGCTTCCATCGCCTCCCGTATCCGCAACGCGTACATCGACTTCAGCAAGATGACGGTGTCGGTTGCGGCCGTGGTCACCGATGTGATCCGGGACGGCAAACCGGTCGTGGGATACGGGTTCAACTCCAACGGCCGGTACGCCCAGGGGAGTCTCCTGCGGGAGCGGTTCCTCCCCCGCGTGCTCGCGGCCGATCCCTCGACGTACGTGTCCGAGGCCGAAGAAAACCTCGATCCCTTCCGGCTCCGGGACATCCTGATGGCCAACGAGAAACCGGGCGGCCACGGAGAGCGCTCGGTGGCGGTGGGCGTCATCGACATGGCGGTCTGGGACGCGGTGGCCAAAATAGAGCGCAAACCCCTTTACCGTCTGCTCGCCGACCGCTACAACAACGGTGCCGCCGCAAGACGGGTGTTCGTCTACGCTGCGGGCGGCTACTACTACCCTGGGAAAGGGACACGGGAACTGCGGGACGAAATGAGCCGCTACCTGGATGCCGGGTACCGGGTGGTGAAGATCAAGATCGGCGGGGCCCCCCTGGCGGATGACTTAAGAAGGATCGAGGAGGTTCTTTCCCTGGTGGGAGGCGGAGACCGCCTTGCCGTCGACGCGAACGGCCGCTTTAACCTCGACGCCGCGGTGGAGTACGGAGATGCTCTCGCGCCATACGGGCTGCGCTGGTACGAGGAACCCGGAGACCCCCTCGACTACCAGCTCCACGCAGACCTGGCGGCCCGGTACCAGGGCCCCATCGCCACCGGGGAAAACCTTTTCTCCATGCAGGATATGAGAAACCTGCTGCGTCACGGGGGGCTAAGGAAAGACAGGGACATCCTCCAGATGGACCCGGTCCTGTCTTACGGGCTGGTGGAGTATCTTCGGATGCTCGAGGTGCTGGGCGAGATGGGCTGGTCCCGCGACCGTTTAATCCCTCACGGCGGACACCAGTTCGCCCTCAACATCGCCGCCGGCCTCGGACTGGGGGGCAACGAATCCTACCCCGAGGTGTTCGCCCCGTTCGGGGGGTTTGCCGATGACACACCGGTTACGGACGGAATGATCGGCCTGCCGGAAGTCCCGGGCGTCGGCTTCGAGGCCAAGTCGGACCTGATGGATCTCATCCGCTCACTCTTCGGCCCCTTGCCCTGAGCCATACAGAGAGATCCTTTTCCTCCAATTTCCCGGCAGCGAGACGGAGCATGACGTCCACTGCTTCTACTTCCGGAGCTTCCAGGCAGTAGCCGTTCATCTCCAGGAACACATACATCACCATGATGGCTACTCGCTTGTTCCCGTCCACGAAGGGGTGATTCCGTATGATTGCCTGCCCGTAAGCAGCTGCCAGGTCGAAAACGGAAGATGCAGAACCGTAGACCCGCTTGTTGCGAGGACGGGCCAGTGCAGACGAGAGCAAGCCCTCATCCCGGAGTCCCTCCTTCCCCCCATGTTCCGCGATCAGCTCCGCGTGCATCGCCCGGACCGCAGCTTCGGGCACCCAGCGGAGTCTGGGCATCACTTCGCGAGCCGGCGCAACGCGTTGCGATAACGGACGCGGCCCCGCTCAAAGGCCTCCATGGCAGCCTCGAATTCCGGGTCGTACGGAGAGAGCTGGATGCCGTCCGGCGTCTCCGTCACCGAGAGATTGTCCCCTTCCTTGACACGAAGACGGGCTGCGATATCGCTCGGAATGATCGCTCCAAGGGAGTTGCCGATCTTGCGGACTTTCACTTTGAACATGGGATGGCCTCCCGACCGCCGTAATAACTTATGTTACAACACCCGGGAAACCGTGTCGACAGGAAGGGCGCGGAGGAGGACCGTCCCCCCTTCCGCGCCTCGTCCCCTACTGAATCCTGGGGATTCCGGCCGCTTCGCTCTACGCGGCTGCCAGCTTCCCCTCGAGGAACCGGCGCATGTACCCGGCGATAACATCACCATCCTCCTCGAGCGCGAAGTGGCCCGTATCCAGGAGGTGGAACTCGAGGTTTTTCAGGTCCCGCTTGTAGGGATAAGCCCCTTCCGCCGGAAAGATAAAGTCGTTCTTTCCCCACACGACAAGGGTCGGTGGCTGGTATTTGCGGAAATATTCCTGCCACTTCGGATACAGAGGCAGATTGGAGCCGTAGTCGTAGAACAGCTTGAGCTGGATGTCGTTGTTCCCGGGACGGTCAAGGAGTGGCTGGTCCATCATCCAGTTGTCCGGGCTGATCGCCTCGACGTTTCGCACCCCGTTGGTGTACTGCCACATCGTTGCGTCGATCATAAAGAGCTTCCGGAGAGCATCTGCGTTTGTGGCCGTTTTATTCTTCCAGTACGCCTTGATCGGATCCCAGAATTCGCGCAGACCTTCTTCATAGGCGTTCCCGTTCTGGATGATAAGGGCTTCCACCCGTTCCGGGTGCTTGACGGCAAGACGAAATCCGACCGGCGCCCCGTAATCCATAAGGTAAAGGCTGTAACTTCCGAATCCGATCTTCCCGGTGAACTTCTCGATGACCTCGGCCAGCCGGTCGAAGGAGTACTCGAACTCGTCAGGAGACGGCATCGAACTGTTCCCGTACCCGGGGTAGTCCGGTGCGACCAGGTGAAATCGATCCGACAGTTTCGGGATCAGGTTGCGAAACATGTGCGACGACGTTGGAAAACCGTGCAACAAAAGGAGTTTTGGCGCGTCCTGCGGACCTGCCTCGCGGTAGAAGAGGCGCAATCCGTCTACGTCAACGGACTTGTATAGGGTCGGATATCTCTCCATTGGTCTTCCTCCCGTATCCAGTTAGGGTTGACTCCTGCTTATTAGGTTCCCCGCAGGACCCACCGGTTCCAGAAAATCATCAAAAAGATTTTTGGCTTGTTCAGGTGCCAATTTAACCGCAAGAAGGAAATTGATGTTATGAAGGCACGCGCCATCAGAGATGCTTTTTTCGGCGGCGCGACGGAAACCCCACTCCGTCGGGTTTCAGGCGGGCGATCCAATCGAGGGAATCGAAGGTCTTGGCGTTTTCGGCAGGAAAATTCTCCCCGTGGTCAACGAGGGACCCCTTGGCGAAATACTTCAAAGCGGGACGATTGGATCAGGTCTTTTCGACGAGTTCAGACCATGGACGTAGGGAAACTCTGTAGAAGAGTCCCCGGCGTGCAGGACGGGAGAACCATTTCCGGATTCTCCCGTCCCCGGTTCTTCCGGTTCACACTTTTACGGCCGGCAAAATGGCCTGCCTCCCCTTTTTAAATCCAACAGCGGAGGGATATTACGGTTTGGCCGCCCGCAACACCGGATAGAACTGGGTAAAAACCCAATCTTCCGCGGCGCTGCCATCGTGGCATGCGTTGCATGCCGCCGCCGGGAACGCCTTGGCGGTCTTTTTTCCTTTCGGTTCGGTAAAGCTGAAGTAGGCCCAGTTGCCCGGTTCGGCCTTGAAACGTGTCGAGTCCTTGACCGTGGCTTCGAGCCCGATGAACTCTCCCATGAAGTACCCTTTCCCGCTGGTCGCCTCCTTCGATCCGACGCTGACCAATTCCTTGACGAGTATGGTGCCGTTGCGGAATTTTCCCGTTTTCCTGTATTCTTTATAGCTCGCTGGATCGATGTAAACGTTGTGAAACTCCGGGAAGGGCGCCTTGCCGCCGTTCATATCGTTGGGAGTAACCGGCGTCCCCACATAGACCCATTCCCGGTACCCTTCGGGTCGCAGCAGCTCGCCCTTGTCATTAAACTTTGCATAGGAGGCTCCCTTTTTACTCCCTGCTATGCTCGTGGAAGAAAAGGTTAACGCCAGGACGAGGACGGCAGCCAGGAATACGCCCGTGGCCACCATTACCGTTCGTTGTGAAGACAGAAATCTTCTCATGTTACCCCTCCTTTGTTTGGAGATTACTATTAAAGCGTCGGATACCCTTCTACATACACCCAGTCCGTGCCTTTGGCCGGTATGTGGCATCCGATGCAATCGATCTTGTAGTCCTTGGCAATATTCACGGAGGGGGCATCCGCTTTGTACAGAGCCCAACCCCACCCGTCACCCCATATTCGATTGTTCGGAAATCGCCCCTTCGAATCCTTGATCATAACGAACCATTGGACAATTTGGGCGCCAGCCCAGCTTACCTGGCCTGTGGTCTTCTTTCCGGATTCGGATTTGCGGATCTCTTTGACCAGGACAGTCCCATCAGGGAACTTGCCATCGCGTCGGAACGCCTCTACGGAACCAGGCTGCGTGTAGACGTCATGAAACGAGTCGGCAAGTGCCCATGTACCCAAGTGGGTCCACTTCCCTCGGAAGTCCTTGGGGAGAGTGATACCGCCGGACGAGTCTACGTACGGTGAGAACTTGCCACCGCTATCCTCAGCGCCGGACATGGGTGGCAAAAGCAGGAGAAGAGTCCCAATCAACAGCACTGTTGCGAAAGCGACAAGGGGACGGCATGTGAAAGATGACCGGGACATGACACACCTCCTTCTGATTGGAGAAAGCAATGCCCTCTCTTTTCTTCCAAGAATGAAATACGGTAATAGAAAAGATTGTTAATATCCTAGCAGGGCTCCCGACAGGGATGCAACGAGAAATGAATGAGCTTAAGGAATTGTCATATCCGGCTTCTCCCTTTTTTAAACCAGGATGGTTTCGGAGGGGGTTCCGACTCTTTCGTCTCTTTCTTTGTATTCATGATGTACCGTCCTTCCATCAAAAGTTCCTCACCTGAATTTGCGGGCGATCTGGACAACTGATAAACGGCTGCGCTGTGGATTGTGATGAACAGGGGAGCGAGAAATGTGGGAACAAGGGCCATGGGGAATTGAAATACTTCCAGCGTGCTGGGCCCATCGGTAAATACCTGGATGGGGCCTGGCATGCTCAGATAGAGCAGAACCATAGAGGGGAAGAAAAGCAGAGCTCCGATCGCGTTCCATGCGATCAACACGCCTTTTCCGATCACCCTTTTTTTGAATACTAGCCAGACCATCAGTGGGACGGAAAGACCGAAGAGAAAATCGGGGATACCAACGGGAACGATGAAATGAGCGGGCATGAGCCCCTTCCACATCTTCAGGATCGCCCCGATGGCGGCAACTCTTATGACGTGGACCCAAGTGAGCTGGCGGAGAGGGACGTTCACAATCCATTCCGTGAGAGAGCGCCGTGCTTTTTTGTTTGTCAGGAAACCGCCCGTTATGGCGAATGGGACGAACGTTCCGAGATCCATCGTGAAAAGCCTGGATGTATCCACGTAAAAGTTGCGGATCGCAAGAAGGGAAGTAAAAAGAGCCCATGCGGAGAGAGAGAGGAAATAGGCGATAAACATCTTTCGGTCACTTTCTGACGCCTTCTCTTCCCGGACGATCCGCAGGGCAGTGTACGCCATTCCTGCCATGACGAAGACTACGACAAGGATTGTTCTCATTTCATATCTCCGAAGAAAACCTGTCGCCTGTTTTCACTCCTCCTGTGCGGAATACCTGTTTCTCTCTATTGGCGAATTCCTTCCTTTTCTGTTTGGCAGGTGAGTTAATTACCCCCCCCAGGTTTCTATGATGTCCCCGGATAGGTAAGATTCCCCCGAAGGAAAAACATTTCAATGATTATGTAAGAGAACGGGGAATGGTCCTGATTACGGCGAGCCGCTTCGGGGGAAGGCAGCTATCGGGCGGATCTCACGGCAATGTTTATCCCCGTCATAAGAAATGGCTATTGGGGCGAGGAAGGGCGCGGAGGAGGACCGTCCCCCCTTCCGCGCCCCGTCCCCTAATGCTTCTTGGGGATCCCGGCCGAGAACGCCGGCACCATGTTCTTCATGTCGCCGGGGTCGCCGGTGGGATGGCGGACGACCATGACCATGCTCCACTTGCCGAAGGGTGACTCCGACAGGGAGGATTCGTACGAGCCCTTCCCCTGCCCGTCCGACCGGAACGTGTAGGGAGCGGTCCCTGCTCCGGCTTCGTGCTTTTTGGGTTTCATGTTGACGAACCAGACCGTGTAGACCCCGTTCGGGCGAAGCCCCTCCGCCTGGATGCTGATCTTTCCGTTCTCCAGTGTGGCTGTTCCGTTTCCCCCGGGATTGTCCTTTTCCGCCTTCAGGGGGAGCAAAATCGCTTCGGCCCTGCTGGAAACGGCGAGAAACAGGACGGCCAGAACCAGCGCTAACGGCGCAGCTTTTCTTGCGATCGCCATGACGTACCTCCTTGTGACGTTGCCTGCCGCAAAGCGCCGTGGAAGGCGCCTAGCAGCCGGTTTTCTCCTTGCTGATGGGTTAGTCTCCGCGGGGGAGG
>Ga0307379_10011271_pt1 | contig 11747 bp, 12 predicted proteins | sample UN2MG_FD_202237 | JGI IMG/M metagenome (GOLD analysis project Ga0307379, IMG submission 202237) | Soil microbial communities from Risofladan, Vaasa, Finland - UN-2 | ecosystem: Environmental > Terrestrial > Soil > Coastal area > Acid sulfate soil | place: Finland: Risofladan, Vaasa | collected... | reverse complement strand
ATTTATCGAATATAAAACATGTAGATTGGATGAAAAAAGAAAAGTTATATTTAAGAGATCCAAGCATAGGTTTTGATAAAAAAGCGGGTATAAAAAATTTAACAGATATTAAAGAAATATTAGATGGAGAAAATATTGCTTTTTGGCTTACCTTTGGGACATTGTTAGGAGCAATAAGAGAAAAAGATTTTATAGAATATGATGATGATATAGATTTTATGGCTTATAATGAAAATATTATTCCTAAATACGATATCTTAAAGAATAAATTTATAGAAAAAGGTTTTATTTTTAGAGATTGGCAGAAAAAAAGAGGAACTAAAATTAATTTATATCGATATAAACAACTTTGTACTATTGATGGGCTTATTTTGGATATGGCTTATAAAAATAATAAATATAGATTAGCTAATAGATGGAGATTTCCTAAAAAATATTTTGAAACTTATGGAGAAATAAAGTTTCAAGGGATGACATTTAGAGTCCCTTCTCCTCCAGAGGATTTTCTTTCTTTTTTATATAGGAATTGGAAAAAGCCTATTGATATTAAGATATTATCTCAACCAGATAAATGGAGAAATAAAAAAATAAGGCAGGATAAAAAATAAAGTTATTTATTAGGAAAAATTATGAATCAAAAAATAGAAAAATATCAGTCAGGTAGAATTAAAATAAATAATATAACTTATATTAAAGATGTAATTGTTGGAAAGAATTGTGTTTTTTCTCCATGGGTTAGAAAAAAGTCTCATAATATACAGTTAAAAGAATTGGAGAGAGCATTGGAGATGAATCCTGTAATTCTTGTAATAGGGACTGGAACAGGTGGAGGTATGAAGGTTTCTAAATCTTTAATTAAATCTATAACAGACAAAGGTGTAAAAGTGGTTGTTAAAACTACCTCAAAGGCAGTAAAAGTTTATAATAAATATGTTAATGATGATAAAGTAGTAGTCGGAGCTTTTCATCTTACTTGCTAGATATTAAATTATTAATAGTTAACATATCCTTTATAATTACTAAACGAGGAGGAGTAGGTTAGCTTCTCTTTGTTCCTACCTACAGAAGTCATGACTCGTCATAGCATGTACGATCTCTGTATCCGTAGTAATAACCTCCATTATTGTATCCTGCCATCATCACTGGTTGTGTTTTTATTTATTTTTTGTATATATCCCTGGTTTGCAGAATTTTTACCCATTTTTTATGAGATAGTTCATTTAATATTATTCATAATTTTTTAAAATCTTTATTTATTATCGAAAGATATGAAAAATTATAAAAAATAAAAAAGGATTCTGAAAAACTATGAATAATATTATGAATAGTAAAATAATATTATTAAAAATAAGGAAAAATTATGAATAAAAAAACTGATATATTAATAAATATTGAAGAGGCATCTAAGATATTAGGTGTTTCTAAAGATACTTTACGTAATTGGGATAATAACGGAAAATTAAAATCTATAAGAACTGTTGGTAAACATAGAAGATATGAGAGAAACTCTATTTTAGAAATGGTTAAGTTAGATAAAGAAGGAGATATTATAAATACTAATAAAGATAAAATTAATGATAAAATAGTAGTTTATGCTTATATTTGTGGAGATATATTCCATAAAGGACATTTATCGTATCTAAAAAATACAAAATCTCTTGGAGATTTTTTGGTTGTAGGAGTTCTTACTGACGAAGCTGTAATGGAGAAAAAAAAGAAACCAATTATATGTTTTGAAGAAAGAATAGAACTAGTTAGAGAATTAAAGATGGTTGATATTGCTGTTCCTCAATATACTTATTCTCCTTATAGTAATGTTAGAAATTTAAAACCAGATATTTTAGTTGAAAGCACTAGTCATGATGAAGAATTAATAAATGAAAGTAAAAAATGTATAGAAGGGATAGGGGGGAAACTTGTGGTTTTCTCTTATTATCCTTATCAAAGCTCAACAAATATAAAAAATAAAATTAAAGAAAGTAAATTATGAAAAGGATATTACTAATTTGTTTATATTTCGTGTTAATGAATTGTAGTTTGTTTGGAATGAATTTTAAAGAAACAGATGATTTGTCGGAAGAAATTGTTAAAAAGAGGCTAGGAATAACTGTCAGAACAACAATTGCTAGTAGATACAAAAGTGTAGGAAGGAGTAAATTTGGAGATGAAGGTTTATTTGGGAATGGAGTAACTATGGATATAGGAAATGGTTTTTCACTTGATATTTCTTCGTATTATCCTATAGGAAGTGGATATGAAAATTCTAAAAAGTTTGGATATACTATTTTTTATAAAACTAAATTTTTTGATGAAAAAAATTATGAAATAGAAATGAAAGCAAAACATTTGTTTTATAATATAATTAATGGTAATAGATATAATAATTATCAAGAAAGTGGAGTAAAATTTTCGTTAACTAATTTAATTAATTTTAATAATGGTGATAAATTGGTTCCTAGTTATTATCCATTAATATTTTGGAAACATACAGGAAGTGCATATAATGGGACTGCTCATATTCTCGGATTGGATTATGTAAAAAATATTAATGATAAATGCAAGATGAGGATATATTATGATTTGACTTATAATGATAGTATAGGAAATAGTAGAAGTACTTTTAGTCATTCTATGATAGGAATTTCTGTTGATATCTCATTAGATGAAAACATTATGATAAGTCCATTTTACAATTATCAAATGACTTTAGATGAAAATATTTGCGGAGAAGATAGCGGCCCTTATTATGGTATAATATTTAAAATAAAGTTTTAAGAAAAGGAAAAGAATATGAAAACAAAAGTAAGTAAGTTAACGTTTTGGAATATTTGGTTATCATATGCTTTGTATTATTTTGGCAAAGTAAATTTAGGAATTGTGGTTCCAGTATTATTGGTTGCTTTTAGTGATTTAAGTTTATATAATGTTGGGTTAGTTTCAAGTTCTTTTTTTGCGGCTTATGCTATTGGACAGTTCTTGCATGGACATATATCTGAAAAATATAATCCCTTTATATATATTTCTATAGGCCTTATCGGTTCTGCTATTATTAATTTTATATTGGGATGGTGGGGAGGTTTCTTTTTTGTTCTTATTGTAGGAGAGTTTATAGATGGATTATTTCAATCAATGGGATGGTCATCTTGTGTAAGAGCTAATGCTTTAACACAAGATAAAAAAAATAGAGAAAGATCTTCAGTTCTATTAGGAACCTCTTATCAAATTGGAAATTCAATAGCATGGCTTGTTTGTGCTACTGTAGTAGGATGGTGGGGGTGGCGTGCAGGTTTTTTTGTGGCTAGTTTAGTTTTATTTTTAAGAGGAATAACTTTATTAATGTCAATGCCTGAAATAGATTTATCTAATACAGAAAAAAGAACAATTACAACTCAGGTTAAAAAAACTTTAATATGGCCTATTATTTTAGGTGGAATTTCTTTATGCTTGTTGAACATGATTCGATTTGGTATTATAACATGGATACCATTGTATCTATTCCAACAAGGAGATTTAACAGTTGCGAGCATGAGTAGCGTTGGATGGAAAATTTGTTTATTACCAGTAGCAGGGATAATAGGAACTTTAATTTATAATAATATAAAAAAGGATAAAGAACTATTAACTATTATTTTTTGTGGAATTTTATCTGTCGTTTTTGTAGCATTAACTTTTTCAACTGAATGGTGGGCATTGTTGTTTCTATTAATTGGCAGTTTTTTGATTTATGGACCTCACGTATTTTTAGTTTCAACTCTTCCTACTCGTTTTGTCGATAATCAAATAACTGCATCGTCAACAGGATTTATAGATGGAATGGGATATGTTGGTACTATCTTAATTGGAATTATTGTTCCGTTCTTATTGTCTGTATCTTCATATGGATGGGCTTGTGTGTTTTTATTTTGGGCAATTTTAGCATTGCTTATATCTATTCTTGTTGCGGCGATATATAAATATCAAAAAAGATAAATTAATTTATGATAAATAATAAAACATTTTTATGTATTATACCTGCTCGTGGTGGATCTAAAGGAATTCCTAATAAGAATATAATTGATTTAAATGGATATCCTTTAATTCATTATTCTATAAATACTGCGAAATTATCTAATATATTTGATAGAATTATTGTCTCAACAGATTCTGAAGAAATAGCAGAGGTAGCCAAAAGAGAAGGAGCAGAAGTTCCTTTTTTAAGACCTTCTTTTTTATCTACAGATGATTCTAAAATAGAGGATACTATATCTTATATATTGAATACTATAGAAAGAGAAGATAAAAAATATGATTACGTTTGTCTGATGCAACCTACTTCTCCTTTATTAGAATCAATAGATATAGTAAATGCAACTAATATGTTGTTTGACAGAAAAGCAGAAATTATAGTTTCTGTAGGAAATACTCCGATAAATATAGAATGGACTACTACTTTATCAGAAGATTTATCTTTAAATAATTTCTCTAATAAAGTATGTGGGACTAATAGACAATCTTTTGATAAAAAGTATTTTTTAAATGGTGCTATTTATTTAGGAGAATGGGATATCTTTTATAATAAGAAAGATTATTATTCTCAAAAAAGTTGTGCATATATTATGCCATATGAAAGATCAATTGATATTGATACTTATACTGACTTAAAGTTAGCTAGTTTTTTTTTAAATGATAAAGAAGAGTAAAAATGTTTTTACTTCCAAGCTCCAAGAAAGCCCTGATGATTTATCTATGGAAGTATGTCTCTAAATTAATAACATATGAATAATAATAAAATTAAAATTTATTGTGTTTTTTTTGATACAATGCCATTAGTAAAAGAGATAATTCAGTTTGCTGAACTTAATAAAATGCAATTGTTATTGCAAATAGGTAATTGTTTTACTATATCTTCTTTAATATCTATGTTTACTGCAAAAATGCCATCGGATTTGTTAGATAGGGGAATAGGTAATAGATATTTAAGAAGATATAGAAACGAAGAAGATAAATTAATTTATGTTCCCTGGCATGAAGAATATGTAACTACTAAATTGTCTAAGCATGGATGGTATATACATATACATAATTTCCCACCATTATTATGTCATATACGTGGGGATACATATACAGATTCATTTAATGAAGGGTATGAGCAAAGATATAGTTTATCTAAAAGTAATTATAAAAAAAAGAAAAAATTAAACCGTATGGATTCTTTTATGGGTAAAATGTTATTTTGTGATAATGAAAAACTTTATGGATGGTACAATAGAGAGTATGATTTTATTCGTTCTATTCAAGATTCTAATAATAATTTTAATATTTTTTATTTTATTGAATATGAACATTGGCATAGTTTTCATTCATATTATAAAGTTAAAAGAGAAAAAGTAATAGATAAAACAAAGATAAAGCCAAAAGCCATTAAAAAAATTATTGATCTGATGAGCCAATGGGATGTTAATGAACCTAATTCATTTTTTTGGTTTTTTTCAGATCATGGGGATCCATCTGATATTACGAGCATTCCAAATGCTAAAGGCTATATGTCTTGGGTTCTTGTAAAGGATAATACTAAAAACTCTATTAAATCTAAATCTAAAATAATTTCTATTAAAGATTTTTTACCAACAATTTTTAAAAAAAATAATTGTGATTATAAAACAACTAAAGAAAGTATTCCAATCGATGCAATTGACGATAAAAATAGAATATTTTTTGTTGAAGATGCTAGGGTCAAAATAAATAAAACAGAATCAACTTCTTTTGTGGCGTGTACTGTAGTTGAATGGGAAGAAAATTATCCGGTTAAAATTTTACAAGTAGCATATTTTAAAGTCAAAAATAGATTTGAATATGGTTTAAATTTGTTAAGCAATAATGGAATTTTTAAAAAATATATAAAAATGGAAAAAGAAAATATTAAATATAAAGAAACTTTCATACTTTTAAAAAGAAAACTTCAAGATAGATTTAAATACGTACCGTAGTAAAGCAAACGAATGAAAAATAAGTCTATAAATATGATATTTTATATGATAAAAGATTCTAAGTTAAAGAATCAGGGAGCCATCATATTACATGATACTTGTCCTAAAAATAGGAGTTTTTATTATGTTAAATAAAATTTTAGTTGTTTCAACACATATGGATGATGAGGTATTATCTTGTGCTAGTTTTTTAGAAAAAGATCCTGGTAGTATTGTGATTTTTTATCATAATAATGAACATCCTTTGTTTGATGATAATGTAATTCAGCAGGAGAATAGAGATCTTATTTCTTTTTTAGGATGTAAAACTATAATATCTTCTATACGAGCTGAGAATAAATTAGATACTATACCTCAAGTTGACATAATTAGTGAATACGAAGATATCATTTGTGAAGAAAAACCAGATATTATTATTCTTCCATTTCCGTCATACAATCAGGATCATAGATCAATATATGAAGCTGCTTTAACCGCTCTTCGTCCTCATGACAAAATGCATTTTGTGAAAAAAGTTTTGTTGAGTGAGCAACCTGAGACTTTTGGAACTCTTAGAAAAATAGATTTTTTTAAGCCAAATTATTTTCAAAAATTAGATATAGAAAGAAAGATAAAATTAAATAAATTTTATAAGACACAGTTAAGAGAGCATAGGTCTTTGGATACTATAAGATCTATTGCTAAAGTAAGAGGGAATCAATCGGGGTATGAATATGCTGAAGCTTTTGAGGTACTAAGATGGGTAGAATAAAAGTAAAGGTACTATGCGTAGGATATAGAGATTGGGCTTTGAAAATATTCAAAGAGCTAATAGGAATTAATGACATAGATATTGTGATAATAACTTCTAAAGATGATCTCAGGAAGCCTCTTATAGATTCCGTTAGTCCTGATATTATTTTATTCTATGGATGGAGTTGGATGGTTTCAGAAGAAATAATAAATTCGTATTTATGTCTTTGTTTGCATCCCTCTAAATTACCAAAATATAGGGGTGGTTCTCCATTGCAGAATCAGATTATTAATAATGAAAAGATTAGTGCTGTTTCTATTTTTAGAATGACAGATAAATTAGATGATGGAGATATTTGTTTTCAAAAAGAATTTTCTTTATCTGGTAATATCTGTGAGATCTTCGAAAGAATATTTAATGTTGGATTAGAAGGAACTATAGAAATTTTAGAAAAAATACAACAAAATATATTTTTAAAGTTAGATTTAATAGATAAGCAGTACAAAAAAGTAATTAATATGAAATCTTTAAATTTTGTAGAACAAGATAGTTCTAAATCTATGGTATTTAAAAGATTAAAACCGGAACAAAGTGAGATAACTATAAGCGAGTTGAAAAACAGATCTTCTTTTTGGTTGCATAATAAAATAAGGATGTTAACTGACCCTTATCCTAATGCTTATATAGTTTGTGGAGATAGTAAGAAATTATTTATAAGTAGTAGTTATGTGGAGGGGGAGTGATGATCTTTACTAATAAAACAATTCTGATAACTGGAGGAACTGGATCTCTAGGTAAGCAGATAGTAAAGCGTTTAATGACAGGGGAAAAAGGAAGATTTAAAAAGATAATAATTTTTTCTAGAGATGAGGATAAGCATTATAAAATGTCATTAGAGTGGAGGAGTTATGCTCCTCCGAGTGGTATCTTTAAAAATGATCAAAATTTATTAGAATTTAGAATCGGAGATGTTAGAGACTACACTTCAGTTTTGTCTGCTATGAGAGATGCTAATATAGTTATTCATGCCGCTGCTATGAAGCAAGTTCCTCTTTGTGAATATTTTCCATTAGAATCTGTTAAGACAAATATATTTGGAATAGTTAATATTATACGTGCTATTAAAGAAAATGACTTACCCATTGAAACAGTTGTAGTAGTATCAACGGACAAGGCCTGTCAGCCTGTTAACACTTATGGAATGTGTAAAGCTATACAGGAAAGAATAGCCATCGAATCTAACATAAGTATAGATAAGAAGAATGTAAAAGTGGTTGCAGTTCGTTATGGTAATGTAATGGCATCTAGAGGTTCTGTGATTCCATTGTTTCAAAAACAGATATTAGAGGAAGGTATTGTAACTGTTACTTATGGAGAAATGACTAGGTTTATGATGAGCATAAATGACTCAGTAGATATAATATTTATTGCTATAGATAGAGCCAGTCCAGGAGAAATATATATTCCTAAAATACCGTCCGCTAGAATGATTGATGTTGTTAATATTATGACAGATGGTAGAAATGTTGAAATAAAAGAGATAGGAATTAGACCTGGGGAGAAGATCCATGAGTCTTTAATTTCTTTAGAAGAATCTGTTAGAACTGTGGACGAAGGAGATTATTTTGTTATAACTCCATTTTTTCCAGAATTGGCTAATAGGAGTTGTAAACAAAGAGAAGCAAAAATAATTTCTTCAGAAAATTTTCTTCTTAGTAGGGAAAATTTAAAAGAATTGCTGAGAGTTAAGGGTCATTTAGATTTTTAGGAGATAAAATTATGGCTATCATTAATCATTTAAGTAAAAATGATCAGTTAGATTTAATATGTGAAATTATTGTAAGACTTAAACCAGAAATATATTTAGAATTAGGTATAAAAAAAGGGAATACGATATCTAGTGTATCTTCTTATGCTGGTAGGTCTATTGGGGTTGATATCAATAAACCTAAAAATAAAATAAAAGGTTATGAATTTTATAAAATGACAACTGATAAGTTTTTTGAAAAAGTTCATTTGGGAGAAATTTATCTGCCTTTTGTTGATGTGGCATTTATAGATGCTAATCATAGTAAAGAATATGTGTTAAAAGATTTTTATAATGTTCTACCTATAGTAAAAGATCAAGGAGTAATTATCCTTCATGATACCTATCCTAAAAATAAAAATTTTGCTAGAGATGATTTTTGTGGAGACTCATACAAATTCGCATGGGATATCTCTATAAAAAATATTTCGGGAATAGAATGCTGTACTATACCAATACATCCCGGTTTTACGATAATAAGAAAGAGACAACAACATCTTTTATGGAGTTGAATGTAAAATAGAAGGATATTTATATGAAAATTTTAGTTTTAGGAAGTACCGGCATGTTGGGATACTCTGTCGGAAAGTATTTTATAAACAAATATGGAGAAGATAATGTCTATTTATCTTACAGAAAAAAAGAATTATCTTATGGATCAAAATCATTTTATTTTAATGCGATGGACTGTGATTTTGATTTTATATATTGCGATTATGTTATAAATTGTATAGGAATCATTAAACAAAATACAAAGTGGGATTCCTATGAAGCGATAAAGATAAATTCATGTTTCCCTATAGAATTATCAAGGTATTGTAAAAAAAATAATATGAAATTAATTCAAATTACGACAGATTGTGTCTTTTCTGGTAAAGAAGGAGGGTATGTAGAAGAATCTATTCATGATGCTTTAGATGAATATGGGAAAAGTAAATCTCTAGGAGAAGAATGTAAAAAAAAATCTATGGTTATTAGAACTAGCGTTATAGGGGAAGAAATTCATAATAATGTTAGCTTGGTTTCTTGGGTTAAGTCTCAACATGGTAAAAATATTAATGGATATATAAATCATTTTTGGAATGGAGTAACTTGTTTACAGTATGCTAAAATATGTGAACAAATTATAGAAAACAAATTGTATAAGGATGGGTTGTATCATGTGTTTTCAAATTCTGTTAATAAATATGATTTAGTGTCTATGATTAATGACCATTTTAAATTAAATATTACTGTTAATCCTTTTAGAACAGAAACCCTTTGTGATAGGACTTTATCAACAACTAAGGAATTAAATAGTAAATTAGATATTCCTTTAATTGAAAAACAAATTAAAGAAATGTAAATACGGGATAATTAATGGCTAATATAGATTTATTTGTATGTGTTACTAGTGATACTATTATTTATGCTGAGTTTGTGAAAAAAATTTCTTCATTATTTTTAAGTGGAAATCATAAAATAAATTGGAAGTGTATTTATTCGGGAGGTGTAAAAAAACAGATAGACGGATATGAGCATATTGGAACAGCGGAGAAATGTAAAAACTGTCCATCGATGAGTCATGGAAAAGCATTAAATAAGGCTTTTAAACGGTCGAAAGAGAATTACGTTATAATGATGGATTCTGATATAGTTTTTTTATACCAAGGATGGGATGATATTGTTGTTAAAAATTTAGATATAGGGAATACTGCTTTTGGAGTAAGTTCTCCATCTATTATTAACAGGCATCAAAATTTTCCTTTTATTTATTGTTTTTGCTATAGAGTAGATTTATTAAATAATATTTCTCTAGATTTTAGGCCTCGTATCAATGCAAGTAATCGTATTAAATTTAGTACTATTTGTAGTGATTATGAAAAAGAAGTTACAGGATTGCAAATCGGGAGTAGGTTTCGCTGGGAAACATCATCTAGGATACCTTTTATTTTTTATGATAATAATTTTAAAAATAAAAGTCTCAAGTGTATTTTGGGGAATGATAGAAAAGCGAAATTACCTTTTCTAAATGATCATAGCAAGAAAAAATATTTAAAAGTATTAATGGAATCTAAAGCTAAAAAAGAATATATGGAAGAGTGGCATTGGGATAATAAATTATTTGCAACTCATTTGAGAGTTTCTATAAGTAATAATTTTAATAATGAATATACTCAACATTGGATTGAAAGAATAAGGTTATATATAAAAAAGAGATATGGGAAAATTTTATGAAAAAAATAACTAAAGTATTATTAATTTATACAGTTCCATACGGAATAACTGGGGTTCCTATAGGGTTGTCTTCTATTGCGGCTTCATTAAAAGATAAAGGGCATGAAGTTAAAATTTTTGATACTGTTTTTTATAATTTAAAAAATGAAAAAAATGTTGATAAAAGAAGATCTCAAATAAAGATGACAAAAGAAATAAAAGATGAAAAAAATGTTTTCATAGAAAAGGGAGACATTTTTTTAGATATACATATGGTTATAAAAGAGTATAATCCTGATATTATAGGTATTTCTTTATTAGAATCATTTTTTTGTAATTGTATTAAAATTGTTGATTATATTAAGAAAAATATAGGAGATATTCCTATAATAGTGGGAGGGGTTTTTCCTACAGTTTCTCCAGATATTGTCATAAATGAAAAATCTATAGATATGATATGTGTTGGAGAAGGAGAAGTTTCATTTGCTACATTATGTACAAATATGGCGAATAATAAAAGTATAAAAAATATAGATGGTATTTGGTTTAAAGAAGATGGGAAAGTTATAAAAAATAATCCTCATAAATTGGTAGATTTGCAATCTTTGCCATATCCTTGTTTTGATGATTTTGATAAAAGAATATTTTATAAACCGATGCAGGGTAAAATGTATAAAATGGTAAACATAACTACAGATAGAGGATGTCCATACAATTGCTCTTTTTGTGCTGCTCCTAAATTAAGAATTTTATTTAAAGAAAATAATTGCGGAATGTATTATCGCAGATATAGTGTAGAAAAAGTTATAGAACAAATACATTTTCAACTGAGTAAACAAGATTATGAGTTTGTGTATTTCTCAAGTGAAACATTTTTAGATATGCCTGATAGGGAATTTGATATATTCATAAAAGAATATAGTAAAATAAAACTACCTTTTTGGTTTCAAACCAGATTTGAAACTATTAATAAAGAAAGAATAAAAAAATTAAAAAAAATTGGTATGTTTTGGTTAACTATCGGAATAGAACATGGGAAGGAAGA
>Ga0307379_10011270_pt1 | contig 11747 bp, 14 predicted proteins | sample UN2MG_FD_202237 | JGI IMG/M metagenome (GOLD analysis project Ga0307379, IMG submission 202237) | Soil microbial communities from Risofladan, Vaasa, Finland - UN-2 | ecosystem: Environmental > Terrestrial > Soil > Coastal area > Acid sulfate soil | place: Finland: Risofladan, Vaasa | collected... | reverse complement strand
AAAACCACCAGGACGGAACAGGCGGACATTAAGGCAAGGGTTGAGTATAGGCAGAAATATGTAAAAGATCAAAAAGGTCAGACCTTGCTTTCTGACACTACAATTTTTATTAATGCAGGAATTGCTGTTGGGTGGAATGACAAAATCCGGATAACAAAATTATTTGGAGCGGCGCATCCGAACGCGGCAAAGGAATACCCAGTTAAGACGGTCAGCCAAAACCACGGATTTTCCGCCAGCCATATTGAGGTTAACATCTAATGGCCGAGCAAATGATGAAAATGGAATTCCAGGACAACATAGGAGTCGGGCTTAAACGATATTTTAATGTGCATGGGCAGGTGTCAAAAAAAGCATTGGGGGCAATGGGACTGCAGATGATCAATAATATTGTAAACGGATCCCCAAAGGAGCCAGTGGTTCCTCCAAAACTTATGGGATTCCTGCGGGCAAGCGGGTCTGTTTTTGTTGGGTCTAATCTGGTCGGTGATACGAACAGCGGCGGGGAGGGGAGGCCGAACAAGAGTCACTCCGATAAAGACAATGTGGTTACTGTCGGATTTGACGCGCCTTACACTGCTCGGATGCACGAAAATACCTGGACGCCGGGGCCGGTGTCGAAACAATCCGGAAACGTCGGAAATAAATTTATTGAAAAACACCTGGTGGCCGACGGCGAGGAGTGTACGGAGCTTTATGCGGCGATACATAAAAAGGAAATGGATGGAAAATGATTTTTAATTTGATTCAATATTTACGAAATCAATTTCCCGCAGAGACTTTTTATCTGAATGCGTCTATCCCGACGGGTGCGCAGACGGAGCAGCCGGATAGAAAAGTTTTGATACAGGAAACCGGCGGGCAGATTCAGCTATTTGCAAAATTAAATAAACCTACAATCCAGGTTGTTTGTTTTGATGTTAGCCAGCTATCGGCAAGGAAATTGATTTATAGCATATATGATTATATTAACGATAGACAGGGGGTAATACTGCCGGAAGCCACGGCAGACGGTACGACTTACCCAGAGGTAGAAACTGCTTGCATAAAAGCCATACAAAAGCCGTCAGGGTTAGGCGTTGACGAATCAGGGCTTGCAGTATGGACGGTTAATTTTATGATTACAGTGAGGGAAGCATAATGGCTAATATTTTGGGTGCGAATACGTTTAGCGGCGCCCTGGGCGCGGCATACATTACTTTCGATGATGTCGAAATGGGGCTGACTGTCGGCGACATAACTCTCGAATCAAACAGAACGCTAAAAGAACTTATGCGGTCGCAGCATGGCACAGCGCCATATGATTTTGTTGAAACCGGCGCCTGGGTTAGAATTAAGGCAAAAATTGCCGAGGCGACATTAGCGAAAATGGAGAAATATGAAACCGGGATCACCTTGAGCGGTGCAGGAACGGCGATGAAAAAAACTTGTGATGGCTACAAATCATTGCGGGACGCTGCGAAAACTTTGATCCTGACAAGAAACGATTCCTGCGGTGACAAATCAGTTGACCCAAACTATATCATCACCTGCCCGCTCGCCATACCCGTACAGACATCAATCGTTTACACATTTGGGCCGGAAAATGAGCGCAACGTGGACATCGAATGGCATCTTTTTTACGACAGCACGACCTGTTGCTGGTTTTATATGGGAGCCGCGAGCTCTTTGGGGCTGTAGCATATTTTTTATAAAGGAGAAACTAATGCTTATTTTAAGAGACGATAAGCCACTTTTTACTGTTGAGGCGGTAGACAAAAATAGCGAAAGAACGCTGCTGAACGGAATGCCAATGCCCGAAGACGACGCGGCAAGAGCGTATAAAATCGCACAGGTGATGCAGACTGAAAAAGACCAGGCTGCCATTTCGGCAGCGACTAAAGAGGTGCTGGTGATCATGTACGGGCACGCGCCGGAATTTTATAGTAGGTATTCGCAAACACTTCAGCTGGATCTTATTAAAGCGTACCATGCCGAGGCAGAAAAAGCGGTAAACCCTACGACGCCGACAAGTCCGCCAGAGAAAGAATCCGTAAACTAGCTTTTGAAAAAGTTTATGGACTCAGTTTTGACGAGATAAGTTGGCTTAATTCGGAAATTAGCCAGGTAGACCGGGCAGAGTTTGAAAAACAATTTCAGACACAACTTGAAATTAAGCGTATCCGAAAAATGGCGACGATCTCGCAGGGGGTGTTATACGGAACCCTCGGGACACGGAAAGAAACTTGCAAGGTGTATGAAAATTGGCTGAACAGATTAGAAGGTAGAATCAAAGAGCTGTTAGATGCAGCACCAAAGGAATCCAAGAAAAAACAATTTCTTGAATTTCTACAAAAGAAGAAAAAACATTAATGGCTTTTGATGCTGGTGCGGCGGTTGCCCGCCTTGTAATGAATACCACCTCATGGGATGCCGGATCAAAAAAAATCCAGGCAAGCCAGGGGAAACTAGCAGGAGTCGCGAAGGGCGTTGGCGCTGCATTTGCCGCAGCCGGCGCCGCTATCGTTGCCGGGCTTGTAGCTTCTGTAAAAAAAGCCGACGAATTTAATAAAGAATTTGCCAACGTCTCAACCCTGGTTGACACATCAGCTGTCAATATGGGGAAAATGCAAGCCCAGCTACTCGGACTTGATTCTCGCCTGGGATCCGCTACAGAACTTACCAACGGATTATATCAGGCGATATCCGCCAGCGTTGATCCGGCTAAAGCCGTTGAGTTTGTTGGCGAGGCTGCTAAATTTGCCAAGGCTGCCCTGATTGATACAAATACGGCGGTTGACGTAATCACAACAGGTTTAAACGCCTACGGGCTCGAAGCCGAAAAAGCGACGCAAATATCAGACCAGCTTTTTGCGGTTGTCAAACTCGGAAAAACAAACGGCGCTGAACTGTCATCCGTGATCGGGCAGATCATCCCGATGGCCGCGAATTTAGGCGTTGGGTTTGATGAACTGGGCGCATCAATCGCGATTGAAACCAGGCAGGGCGTGTCCGCGGCCGAAAGCACCACGCAACTTGGCAGCATAATGACCGCCATGATGAAGCCATCCGAAGATTTAAAGGCGGCGCTTACAAGGCTTGGTTACGAATCGGGCGAGGCGGCCATCAAAGCCCTGGGATTTAAGGGGACAATCGAGGCGCTAAACGATTCGACCGGCGGGTCAAAAGAAAAACTTGCCGGGATGTTTAATAACGTCAGGGCGTTAAAAGGCGTTATGGCGCTGACCGGGAAAGGTGCTGCTGATTTTTCCAGCGTGTTAGACGAGATTAAGAATTCAGCCGGGGCAACTGATGTGGCGTTCGGAAAACAGCAGTTGACTTTTGAGACCTTAAGAAATACAATGGATAAGGCCGTCATCCAAATAGGGAATTCTTTTTTACCGATGGTTTACGGTGCCGTCAAAAGTGTGAATTCATTTTTTGAGAAAAATAAAGCGCAGATTACAGGCATTCTGTCTAATTTACCAGAAGTCACGGAGCGCACTTTTCGGCTAATTAAAGACATTATGAAGGAAACTTTCAAGCCGGAAGTATTGACAAATATTTTTAAAGACATTTCGACCGGCCTTGTCTCCACCTTCCAGATAGCCTTAGATTTTTTACCAACATTATTTATAGAGGCATTTAAAAGTGGTGGTGCTATTTTAAAAATAATAACAGGGGGTCTTTCATTAGCCATTAGTGACTCATTTAAAGAGATCAACATCGGTAAATTCTATATAGAAATACCACAGGACGAGGCAAAAATAAAGAAAACCAAAGATATGATGGCCGCCGCAGCTGCAGAACTCGCTGTATCGTCTAGCAAATTAGCCAACGAGTTTCAAGTCGTCTTCTCAGAAACGGCAGCAACCTGGAAAACTGCTGCCAAATCAATCGGAACAAACTTTAAAGGACTATTGGATGAATATGAAAAAGACATAGAAGCGTTAGCGGTTACCACAAATGAGGGGGTAAAGAATAATGTCAAAGAAACCGGGGCATCAGTAGAGGCGGCATCAGTTGCTGCCAGGAAAGCGGTTGAGACCGCAGTCGAAAAAATCGGGGCATCAGTAGAGGCGGCATCAGTTGCTGCCAGGAAAGCGGTTGAGACCGCAGTCGAAGAAACCGGGATTTTAGTTGAAGAACAGGCGGCCGCAGCCGAAACGTTAATTGATGATCTGACCCGGAAGATGGAGGATGGCTATTTGCGCATGACCGACCTGGAAAAGGCGCAAATAGAAAGAAGCAACGAACTTAGGGAGCAGGCAAAACTTGACGAAATCGCCAGGCAGGATGCGCTTATCGCTAAATATAAAGAGACCGGGGAGTCAATTATCAGCACAATGGCGCCTGTTTTAAAAGAGCTCGGAAATGCGCTAATAGATCAAGAGGCGGGCTGGGATGGCTTTAAAGATGCGGCTAAAAACGCAATTGCCACAGTGATCGAGGCGTTTGCTGCTCAATGGGCTGTAATGGCTACGGCTATGTGGGCCGCAGTGTTTGCCGGAGATTTGACAAAAATTCCAGCGGCCACAGGATATACAGCTGCATCAGCAGCCGGATATATTGCCGGAGGAGCTATTCGCGCCATGAAGGACGGGGGATACGCAACCGGGTTAACACTTGTTGGCGAGGAGGGTCCTGAGCTTGTCGATTTTTCCGGCAGGCCTGGCAAGGTGTATTCAAACACAGAAACTAATAACATTATGAGACCGACAAACATAAACATTGTTAATAATGTCAGGGATGAATCCGATATAAGCCGCGTCAATCAGCTATTCGGCCGGACTCTGGCAATATCTACAAGGGCATATTGAGGAGAAAATGGGATATACAATAACTGATAAAAATGGTGTATTATATACATTTCCGGCTATTTTTAATTTTGAAGGGAGCACCGATGAGGCAAGCACGAACGTCACTAATACGGCGTATACCGCAGGCGGACGCGATATTGCAGACGGATTTTTATTGCCCAAAATAATTACTTTTTCTGGTAGCCTGCAGGCAGATACAGCCGCATTATTCGAGACGGCGAAGAGAGCATTTGTAAGGGCCTGCCTAAAGGGTGGTGATATTAGATTTACGGAAGATGTCGTAGCTCGATACATCGAAGTTAGGTTTAAAGCAATTGACTGGGGGGTCCCGACCGGGTCGGAAGGTAGCTCTACACAATTTCAGGAGTTTACGGTAACATTTAAAGCGGAGAAGTGTTTTTGGAAGGATGACACAGAGACCGAGGATGATAATATCGTAGCGGGAAATGACACCCTGACAATCCCGGCAACCGGGACGGACTACCTGATTAAGCCGGTTATCCAGATAGACGCAGACCAGGCGGCGGATGTTCCTGGCGTGAAACTGACAAATAATTCCGACGCCGGAATGAGCTTCACTTACAACGATCCAAATTTTTCGTCCGGTGATGTACTGGTGATTGACTGCGCGACCGGGTCGGTAATGCGTAATAACAACGATACGGCCGAATATTTTGACGGCGCGTTTTTGCGGCTGCAGCCCGGGAATAATACAATTGAGTATGAGGGGGCCGCCTGCACCATCACGTTTAAATTTAGAAAGGTATATTTATAATGCCATTTACATACGGCTCAAGATTATATTCTGAAGGCGTCTATGGCGGGGCAGACGAGCCAGCTCTTTCCGCCTGGCCGGGAGCTATCGTAAACGTCTACGACAATACCGGGGCCAGGAAAGGGACTTATCAGATAGGCGTCGGCGATTTTGCCAGGTGTGATTTTTCGCATGCCGAAAAAGGATGTGCTGCATTTACTTTATATTTTCAGGATTTTGTTGATATCATAAAAAAAGATATTATTAAAATAAAATTATTTGACGCGATTGACTATTTTTTTACCGGGGTTGTCAGGGTATCACCGATACAGGGGGCAACACGGACGGAGTACAATTATTCCGGATTCGGGCTGGTTGATTATATCGCCAGGATAAATGGCGAGGTTTTGAGTTATGCGAACAAAACAATCGCGTATATCTTGGATGACATAATTGACAATATCGTATTGCCAAAAACTCCGATAACAAAAAACACGGGCAAACTTAGGCCGCCTGACATCACAGTAGTCGCCTTTTACTATAATGGCATGCAGCTGCCAGAGGTGCTTGACTCGCTGTTAAAAATCGCCAACAGCGCAGGGTCGTATGTGTGGGGGGTCGATGCGGACGGGGATTTCTTTTTTTATGAGCGCAGCGATGACACAAAAACAACTTTGATTGTTGGCGCAGAGGGGAGATACGGGATCGACGGATATAATCCCGATGACTCGATTGAGGCTGATACAAATTATTTTTTGCATGATAAAGACGGGGTGTACATTAGCACGATAACAAGCACAGAGGACAACGACATAAAAGAAAAAAAACTTGTCGCCCCGGATTTAAATGATGCTGATTCCGAAAACTGGGCCGAGGGAATATTGGCCGAAAATGAGAGGATAACCAGGAGCGCGGCCATAGACTGGCAGGTTTGGAATTGGTCACCACAGCTGTTGGTGGCTGACGGGAATATAAGGATTATATCTAATATTTTGCCGGAAGATGCGGAGACCCCGACCGGGAATCCCTACGGGTCCGGGACGTATGGATCGGGACTGTATGGCGGCGGGCAATACCAGGGATTTAATCTCGATGACGTGCTCCGGATTATCCAGGTTGATTATTTTGTCGGTTCGGGCGGGGCAGGCAGGTCAATCAAGCTGGGCAGCAGGCCTGCTCAGCTGGATGTCGAGATTATCAAATTAAGAAAAGATTTGACTGACCTCCGGGTCAGTTTGGGGAGATAAAGAAAATGGCAAATGAGTTTTTTAGAAAACCTATCATAGGCGGGGATAACAACGCCTGGGCTGCGTATAACGACGCCTATATAAAAAATGCGATCGGAGATTATACGTCGTATTTGTTTGACGATTCCGGTACCCTGAAAGTAAGTGCAGGTAGAATTGGGATAAGCGACGGGACGAATTTAGGCGTGTCGATTATAGAGGAAACGGCCATCACTCTGTCCGGAACTGCCGGGATTTGGCAAAAAATAGAAATGACAGTTTCCGGGTCTGCGGTCACTTTTACGGCAACGGATATCGGAGGGGCGACTAACCCGGCAATTATTCCGCCTACTTTTGTGGCCGCGTATAACGCATCAAAAGGCGGGTATTATATGGTTGCGGCCGCCAGGACTATCGGGGTTGCTTGGGTGGACTCTGCGGGGGATTTGTACGGAGTGGTTAATTGCAAAGACGGCGTGTATGGATATGAGGGTAGCGCGGACATAGGGTCAACAGTTACTATCGGGGTGGATGTGATGTATTGGGATCAAACGACAGCAGAGCATAAAAGAAAATACGTGCTGACTAGAGCCTGGAACATGGACACCACGGCCGGGATTACGCATTCGCATAAATTGCCGGATGAACAAAAAGTTAAAGGGATTTCTGCTATTGTCAGAAACGGGGCGTCATCCGTTGAGATATTACCACAAGTAGATGAGGTCAATCAGTGGCAACTGTCGTTTAGTAGCATAAGTGGTACATTGATTACTGTGAATAGGTTTACCGGTGGGTCGTTTGATGACGCTGCATGGAATAGCGCGACGCTAGTCGTAACGCTTGACATGGAAGAGGAGTAAAAAATGCCAAACACATACAAACCAGAGGCAACAATATCCGGTGATTCCGGAGTTTGGGGTGCTAAAGAATTGGCGCAAAACAGAGCGGCCATTGGGATCAATAGCTGTAAATTATACGACGATGCAGGAAGTTTAAAAATCACTACCGGGAAGATCGGCCTGGTTGATTCCGGATACGGGATCCTTGAGATTGACACGGTCACAACAATTACGCTTCCGGCGGTTACCAGTCAGTGGTGTTATATTACGGCATCCAGGTCGGGCACGACCCCGGTTTTTACGGCAACGGCTCAGCCCGCAGACACGGACCCGACCACTATGCCAGCGACGGCCGGGTCTGCATACGACGGAGAAAAATGCGGTTTTTATACTGGAAATTATAGGATGATCGGCTGGGTGTGGATTAATGCGGGCGGAAACCTTGCCGGGGTAGTTAATGCCGGCGGTTCGGCCGAGTCTTATGTTGGCGATGTCGAGGATGTAAACGCGCAGACAGTCAGGCATACAAAAATTGTAGGGGAGATAAGCTCGGTAATCGATTCCGGGTCAGACGCTAACGGGTACTATACAAAATTATCAGACGGGACTATGATCCAGTACGGGGCCGCAAGTGGCGCAGTTGGTGCGGTGGTGCTTGAAACTTTAACGATCACGTTTCCTGAGGCATTTATTGATACTAATTATCAAATACTTAGTCAGACGACCGCCACCGTTGGGGGCAGTGCCTGGTTTCACTATTATCAAGCAAACAAAGCTGTCGGGTCAATTGATTTGCGCTACATCGATTATCTAAACGGAGCAAGAACAGGCACGCTAGCTGTTAAGTGGCACGCTATCGGAAAATGGAGGTAAAAAAATGATTATTGATAATTTTAAAAAAGATTTGATAAAGAAAATTTCGGTTTTATTTACAGTGGTTTCAGGGGTTGCCATTATTTATATTTTAGTATACTCTTTATTTTTGAGCGCAGCCGGGCTGACCTTTGCCAATATTTTAACTGTGATTTACACAGCGGCAATACTGGCAATGTCTATCATGGGGATCAAGGCGCAGAACCGGATCATCGCCTACGGGCAATTATCTGCCTGCGCCTTTATTTTAATTTTGGCCAATATAGACACGATGAGAAATCCATCCTGTTTAGTTTTTTTCATTATATTTTTATTGCTATCAAGGGAGTATGGCGTCGGCAAAATTTACTTTTTTTCAGTTGCCGGCCTTTATTTTATTTCGGCGATTTTGTCGGTGACGGTTTTTGGTAATCCAGCAAGCGATCTGTGTAGTTTTGTAATTTTGTTTTGCTTGGCGCTGGCTACTATTAATCTTGTGACAATCAACCGGGAGAAAAAAATATTAAGAGCGGCATCGCTTGGGATAGATAAAGCAGAAGAGTTGATAGGCGCAAACAAGAAAATTATCGCTGAGCTGCAGGGGCAGATCAAGACAATAAATGAAATCATGGGAAACAATGGAAAATAAAGAAATTGTTAGAAAATTATTCGAGATATCAGAGAAACTGGCAACACTACAGCAGGTGACTGAAAATTTTGAAAATGTCGTGAATGATTTTAAAAAAACTATAGCGGCCTCCGAGTCGCGGAAATATGATAAAAACAAATTCAAAATTACTACTATTTTCGCGATAATCGCTTTTATTATTTCAACAGTAAATCTTTTTTTGAATGTCTCTGAAAATGCACAAAAAAAGCCGCCGCAGAATATACAATCTGGGGGGCCATAGCTCACCTATCCCTGTCTTTTGTTATTGACATAATTCCAGGCCCACTCTGTCCAGCCGTCACGATATCCGGCGAGTCTGGCAAGAGTTTTCAATTTTTCGCGGCTATCAGTAGCTACAGCTTTCCAGGCCTCGCGCATCATAATTTTTTGTTTTTCTTTTGAATCACCTATCGCAAACACCGCCGACAGTCTGTCCAGGTCTTCGACGGACAGCTCCGGGATAGCGTCAACAAGCTTACCTTTGACCTGCTGGACAACCTCCTGCCTGCGCTGGGTGCTCGCAGTAACAAAATCATACCTGCATTTCGGGTCAGGACAGACCCGTGGCTTGCCAGGCCAGACGCCGCCGCACTTCGGGCAGTGGGTAATGTTTGGTTTTTGTTTTTTGCGGCTGCGTTTTTGAGAATTGAGCTGCCAGTCACGTTCTTGTAGAATGTGTGGATGCTCAAGGCTGTTCCCGGCAAAATCTAAAATTATAGCGTATGGTTTAGGTCCGGCTTTTATGGCGGCAAGCCTGCCGGGAACGGTATCCAAGCAGTAACCGTCTGCATAGATCGGCCTGAGTGTCCTTCCGATTTGCTGATCATTTAGCGCCAGACTCGCGGTTTTGCGGAGCATGTGGCATCCGGCTACAACCGGGACATCGAATCCCTCCGATATTACATCACAACTAATCAAAATTTCCAGAGATCCGTCTGCCAATTCCAGGCAGGCGCGTTCCCGTTCTCTCATATATTTCTGGCCGCCCTGGATAAGTTTTGCTTTGATCCCGGCATCCCGGTACATTTCTTCCATTATCGCGCCATGAGCAAGGCTGGCCACAAAAGAAATAGTGGGCTGCCGATGGAGATTCGCTCTGTGATGTTCGATCACATCACCGATTATTTTCCGTTTGGTGTAAAATTTTGTTTGCTCCTCTTTGTCGTAGTCACCACGCCTTACGTGGAATTCCGATATGAATTCAGGTCCGGGTTGCTTGACCATCGGCATAGACAACCAGCCGTCGCGGACAAGTTGCAGCACAGTCTCACCTAAAACCATACTGCTGCAGACATCACCAAGTCCGCGCCCGTCGAGGCGTTGGGGGGTGGCCGTAAAAAATAATTTTAGGGCATCCGGGAACGTCGATAGAATTTTGAGCCAGGAACTGGCTACGGCATGATGCCCCTCATCTATAATTATTATATCGGGGCGGTCAATATCCTGCAGCCTGTTGACCACGGTCTGAACCATAGCCACCTGCACCGGGTTTTTTGTCATCGGCCGGCCAGCAAGAATTTGTCCAGACGAAATACCAAAAGCGGAATAGGCGCGGACAATCTGCCTGAATATCTCCTGCCGGTGTGACAGGGTAAGAATTTTTTTCCCGTACATCGCCGCGTTTGCCGCGATGCTGCCAAAAATTACTGTTTTCCCACTGCCGGTAGGGGAAACTGCCAGGATTGAGCGGTAATCGTTATCTATTTCCAGTTTAATTTTTTTGATTAAACTGACCTGGTAATGCCGCAGACCGGGAAACGTCATAGGTTTGCCATTTCCCGCATTACCTGGTCGTGATACCTGGCCAGGTTTTCCCGGTCTGCGTCAACATCGATTAGTTTAATACTATAGATTTTGATGACGCGATCAGCCGCGTTATTGTTGGCCGGTGAAAAGAACCATCGCATCATGTCCGCGTATTTACCAAACTCCTCATGGGTAACATTCCATACGTCTGGAATTTCTGCTGTTTTATATTTTTTCAAAGGAATACCTCCCTTCCGAAGATTTTTCCAAGAGCATCATGTCTCCGGTTTTGAACATTTCTAACACTATTCCAGATTCAGTTTCCCTGGCGACATAAGCGGCGCCGCCAAACTCTGAGAATGTTTTCAGGTTGTCACGTTGTTTTTTTGTTAGTTTTGGGTATGTCTTCGTTTTTACCTCGATTTTGCCAAACAACAGGCCTTTTATACCATCTGTTTTTGCCGGAAAAAAGAAGTGCAAATCCGGCTCCCCTTCAGGAAATAGCTTGTAGGGGTATGCGTCGGTAAGCATTATTTGATTTCCGCGCCGCGATACAACCCTCCCGACGTAGAGTACCCCGGGAATTGTTTTCCAGGCGCGGCCACCAAGTTGGGTGATTGCCAACTGGATTTCCGTTATTATTTCATCGTGTGTCATGTCACCTCCTTATTCACCCCGAACCATTGATCCGGGGATGCCCGATGAAGCATGCACCACACACCATCAAAACTGTACTTTTCCTCTTCTCGCAAAAAAACACAATCCGCACAGTTTTTGTGCCTCCGGCAATAATTAGACAACGCCTCAGCTATTGTATAGGCTGCTTCATCCATAGAAGTTTTTTTATCTTCCATTCAATCC
>Ga0307379_10011267_pt1 | contig 11750 bp, 11 predicted proteins | sample UN2MG_FD_202237 | JGI IMG/M metagenome (GOLD analysis project Ga0307379, IMG submission 202237) | Soil microbial communities from Risofladan, Vaasa, Finland - UN-2 | ecosystem: Environmental > Terrestrial > Soil > Coastal area > Acid sulfate soil | place: Finland: Risofladan, Vaasa | collected... | reverse complement strand
TTTCAGATATTCAATGAGCTAGGTAGACGGATGGGGCAGAAGGAATGGGGCGCTACTTATTTGGAGGACCTTGATACTATACTGAGCCCCAGTGGTCGAAAGTGGGCGGATGTTAGGGATCAACCGTATCTGAGAGGCGAGGTGGAGTACCGCAGCTATGAGCAGAACGGATTCTCCACGCCCACAAAGAAGTTCGAACTTTACTGCACCACATTTGAGAAATGGGGCTACGACCCGCTGCCGCAATACAGGGAAGTGCCCGAGAGCCCGGTCAGCAAGCCCGAGGTGGCAAAGGAGTATCCCTACATACTGATGGCCGGACAAAGGACGCCCGTGTTCTTCCATTCCGAACACCGGATGATACCCTGGCTACGCGAGCTTCACCCTGACCCTATCGCGGAGATACATCCCCAGGTAGCGGAAGAACACGGGATCAAGGACGGCGAGTGGATCTATATTGAGAGTCCGAGAGGAAGGATCAAACACCGGGCATGGGTCACCCCAACCATTGACCCCAGATTGGTAGCCATTCAACACGGCTGGTGGTTCCCCGAGCAGAAAGACCCAGGGCATGGTTGGGACCAGTCTAGCAGCAACATCCTTACCGACAACGACCCCGAGACCTACGACATCTCAATGGGCGCAAGCAACCTGAGAGTCATGTTGTGCAAGGTCTATCCGGTGGCAGGAGAGGAGGTACCGTAGGGTGGCAGAACAGCGCAAGCGCATGACCGTTGCTGAGAATTGCATGGGCTGCCTGGCATGTGAAGCCGCGTGCAAGCAGGAGCACAACCTGCCCGTTGGACCGAGATGGATAAGGGTCTTTCCCGATGTGCGGCAAACAGGCGGTATGTGGAAGTTCAATTACCATGTAACCGAGTGCGTGCATGCGGCGCCTGGTCCGTGCCAGGTGGCCTGCCCGGCTGAGATGAATGCCTGGAAGTACGTGAATCTGGCCTTGCTGGGCAAGTTCAAAGAAGCGCTTGAGGTGATAAGGGAAACCACACCTCTTGCCGGAGTTCTGGGCAGTGTTTGCACTCGCCCGTGCGAATCATCCTGCGAACGTGGGCATGTCGACGCACCAGTCGGGATTCGTGCCTTGAAGTACTTCTTGGCTGATCATGAGATGCAGGCCGGTAGAAAGAAGGCGACTCCGGTCGAGAGGACGAAGGATCACCAGGTGGCTATCATCGGTTCTGGGCCGGCGGGCTTGTCCTGTGCCTATGACCTGATCAGGCAGGGTTACCCGGTCACTATCTTCGAGGCCCGTTCACAGCCCGGAGGTCTCATGCGCACTGGTATCCCCGAATTCAGGCTAGCCAGGGACATCGTAGACAACGAGATAGGCTACATCCAAGAGTTGGGGGTAGATATCAGGACCAATACTCCGGTGGAGAGCGTGACGGACGTCCTCGATCAAGGGTATGAGGCGGTGTTCCTGGGCACCGGTTGCCCAACGAGCCTGAAGCTGGATATCCCGAACGAAGACGCCGAGGGCGTGGTTTATGCTCTCGACTTCTTAGACCGAGCGAGTTCTGGTGAGAGCGTCAGTTTAGGCAACCAGGTAGCGGTCATCGGCGGTGGTGCGGCTGCCATCGATGCGGCCAGGGTTTGCCTACGTCTTGGAGCCCAGGAAGTCCACCTCGTGTGCCTAGAGAGTAGGGATCTTACCTGCAAGGACAGGATGCTTGCGCAGGCCTGCGAGATTGAGGAGGCGGAGGAAGCAGGACTGATTATCCACCCCGGCCTGGGTCCGAAGAAGATCTTAACGAAGGACGGAAGAGTAGCCGGCTTAGACACCGTTACTTGCACCTCTGTTCGGGAGACCGATGGTACTTTCGCTCCCGTATATGCCGAAGGACCAAGTGCTGCGATAAAGGCAGATACCATAGTGGTGGCAATTGGGCAGGCACCAGAGGCGGCGGCTTTTAAGGAGCTGGACAAGGATCAGGCAGCGACCATCAGGGTGGATGGGTTCACGCTGAAGACGAGTGTTGACGGGGTTTTTGCAGGTGGTGATGTCGTGTCCGGTCCGAGCGATATCGTCGGGGCCATCGCCGCGGGCAAGGAGGCGGCCGTTTCCATAGAGCGCTACTTCAGCGGCAAGGATCTGAAGGAAGGGAGGTCGGTGAAGTTCAGACTGTTGAACGGGGCACCACTCGAGGCAGCATCGGTCAACAGGGTCATGGATATCGCCGATCAGGAGCTCGCGATTTCTGAAGCCAGGCGTTGTTTCAACTGCGGTACGTGCGGAGAGGCGCTTGACATAGGATTCCAGACGGCTTGCGTTAGTGCCTGTCCCGCACACTGTATTTACTTCCCGGACATGTGGGGCATCACCTCCAAGACTGGCACGTTCACGCTGGCTTAGGGATCGCCCTGCTGTTGCCGGGGTCATGCTGGGAGCGCATCTTCAGCCCTCCGGCGGGAAGCGGGCAGCGGTGCCTTCTTCGTGAGGGAGGTCACTCGGGCCATGGGCCTAATCCTTGTCCGTAGCGGATGTAGAGGGAGGGCCTCATGAGGATCATCGGCGAGCGGATCAACGACAGCAGATCCCGGGTAAAACAGGCCGTGTCCGAGCGCGACGGGGAGTTCATCCGGGGTCTGGCGCAACGACAGGTGGAGGCGGGGGCCGACTGGCTGGATGTCAGCGCTGGCGCGTCGCCCAAGCAAGAGCCCGAGGATCTAGTCTGGCTGGTGCAGACGGTACAGGAGGCGGTGGAAGTGCCGCTATGCCTGGACAGCGCCAACCCGAGGGCCTTGGCAGCGGCGATCGGAGAAGTCGTACAACCACCCATCATCAACTCCATCAGCGGCGAACGGACGCGTCTGGAAGGCGTCCTGCCTCTAGTGCGCGAAACTGACTGCGGGGTCATCGCGCTGGCGATGGACGACAGCGGTCTTCCTTCAGGTGTGGAGGATCGGCTGGTTGCCATCAGACCTCTCGTGGACGAGCTCCGCCGCGCCGGAGTTCCGGCCGAACGAGTGTACGTAGATCCCCTGGTGATGGCCATCGCGGCCAACACCGAGAGCGGTCGCATCGCGTTGGATGCCATGCGAGCCGTCCGAGCTGAATTCCCAGAGATGCACATTGTCTCGGGGCTGAGCAACATTTCCTTTGGTCTGCCCGCGCGCACGCTGATCAACCAGGCGTTCTTGACGCTGGCCTTGGAGGCTGGCCTCGACACGGCAATCCTGGACCCGCTGGATGGCGAGCTGCGCAAGGCATTGCTGGCAGCCGAGGTGGCGTTGGGGCGCGACCGCTACTGCCTCAACTACACGCGTGCCTATCGAGCCGGTTTGCTCAATGGATCGGTCGGAAAGGCTAGTCCCTAGCGAGCGCTCGACCGCGTTGACTTGTACTGTCGAGGCGGAATGAGGGCCATAGATAACATCCGGGGGGAGGATACTATGGACTGAGGTGCTCTATTGGTGAAGACAAGAGCCAGAGACCGTATTCAAGAGAGGAGGACAGAATGTCCAAAGAACTGGTCAATGCTATTGCTGACATGAGGGAGCCAGAAGCTCTCAGAGTGGCCAAAGAGATGGTGGAAGGCGGTTCAGATCCCTTGGCGATCCTGGGTGAAGCCAGGGAGGCCATGGGCATCGTCGGTCAGCGCTACGAGGAGGGCACCTACTTCTTGCCCGAACTGATCCTGGCTGGGGTGATGCTGAACCAGATCGCCGATATGGTGAAGCCGCAGCTGGCCGAGGCGCCGGACGTCGAACGCCACGGAAAGGTGCTCATCGGCACGGTGGAAGGTGACATCCACGACATCGGCAAGGACATTGTGGTCTTCATGCTCGACGTCAACGGCTTCGATGTCCTTGACCTGGGCATCGACGTCCGGCCCGAGAAGTTCGTGGAGGCTATCAAAGACTTTCAGCCTCAGGTAGTTGGCCTGAGCGGATTCCTCACGCTGGCCTTCGACTCGATGAAGGACACTGTGGAAGCGATCAAGAAGGCCGGCCTGCGAGACAAGGTCAAGATCATGATCGGCGGCGGTCAGATCAGCGACGAGATACGGAAGCACACCGGCGCTGATGCCTATGGAAAAGATGCCATGGCTGGAGTATCCCTTGCCAAGGAATGGATCGGCGCCAAGTAAGAGTCTCCAGCAGAGATTGTAGAGGAGGTAACCGAAATGGAGAAGGAATGGGGAGAGCTGTCACCAGATGGAAAGCAGGAGGCACTGTTCCAGAGGTGGCTTTCGCCGAAAGACCCTGAAGGGAATGACCTCAAATTCCAGAGCCCCGAAGCCGAGAAGTCCTACAAGGAGAGAATAACCAGGATAGAAGATGCCATTCAAATGAAGAAGAAGCCTGATCGGGTGCCGGTGATTGTAATCCCAAGCTTCTTCGCCGCTTATTACAACGGAATGACCCCCCAGGAGATGATGTACGACTACGACAAACTGTACGAGGCCTTCAGGAAATTCACCCTTGACTTTGCAGCGGATGCGCATATCGGCGCCACGGCCCCCGGACCGGGGAGGTTCTTTGAGGTTCTTGACTACGGGTTGTACGCCTGGCCGGGTCATGGGGTCTCACCTGAACATAGCTACCAGTGCAATGAAGGCGAATACATGAAGGCGGATGAGTATGACGCCCTGATTCAGGACCCGTCAGGTTTCTTCAGCAATGTCTACTTGCCGCGTGTCTTTGGAGCTTTAGAGCCCTTCCAGATGCTCCCTTTCCTCCCTGGCATACTCGAGATATATGGGGTTGCCTTTAATTTCATACCCTATGGGCTGCCCCCAGTTCAAGCCGCCTATAAGGCTCTTTTTGAGGCCGGGGGTGAAGCCCTGAAATGGGCAGGAGTCCTGGGAGCCTTCAATGGTGAGATGGCCAGCCTGGGCTTTCCGCAGCTGTGGGGCGGGTTCACGAAAGCGCCGTTTGACGTGATCGGCGACACCCTCAGAGGCACCAAAGGGATCATGCTGGATATGTACCGGCAACCCGATAAGCTCCTCGAAGCGATGGAAGCCATAACGCCACTGATGATCAAGATGGGGGTTGGAGCAGCACAGATGACCGGACAACCGATCATCTTCATACCGCTACATAAGGGTGCTGATGGCTTCCTCTCCGATGAGCAGTACAAGACCTTCTACTGGCCGACCTTGCGGAAGGTCATGCTCGGCCTGATCGAGGAGGGATGCGTGCCAAACCCCGCGGCCGAGGGCGGCTACAACTCGCGTCTCGAAGTCGTCAAAGACCTACCAAAGGGCAAGACTCTGTGGATGATCGACCAGTCGGATATGGTCGAAGTCAAGGAAACACTGGGTGAGAATGCCTGCCTTCTCGGTAACATGTCCTCTGCCATGTTGCACTTAGGCACACCCGATGAGGTAAGAGATTACGCCAAGAAACTCATCGATACTGCCGGCAAAGGCGGTGGTTTTATCTTGAGCAATGGGGCGTTCTTTGACCATGCAAAGCCGGAAAATGTCAAGGCGATGGTTGACTTCACCAAGGAGTACGGCGTATATCGCTAGCTCGCGGGCACTACATCTGAGAGGCTTCCGTCGGAAGCCTCTCAGGCCTGGTGACTGGCTGATGTCGATGTTCTCTTGGTGGCCGTCATCATCCTCGTCAACCACGCCACCCAACGCTTGACCCGGCAAGGATCCAAGATGACCGGGGCCATGGGCCTGGGCGTCGCAGTCTCTGTTGACGGCGGCGTGGAGGCTGACTTCCTGGTGGGTTAGCATGTGAGGCCCCATCCTTGCAGATGGGTCCGACGGCACGAGATTGGGCAGCGTCCACGTGAGTGGGGCATGCTGAGCAGAGGAGGGTAGAAATGAAGATCAAAGCCGCGGTCGTTTCCGAGACAGGGGGAGATTTCAACATTGAACAACTGGAACTGAGTGAACCGAACGATGATGAGGTGCTGGTTCGGATAGTCGGCTCAGGCATCTGCGGCACCGACCTGGGTGCCCTGCACGGGCATCTGCCTCTTCCCCCGCCGCCCAGTGTCTTCGGACACGAAGGGGCCGGAATCGTCGAGAAGGTGGGGGCGCGGGTGACCAAGGTGAAGCCGGGCGATCATGTCGTATTGGCCTGGGACTACTGCGGGGCATGCGCTGCATGCAAGGTGGGCGCGGAACTCTATTGCCTGAATTTCTTCCTGCACAATTTCCACGGTGCTCGTACCGATGGTACTGCAACCTTGCAAAGGGGCGATGAGGTTGTCCATGGCTGCTTCCTGGGTCAGTCTTCTTTTGCCGATTTCGCGTTGGCCAACGAGCGGAGCGTCGTGAAGGTGCAGGAGGATGTTCCCCTGGAGATTCTCGCACCCATGGGCTGCGGCGTGATGACCGGTGCCGGTGCGGTGATGAACGCGCTTCATCCCAGGCCCGGGGCTTCCATCGCGGTTTTTGGTGTCGGCCCAGTAGGGATGAGTGCTGTTCTCGCTGCGCTCGTGTGCGGCTGTACTACGATCATCGCCGTGGATATCAAAGCCGACCGCCTGAAGACGGCGAAGGAATTCGGCGCCACCCATACCGTCAACGCTGGTGAGGTGGACCCGGTCGAGGCGGTCCTGGACATTACCGGTGGTGGCCCGGAATTCAGCCTGGAGTGTGTTGGTAATCCCAAGGTGTTTCGGCAGGCTGTGGATGTTCTGCCCCGCTTGGGGGTTTGCGGACTCCTGGGGGTTGTGCCGCCGGGCACGGAGGTGAGCCTGGATATGGACCTGATCATGAACGGCCGGACGGTTAGGGGAATCCTCGGAGGCGATGCCATTGCGGATCTGTTCATCCCCAAGCTTGTTGAGTTGTACAAGCAGGGGCGGTTCCCGTTCGACCAGATGATCACCTTCTATCCGTTTGACGAGATAGGCCAGGCGGTAGAGGATATGGCAGCTGGGCGGGTTCTCAAGCCGGTTCTACGACCGTAGCTAGAAGTGGATTCACCACTGAAAGGAGAGATCATGAAAACCTATCAGATGTTCATCGGCGGAGAGTGGGTTGATGCGGTGTCGGGGGCGACGTTTGACGATGTGAACCCCTACACAGGGGAGGTGTATGCTACCGTACAGAAAGGCGACGAGAAGGATGCAGACCGCGCTATGGCGGCCGCCTATGCTGCGCGGAAACCATGGTCCTCCACTCCCTCACTAGAGCGTTCACTGGTCATCTCAAAGGCCGCTCAAATCCTGGAAGAAAGCCGAATGGAGTTTGCCGAGGTACTGACCGCCGAGGGAGGAAGCACTTTCGGCAAGGCCATGTTTGAGATCTCGCAAACCGTGGACCTGCTCCTGACTGCCGGCGCCGACGCCAAACGTATTCTCGGCGAGACCTTCCATACCGACCCGAAGAAGCTCTCTATGACCCTACGGAGGCCGAAGGGCACTGTGGTAGCCATCTCGCCCTGGAACTTCCCGCTCATTCTGTCCATGTACAAGGTCGCCTATGGCTTGGCGACTGGTAACACGGTGGTCTTCAAGCCGTCGAGCGAGACACCGGTGATAGGGCTCAAGATTGGAGAACTCTTCGAGCGGTCCGGCCTTCTTCCCGGTGCTCTCAACGTGGTAACGGGCCCCGGAAGCGTGCTGGGCAATGCCTTAATCGATGACGACCGCTGCTCCTATGTGACCATCACCGGTGAGACCACCACAGGCCGTCATGTTGCCCAGAGGGCTGCTGCGGGGTTGAAGGAGTACACCCTCGAGCTGGGCGGGAAGAACCCCCTCATCATCCTTGCAGACGCGGACATCGACTACGCTGTCAATGCCGCTGCCTTTGGCGCCTTCATGCATCAGGGGCAAATCTGCATGTCCGTGGGTCGTATCGTTGTGGAGAAGCCTATCGTCGAGGAGTTTGCCGGGAAGCTGGCGGAAAAGGCTGCATCTCTGCCCGCAGGCGATCCCACCGTTCCCGCGACTGTGATCGGCCCGCTCATCAACGACGACCAGGTCAAGAAGGTGGATGGCTATGTCCAAGACGCCGTTGCGGCGGGGGCGAAGCTCCTAGCCGGCGGCGCGTACGAAGGTCGAGTGTACCAGGCCACGGTGCTTTCAAACGTTACCCGCGACATGCGGGCCTGGCAGGAAGAGATCTTTGGACCTGTCGCGCCTGTTCTGGCCGTCGCGGACGAGAAAGAGGCACTGGAAGTCGCCAACGACACCCCGTACGGTCTCTCTGCAGGGGTTATCACCCCAGACCTGGAGAAGGCTATCTATCTTGCCGAAGGACTCGAAGCCGGAATGGTGCATGTCAACGACGCCTCAATTGACGCCGAGGCAAGTGTCCCCTTCGGGGGCTCCAAGTGGAGCGGCCAGGGTCGGGAAGGGGGCCGCTATTCCCTCGATGCGCTTACCGAGTTGAAGTGGGTCACCATCCAGAAGGAAAAGCGGTCGTATCCTTTCTAGCAGACCGGCAACGGCGAGTGGGCCATGGACTACGTTCATGGCCCTCCTTCATTGCGACCCGTGACTGGTGGATAGGTTTCTTGAGGAGGCAACCGATGGCCGATTGTCAGGCATTGAAAGGCAGCTGGAGGGAGCAGTAGGGACGGCCGGAGGCTATGACTCTTGTGAGGACCAGCCAAGGGACGACGGCAAGATGCTCAATCCAACGTTGGCCGATTGCTAGCTTCTCCGATGCTTGGATGTACCGGAGAGTGAGATTCTAGCGATTGACGCCTTATCGCCCGAAGAACCCTTGGCGCCAAGCAAGCTGGTGAAGGAGACTGAATCTGTGCCAGTTCCAACCGCAACCAGCTTCGGCGGGCTGAATCGGAGGTGGAAATGAGACTAGACGGGAAAGTGGCGCTCATTACTGGAGCGGGTACCGGTATAGGCGCCGCAATTGCCGAGCGGTTCGTTGCTGACGGAGCGAGGATATGCATAACCGGCCGCCGCCAGCAGACGCTCGACGAAGTGGCCCAATCGTTGCCGGTGGGGACAGTAGTGACATGCGCTGGAGATGTAACCAAGCTCGAAGACGCCAAACGAATGGTTGAGATGGCGCTCGAATTCGCTGGTACACTCGACGTGCTGGTGAACAACGCGGCAATAGATCCGGGCGGTACGACCGTCGTTGACACAGATCCAGAGCTCTGGCACAGAGTTCTCGAAACGAACCTCACCGGTCCTATGTATCTTATGAAGACATCAATACCGCACATGATCAAGGGAGGTGGCGGTTCTATCATAAACATCGCTTCCTTGGGAGGCCTGCGCTGTCTGCCCGGGATGCCAGCATACTGCTCCTCAAAGGCTGGTCTCATCATGCTAACGAAGCAGGTTGCGCTGGATTTCGGTCCATCGAAGATCCGATGTAATGCGGTCTGTCCGGGCGGCACAAGGACGGAGATGCTGGAAGACTCACTGGCCCCTCTATTCGAAGTACTCGGGACCGATCTGGAAGGCGTCTTTGAGTGCATATCTTCGATGGTTCCACTGAGGCGGACGGCCAATCCCAGTGAGATCACCGGCATTTGTAGTTACCTCGCCAGTGATGATTCCACGTTTATGACGGGGGCTGTTCTTCTTCTTGATGGGGGAGCCGCGATCGTCGACGTTGCAGGAGCTGCGCTTACCAATGCCGGCGTGAAGTGGGGCGTGTGAGGAACAACCATACAATCAGGGAGTGAGGTGCACGATGCCACAGCAGGAAGGCAAAACGGACTACAGGTATGAGGATTATGCCTCGGAAATGGCGATCCATCGTCTTCCCCAAACGGCGGCGCTGGTGAATCAGACGATGAAGATCTCGCTCGACTCGGGGGCATCCTTTGATCTTGAGTTCCTAGATCGCAACAGGCTCACCTGGCAAAGCGACAAGGAGCGTGGCACGGACTGGTGCGAGGTGGTGGAAGTGGCGCCGCAAACCTATTACATTGACATGACTTTTGCCCAGCGGCCTCGTCAGTCGCAGACCTTCATCGCTAACGTTCAAACACGGCAAGTGCTCGCGGTCCGCACTATGATGCGCGAAGGCGATGTCGGCAAAGAACCCCGTGCGGTCCATGAGTTCTCGCCCGGTGTACTCGGTGATCCGGCCATTCCGCCCACGGGGCGCAGGCCGGCGCCAACGCGTGATCTGATAGGCTTGCGTGGGCTCTACGTTTACAGTCCTGGGCAGTGTTTCGAACATGTCTACCTGAATTCAAAGCGCTACGCCTGGCAATGCATCGTAGGGCCGCTGCGGGGTGAAGGCGATGTTGACCTGGCTACCGTCTACAAGTTCAACGATGATCAATACATCTTCGCCTTTCGCGAATTCGGTCTGCCCGTCTCCACCGTGTTCTTCTATAGCTGGGATCAGATGAGAACGACCGGCAAATTCTTTGCCATTGGCGAAGACGGAGCCATCGCCAATACACCTGCAGGCGCTCTCATCAAGAAGTTGTCAATGGCCTTCTATCCCCTCGACATGCAGCCGATATAGGGCTCGGCGTTTGACTTATCCGGTCATTGGGGTTCACACCGGTATGCTCGATTATCATGGCATCACGATCGGAGAATCGCGTAGGAGGTAGCTAGACAATGGCAGATTATGAGGCACTGAAGAAGAGGGTGGACGAGCTGGCGGCAAGAGACTGGGATGAGCCCGGGCTTCAGGCCAGAATCAGGAAGCTGGCTGCGGAAGGGATCCCCAGGAAGACACTCGACCGGGATGAGATCCTGGCCAACAAGGAGCAAATCCTCGATCGCGTTCAGCGCCGCGCCGAGGAGTACAACTTCGTTACCAAGAACTGCGCCCAGGGCACAGCGCTTGCCTTGATGGAAGAATTCGGCCTCGGCAGTATGGAGATCATCAAGGCCTTGACTCCCTTCCCTGGCGTCGGTGGGACCGGCGAGATCTGCGGTGGGATAACCGGAAGCTTGATTGCCTTCGGCCTCTACTTCGGCAGCGATGACCGTCTGGACTATGGGGCGATGAACGATACGATCATGAGGTCTCAGAAGTTCATGGCCTTCTTCGAAGGCGAACTAGGTCATATGTACTGCGCTGACATCATCGAAATGGTAATCCTCGGACGTAGGCTGAACCCCGGGGATAGCGAAGAGGCTATGATGACCTTCTCCACGGAGAAGGGCTTTGAGAAGTGTGGCCTGCCTCCCGGCATAGGGGCCAGGCTCGCCGCTGAGTTCATCATAGATAGCATGAAGTGATGCAATCAAGAGGGGCTTAATCCCATGGCGCAGATGGAACTCGCCGGCAACGTGTACGAGGTTGATGATAACGGCTTTTTGCAGGAACCTGAGAAGTGGAATGAGGATATCGCTAAGGCGTACGCGGAGAAGGAAGGAGTCACCGAGCTGACAGAGGGACACTGGAAGGTGATCAACTATCTCAGGGAGTACTACCTCCAGTACGGCATCTGCCCGATGGTCAGAAAGCTCAGAAAACGAACTGGTACGAGTTTGCAGCAACTCTGGGAACTGTTTCCACAGGGACCTGCCAAGTCAGCGTGTAAGTGGGCGGGGGTCCCCAGGCCCACTGGGTGCGTGTAGGTTCACATACCGGCCGTTGCGCTCTCGGCCGCGATCCGTTCAGAGCCCAATGAGCATTGTCCCCCTTTGTGGTTCACACCTGGCATTCTCTGCTCGTGCAGACCGCATCAGTGCCACTCCCACTCTATGAATGGCCGCTTTAGATCCACCATGGCATTGGCGATCAACTCCGCCAGGCCACCGTAGAACACGTTGTACTTCTCGCTTGCCCCATAGTAGCTCAGCAGGTCCCTGATCTGCCCCTTGCAGTTGGAGCAAGGAGCGCACACGTATTTCCTTGTTT
>Ga0307379_10011265_pt1 | contig 11751 bp, 15 predicted proteins | sample UN2MG_FD_202237 | JGI IMG/M metagenome (GOLD analysis project Ga0307379, IMG submission 202237) | Soil microbial communities from Risofladan, Vaasa, Finland - UN-2 | ecosystem: Environmental > Terrestrial > Soil > Coastal area > Acid sulfate soil | place: Finland: Risofladan, Vaasa | collected... | reverse complement strand
ATGTCTGGCTTGTAGAGCACACCCTTCTCGACCTCCTCAGGCATCAGGTACCTGAGCATGTTGTCGGTACCCTCAAGCCCGATCTTGTTCAGATCCATCGTGTCAACAGGTTCCTTGACGGCGAAGCCCAGATCGTCCTGCGTGCCCATCATCTTGTCGCTGGCCTGCTCCTTACCCTGTGACGGCGCGTCGGCTCCATTCTGCTTCAAAAAAGCCGTTATGTTCTCAGGCGCCAAGTGAACGACTTCACCGAATGCCAATGACGCGCTATGCAAGCCGAGGCGTGTCGGCTCGCTCATGAAGCTGCGCGAAACGTCTCTGACTTTGTACTGGTCAGGGAAGAGGTAGTTGCACATCGGAGGCAGCGAATAGTAGACATTCGGCAGCACTAGCATCGATCGATACGAAGACTTGTTTGCCTGCGCCTCACCCGGACCTGCTATCTGGTACGGGGCAGGGAAAGGCACTGAGACGTAGTGATAGAAGAACTTGTTGATCGCGGTCGTAACGAAGTCCAGCACGGATGCGCTGGGTTGGGCTGTGACTGAGTAGTTCATCAAGTCGAGAGCCAGCTTCGTAGTAAGGAAACGCTCGACAGCCCTGTCATTGATGCCTGCGATTTTGGATAGCAAGTCGGTGCGACTGAGCTGGAGACCGTACCCCGCGTTGAATGCGCCAAGATAGCGCAGGATGCCTACAGCAATCTTGTCGGGTGACAGCTTGGCTTTGGTCAGCTTGGTCGTCTCGACTTCTTCGCCGTTGTCGTCAAACGTAAACTTCTTCTCGGTCTCAAACAGTTTGGCGACAAGGTTCTGAATGATGAAGTCTGTCTGGTTATCACCCAGTAGGTCGCCGTAAAACGTCGACCCGTTGACCAGCGGTACTTTGACGCCGCTGGCGATGTTTACCAACGCAGTTGACGTGAACATCGGGACGTTCCACAGATCCATGGCAGTGACCATGGTGTTCCGTAGACTGTCGCTCTCGACATCCTGAATACCTACAACCTCACCTTCCCAGTAAAGCTGGTAGGTCTCCTTGTCGTAGTTGATGTCCCTGACAGCGTTAGCTGCCTGAGACGCGATCTGCTCGGCTGGGGCTGTCTGCTCAAAGGGGTCGCGCACAAAAACATGCACCCATGCCTTGGGGCGCCACTCATCAATGATCTCGTCAGGCTCCAGCATGAGCTGGCAGGTTGAGGGGGAGTCTACGCCCCACGAGATCTCAAGCGTTGCATAAGGAACTTCGACACCATCTATAAAAACGATGGCGTCGAGCTGGCGCGCTTCGGCGTAAACTGACTCAGCCATTACAGATTGCCTATGCCTTCCTGTGCGGCGCGAACACCCGGCGTGTTCTCAACTAGACCACGCGTAGACGCCTGCGGCGTGTTCTCGATGGCCAGCCTACTCTGCGGCACAGGGATAATCTCGGCCCGTAACGCCAAGAATTCAAAGTTCGTGATGCACATCCAGTCGGCGTCTGAAGCGTAGCCACTCTTTTCTGAACAGACGAAACCTGTGTAGTTGTAGCCCCTGACCTCAAGCTGAACCTTCCGCTTCTTCCTTATCGCAGCACTGATGCGCAGCTCCTGCTCGTAGAGCGCCATGAACTGCTCGTACGCCTGCCTGCTACGCGCGCCAGCCACTTCTTCATTGATGAGGTCACCATCAAACAAGGCGTCAGCAATCTCGTCGCGCGTCGCCGCGTCGATCAATATGCACTGGACGCGAAAAGCCTGAATCGCACGTCCAAAAGCATAGAGCGAGAAACGACCATTGGCCTTGAGAAAATAGCTGACCCGCTCAGCGTCGATAGTGCTGATGTTCGTGACAAGCATCGAGTCAAAGCTGTACAACGGAAGACGTTGGCGTGGACCGTAAACACGCAGCGTAGTTGCGCCACTCAGTCCATTAGGACCGCCTCTTAGGAACTCGGCGCGCGAGAACAGACTGGTAAAGTCTAGCGGTGTAGGGCCGAGTCCAGCCATTAGAGTGTACCAAAGCCTTCCAGAGATGCCGCGATGTCCGGTGTGTTCTCAACTAGACCCGCGCTGGCAAGCGGCGGCAACCGCAGATCTAGGAACTGGGAACGCAGCACGACCATGTCCACAGTGAAAGTCGCGTGGTCAAGCTGGGCGCCTGTCCGCTCAGTAATCATGCGAATCAAGAAACCGATGTCTCTGCGATTCTTATGAACGAAGTCGACATAACCTCGAACCTCGCTGGTTTGCCCCAACGCGGACGACGCTCTGAATCGCTGCTCGTACAGCGTGCGCAACACTTCGAGCGACTCACCGACGTAGCCATGTACCACGCCCTGTTCACGGTCATTGGCGTAGAACGGCGCCGTGTCCGGAATGATGCCCTGAATAGACAACATGGTCGGGTGACGGTGGAACACATCAATGATGGGGTCGCCGTTGGTGTAGTTGATCATGAACAGCTCGTCATCGTCGCGGTTGACGCGTTGGACGATGAAGCTGTCAAAAGCAAAAGAGGTTGCGTCAGGTATCCCGGCCGGTTTGTCGCGCGTGCCTGCAAACCGTGAGCGCTCGGAGTCGAAAGCAGTAAAGCGGAGATAGTTACCACCAGTGATGGGCGTGATACCACGCACCAGCGAGAGCCGCTGGTCCTGCCCGATCTTGCCAAAGTCCTCAAGCGTGAGCGGGTGGCGCTGTGGGTCAGCGGTCACTCCTGTGGCTTGGTTCAGTGTTGGCATGGGGCAAGCTCACTACAAGGTCTGTTGGTTACCTACGGCGATCTCCAGATCCTCAATAAAGAATAGGTAACCACCCTGAGTCCTCACCCCTGAGGCTGCGTGTAACGAGATATCGGGCTGAGATGAGCCATCAAGGCGGACCTCAATAGCTCGTAGCGGGAAACATCTAGTGGGATCTGTCTTGAACTCGCGGTACTCAAGCGCCGCTATCTGGCGGGCTCGTTTCAGCTCCTTGTCCACTGCTCTCCCTTTCCGCGGCATCAGTGTCTCGATCCGTTGGAGTCACTGTTGCTGTTTTGGAAGCAGCCAGTGCGTCGTCGACGGCGCGTTGATTTTCTTCTGCCCGCTGCTGTGAATCGGCAATCGCCTTCAGGAATCCCTTGAGGTGGGATGTGAAGGCGACTGCCGGTATGTCACGACCAATGAACTGCGCAAAAGCCAAGCCCATGTCAGCGAGGTGGCGCATGTTTTCTGGATTGACCAGCATTGACGAGAGCGTGCCGGGCAAGGTTGCCAGATCGATCTCTATCTTACTGCTCAGTTTGACGGTTGGTTGGTTGGCCACGGCTCTTTCCTAGCTTGGAGACCTGTACTCTTGAAGACCAGCCAGTGCGCCGAGCAGGAAAGCGTTGAGTCTGTCCCTGATAACCTCGGGCAGGACGTCGTTCAGGTTCGGAATATCGATCCAACCGGCGAAAAGATCGAAGGCATCCTTGGCCATCTCCCTAATTGACGGACTGATCTGCTTGAAAGCGTCGAGTACCGTGGTCAACACGTCCTTGTTGGTGTCGCCACCGAGCACTTCGAGTACCTTTTCGATCGCGTCGCACACTGAATCAGCGATCTTTGTGCGTTCTTCCTCGTTGTCGATGAACTTGAAGCCTGCATTGGCGATGGTTTCAGCCGTGTTCGTGATGTTGCCTTGAAGACTGGCCTCGGAATCACGCTCCTCAGGTGTCATTTCGTCGTAGATCAAGGGGCGCGAGGCACATGAGGTGACAAACAAGACGAGCAGGAACAGCGGAACAAGCTTGGTTTTCATCTCTCAGCTCCAAAAATACGGCAAAAATGTGGCAGAAGCCCTCGGTGGTTCCCTTTACCTAACAGAACGAGGACAAACATGCCAGAAGGACCGCATCTTCGCTGCATCGTCATCGATCCGCAAGCGAGAACTATTGTTGAGGATCAATGCCCGACGAAACCGAATGACGACGGCAAGTCGGACGCCGAATACGATTGGCTAAAGGCTCGCTTGGGAGGCGGATGGCTTGAGACTACGCCCCGTTACTTCGGCGGCAAACAGTCGATTGTCATCATCGACGAAGAAGGCAGGCTCAAGAACTTACAGCCCTTTGTTATTACCACAGACCAAGGCCCTGAAGACCTCTGTGGCATCGGTATGCTGTTTGGCCCAGTGAAGAACTCGGGCGCAATCGGCGGCTTGTCCCCCAAGATCTCATTGGACGACATCAAGGCACGTGTCGCGTGGCTTCCCATGGGCACCCCTGCTCCTGACGGCGGCTTTCGCATCATCATGGAGCCGGAAATGGAGTACCTCTGCAAGATCACGGTGGATTCCAAGTTCCATGTAGCTGTCTGGAACGGCACCATGTTCCAGATTGATCCGGCCATGATTGACCCACGTGACCGCACCCGGTTCAACCCCGGCCCTGTCAGCTACTTCACGCTAGAACCCAAGGATGTCGGCCTGACAGCAAAGGGTATGGACCCTGTCTTCCACCCGAAGGTGTTCTCGCCTGCTCGCTGGCACAATGCCCGCAGCTATATGGAGAAGGTGAAGGCCGTAGTCGCGGCTCAGATCAACATGAAGCCGTCTCAGCTTATTGAGGTTCCGATGTGCGCGGGCGTGCCGCCTACTCCTGTTGGAACTGACGACGAGTCTGAGGAAGAATAACGGTCGGGCTGACGAGCCAGAACTCGGCCAGCTCGTCTTCAGCGATCTTGGTCAGGATACCCCGCTCGATCAGCGCGGTGATTGGCGCTGTAGAAATCTTTGTCCAGCGTGAGGTCGGGTAAATGCTGGGCTCGTTCCTGTAGATATAGGCACCACTGCACGGCTTGAGCAGGCCAACAACGCCATACCCGACCATGGTTAGCGCTGAAAGATACGAAGCAGGCAGATCGAAGTCTTCTACGTTCCTGAGCTGCGACGAATCAACCGCTCCGAGGAACAACCCTGTGCGCACAGTCCGCAGACAGTGGCCTGTGATCTCGCGGCAAACATGCAGAACAGGCTCTCCCCGTGGCCCGTCCTCCATCCATGTCCGCAGCATCTTCGAGTCAATATAGCGGGCTCGACGAGACACACCTTGCACTGCGCGGAGCCCGGCATGTCGCGCTGCTTCCCATGCGTCACAAGGAACACCGGGCTCCAGCGCGAGCAGCAACTGGACAGTCTTAGGCGTCATCGAACCACCAGCTCGAACGCTGCCGCGAACATCATAGGGTTGGGACCGGTGTCGACGATGACGTCGATACCGGTCATGCCCTGAATGGAATGAACGTTCAGCAAGTCGAGATAGCGCTTGTACACATCGTCCATACCCCACTCATCAAGCAGGCCCACCGCGCCTTCACCTCGAGCTATGGCGTTCTCCCTGAGCGTGTCCTTCGACGGCATCACAAGGTAGACGAGACACGGCAAGGTGACAGCGGGCAGATCCAGCAACAGATCAGGATTGAGCTGCTGGTACACGATGGTACTGGGCCATGCCCTGTCGAAAACGAGCTTGCCTTGGCCTTTAGCCTTGACCATCTCCGAGCAGACGTGGTCAAACATCTTGTCTGCCTTCAGGTAGACCTCAGGCTCGGCGCGGCACTTGGCCTTGTACTCTGGTGTTGGCAGCGCGTGCACCACCCGGTCGTGCGTGTCCCCAAACAACTGCTTGAGCAAAGTGCTTTTGCCAGCCCCGTCAGGCCCGTCAACGATCAATGTTTTGTAGAACTGATTACCCATGTGCTAACCTCCCCGTGGAGCGAATCATAGCTCACCTATTGGAGAAACTCAATGGCAGAAATAGGCTACAACCATGCCGTTGATGCTGTCGGGGTTTACGGTCACAAGGACCCTGACCTCGATTGTCTAACGGCTATGTGGCTCTTTGACAGGTTCCTGCTAAAGGAACGGTTCCCTGAACGCGAGTCAAACTTGCAGTTCGTGGGTCATGCTCAACTCATCAAGATAGCCGAAGATCACGAATGCTTTCCGGTCATAGTTGACGGCGGCAAAATATACGACCCAGAGCACTACCGCTTCGACACGCATGGCGACGTCAGACTCAAGAAAGAGTGCGCTGCATCGCTTGTGGCGCGCGAGATCAATGAGAAAGACAGACAGGATCTGACGCCGCTCGTCGAGTCAGTCCGCGCTTTTGACACCGGAGTGCCCCCACCTTTCCCGACGCTGTTACCTCACTTCTTTAGCCTTCTGCGTGGAACGCATGGACCAATCATGCTGGCGCAGATCTGGTTTGGCGTACTCGACAAGTGGTATGGCCAAGCCGTGCTGGCGCCTATCCAGATCGAAGACGCACTCACCTTTACGAAGATATTCGGATCAGTGGTGGTGACACCACACAACGCGCCTCGAAACATATCAACCAAGCTATTCCAGAAGGGCTACACCTACATCGTCTACGAGACGGACTACGGCACAGGCGTGGTCGCCCGTGAGCGTCTACCATTCAGGTTTGCGCAGCGGGTTGTCGAACGCTTAGAAGAGCTGAACAGAGCTTCGGAGTTTGAGACTTGGTTCTTTCATCCGTCCGGGCGCATGGCGTGCCGCGGATCGTCCAAGTCGCCGGTCGTGGCACCCAGTGCTCTCAGCACAGCGGACTTGGTCGCGATCGCTCACGGCCTTGATCCTAAGTCTCTGGATGTTCCGGGGCTGTAGGTTTGACGCGCAGCTCAAGAGTCGTGCCGTCAAGAAGCTCTACAGATCCGCGCTTGTGACCACGACTCAGCAGACGGAGCACGGCGCGCGTAACAGCCGCGTCGTGCGTCTGATCTTCTCGCTTGATCCTTGTTGCATCGCTTGAGAACTGCGGGTAGGGACAAGCCTCTGAACCATCCTCAAAGATCAGGACGCCGGGACAGATCTGTTTGGAGATACATTGCCGAGAGCATGGGCCAGCGAACTTCACCAACTTGAGGACGTGACGCTCGATCTTGTTGCGGCTTGCCTTGAATGGAACCGAGTAGTATTCGCCAATCTCGTAGTACCGAACCCGGTTGTCGCTCACCAGATCCAGTAGCTGAGTCAGCGCCTCTTGGTTAGCAGGATCTTGGCGTAACGCGTCAATCAGAAGATCGAGCTTCATACCTTGGCCAGATATGCCTTGCGCAATGGACGATCCAAGAACTTGAAGTGCGCCACCTTCGAGACGCCGGAGTCATATAGGCCGCGCAGAAATGCAGCCATCAGAGCTGGCTTGGTCTCGTCGAACATCGGGCTCTCAGCGTGCTTGATGATGCCTGCCACAAACGAGACGAGCACAGCCGCTGTCTTGAGCTGACCCGGTGACTCAAACGAATCGAGACACGGCTTGGCATAGACAAGGCTTGCCATCTTGTCGGCGGCGTCAGCATGGCGAGCGTCACTCTCAGCGCGCGTCCCCGGATCAACTGTGAGCTGCTGAGCCTTGCGACTCGGTAGTTCACCGACCGCGTCCGTCTCGTCGATGTGCTTATTGTGCTTAGGGTCTTTCTTTTCACGACCCTGCATCTTTTCAAGAAAGGGACGCTTCACAAGCAGTGGCCCAACCCGAACAACGCCACGCTCTTTGGGCTTCGGCGGATTGACCAAGTTGTCCGGTTCGCTGGTCTGGCCAGACTCAAGTGAATCTGACAAGGCAAGATCATTGGTCTGTAGCTCGCTGGTCTTGATCTTGAACTGCGGCGGCGCCATGAGCTTTGCCATGTTGTTCACGTCCTTCGAGATACGTTTCATAGCCTTCGCGTTCCCGCCCGGATTCAACGACTCACCTACAACCGCTTGGACACGACTCAGCAGGTCGAGATCCTGCATGCCGTCAAGCGTGCTTTTGAATTTCGGTTGCTCAGGCATCTTGATTGTAGTGGTCGGCTGGTTCATAGGTCGAGGTAGTCCCTGATGTACTGACCAAAACGAGAAAAGATGCGCTGGTGTGCCTTACGATCAGCATCGATCGCGTCGTTCTCTGCAAAGTCACTGACAAAGTGGTTGGTCTCGGTTACGGCCAACGGTTTCGCGATGTCGGTCAGCAACTGGTTGATGAAGCCTGTGGTCACTACCTGACCCTGCGCCTGCTGCTCGCCGATCAGTATGGTAGCTGACACGTTGCGATACGCCACCTGATCCTGCCTGACTGTGAACACGTCGGCACGAAACTTGAGGGCTAAACCGAGACGGCCAAGCATGGTCACGAAGTTCTGACGAGCAGACGATGGCAGGAACAGCCGAGCAAACTCCTCGGCCGGGGCAGGATCAACTCCTAGCTCAGCCGCATCGTCTATCAGGGTTTGGTAACGAGCAGCGCCATCGGCACTGCTGACACGCGAGCGCGGTGTCTCCTGCTGGTACGCCTGCGCCAGATCCGGGCTGCGCAGATCGCGCAAGCCAACCCTGTACGCGTTCACGAATCGATTGGTCTGTTCAATTGCAATTACTTCACGGTCACGGGGTGTACCCGAGACCACCTCATATTGAGGAACAAGTTGGGTCAGCGCGAGCTGGCCCGGCGTATTGTCGCCACTCAAACTCATACCGAAAGAATAGCGATGAGAGATGCTGGTAACAGCACGATGTTCGACTGGCTCATGCACAGCTTGCACGCCGGTGAAACCATTACACAGGTCGAGTTTCTTCAGACTCCACCGGGCTCAGTCATCCCTGTTGACCGCAAACTCAGGATCACAACGGCCGCCGAGTACCTGAAGATGGACGACGCGGCGCGCAGCCATATCCGCGTCAACACAAGCAACAGCAAGGACGGCGACCGAATCTTCTTCATACAAAAGACGCTCTGCTTCTACTGCGCGGTGCGCAAGTGGATGGGTTTCATCGACCTGCGCGAGCACTTCCAGCATTGCCCCGGTCACAGCGGGCCTCATCTTGAAGCTGTGAATGACCCCGATAAAGCTCTCTCGGAGAACTAACTTGATCGTAAGAGACGCCGCCAACCGCCCGTACTTTCCGAACGGGATAGATATGTCGTGCCGCCCAGCACTTGACGAAGTCACCAACTTTATTGGTAACAACTCCAGTACGTTGCCGTACCGCCTCTACAAGCTGTACCGCGTCGTGCTGAACGCTGCCGGTATTCCGCCAGACAACCTGCTGCATGCGCACCAACTGGTCGACGCGTCGTTCCTGACGGCGGCTGCTGAAATAAGTGGCAGTGATCTGTTAGCGCACATTGACAGAGCGCAGCAGGAGCATCCGGACATGGCCCATGCAGCGGCTACTGTGTATTGCTTCCTCGTGTCGGCTGTCCAAAAGCTGCGCGAATTTTCAGCGAACAAAGACCTGATAGAAACCGAGCAGGCGAAATACACGGCCAAGGGCTGGGTAGTGGCCTCGCTTGAGCATGTGGCCAACCGAGCCGCGTTCATGGACACCACGTTCACGCGTGCAGCCGACATCGTCAGCCGCAAGGACGCCATGGACCAGCTATACAAGGCTCTGGAATTCCACACGCCAGCCGCAGTTGACCCGTGCACTGTCAATAGCTGGAACGTGATCGAGCAGTATTGGCAGGATCTAAGCAGCGTCTACGGTCCGTCACTACCGCTGTATCTGCCGCTTGGTAACTACGACAACGCAGGCAAGGCACTGGAGTTAGCAACACATGTCGAACTCATATACAACATGATCTCTGGCATCTGTGAAGCGCCGACAATGTTTGGCGCCCACTTGTTGATCATCATGGGGCGTCCTACCGGTAGCATCGCAGCAGCGCTCGAGGCAAAAGAAGGCGCCGTCGACATTGATCCATCTATGGGTGTCGTGATCGCCAGCGCTATCCGAGCCAAGCCACATTGGACTGCCAGCAGCTACTTGGCCACTGTGCTACAGTCATTGTTCGGTTCGCTCGCCGCCGACCTGTTCGAGTCGATTGAGAGGTTCACGCTGATCGGACCGACAACCCGCGACGAAAAGCTGCCGCCTGCTGACCGACAGCGTAAGAACGGAGACGTAGCCGAAACAGCGTCACCGGCTTCCATGATAGAGCTGGCCGACTGTTACGAAGGTGCGACATACAGACAGGAGCAGACACCGCACCACATGTACGCCGACCTTGAGCGCACAGTGGACGGCATCGTGCCTGCGCCAATCAGGGTAGTCGATCGCCCTGTCGGCATCATCGACACAGCGCTCGCTGATCCGTTTATCTGGAACCTGCTGAAGCTTCCTGATGAAATCGATCGAGGACTTCTGTTGAGGAAGATGCAGGAGTTGTGCGTCATGGGAACAATGCCTGCGCGCGACACCGTGGTAACACCTGACGTCGATTCGTTCTGGCCGGACCTGCCAGCCGTGGCGGCACGCAAGAAAGCGCAGGCGGCGAATGACTCAAACGGTCCGAGTCATCACGCTTGAGAAGCGGCCTTCGCGGGCAGATACGGTTGTAACTTAGCAACAAAGTCATTGCGCTCCGTCAGAGCTGATTCGCCTTGTGCTTTGGCATCAGCCTTCAAGCGACGTCGCCGCCCGCGAGCGCCCGCCATCTGGCTCGCAAACTGACTCACGTTCTTGGCCGCGTTCATCCCGGCCGTAAGGCTTCCTGAATCACGCATGGAAGGCATCTGGCCTGCGCGAGCACCAGTAAGCACCTGATTAGCTACGTTAGCTACACCGGCGCGCGCCATGTCACCGCGACCTTGCCGGTAGACCTGATTTACATTTTTCACGGCGCCCGCGGTCTGGTCCTTGATCGCCTGCTCGCTTGGCTGCGCATCGTGGATCATCTGAATCACGGTGCCCATGCCACCACCACCACCGCCCGGCGTCTTAGCCACCATCGAAGCTGCCGAGCTGTCGGGACCCGAGCCAATGGAAGCAGACGCAGTCTTGCATAGCGGTTTGATCGTAGCGAGCAGTTCGAGCAGCGAGCGTGACATAGGCAATCCTTATTAGTTCGCTTCTTTGACCCAGAGCGCGTTGTCTTTTGTGTTCTGGCGCTGAAGCGCAGCTACAAAGCTGGCGCCCTGATTCTCTGCGGCGCTGTACATGTTCGACTTAGTCATCGTGGTGCCGATCATGACGCCGGTTACCAGCGAGCCATTAGTATCACCGTTCAGTTTGGTCAGTAGACCGTGCAGTCTCCCTGTGCGGCCCTCCGCCTCATCAAGCGTTACGCGGTTGTCGTCGGCACTGCTGAAGAAGTTGCCAAACTGTCCACGTAGCTCGGCCATGTACTCTGGGCTCATCCGACCAAGCTGATCGTTCAACCTGTTCATTAGCTGCGAACGCTCAGCTCCTTCTTTGCCCATCACAGTTTGCAACGCCCCAGCGTCCGCGAAGTTACCAGTGACCAGCGTGTTGAACGAGTCAGACATCCCTACTTTAGTGCCGTCGAAACCGCTGAGCATGTCAGCCGCAGACGCGTAGGTCTTGCTTGGATCGATGCCAACTTCCGAAAACAATGCTGCATTGCTGCTCAATAACTGGCGCATGCGCGGTGAAAGGAACGCGCCTTCACGGTCCTTGGCGATCGCCGCCTCTTCCTGCGCAACAGCAAGCTGCTCCCGCTCAGCGCCTTCTCCTGTGAACGTCTCTCTGCCCCACGCCAGCACGCCATGGCCAGCCAATCCAAGCTGCATCACACGTTTTTTGGCGAAACCAACCGGGTCCCTCCACTGCTGGAACGGAGAGGTGATCGCGTCGCCCAGCAACCCCCAACCACTTGAAGAGCCTCCTGCTGCGTGCATGCGCTCTTCAGCTAAGTGCGTCTCCCGATAGACCTCCTGTTTGTACTCCGCTTGGGATGCGGATCTAGCGTTCTGAATACGCGCGGCTGCGTCTGCTTC
>Ga0307379_10011263_pt1 | contig 11752 bp, 10 predicted proteins | sample UN2MG_FD_202237 | JGI IMG/M metagenome (GOLD analysis project Ga0307379, IMG submission 202237) | Soil microbial communities from Risofladan, Vaasa, Finland - UN-2 | ecosystem: Environmental > Terrestrial > Soil > Coastal area > Acid sulfate soil | place: Finland: Risofladan, Vaasa | collected... | reverse complement strand
TCGGGCCCCCGATTCCAGACGCAGCGCCGCGCCGAGAGTGGCGAGCTTCTCCGGTGTGATCGGGTTGTGGATGCGGTGAGCACTCTCAGTGATGTTGAAGATCCGTGGAATATCCAATGCAGAAAATCTCCTTTCGGGTGTGAATCCGGTCACTGCCTAACAGACTATTCGTCGGGGGAGATGAGGAATCATGCCCGCCAGCCCTTGCCGTCATCCGCCAGGCGGAATGGATCGCCTTCGATGCGGACGAACTTGCGCAGGTTGGACTGGGCCAGCCAGGAGTCCACCAGATGGAAAACACCGTTGTAGGACCAAATTCCCTGTCTGATCTTCTCATAGACCCTGACCCGTTCCGGCTGCGCTCCATCCCTGCAGGCCTGGGCAGCCCTGTGGAACTTGCCGCTCTCGGAGAGCTGCCCACCAGGGGTGAACTCGGGCTGATCCACGTGAACAAGGACAAGGCGGTGGACTCTGAGTTTTGCGTCGCGGAGATGGTCCTGGCTATGTTGTGCAAGACGCCAAGGTTGGCTCCGGGGTCAGGACTCGAACCTGAATACCGGGCTCCAAAGGCCCGTGTCCTGCCATTGGACGACCCCGGAAGGTACTATGATTATAGCCAAATTCGGGGGTCTGGTCAAGGAGAAGACTGAAGACTGCCCACGCTCGTTGGCGGGAGGGAGTACTACTCCCTCCCGAACAATCAGTGCTACCTGAGCTTCCCGATCCTCATTGTCACGTCGTCCGAGAAGCGGAAGATGAAGTCGGTGATGAACTCCTCGACGTCCAGGTTATCATCTTTGATGAGGGGGGTCAGCTCCATCATGAAAGACAGGGCGGTCGTTTCATCCGTGCCATGAGAAGCATGGTAGGTGGCATTCGCTCGCCGGCGGCCGATGGTTGCGAGATCGTATCTTTTCCCGCCGCAGATCTGGGAGTCAAAGACACCGAGAAGCGCAGCAGCGATATTCTCATGGGCGGCGCAATCGAGGGCGACTTTGTCCTCGTCATTCATCCAATCGAGAGAGCGCCAGACCTCCGCGCCGTAGAGGGTCCTGGGCCTGACTTCCGCCGGGAGACCGCGGATGGCCTTAATCACTCTGAGGGCGGTCGCCACGTGGGTATCGTGCTTGTCGGCCAGATTATGGGTGAAAATCACCTCGGGACGGGCGGCTTCCACTAATGCCTTCAGGTCGGCGATGACTCCCGCGTTGCCGGAATCCTTGATCGCAGCGCTCGAGTAATCGAGGAGCGCCTGAGCCGAGTACTCGCCTACGTATGCCGCCTTTTTCTGCTCTGCCTTTCGGACCTTCTGCATATCCTCGTCGGTATAGTCGGCATAGAGGTCATCCCTGGGGCTGCCTGACCCATTCGTGACGATGACGCCGGTGAACCATTTATCGGACTTGCCGAAGCACTCGACGATGCCGTTGTAGGCCATGATCTCCAGGTCATCCTGATGGGCGCCAATGCCCATGTGGGTAGTTCGTGCGAGCGCCTCTTTGACGGACATCCCATCGGGGATGAAGATCTCGGCGGTTGGATTAGTCAACTTCATTATTTCCTCCGGTACGAGGCATCACGTATCACGTATCATATCACCGGGAGGCTGGCAGCCGCAACTGCCTGGCCGACTCGGCGGGTCTTCTCATCGGGGAGATGGAGCTCGATTGATGTGAGTTCGGGGAACTCGGCCTTCAAGACCTTCTCCGCGCCCTCCAGGACGATGTGACCGCCGCTGCCGGAAGTCACCCTCCCGAGAATGAGCATGTGCTTGATCTTGTAGAAATCGGCATAGTGGGCGATGGCATAGCCCATGTACGTGCCGATGGTTTCCCATATCTTGCGAGCAGTGTCATCGCCGGCTTCGAGGAGATCCTGAACCGCCTTCAGCTTGTCGGCGAGTACCTCGTACTTGGCTAGTGAGATGCCATTCGCCTCAGACAGCCGGAATACCGCCTGCTGGGTGAGATACTGCACGCCGGCCCCGATATCGCCCGACCACTCGTCGGCGGGGGCATTGGGGTTGTAATCAATCGGGGCGAAGGCAAGCTCGTTCAGCCAGCCGGTGATGTTCCCCTCCTCATTGACGTAGCCGACTGCCTCGCTGGAGCCCATCGCGACCCCGAGGACGCTGACATCATTGAGCGACATCGCGCCTGCGAGGGCGGTCACGTCGCCGTCGTTCGCGACCTCGAATGGGATTCCCCACTCCTTCGCCAGGTGGATGAAGACGTCCTTCACCCGGTAATACTGGTCCTTCGGGATGCCTCGGAAGAGAGAGGCCATCATGACTCGATTGCTGATTATCACTCCCGCCGAGCTTCCGCCGATTGCGTCCACGCGAGGCATCTTCGAGGCGGCGCTCTTCAGGGCGGCGTTGATCTCGGCGTAATGGTACTCGGGATCCTTGTTGCCTCTCGGATCCCAGACGACCTCTTCGCTGAAGATGCTCTCGCCGTTCACGACTGCCGCGGCCTTGCGGTCGCTTGCGCCGAGGTCGAAGCCTATGCGATAGCCCTCCAGGTGTCGGCCAAGGGGCATGGAAGTCTCATGAGCGGGCGGGACTTTGTCGGCGTCGGTGATGACAACCTCGAACGGGCGCTCGGAGACCGTCTGCCCGTGGAAGTCGTAATCGAAGGCCCGTTCGCCGGTCGGAGAGTAGGCCCTCCTAATGTACTCCCCTATCTCCCTCGGGCCGCCGATGGTCACCTTCCAGCCGCCCTTTTCCCACAACAGAAACTTGAGGAGGCGCTCGGCGTGAGGGAGGTTCAACTCGGCCATGGGATGGTTGGATGCAAGCACCATCGTCTCGAAGGCCGAGGTAGTGCCGTCGGTGCGCTCGAGGCCTATGACCAGGGGGACCTTCGCTTCCTTGCGGAACTCGCGGTTCGCCAGGACCGCGGGCCGGAACTTATCATCGAGGACTGGGACAATTCGAGGTTTGGCAAGATCACCCAGCTTGCCGAGGAGTTCGTCGCTCATCTTTTCGCTCTCCAAACTATGTAAACGATTTCTACCATATTCTAGGGAGTCCGGCGCAGACTGTCAAGTCGGAGGAGAACAGACGGTGAACAGTGAACAGTAAACGGTGAACAGTGGCTTCTTAACCTAAAGTCTAAAGTCTGGAGTCTAAAGTCTAAGATATGGCGCTGAGTAAAGATCAGCTCGTGAAAGCTTTGAGGGAGATCGGCCTGAGGCCGGGGGACAGCTTCATCGTCCACAGCTCGTACAAGAGCCTGGGGGAAGTTGAGGGCGGGCCGGAGACGGTCATTGACGCGCTCATCGAGGCCGTCAGCCCGGGTGGCAATCTGGTGCTGCCGACTTTCAACTATACGCAGAACATCGCCGATCCGTACTTCGACCCGGCGGTCGTTCCGTGCCGAACCGGCATCATCCCCGAGCTGGGGCGGATGAGACCGAATGCCGTCCGAAGCCTCCACCCCACTCACTCATGCACGGTGATCGGGCCGGACGCGATTGAGCTGACCAGGGATCACATGAGTTTTCGCTCGGTGGGCGTCGGCAGCCCGATTGACCGCCTGGCGAAGATGGGTGGGAAAGTCCTGCTGGTTGGTGTGCGGCATACCAGCAACACGATGATCCACCTGGGCGAGGAGTACGCGGGGATACCCAAGGGCTCGTGGTTCGAGGTGCGGACGTTTGCGAAGGTCCTCATGGCGGATGGGAGCGTCATCGAGCATGAGATTGACACCTCGACTTCGTGCAGCCATGGGTTCAACGCCGTGGAAGAGCCGATGCGTGCGCACGGCGACATCACCGATCTGACCGTCGGCCCCAGCAAGTGGCAGCTCATGATGGCGACCGACGTCATTGATCGCGTGGGCGAGATCATCGCGGAGAAGGCGGATGTGCTCTTGTGTCACAATCCGAATTGCGGGCCTTGTACGACGGCAAGGCGTAACCTGAAGGCTCAGGGCCGGATACCGTGACCCCCAAGGAGAGAATCCTTGCTGCCATGCGTCGGCAGGATGTGGATTACGCGCCCTGCATGCCGATCTGGTGGGCCTGGGCGTCCCCAGCAGCCGATGGGTACAGGTGGACTAACCTCGAAGAACGGCTCGGTGTCCTCATTGATCGGCTGGGCATTGACACTTACCTCGATTTCGGCATACCCCTTAGCCGCCATCCTGACGTCAAGCAGACCATCTGGGAAGAGGCCGTCCAGGGCGAGCGATATCCCCTGCTCCACAAGGTGATCGAGACCCCGGCAGGTCAGTTGACTGCCACCATACGCAAGACGGACGATTGGCCGCATGGGCAGGACATCCCGCTGATGTCCGACTTTGTGGTTTCACGGCTGGTCAAGCCCTGGATCGAGGATGAGCAGGACCTGGATTGCCTGGAGTACGTCTGGCAGCCGCCCGACGATTACTCGGCAGATCAGATCGAGCAACTCCGCAAGCTGGCGGACAAATGGCAGATCCCGATCCGCTCGACCGTCGGGCATGGGCTGACTGCATCGCTATCCTTGTTCGGCGCAGAGAATGCTTCCATGGTGTCCATCGAGCGGCCAGAGTTGCTCGAACGCCTTGCAGACATAGAGCACCGGGCAACGATCAGGCGCATCCACTTGGCGGCGAGGGCGGGTGTTGACTTCGTTACTCGCGATGGCTTCTATGAGACGACCGATTTCTGGAGCCCGTCGCAGATCGAGCGATTTCTGGCCGGGAGGCTGAGGAAGGAAATAGAGACAGCGCACCAGGCCGGATTGTTGATCACCTACACGGTGTGCACGGGCATCATGCCCATACTGCCTCACCTCAAGAGCCTGGCGTTCGACTGCCTTGCCGGGATCGAGCCGGTGCTGGGAGACCAGGACATGGTGCTCGTGGCAAAGGAACTGGGGCCGGACAAGTGCATCTGGGGTGGCTTGAGCGCGCCGATGCACATCGGGATGGGCAGCCCTGAGACCGTGCGAGAGGCGGTTCGGAGCTTCTATGCCGATTTCGGAAAGCGTGGGACTATCCTCGCCCCCATGCCCTCGATCCGCCAATCCTGGCCCTGGGAGAACGTCACGGCGATGGCGGATGAATGGAGGAAACTCAGGTCTGACTCGTAATCCGAATGCAACTCATGATGCGGGCGGATTGACCGACTCGGCGAGATCCCGACGCTTTAGAACTACGGCCAGGCATGCCATCCCGCTAACCAGCGTGAGAATGGAAGAGGGCTCGGGGACGGGTTCCCAGAGGATCGCATGAGAGTTCGAGTATGCGTCGCCCTGGACTCCAACTATCCATCCGTTGTCATTAATCGCATATGCGGCAGAGTAACCGGTTCCGGTCAGGAAGCTACTCAGGTCGGCAGCCAGCGACCCGTCGGAATTCCAAAGTACCGCTCTTCCGCCTAGTCCGCCGACGATCTGGCCATGGTTGTTAATCCCCGAGGCTAAGCCAGTCTCACCCGATGGACCTTCGGCCGTGCCTAGGTCAACGATTGTATCAGGGCTGGTCCAGAGCACGGCATGGCCGCCGGACTTGCCCACAATTTGTCCTCCGTCGTTGATGGCTGATGCCACACTGTAGTTCGTTCCATCCAGAATGGCGAGAGGAACAGACCCATTCAAGCTGTCCCACCGATAGCTTCGCTCTCTTTCTACCGGATCGAAGATCTCCCGCGTCCAGACGGCCTGACCGACGTTGTTTATGTCGGTGGCTCGGCTCCACAACTCATCGCCGCCACCCAATGTCACGATCTCTCCATCGATATCCCATAGAACCGCATAGGTGTGCTCATTGTTGATGTCCGTGTTGTCATCTAGGAAGCCGACCGCTTGGCCGGAATTGTTGATGTCGTATGCCATAGTCCCTATATCGCCGTCGGGTTGCGGGAGTCGTGTGATGCCACCATTTGGCTGCCTGACGGTCGCAAATGCACCATCGATGCTCAAACCTACGCCGCAGACCTGCCCATGATCGTTGATGCCGCCCTCTCTGTCGAGCTGACCTGGAACCTGGATATCAACCCATTCCGGTACTCTTGCTCCACATGAAGCAGCCCATTGTGTCGTCGCCATCAGCCGAACGGGATTCGCCGATGACCTGTCCGGCGCTGTTGATACTGGTTGCCCACGCCCGGGCATCGCCCGCAAGAATGCCGAGGTCGTGAACCTGGTACTGAGCCGCTTTGGCACTCACGGATATCAAGGCCAACAAGGCAACCAGCAGCATGACTTTTTTCATAAGTCACCCCTAAACCCACCGACTGCCTATTCACCACTTTACTGGGCGCTTCCTCTATCCCTCCAGCAAATGCCTGACCTTCTCGGGGGGGCGCACGAGGAGGAAGGGACAGGGCGACACGGCGATCCTAGAACGCCCTGGAAAGCGGGAGTAAGGGTGGTTTGACACTCGCGGAAATCCGGGTTAGAATGCTGTTGGATCGGGATTCCGGAGTCAACCGAGATGGTGCGATGCGATTCGGCTACCGGAGAGGGGTTGTGCAATGGGACGAAGTAGATCGTTGATCTGGACTGTGAACCTCGTGCTGCTAGCGGCTGGTGCAGCGCACGGCTATGGAAGTGGCGGTCACCGCCAAGTCACTCAGAAGGCCTTCCAGGTACTTGAGTCAGAAGGAGTTGCGTTCGACGCTGGCTCCGGTGTCGTCTGCCCCGAGATACAGGACCTTCGCACGAGAGACTCATCATTTCGTCAGCTCAAGCCTTCCGAAATGGTGATCGCGGAAACGCCAGCGGTAGACGACTACAGGGACATTGAGTTTGTGAACGTGCAGGGCGGGATCGGCAGCGGCGGAAGAGACAACCCGCATAAGGGCGAGATCGGCGCCATTGACGACGTGCCAAGCACAGGGCGAGGCATTATGTCCTTCACCGCGTTCAACCATTTCATAGACATCAGGAAGGGGCCGGGCGTTTTCGATGACTACGATGGTTACTCTTACAAGAACGGATCGGGAAGTAAAGACCAGTATCAGAAGGCCGGCGAAGTCGCGACATCCTGGGGTGAGAAACTGGCCGCCGATATCTCAAGGTTCGAAGTGGACGAGGCAGTTAACTGGTGGTTCAACGACGAATATGTCCACGTTCCTGGCCAGCCGTGGTACAAGGGGTGTTCCCCGGCGATGGACCGCTACTCCTTCTTTCAAGACAGCGATCGTCATGCGAGCAAGCAGGCGGAACTCGCGGCCAGGTTTCCTTTGGCAAACGCGACCGGAGCCGCTGGAAAGGGCATACCGTATAGCGTCTTCATGCCTGAGGATAACATGGCCAGATACTGGTACGGCCGTTTCACCGACACCAAAGATCCCCTGTGTCTTGCGCCGGTAATGCATGCCGTCCAAGACGCCAGCATCCCACACCATGCGGCAGGCTGCCTGGGCAACTGGCACAGTCAGTATGAAAACGACGTGGACTCGAAGATATCCGGGTGGCTGGCCGAGACCGAATTCAGCGATGGGGTCAAGGCGCTTGTTGCCGAATGGAGTCGGACGGATTCTTCGCCGCCGAGCAGCCTAAAGCCAGGTGACTGGACCAAGACGCCGTCGAGCGACTGGAGAATAGATCAACTGGTGACATGGGTTGCCCTGAACTCGTTCGAGGAGTACCGAGGAACGTACGGCGGGTTCAAAGACGGCTATCGGCTGAATGAGGCAAGCGCGAAGCGGCTTGCCAAACTCGCCACAGCCATGAGTGTAGTGGTCTTGAAGAAAGCATCCGCCAGTGTTCAACCCTCTGCGGTCGGCGATCGGGACGCCGTGGTGGTTGCTGTGACGAGCCAGTTGTCGGACGTGACCCCGATCCCGATCACGGCCCTCACTGGGAGCACGTTTACGATCACGATCCCTTCGAATCGGACGACCGGCTATCAATGGCGTCTGGCCAACTCGCCGAGCACAGAGATTCTGCGTTCTACCGGTTCAACATACAATGATCCGAAGAGCGGAATACCGGGCCAGGGCGGAGCCGAGGTATGGACTTTTGAAGCAGTGGGCAAGGGGCAGGCAACCATCGCGCTCGAATATGTGCGTCCCTGGGAGAAAGACGTCCAGCCGGCCAAGACGCAGACGTTTGAAGTGACGGTGAGATGATGCATTCTATCAAACGCCCGCATTAGCCATCCCCGAGAAGGTGCTTCACCTTCTCGGGGGGGCGCATCATGAGGAGGGCGATGATGCAGGCGATCGCACCAATATACCCGCCGTAGAGCGGGAGGCGGTAGTTCTTGCCGGCGAGGTCAACCAGCAGGCCGGCAAGGGGGAGCATTGTGAAGCGGATGAGGCCGTTGACCCCGTTCGTGAACCCCAGGATAGTCCCAACGTTCTTTGGCGTCGTGTACTCCATCACATACGGCATGAAGTTCAGGCGGAAGACGTTGAACGCGATGATCTGCATCGCAAAGAAGATCGCCATATCGTGAGCCGTCTTCATGTAGAACAGGCCAAAGGTGAGCGGGAGGAACACATAGATGCACGCCCCAATGCAGAACGCCTTCCTATGGCGGTATCGGTTGAAGAAGTAGCCGAACGGGATGGAGGTCAGCAGGGTGGTCATCGGGCCCCAGGAGAACGCCATCCCATACTGGCCTCGGGTCAGGTGTAGGGTCTCCGTGCCAAGCAGCGAGAAGAACGCAATGCTGACCAGGTAGAAAAGCGGCTGGAAGAAGAAGATAATATAGATCAGCAGGTGCTCCCTGATCTGGAAAATTTCCTTGCCGTAGGAGAACGGGCGGAACTTTTCCTCGGGCCTCGGCGGAACGTATCTTTCGCGCATGGTTCGCAGGTAGATCATGCTCGTTATGATCACAGTGATGCCTGCAATCGTATAGGGAAAGTGCTCGGCCCGATCCATCAGCTTAAGGACGTACCGCCCCATCATGAAGCCGGCGATCGCTACCGCAAACTGCCACATCCCCGTCCCGAGCGGCCTTTGCTTGTCTGGAACGGAATCGCAGATCGAGGGCATCAGGACTGCCAGGTCGGCGTCTTCCGCCATCTGCAGGAAGAACACAGTCATGATCAGCAGTGCCAGCGTGGGGGCGTGGGGCACAAGGACGACGCTGAGCACGAGAATGGGAGCGATCACCATCACGAGCGGCTTCCTGCGCCCAAATCGGGTCCAGATTCGGTCGGACTTCCAGGCGGCGAAAGGAGTCGCCCAGAGCTGGTTCAGCGCCTGGAGGGACAGGACGAACCCGATGAGCGCCGTACTGGCAGTGAATTTCTTGATCGTGAGGGGAAGCACCTGGTTCGAGCAGAACGAAATGCTCGCCGTCCCGACGCTCAGCATGACCAGCCCCAAGAGGTAGAAGATGCTGACGGGTTTGGGCTCACCGTGCTGCATGTCCTTCATGGGACGAGTATAAGGAAGCCGCCGAAGTGGTGTCAAGCGCACGGAGGAAATAGCGCCGCCGAGACAGTAACCATCTTTGGAGGGAGATAAACCCATGAGGCTGGTTATGATCGCTTGTCTGCTGCTTTCTTTTGCGCCCGGATGCCTTTGTCAGGAAGGACAAATCGCTGTGCCGGGTAACGCTGTTGTGAAGAACAAGAAAATCGGAGGGACCTCATTGAGAAGAATCGAGTGGGAGAAGATCAAGTTAAGCGATGATAGGTACGAATCCGCCGGCGTGTTCGACGTGAATAACGACGGGAAGCTGGACATCGTGAGCGGCGGATTTTGGTACGAAGCGCCGAACTGGACGAAGCACAAGGTGCGGGACGTATTGCCTGCCGACGAGTATTATGACGATTTTTCCACGATCGCAATGGACGTCAACGGCGATGGATACATGGATTTCGTCACCGGCGGATGGTGGGGACACAAGCTGCAGTGGATCGAGAACCCCAAAGGCAAGCCGGTCGAGTGGACCGCCCACGATATAGACGAAGTCGGCTCCATCGAGACGACTCGCGCGTGGGACGTTGATGGCGACGGCGATTTGGAGATCGTTCCGAATACGCCGGGCAATCCGCTCAGGGTCTACAAGCTGGACAAGAAGACCCATGAGTTCAAGAAGTACGTGATTTCCGAGGAACCCCAGGGCCATGGTCTCGGATTCGGCGATGTGCTGAACAATGGCAAGGAATGCTTCATCACTCCCGGCGGATGGTGGGAGCCGCTGGGCGATCCGCTCACCGGCAAGTGGACCTTCCACCCGGAATTCCAGCTTGGCAGCGCGAGTGTGCCGATCATTGTGGCGGACGTGAACGAGGATGGGGTTAATGAGTTGATCGTCGGGCAGGCTCATGGATATGGGCTGGATTACTATACATGGAAGATGGAAGGCGACAAGCGGGTCTGGACCAAGCACGCGATTGATCCGTACTTCTCTCAGTACCATGACATGATCTGGGTGGACATTGACGGCGACGGCGAGTGCGAGCTGGTGACCGGCAACCGATTCCGCGCTCACTGCGGGCATGAGGCCGGCGAGACGGACATCTGCGGGCTGTTCTACTTCAAGTGGAACGGCGAGTCGTTCACGAAGGTTGTGGTGGACTATGGCAAGATACCCGATCACTCGGGGACGGGGATCTTCTTCCAGGTCGTGGATTTGGACGGCAATGGGAACCTGGACATAGTCGCCCCTGGGAAAGAAGGACTCTACATCTTCAAGAACCTGGGGCCGGAACAAGTCGGCGTCAAGTAGCTGCCACTCGGCGGCAGAAGGGATAGCGGGCAAAATGAGAATGCTGGTATGCCTGTGCGGAATTCTCGCGCTGATTTCACGAGCCGACGCAGGAACTGCGATCAAGATCGAATCGTCGAAGTCGGGGAAGCGCTATCTCGCTTATGCGGGCAAGCCCCTGCTCGCATTTGGTCCCGGCGATGAGAACAGGCTCATTTCCGAAAACGACCCTGCAGCCGTTCAACGCTGGGCAAAGTGGCAGCAAGAAAACGGCATGAATTTGCTTCGCGCCTATCCCACTTCCGTGCCTATTCCGAACGCCCTGCACCCGTTCAAGATGAAGAACGGCAAGTGGGACGTGGATGCTTGGAACGACGATTACTTCCGCAACATGAGCCGGTTCATCTCCATTCTGGAAGAACGCGGCATCGTGCTCCACCTCCAGCTTTGGCAGATAGTCTATTTCAAGGAAGACAATCCCGAGAGATGGGCGAGCAATTACGTCAATCCCGCGAACAACTGCAATGAGTGGACGAAGGCCTATCCCAGCGGGCGCGATTATATGAACGCTCCGCAGGACAGCCCTGCCGGGAAACATCGCAGGCAGTGGGTCATGCGCACCCTCGGCGCAGTCAAGGGGCACGGGAACGTCTGGATAGATGTGATGAACGAACTCGGGAACGGCGGGATCGGCAATATGCAGTGGGCGCATGAGGTGGTCTCGTGGATTCACGAGTGGGAGAGGGCAAACGGCCAGAAGGTGCTCGTCGGTGTGGACATGACCAACTTCGATCCTAATGCGTTCGCGCCATTCGAGAAAGACTACGACATCCTCATCTTCAACGAGCTGCACAGGGATGAGGCCCTTCAGGCGGTGAGTCGGTTTGGCAAGCCGGCGGTGACCGTGCGCTCCAGCGATGGCAGCAACAGACGTGAAGACTACCTTTTCCTCGGTCCTGAGAGCGTGAGTCCTCAGCATCAGACGAGATACCGCACGCTCTGCTATCGAAGCATTTTCAGCGGCCTGCAGTCCATCGGCGCTTACTGGAAGCCGCAGGTATCGGAGGCAGACTACGCGGATTTGAAGGACTGGCCGAGATATGCACGGGCGCTGAGGAAATTCTGGGGGAAGGTCGGACCCCTCT
>Ga0307379_10011260_pt1 | contig 11754 bp, 27 predicted proteins | sample UN2MG_FD_202237 | JGI IMG/M metagenome (GOLD analysis project Ga0307379, IMG submission 202237) | Soil microbial communities from Risofladan, Vaasa, Finland - UN-2 | ecosystem: Environmental > Terrestrial > Soil > Coastal area > Acid sulfate soil | place: Finland: Risofladan, Vaasa | collected... | reverse complement strand
CCCCTCTAAACTACGCTTGGCGCAGCCAAGATTCACCGAAAAAACAACATAGCTAAGAGTAGTGTCAGTACTCCCCGATAGATTGACACAAAGTGTTTATCTGATTTTACTAGAGTTTAGCCTAAGCACAAGGAAGTAAAACCAGCACTTATTCTATCACGCTACGTCTACAGCTGTACGATTTTCGTACCGATACAAAGCCTTCCGAGCTCGACTACGAGCATCAGTTACGCCAAGAGAGTCTACGACTCGCCTAGCTTCTGAAGAAGTCTTTCCAAACTTCTTGCCGGAGAGCTCGCCACTAACAAACTTTCGCATCGTACAAACACCCGCACTAGAAATAATAGGGTTCCAACTAACAGTAGCCATCTCAAACCTCTCTAATAAAGAAATAAACTTACATGATGATAATATAGCAAACTTTTTATTCTTTTGCAAGACATAGTTTTGAAAACGCCCTACCTAAAGAGCGGACGCGACCTTCGTGTTTGCTATAGTTCTCTGACAACATACATACAGCCTCACCATTCGAAACTTCATCATTGTCTTTATCTATGATTTTTGCAATAGTATATCCGCCTCTAGATGAAATTTTTGGATTATTTTTTTCATCTTTCTCAAATTCGTGCTTAGATTTTGATACATTTTTTATAGTATCTATGATAATCTTTTTGCGAATTTTTAAATCCGACGAATAATTAACAGCGGTAGGCAATCTCCTATGATTAAATTTAACTTTCAAACCTCGCTCTGCAAGAACTTCTTTAATTTTTTCGTATTGCATGGACTACGCCCCTTTCGTAAAAACAGCTTCTCGGTTTTCGTCAATAAATTCACCAATCTCGCGATGAGAGAAGGCGTAGCCTTTTGAAAATTCGCCCCCATCATTTAAAGTCACTAAGCTACCAGCCGTTCCACTCAACCTCTCAATTATTTTCTTTTTCCATTTTTCAGACACTTCTTCAAATTCAAATGTCCCACCAGCATTTATATGAAGTAAATTTCTAGTTTTATCAAAGTCAGTTAAGTCTTCTTCGTTATAACAATTACCATTGTAATAATCTACAATAGACTCCCCGCATATTTTCGCACCAACCCCTAAACAACAACGTTTTTGACTGCCTTTTTCTTGTAGTTTTCCAATAGCCTTCCTTGTTTTTCCACTTTTAAGTCTCCTAATCCAAGCGTATTGCCAGCGATTTAATTGCATTTTTTTCTTACTCATTATATTCGCTCACCTTTACATTAATACAAGACTCTTCATTTCTATGCTCTTCGTAAAAAACAAGAACATCCCTTACAACTGAATCTACTATATATTTTTTACTAGATATGGGTACTGACATATTATTTTGGACGTATAATATATCTCCAACTAAAGGAACGCTTATAGCTTTTATAGGAATTCCATAAAATTCTCCCGGAAATACTAAATGGTATTCAATGTTATCTTCTATTGTTGCTTTCATAGAGCTTTGCCCCCTTTCAGTCCCAAGGGGTCCAACCAGCAGCCGCCCCCAATTTAATTAAATCTTTTACGCCTAAATCACTGTACATTCTAAGTTGACCTAATGCTTGAGAGGCGAGAGATGCAACCTTGTGAATTTCTTCGTTTTGTATGTCGCATTTTCTGTACATTTCCTCTATAGCATATTCCAAAGAGTCTGAAAGACTGTCTGTTATTTCTATTTTTGAATCCATGTAATTGCCTCTTGTAAAAGTTCGACAGCTTCTTCTTTTGAAAATCTAGCAATGAAATAATCGTCACATTGTTCAGCGAATTGAATCTCTCCATCATCCTGTTTTATTATAGACAGAACGCGGTCTTCTTCGTCTCGCCTATCTTTAAAGGTAATTACTTTTGCACAGTCGTATATATGCTGCATTGTGCGATTAGACTCTTCAAAGTATTTCACTTTATTCCTCACTTGTAATTAACGCCCTAAACCTACCATCTTGATAAAAATTAAAACACAGCTCACTCTCTTTGTGTTCTGACGATATTGTTATTCCACACATATGCCACCAGTCTTCAGTATTTATTTAATATCTCCTAGATTCTTTCCATCAATAACTATACGAGTAGGTGTGCTGAATTGAATAGATGTTAGGTCTGTCTTATATGTAAAACACATCTGTTTTTTAGTCAAATTCATTTTTATTGGAGATTTTTCAAACCTAGAATTCTTTATATAGACCCCTCTACATTCCTTAGGAACATTTATTACACAGTCTCTGTTTTCTATAATCTGATTTGAAATTACATATATTGGCGGATTGCTTTTTACTTTACCTATAATTTCCTTAGTTTTAACTGTTGGTAAAATACCAATTAGTGGAAATGACAACATTCCATTATTAAACAATCTTCTAGTAATCATTGATTTTTCCTTAATGTTAAGTAAGTAATGTAGTGCTGATTTTTTTTTAAAGTAGTTGATGTTCACAGAGACTTAGCCTCCTTTAAGAATTTCAAATATATCATCATGCTCACCTTTAACCATTAAACAATAACCATAACTATATTTATCAAATTTTGGTTTTGCTGTATTATCAAAAAATTCTAAAAAATCTTCTAGGTCTAAATAGTTTATAGCTGTTAAAAACACAGTTGCTTGCATCGCCCTATTTCCACCAGAATGATAAGAGACCTCTTTAAATCCGCAATTTTCAGCATATTTAGTACATAGATATGGATTGATATGTTTTTCAACTATAACTTCCACAGTCTTTGAGCATTGGGATAATAAACACAGGTCAGTAACGTTACTCATAATTTAATGCTTAACCCTCGCCAATAATTTTTTTTGCTGTTCTCCAAAATTTCTAGCAGGCTTGCACAGCCCAATATAAAAAGACTCAGCATATAGAAGTAGCCCGAAAGGAATTTTTACATAAGAAGCAAAATCTCCTTCTTTTATATTGTGATGAGATAGAGTTAATCTAGACTGTAAATCTACAGACTGCCCTATATAACATATGTTTTTATTATTATTCCAAATAAAATAAACTCCAGATTCTTTTGGAAATACGTCGCTTTTACTTTCTAAAACAGGAGCTCTTAACTCTGGTATTTTAGGATAAGTTATATCTCTTCCAAGAACGTTGAAATTTATATCACCAGACGATAATTTTAATACCTCTCTACTAATCTTTAATCTTTCAACAATATCTTCAGCTGCTACCTGAACATTATGTTCATAATCTTCTTTTTTCGCATGATATAAGTCATCTTCCTCTAGTGAAATATTTAATAGTTCTTGTAGTTTTTCAAAACAATCTATATCTAAATTTTTTAACACTTTACATAAAGAAATTGAAATAAACTGTGTTCCCGCTATTGGTATTATATTAGAAACAATGTCTTGTACCGTATAGCAAAGTTGTTTGTTTTTACTTTCGTATACCTTATGCTCTACGTCATCTATTTTTATGTAAACAATATTAGACGTGTTTGATTTTTTTGTTCCACACCTCTCGTATTTTTTAGACATACCATTGTTTTCTATATAAAAATTCACGAGACTTCATCTCCTTTAGTGCTTCTCGTAGAGAACTATATCGACGCGAGAATCAGAGCAACTTTTACAAATTCCACACAAGGTTTGCTTTCCTGACTGGCTAACTCCTTTGATGGCGGCACAATTTACCACCGTAAGATTGTTATCTCTACACGCCTTCATAATTTCTTGGGAGTCTTGCTCCTTCTCAACAACATACGAGACTGCGTCTCGGCTTTTTAGGAGACTTCGTCTCCAGTATCTGTCTTGAACGCTCCTTCTGACTGTAACACCAGTCCCCTTAAGCATGGCTCGGTAGGACCTAGCCTTATCCATACTCTCGACAGGAATATGAGTATTAGCTCCTACAGAATTCAAGTAGTTTACCAAGTCTTTAAATGATTTGCCGAACAAACGCCAGTTCTTATTAGATAGTTGGCTACGCTTTGGAAGGCTACCAGAAACGCTAACACGAAAAAAGCTCACTGGCTTTTTCATAGCCATCAGTTCACCAAGTGCCTTATAAATTAAATTGCTTGGTAGAGTTTTATGATGTCTAACCAATTTCTTTCTGTAGTGTTTATATTGACGTTCTGGTTGCTTGGCATAACAACCGTTTTTTAGCATTTTACAGTTAGAATCGCAGTTTTTTGATTCTGATAAACTAAAGGAAATAGCGCGGGAATTGGAGATTCCCTTAGAAAACTTCGAAAGCACAGTCATAATTATTATATATCCTTTTTACGAAACTCTATTAGGACGCACTTTATCATAGAAATAATTCCACTGCCTTCTAGTTTCTTTATTTGTATCGTAATCAACTATAGTTTGTTTACAGGATTCCCAATATTTAAACCTAGCTATTAAATTGGGGTTATTTGTAAAATGAGGATCTATAACAGTTCTACGTTCAATTTCAGTTGAAGACCCTCTTATTATAAGATATCTAAATCTTTTTATTTTGAAGTAGTAGGCTTTTAATGCAGTGTATCTACCATCTTCTGTGGGTCTTGAGTTACATATTCCACAATCAAAAAATCCCAGTTTGTTTTGAGCCCAAGTTTTTAGTTTTGATATCATAGCCAGACATACCCTTCTTCAGGAACCTCGCCAACCTTCTCTGACTCTTCTATATCTTTCGAATATATAAAAAAAACGTTATCTTGTTCAAAATAACACTCTAAAGAAATCCCACTATCACTGCCATATCCTTTTCTTTCGTTATTCCATACACAGCCTCTATGAAAACCAGAAAGTTGTTCAATATCTTCATTGCTGCTAACATTATAATCAGGACCGCAACAAGTGCATGTAACTCTATGTGGGCTATGTCCAAATCTATTATAGAACACAACCTCTGCTTGTTCTTGCGAATCCGACTCTATATAAATATGCTCATATGGATACTCTTTAGTTGAACCGCCACTACTCATATCCCAAAATAAAGTCCACATATTAATAAACCTTCATAAATTTATTTATTTTATGACCAATGTGCCAAGTGTTACATTCTGGACACAGGTAAGAATGCAAGTTATTATTCTTTTTCTCCCTTTTTCCTTTGCTTATGTTTAATATTTTAACTTGCTCGATGCCGGAAACAGCCTCTTGTTTAGTCTTAAAGTTTCTTTTTCTGCATTTCATGCTCATCAAGCATTTCCTTCTCTATCTTTAACATCATATTTTTATTTAACATATACTATTATATTTAATGCCTATTTTATTAGAATTTGGCTTGTTATAAAAATGACACTCTTCTATATTATCTCCAACAACAAAAGGTCTTTCATAGATTATGGATTTGTCGTTTTCTTTAAAATAGCATTTTTCAATATCTGTGGCACATCCACCCTTTTTTATAACTATTCCAGCATTAGGTCCTATAAATTTACAGTTTATAATATAGGTAACGTCTATGTTACTATCATCTATTATTAGTTTGTTATAAAACACTTCATTACGAATAGCCTGCGCACGAACACAGGGAATTTCTTCTGGCTGTTTCTTTAGCGAGGGAAGGGTTGTTGCAACAGCCCCTCCAATTATACCACCTACAAAATGTCGTCTATTAATCATTGTGCTATGCACCCCCTTATTTATTCACCCACCGAACAGTTTCCGCATATATCTGAATCTTCTTCGTGACCAATCCAACAAAATTCTAAACCACAATTATCACAAACTCTAAAATACAAATTCTCAAACATCTCTTTGAATTCTTCAAGAGCTCTATCTAGCTTTTTAGAGTCGGAATCATTTAACATTCGCTTATGCCAGGTACGTTTTTCTTTGATAATCTGTTACGTCATCATTACAGCGAGGAAGTTTATTATCTTTTTCTAATTCATCTGCGATTTCATTAAACTTCTGTGTAGAAAATTTACCATACTCAATGCTTGATAACTCGGTATCAAATCCGTATTGTTCTGGGTTGTCAAAAGCCCTCTCATACCAAACGGAAAAAATAATTGACATTCTAACTTTTATATAATCTGTTTTAAGCATAAAATCCTCCTATTATTCCTCTACGAGCAGGATATTCTATATTCTTGTTTTTCTAAGTTGGGTAGCCGTCTTCATCGAGGGCTTCACCCTCATTTAATGTGTTTGACATAGACTTTCAGTCCTTGTTCGTTCGCGCAGCGAATCATGTTGGCGGTTCCCGCCGAACTCGACTTTTTAATTGCGATTAGAGCATCTGCGTATTCAGCCATCTTTGCATTGCGAATCGGACCACCGGCACGACCATGTACTGACCAATCAGCAGGAAAGAACTTAACTGGAATTTCATTCTCATGAGCGTACCTTTCTCCTAACCCATCAACGCCTTTTGAATAGGCGTTACCATAGTCTTCGTTAAGACAAGCTCCGCTTACAACTTCTGTAATTTCAAAGTTGCTTTCGGCAACGGCATCTAATAGAAGTTGATAGTCAGTTATATTACGCGACCCACTTATTACACATTTCATCTTTTTCGTTAACCTTTATTTTTTCTACTTTTATAAAACCATGCCATGACTTTGCTCCTTTTAAAAACCTTGTATAAAAATTACCAATAGCGTATTTATTGTCTTTACAAAATTCATTCATAGAATTAACTATTATTGTTGAGCCGTCCTTTTTGGTTAATTTCCATGCTCCTTTCCAGCCGCCACCACTTTTTCTACACGCTTTTAACCTTCTTATCTATCTTAATACAACGTTCAACGAATTGTTTCTCATAGTATTTTTTACATTGCTCTGCGTCGTTAATGTTAACTCCAGCTTTTTTATGTTCTTCTGCCGTATTTTTCCTAAATAACTCTTGTTCTGGAGATTGTCGGAAGTAATTATCCATGCCACCACCCCATGCGCAAAGGATATATCCATCAAGATTTACGAACTGTTCAAGTTGCTCGCTCCACAATTGGTCGAAGTCGATAAGTGTGAATTTGCCGTCACCATTAGAGATTCGGTGCCAAAAATTAACGACCTTAGGTCGCCCAGGGAATAACTTATCCAACAACTCTATATAAGCTTCGTTTCGTCTACGAATTTGTGGTCCTGTAAACGCCTTCCCTTTTTCTCTAGTGTCATATGGGTCATAAACGCTTATGCTGGCTCCATCAATTATTTGCCACAACATCCAATGAGGAACTCCATCAACTGTGTTATTGATAACATAGTCAATCTTTGGTCCGTAGCCATTTTTATCAGTCCAATACGGAAGACCAGGTTGGGCGTAATTTAAAAGCTGGCAATTGGGTCTTTCTTGGTGGAATACCCGCCATAAGTTAGCCCAATATAAAATATCTTTACGCGATGATGGAGGAGTGCAAAGACCGTAGGTCCTTTTTTCTTCTATATTTCCCAGAACAATCCCACTATAGTCAGCTGGAATACTATCATTGATAGCCTTACGAATATTATCGTCAGTATCAAACTTTCCTCTATCTAAAATAGGGAGCCCTCTAAAGCCAGTAGTTAATTCAACTAATTGCTCTATTTTTCTAGACTCTTGATTATGTCGCCAAAACGCAAGCTTTAAGTCATCCACTTTTAATTCTTTCTTTTTGTTGTTACAATGATACTATCATTGCTTACAGGCATGTCTATAATAATATTACCTTGACGCAGAGTCGATTCAATTTGGTCATCGCAACTTCTAATTATCTTAATTATAGAATTATCAATGAGATTATCGACTATACATAGTTTACATTTTATGTGATTTGCTGGCAAGTGTATAGTCATTTTAGCATTATCAAATTCACATCTTTTTATTAAGATGCCTGGTTTGTATGCCCTAAATATATAGTCTGAATTAGAAAACTTAACATCTGTTAAGCCACAATAGCTCGTTACAGAATTTGTGTCGTAATTAAAATTAAAGCAGCTCCTGGGTCTTATCAAGGATTTTTTCATTTAATAGTTCCAGCGCGTCTTTTTGGCTTTCATGGAAGGAAAAATTAGTCAAGTTTTTAGAGCACGCTATAAATCCCACTTTAACATCAAAGACCGCGTCGGTATCCCTTACTGCAATTCCATAGAACATATAATAGTATTGTTCTTCGAACAGCTTAATCATTGCGCAAGCGTTGTAGTCACTATCAATATAAATACTTTGATTGTCTGCGATTTTATATTTTTTCTCCAGAATGAGATTTAAGTCAGAGCCGCCGTCTAATAAATGTTTTAATTGTTTTTTATCTATTATATCTGAATTAAATATGTCAGGCTTTAAATTCACTTGACTGTTTTCCTTAATATATAGTAGTATATCTACTATGACAACATTAAAAGACAAGGCAATTAAATTGCGTGCGTCTGGACTGTCTTACAGTGAGGTAGCAAAATCATTAAATATACCTCAAAGTACAGTTTGGAATTATTGTAACAAAGGGCGCCGCAAAGAATATCAGGAAAAATATAGAAATTCGTTGAGTGGAGTAATTGCCACAAAATTATTTGAATTCTGTAGAGGCTCAAACAATGTAATTACTGTAAAAGATTTTTTTAAAAAGTTTGGAATAAAGCCGCAATGCTATCTAACCAGAGAACCAATCGATTTATGTGATAAGTCTTCTTATTGTTTCGACCATATCGTCCCTAAAAGCAAGGGGGGCGAATCAACTTTAGATAATCTTGAAGTTTGCTCTGCTGATGCTAATTACGCAAAAGGCTCAATGACACTTCAGGATTTTATTAAAATGTGCCACAAGGTTGTTTATCATAACCCATTGTCACCTTGCGGGTAGAGGCTGCTACCCTTACGGATGACCTACTTCTTTTCGTATACAGCACTTTTTGAACTTTTTTCCACTTCCGCACGGACATCTTTCGTTACGCCCAAACTTTGGTGATGTGCGAATAATAGGCTTAAGCCTAGAATCATCATAGTCGACATCAACTTCTTCTTCTATACTATTATTGAATCTTTCAAAGTCAAACAAACTGTCGTTTGGATTATTCATAAGTATTCTAGACGAACTTCCTTTTAGTTGTGAAACCGCTTTATATATTCCGTACTTAGGACAACAATCAATTAATGCACATGGTCTGGCATTATCTCTAACTCTAATATAGAAAAATTCTCTTTATCAGAATATTCAATTAGTATTTCTCTTAATCTATCTTCGATATTACCAGTTAAAACAGACCTGTGATATTTAGGACACCAAATAACATGATATTGACAGCTAAATACAAGCGTGTTTTCAGCGACAATCTTTCAGCTTGTCTTATTATACATAAGAATTATTAAAAGTAAACAACAACAAGAATAATTCTCTAAAACATAATGTGTGAATTAACTAACTCTTTACATTATCTTAAAAGGTAAGCGTAATAAAATAAAGAAAAAATTTATATTTTCTATATTTTTCAGCGACCCTATTCTTTTGTACATACTAGTGTACAAGATAAGTTTTTGCTAACTAGTAATATTATTTAAACACTATAAATTAAGGTTAAAGTTAGGTTTTAGTTAAAAATCTTTTTGTTCAGTACTTTACAAGTTTTTTACCGTCTAGTACAATAGACTTTAATCATTAAACACAACTCAATCAGTTCAACCTTCGGTCGAACGGCTTGAATTCTGTTTAAGCTCGCTAACTTTCTCAGGAAGTGAAACTACTCTCTTCGCTTTAGGCTACGAGTTTAAGTTTCCTTCGAAAGTAACGCTCACAGAATTGTTTAGTGCTTTCTGCGGCAATCCTTCGGCTTGCCTATTATATCAAAGATTGCTGTTTATTAAAGGATTGTTTTTTTTATCATGGACACACCGCTAATTGTTCCTTGTCTTGATGTAGAAAACCTATTAAAGCCACCGTCAGTAAGCCTTGATAGTTCAATCCAGTCTAAACACTCAGTCTGCTGACCATATAAATAAATTTTATGCCTAGCTTCATAAATAGGATTCAGGTGAAGAATTCCATTAAAGCCCAATAATCTAAAAAATTGCTGACAATAACTAATTTTAACTATTTCAGATAGATGTTGAAAAACGTTAGAGCAGATGATTAAATCAAACTTTACATCTGGCAAGTCGCCCTGCAGATTATAAACGTCAGTTATTTTTGCCACCCTGTCGTGCTTTGGGTGCACGTCTAAGCCATAGTAGCTCCATTGCGGTCTGTATTGAAATATGTCTTCGTAGACGAAGTTATAGCCCGCCCCAACGTCCAGTACGTTTAACTTAGAGTTCTTAGAGAGGCGTTCGGCTGTGATGATTGCAGAGTAACCGCCAAGATTAGCAAACAGGTTGTGGTTTCTTGAATTAGCGTCTTCTTTTGTATTAACCTTTGGACATACTGGATCAACGCCAAATTTTTTCTCTAATAATTCCCAAAACTTTCCATTGTCAATATTATCGGGATGCAGGCGATATCTATTTTTATTACTAGATATGATTTTCTTCAAGTTTTTCTTATAATATTTGTACATATCTTCTGTAGTGCTGTATGGCAGTCCATTTATATGTTTTAGTAAATTAGTCATTTTTTCCCTTTAAAAAAAACAATGTCCACTTCATCAAGTAGAATTCGACCTATGTTTAATGCCGTTAACAAAAAAAATAATATTATTTTCTATTTTATGTGACTTAATTTTATACTTATTTTTAAGGAGTATATTACCAATAGAGGGGTTTTTATGGATTTTCCAAATATCATTCAATATTCTGTACTATTAATACCTATTTACCTTATTTTTAAGGAAAAAATAGATTCATTTATAAAAGGTCTGTTTAGCAAGGCTTCCGCTGTAGGTATGCCTGTTACTAACGATCTATCTGAACCAGCCAAGCATTTTAAAAACGTCTGTATCTATGACAACGAGTCAATAAATGCCGCTATGGCTGTAGCTAAGGCTCTTGGAGAGGGGTCTGAGCAAGATGACTTCATACAGAATACAGTGCCATTTTTAATAAAAAGGTCGCTAAAGGAAAAAGATGAATAATGCACGAATATGGGGAATAATCTTCCTGATCGGATATTGTATATTTTTATTTAGAGATGATTTGCGATCATTTATTCCGATTCCTGGAACACCAATTCCTCAAGAAATCAAAGATCTTGGAGATAAGGTCTTTCCAATAATTACAAAAGAGAATAAAAAAGACGTTATAAGTATTGGCAATCTGCTAATACACGAAAGCGCACTTTTTACTATGGATAAAGAGCGGTACCCGTCTGATAGGGAACTAAAGGACAAGTACCATGAAACATTATCTGTTAGCGCTGGCTATCCTTACGGCATAGATATTTCAAAATATCCAAGCTTAAAGCAGTTTCTAATTGATTACAGTGTCTCCTCTATTGGTGAAGAAGAGTTCACAAATCAAACAATTTCTAATGAGTTTAAGAAACTGGGAGAGGCACTGAAATACGCTGCCTGTAAGTAAAATGTTTAAAAATATATTAACGTTCGTCGTAATTCTTGGAGTTGCAATAGCATTAATAGCAAGTCATTCTGCTGCATTTTATGGAGGTTATAAGGTTGGTGGGTATTTTGGCTATGTTAAAGGAGTTGCTCACAAATTCTTGCCGTGGAGAAAAGACGACAAAGACCCTGATCGCCGCCGGATTCTTCCAAGACCATTTAATCCTGGAGATGCGCCGGGAAGCCCTGCTGGTTCATTGATTCCAACACCAGAAGAAGAGCAGATTTTAAATAGCATGCTTGACGAGAGAGATAGGTCTTATAGATTTTTAATGGAAAACGGGTTTTTAAAAGAAGATGAAAAATAAATTAGTAATATCTTTAATATTATTAT
>Ga0307379_10011259_pt1 | contig 11754 bp, 10 predicted proteins | sample UN2MG_FD_202237 | JGI IMG/M metagenome (GOLD analysis project Ga0307379, IMG submission 202237) | Soil microbial communities from Risofladan, Vaasa, Finland - UN-2 | ecosystem: Environmental > Terrestrial > Soil > Coastal area > Acid sulfate soil | place: Finland: Risofladan, Vaasa | collected... | reverse complement strand
AGCTTCGCAAGGCCCTGTCTTGTATCGCCATCCGTCACAGCACCAAGAAACACGTGCATTCTTGTGACCCTGGGCCTCATTCGCACAATATCATCTGCGCATGCTGCGATTCGCCGCCGTGAGCGTATTCTGAGTTGGACCATATGCAATACTTCCATCTTTGTCATCTGGTTGCCTATGGCGACATCGAATGCCTCCGCCTGCTCATCCTCATTAAGGCGTCCAATCTCAGACGCTGCCATAAATGATAAGCTCGCACCAGACTGCCCCCATCCGATGAGGTGGTGAAGGTCGCTATTGAGCCGCAGCAGCCTGAGAAACTTGGGGATCATTGTTGACCCCTTGAATCTGGCAGTGCGCGCACATTCCTCGGCGGAGGCACCAGCGGTTATCGCCTTCTCGAAAAGGGTCGCGACTTCGACGGGTGACAGTCGCCGGGTACCGCGGTATGTCCCCACGGACATGATAAGGTCGCGTGCTTCCTCGTGAGTCAGACCGGGCAGCATTCCTACTCTCCCGTGGCGTAGCCCTTGCCGGACAAGGCCTCTTCGATCAGCGAGCCGGCAGCGTCGTCAACGTTAGTGTCTTCGTCTTTGGCGTACTGCTTCAGGGACTGATGTAGCGCGGCGCCGATTGTGACAACGACCTGAGTAATCTTATCGCCGGTCTTTGCAGCCTCAATGACCTCGGTAATGTCTGCGTCGGGATCCTCTTCGCGGTTCTTGACTATCCGCTTCTGCTGCGCACCACTCATCTGTGAAAGCTCCTTGGCAAGCACGACTGCCTCTTCGGGCTTGAACTCTCCGCTGACGGAAGCAGCATCCTGCGCGCGGAGCGCGACTTGTAGGTCCACCTCGCTGTTGTCCACAAGCTTCTTCAGCTGCGGGGCAAGCCGATCATACTTCACGTAAAGAGCGACCTTCGGATAGGGCAACCCCGTCTCATCGGCCACGTCCTTGATCGAACCGTACTTCCGATAGAGAGCGGTGCAGGCATCAATGAGATCCTTGCGGTTCAAGTCGCGGCGCACCAAATTCTCGGTGACGGAGATAACCTTGGCCTCGGTCTCATCGACCTCGCGGTCAAGGATGCAGGCCATGATCTTGTCCTTCTTGAGTTGCTTGTGGGCGAGGTATCGACGCTGGCCAGTGAGGATCTCGAACTTGCCCTTCTCCCTGGCGGGACATACGACAATGGGTTCGAGCTGGCCGACCTTCGCAATGCTGGCGGCAAGTTCGTCAATCTCCTTGCCGACATCACGAACACGAACTTGGGCCTTGCCGATCACCAAACTGCTGAGCGGTATCTCCTTAGTGTCAACGATCTTCGCCTTCGCCATCGGTTCTCCTCCTAAAATGGACCTTATGTCCCTTGCCCTCTATCCGTATCACCTACGGTCAACGCCAGAATCCTGCGCAATTCCTCCCTCGTGAAGGCCCGGACAGGGGCGTTCTCTGCGTCCTCCACATAACGCTCGAAATCTGCCCGCTTCTCTTTCAGGATGGCTTCGATGCGATCTTCGATTGTATCGGTAACAAGGAAGCGAATCACGTGTAGCGGCCGGGTCCGCCCGAAGCGATGCGCTCGCTGAATCGCCTGGTCCTCAACCGCCGGGTTCCACCAGCGGTCGAACAGCACTACTGTGGACGCTTCCTGGATGTTGAGACCTACTCCGCCGGCACGCAGGGACATCAGCAGCGCGCGGGGGCCTGGCTGTTTCCGGAATCTCGCCAAGACTCGGTCCTTCTCTTCTTGGGACTGCTCCCCCGTGTACATGTCATAGGCGAAGGAACCAAGGTGATCGGAGATGAATTTCAGGGTCTGAACGTACTGGGAGAACACGATGACTTTGTCTTCAGGTTCGGAACAATCCTCCAGGAGGACGGACAGTGCCTCCAACTTCACCGATTCCCCAGAGTCCGGCTCATAGTTGCAGAGCTGTTTGAGCTTGGTTATGAGGGCAAACAGTGCCCCATCAGACACCGGAACGCCGTTCTGCTTTGCCCTGGCACGCCTGGCCAGCCAGAGGTCAGTGTATGCGGCTTCCTGCGCACCCATCAGCTCCAGCATCATGTCTTGCATGATGATGGGGGGGATTTCATTGAGGACATCCTTCTTTCGACGACGTAGGAAGTGGGGCTGGATTCGGCGATGGACTTCTGCCGGCGGCATTCCGCTGTCCACGAGACCCGGCGAGAGGAAAACGAAGATCGAAATCAGGTCTTCGATGCTGTTCTCCAATGGAGTCCCCGTTAGAACCCAGGCCTTCGAGCGGCGAAGAAGACGGCAGGCGAGCGCGGCTTGCGAATGACGGTTCTTGATCCGCTGGGCTTCATCGAGCAGGATAGCTTCGAAATGGATGTCCGTATCCATATCCAGGGCGTCTGCCCGTATTTGCTCGTAGGTTGCGATCAGCGCCTGTACCGGCAGTTGGTAGGTAGCCAAGCGGTCTTCGGCCGTGCCCATCACCCTGCGCACCGCCAGATCAGGTGCCCACTTGGCACACTCGCGTTGCCAGTTGTACGCGAGAGCATTCGGGGTAATGATCAAGACTCGCCCCGAAACCGAATTCTTGAAGAGGATTCTCAATGCCACGATTGCCTGGACTGTTTTCCCAAGCCCCATCTCATCCGCAAGAAGGGCGGCCTCATTACGCACTAAGAAACGCACCCCGTCCCATTGGTAAGATCGGAGTGCCGAGGGAAGGCCAAGCTCCGCTGACAAGGCTTCGTGATCGGCGATGGCGACAGAGACTTCAGAGGTGAGGCAGGGTTGCTCCGCCCGCGTTAAGCCCACAGAATCTTGGGGGCCTGCCCCGGCCACGGGGTTCTTCGAAGTGCTATCGGCAGAATCCTCAGGCCCTGCCATTATTGTTGCCCCCAAGTGCCAGGGAGGAATGGCCATCGCGTTGCGTGTGGCCAGGATAACCGCGCGGAACACGGGTGTCAATGCTCTGAGACATGCTTGTCAACGCAAAGTAGAAATGTCCGCTTTTTTTTGAAGGGTCGGCGCCAGGGGTGATCCTCCCGGGGGCGGTAGGGCGTGGGGGCCGGAGGGCCGGGGGGTGGCCCGGAGGCCCCCACGCCCGGCCGCGGCGGCCGCGGCGCCTGGGCCGGCGGCACCTCGTGGAATCGCAGATACCGTCCCCGGAACCGTAGCCGCAGCGTCCCGTCCAACCGTTCCTCCACGATCACCCGGCCGCCTCGCAGGCCGCCCGTGATGGATCGCCGCTGGATCTGATACCGTCGCCCCCCGTGCCGCATCGTGTAATCCTTGGCCACCGTCCGCACCGTCTGCACGCTCAGGATCGCCCCGAGGTCATGGCCGTTCAGCGGTCGGTGGGCATCCACCGTCGAGGCCGCCGCCACCGTGAACCGCCGGTTCAGCATCGGGACGTACTCGGCTTCCAGGTAGGCGTTGGCTCCAGGGATGTCCGCGATGCCTCGCAGCCGCAGTTCCTTCACGAGCCGGTCCTGGTCGGTCTGGAAGGACCGCTCCACCCGCCCCTTGGCCTGAGGCGAACCCGCCGGGATGTACTCGATCCCCAGGTCCCGCAACGCCCGCCCGAACTGGGTCACGGCCTGACGGTCCTGGAGGGCCTCCTCGGCCGAGGGAGGCCGGTTGACCTTAAAAATGCTGTCCCGGTCGGCATACAAGGCCAGCGGCCGTCCGTGCCGACGCGCCCACCGCCCGAGGACCTCCAGGTTCGCCTCCGTGGTGTCGGCCGGGAAGAACCGGAGCACGGTCCGGCTGGTGGCATCGTCGATCATCTTCACCAGGACCGGTTCGGCATCGCCCCGGCCCTCGAACCACGCGTGCTCGCTGGTGTCCATCTGGACCAGTTCCCCGAACGACGGCCGCCGCGGACGCCACAGGTGCACCTCCCGGCGGGGTCGCCGCGGCGTCCAGAGCCCCTCGGCCATCATCCACCCCCGCAGCGTCTCCCGGCTGACACGCAGACCATCCCGCTCCGCCAACTTCTCCGCCGCCAACGTCGGCCCGAAGTCCCGGTACTGCCGCACCACCCGGTCCATTACCCGCCCACCGAACGCATGGCCGTCCTGGAACTGCGGGCCGCACGGGGTTGGACACAGGTACAGGCGGCCAAGGCGATGCTCGTCACGCCCGCCACCGTCGCCTCCTGGACCCGCCGCGCCGATGAGCAAGGACCGAGCGCCCTGGTGCAACTCTCTGAACCCGTCAACCGCTTCCCAGACTTCGTCCGCCACCTCGTCCGGCGTCTCAAAGTCCTTTGTCCCACCCTGGGCAAGGCCGGCATCGCCCGGACCCTCGCCCGCGCGGAGCTCCACTTGGCCGCTACGACCATCGGACGCATGCTCAAGGAGGACTCGCTTCCGCCCGGACCCGCGCCGGCAGCGTGACGATCTCCTGCAGCTGGCTCGGCCTGACGCCCACGTACGGACTCCTCCTGGAAGGTCCCGCGGGGAGGCGGCAGTGGATTCTCGTGGCGGGCCTGACGGGCGAAACTTTGGAACCGGAGACGGAGGATGACGTGCGCGCGGTGCTGGCGGCCATGGAAGAGTGCCTCGACCAGGACGTGGAGGTGCTCTGCCCGGCCGAGCGCGACGCGACCTGTGTGAGCCGCGCCGCCGGCACGAGCAGGATGGCCGGCATGATGCCGATGGGTTCGCCGTCCCCGTCCACCTGGTCGAGGAACGCCTTCTCGGCCTGCGTCAGGCCGTCGATCGTGAGGGCCGTGTCGGCCGCCGTCGAAACAGTTCCGGTTGTCGGCCTTAAAGAAAGTCCGCATTCGCCAGGAACACCGTCCAGAAGAGGTCGTTGATCGCCAGGCCCGACCCGCGTGAATTGCTGGACGCCCCCCCCTCGCACACTCTATAATCACCGCCGATGGAAGGTTCCCTTCGATGTGGGTGGAGCAGGATGATGGCAGACGCAACCCGAGGGCTCCGATTTGCCAGCCTCTTCAGCGGCTGTGGTGGCTTTGACCTTGGCTTCGTCCAAGCGGGCTTCAAGTGCGCTGCGGCGTTTGATATAGACCCCTTGGCGGTCCAAGTCTACAACAAGAACGTTCACCCGTCGGCCGTGCTATGTGACCTGTCGGATTCGGGGGTCTCGCTGCAGGCCCTTTCGGACGTGGACGTTCTTCTGGCAGGTCCCCCGTGTCAGGGATTCTCAACCGCCGGCAAGAGAAGCCTTGACGACCCACGGAATAAACTCCTTCTCCTGGCAGGTCGAATCGCGGGCAAGGTCCGGCCAGCCGTGTTCGTGGCGGAGAATGTCACCGGTGTCACTGCCGGTGAGCACGGGAAGTATTGGAAATCACTTCGGCGGACCCTACGGTCCAGCGGGTACAAGACAACAGACATACGCGTGGAAGCAACCCGGAGTGGCTTGGCGCAGACACGAACGCGGGTCTTCATGCTGGCATGGAAGAATGGCCGGGACATCACGGTTGAGCTGCCCTTTGCGCCGGGTCGTGTTCTTCGCGACGCTCTCGCGGGCATGGACGGTGCGCCAAACCACACTGTCCGTCCCTTGGCTCGCGGCAGCGATCTCGCACGCATCGCGAAATGCATCAAGCCTGGGCAGAAACTCTGCAACGTTCGCGGCGGGCCGAACGCCGTGCACACATGGGACATACCCGATGTCTTCGGCCGTGTCACGGAAGCCGAGCACCGCCTGCTGGAGACGCTTCTTCGCCTTCGGCGGCGTCAGCGGATACGTGAGTATGGTGATGCCGACCCCGTTACCGGGTCCGCGATTGTGCGTGCGTGTGGCCCTTCGACGCTGCGACTCCTTGATGCCCTGATTGGGAAGGGGTACGTGCGAAGAATTCACCGCCGCTACGACCTTACACACACCTTCAACGGCAAGTTCAGACGGCTAAGGTGGGATAGACCCTCGCCCACGGTAGACACTCGTTTTGGCGATCCCAGGTACTTTCTGCACCCGGACGAGGTAAGGGGCTTTACAGTTCGTGAGGCGGCGCGTATACAAGGTTTCCCTGACACGTTTGTGTTTTGTGGCACCGAGCGCGATCAGTATCGCTTGGTCGGCAATGCTGTGCCGCCCCCCCTTGCGCGCGGCATGGCCGAATTCGTGCGACAGGCGTTGCTATTCTGAGACGTTGGAGGAAGCCATGGCCGAGGACTTGCCTGCCATGATTTGCCGGTGGGACAGAGATTCCAGCACCGACATTGAGTTTCCCCGCCTTCTTGAGATCATACAGTACCTGGATCAACGACTCTTCAGCGAGTACACTCCGACACAGGGGCCTCACATAACCTTCCAGCAGCGATTGTCCGCATGGCTTTCAGATGCCCCCAACGACAAGAGCAGGCAAACCATGTTCCAGTTGGTATCGCATTTGTTCTTCATTGGACGCGAGGCTTACATCTCACTATACCGAGAGGCCTACCGGAGCCCCATAACCAGATGGATCATTGATAGCGCCGACATCGACCTGTGCGACCCTGTTATCAACACGAAGATCGCACAAGCGATGAACGAGACGTGGTTCTGCCCAATCTCTGATAGCATGCAGATCTCCGAATTCTATCATGCCAACCGGATTAGCGGAGTCCACTTCCGGCCGGTCTGGCTTTCCCTCGCCAAATTTGGAGACCGGGCTAAGCTCACCTCATACACCCAAAAAAAGTTCAAACGTGTCGTACTGCTTGAGGATTTTGTCGCCGCAGGCGGCCAAATGCAGCCCGCCCTGAATCTGGCCGCTGAATTGCCGAAGGACATTGAGTTTCTTCTTGTGCCACTTGTAATCTGCCCCAAGGGAGCTGACTCCATTGAGGATTTCGTTAAGCGAAACCCTGCCAATTTCACATTCAGCCCTGTGCTACGACTCCCTCCAAGGGCCTTTGTTGCGGAGACGCCAGTTGACGGCGAAAGCCCTTTCTTTGAAGCAGTAAGACAGCTTGTCCAAGACATCTACTTGCAGGTTAGCGGCGGCAAACCTCCCGATGACAACACCAAACCTTACGGCCCCTTCGGCTGGAAACGTACTGGCGCTTTGGTCGTAATGTACACTAACACGCCGGACAACACCTTGCCGATCATCCATTGGACATCGAACACATGGCGCAGCCCGCTGTTTCCCCGGTCATCAAGGGAATAACCATGGACTCCGAACTCAATCCATTCCATGATCTCTACGTTACAGAGACGTCCGCGTCTCGTCCGGAGGATTTCGTCGAGTTGTTCAGCCCATTCCTCATAAAGAATGCCCTTCTTCTTTTTGAACCGACGAATGTCGTGCTGAAAGGAACGCAAGGCTGCGGCAAGAGCATGCTTCTGAACTTACTCAAGCCCGAGATACGCCTTGCCTACCACAAAACCCCAATTGACTTCCCCATCCCGGAACGGCTCTCCACTTTCATTGGTGCTGGCATAAACATTACGCGTTCAGGAATCCTCGATATTAGCCAAAGGCCATTATCTGCCGATCCGGAGAGGGACGATAGACTCTTCCCACTGTACTTCGCCGATTTTCTCAATTACTGGGTCGTCAGAGATATGCTGGATTCGGTAACGCTCATGTCGAAACATCCTGATGTTTTCCCGGCAATCAACTGCGAGTCCCCCCTAGACGAGTTTGCCCGTTCGGTAGTTCAACTGGAATGCTGGTTCGGTTACCTTGACGGCGCCCGCTCGCTTGAGGAACTTCGCGCTCGGATCAACACCCGCATCATGGCCTACCGCAACTACCATCAGTTTAATATAAGGAATCTCTCGGAGGATATCAGCCGCACGAAGACCGTCATTGGAGAGCCCATATCCCGTGCTGCTGAGTGTCTTGCCAAGTGCAATATTATCAAGGATGCCACGCCAATCTTTATTCGCATTGATCAACATGAAATCCTGTGCCGCAGCGATGATCTGAGGCACGATCTGGGCATCCAATATCGTCGAATAATAAACAAAGCCTTGAGTACCAGGGATCCCAGGGTCTTTTACAGGATCGGTACACGAAGCTATGCCTGGGGGGATGACCTGGCGGTCTTCGGAACCACATCGCCGCTTGAATGGGAACGAGACTATAAGGTCATAGACCTGGATGATCTGCTGCGCAGGAAGGAAGACCGAAGGGCCAAGTGGATTTTCCCGGGTTTTGCGATGGACGTTTTCTACCGGAGATTGAAGCGAGTATATGACACGCAAGGCAGTACGGATGTTCTGTTTCGGCGCGCGATGGGACGTAGCCCTGCACCCGCCGACCTCGTCCTGCAGTACGTTGGTACAAGCTCTGCCCGACGTGCACTGCGAATTGATGATGCTTGGCCGCGGGAATGGCAGCAGTATCTGGAGAGCCTCTTCCGGGACGACCCCTTGGAAGCAAAACTTGCGGAGGCATGGGCCCTTCAAAAAGGGGAAGACAACCGGCCAAGGATGGAGTCGCCCCCTCCTGCAGAAGATCGGCCGTGGCGAAGCCGTCGTTACTGGAAAAAAGAGCGCGTCCGGCAGGCACTTATGCAACTGGCTGCAAGTTGTGGACAGCGTCAACTCTGGTGGGGTGAAGACAACATTCTGAGCCTAAGCCTCGGCAGCATCCTGGTGTTTCTCAGCATATGCCAGCACATATGGGACACGCTTTTCCGCTTTGAACGAGAAAGACCGCCTGCGCAGAGGACTAACCCCCTGCGCGGGATTGGGCCTGAGGTCCAAGCCATAGCAATCCAGACTGCGAGCAGCCGCTGGTATCATAAGATAGCCGTGGAAGAGGCCGGTGGCAATGACAGGCAGCGGTTCATAAACCTCTTGGGCCAACTCCTACAGGCCGAACTATACAATGACAAGGCACTGTCCTATCCCGGCCACAATGGCTTTTCCCTGTCAAGCGATGATTTCCTCGCTTGCCCCGATGTCCGGCGATTCCTTTCTGATGCTGTTGACTACGGGGATCTTTATGCGGTTACACACACAACTAAGGCGCGAGACCGACGGCAACGCATCAAGTGGTACCTCCACCCGATCCTCTCGCCGCACTTCAAACTGCCTGAGTCCCATGTCAAGGAACCGTTATATGTGCGCCTCGCTACCGTGATCGAATGGCTGAAGCGCGCAGAGATTACCGTCAAGTTCCCTACAAAGAAAAGCGATAAGACCTCGTCTGTCAGCGACGACCTTCCGCTATTTCCGGAAACGGATAAGAGATGAACCACACCTTTCGACCATGGGGTATGCTGCCGTGGATTCTTGGCAAGTGCCCCGGCCTCAAGTGGAGCCTGCTTGCATCCCTGTCGCCAGAGGACAGATGCCTCTCGACGTGGCTCACGCTGAAAAAATCTACTGTGCTCACAGCCAACAACAAGTTGCTAAGAATCAAGGACAAGGAGTCGCGATTCACGCCGCAAACAACCCGGAAGGTGGAGGAGCGCTGGAAAGAGTTCCTCGCTGAAGGGGGAGAGCGCGATTCGGTCGTGGAGCTCGACTTATTTGTTGCCCACGCGGATCTGGTCAAGACCCTGGACGACTTCGATTCAGCCGCAGGGGAGAACATAGTCCTCGATATCACCTCGCTGCCCAAGCGGTATTTCTTCCCCTTCATACGGCGCCTAGTGGAAAATAGCAAGGCGCGTAACATAATTGCGACATACGCAATCCCTTCCTCCTACACAGATCAAGCGTTGGCAGAGAGATTTCAGGAATGGCGGCCGTTGCCGATGTTCGCGCCAGCGGGGGAGGCAACTTACACCAAGTTCGTGGTGAGTATAGGCTTTATGTCAATGGGCCTCCCCGACCAGGTGAGACAGCGTTGTGGCCAGATGGACGTTGAGCTCCTCTTCCCATTTCCTCCCGGTCCGCCCGGCTTCCATAGGAACTGGGAGTTTGTCATGGACCTACAAAGGGAGCTGCCCAACAAACTTGCGATTAAGCACGTTGACGCCAGAGACACGTCACTTGCTTTCGATCATCTGGTGATAGCGACAGATGGAGGGCATAAACGAGCCGTTCTTGCCCCCTACGGCCCCAAGCCGCATTCGTTGGCAATGTGCCTCTTTGCGATAAGAGCCGGAAGCGAGGTATGTTATACCCAGCCTTCCATTTACCATCCCGACTACTCCATCGGCAGGTCGCTTTGCGACGGACAGCCTGAGGTGTACGCCTATGTTGTCCGCCTGCATGGACACGATATATATACGCTATAACACAACCGCATGAAGCCGGGCGTTTGGTCGGAGGTGTCTGCGACATGTATATCGCCATTGGTCCACTCCGCGTCCGTCGCTGTCGGCGGTAATGTCGGCATGGGGACAGAAGGCAGAACTTGGTCAGGATTCCCAGGGGTCTGGTTATAAGGCTTCTCGACAGCGCTGCACCTCTTGGGTTCATTGAGGGCCATGGAAAAGCGACTGAAGTCGTGTTTGAAAAGTGGCAAGTTCCTACGCGTGCCGCCAGGACGCTCTAGGCAGATGTCTGCCATTCGAGACCGGGGCAATCGCAGCACAGAGCTTCGCTTCAGGGGGGCAATCATGCAGGGCTCGCTGCGGGGCTGGAAGCTCCGCCCAAGCGAGATGCCCGGGAGGCCCGATTTCTGGTTTCCCGAGGCTCGCTTGGCGGTCTTTCTGGACGGCTGTTTCTGGCATGGCTGCCCCAAGTGTGGGCATTACCCCAAGACTAGGGCCGCATTCTGGAAGGCCAAGATCAACTTGAACCGTGAGCGCGACCGTAGGACGAACCGGGAGCTTCATCGGCGCGGTTGCAGGATCGTCCGGTTCTGGGAGCATGAGATTCAGCAGGACTTGAAGGACTGCGTCAAACGCGTACGGACCTTGGTCACCCAATCTGCGCGGAACGAACCATCACGGCACGGCCGAGGCTGAGGAACGATGCACGATCCGACCGGCCCCAGATGGGGCTGGTGTGGAGACGCGGAAGTACCTGCATGCAACCGCAGTGGCGGCAGACAAGACGACGCTGGCACCCCGGTTGCCCCTCTCCGTCGGCGGCAGTAAAACAGAACCCGCGAGTGGCCCTGAGAGTCCGAGAGTTGGGGTATCCAGAGCTGGCATGGACGGTCGCTGGGGTTAACGGTGGGCCAAGTCGAGAGCGAGCGGACCGGCCGCAAGTCCTTGCCACAAGGTTGGTTGAGGGTGCAAGTTGGGGCACCGTGGTGCTCGCGCAAAGGAAAGGCCGCCCGAAGGCGGCCTTTGAGATTTTGGCTCCCCACGCGAAACTCGAACCCACAGTCCTGTGGTTAACAGACCGGTTTCGTCGGCGGTGACCGCCATCCCAAAAGGTAGACGGCCTCTTCGAGGGAGCGGTTGTCGCGACAACCGGAGGGGCGGTTTCGAGCAGTTCCAGCGGTTTGGGCGGCATTCCGAAAACAGCCACAAGTGTTTTTCGGAGGCCCAATTACAGCAAAGCCAGAAACTTACGAGAATCCGTCGGCAAGAATTAGGAATCCTCTGCTCTGCCTCGGCCCGGAATTAAGAACCCGGCGCTATCTTGTTGTAGTCGCCGTCCGTCACCGCCTTCACCATCGCCACAATCCCCGCCTTGATGCTCGGCGGCAGGCACGGCCACGAGTCCACGAGGTAGGCCAGATCGGGGGCAGGCGAGCCGGAATTGACAGAAGTTGCAGCGCTTCTTGCAGCGCCCCTGCACGAAATCTGCGGTTTTTGCGTCGCTATCGCGGTTTGTTCGGGTCCTGTAGCGCCCACCAGATTTGTGTCGGACTTATCGCAATCGGTCGAACTATCACGAACCGCCCGAGAAAACGCGGGTTGCGGCGCGTCCCTGGAGGACTACGGCTCTCCC
>Ga0307379_10011257_pt1 | contig 11756 bp, 7 predicted proteins | sample UN2MG_FD_202237 | JGI IMG/M metagenome (GOLD analysis project Ga0307379, IMG submission 202237) | Soil microbial communities from Risofladan, Vaasa, Finland - UN-2 | ecosystem: Environmental > Terrestrial > Soil > Coastal area > Acid sulfate soil | place: Finland: Risofladan, Vaasa | collected... | reverse complement strand
TGAGGTAAATTCAAAGCTTTCAATAATTTTAAAATCAGCTCTTTGATGTTTTTTGGTTCAAATAAATAACCATTTATGTTATTCGTAATTACATTATTAATCTTTTTTCTATTTGAATTGTTATCGTTCAGTTCAGTCATTAAATTCTTTTTTAAGAAAATATAATACTTTACAATAATGATCAAATACTTTTCCGCTTAGGAGCAGTTTTTATACATAAAATTTTTATCATAATAAGAATTTTTTTAATATTTCAAAATTTATTATTTTCATCCATAAGTTAAATATACCGTGCTAATTTAGAGTATAATTAAGCTTAATAAAAGAATCATAATTACGATAATCAGACTTCAAATATCATTTAAAAAATAACAAGAATTAAAATGCATAATAAAAACACGCGTGTTATTTTATTTACTCTCATCTTTAGTATGATATTTGGAGGATATCTTCTTTTTCTTATTTCACCTAGGTTCTCAGGAGATGACATGGCTCCTATTGAAGATTTTAATCAAAATTCATTTAATGAATCGATATTTATTGATGGCAATGGCATTTTTACTGCTAAGGCAATTAGTGAGGGGTGGAGTGGAAATGGAACTTTCAGCAATCCTTATATCATTGAAAATTATACTATTCGGGCTATATTCGAGCACGGAATAGAAATTCGAAATACTAACCTCCATTTCATCATTAGAAATGTATCCATAACAAATGGTCGTTCAAATTATTATCATGGATTTTATCTCTACAACGTAGCTAACGGAACATTAACAAATAATACAGCAGATTATAACCTCGCTGGGTTTTTCCTCGTAAATTCGGATAATAACACCTTCAGTAATAATGTGGCATATAACAATTTACATGGCTTTCGATTCTGGCATTCCAATAATAATACACTCACTAATAATACTGCTAATATTAATTTAGAATATGGAATTTATTTAGATAACAGCAACTACAACAATATTACGTGGAATACGTTATTCTTTAATGAAGTAGGAAGTATTTTTGAAGTGGATTGCGTGGGAAATGAATTTTTATACAATTCTTACAGTCCGGAAATGTTTTTTTTAGAATCTGACTCTGGTAAATTCGACGCAGACGGAACCTTCACCTTAACATGGACGGTTTCGCAAAATGCCGATAATTATACAGTATATCAAAATGGTGGAATTTTAGCTGAAGGATTAACCGTAACGGAATATAATGTTACAGATTTATCTTCTGGAACTTATGATTTTTATGTGAAAGCATTTAATATAAACGGAGAAGTAGATTCTAACACTTTTATGGTGATAGTTAAGTTCCTCCTCTTTATTGATGGAAACTCAGATTTTCATCAAACAGCTACAGAAAATAATTTTACAGGAGACGGTAGTTTAAATGATCCCTATGTTATTGAAAATTATGAAATTTCTGCTACAATAGCGCATGGAGTTCATATTAAGAATACCAATCTTCATTTTATCATCAGAAACGTAACGGTTAACGATGGTAAATTAAAAAACTACTATGGATTTTATTTAGAGAATGTAACACACGGAAAAATAATAGATAATACCGCTTACAATAACCAATACGGAATTTATCTCAAGAATTCCTTTAATAATACATTAATCACTAATACCGCGATTGGAAATACTAATGGTTTGGCGTTAAATTGTTCTTACCTTAATACTTTGACGGCAAATATCATAACAGAAAACAGACATGGATTTTCTCTTGAATCATCTTATAACAATACCATATCAGGCAATGAGGTGATTAATAATACTTATCTCGGTTTTTACCTAAGTTCTTCATATAACAATACTCTCACAGAAAATCTAGCCACTGGAAATCTCAACGGATTCACTCTCAGCTATTCCAATCTTAACACTTTTACAAATAATACTGCTAATAATAACGATCAGCAGGGATTTAGACTTTTCCATTCTCACCATAATAATATAATAGATAATAACGCTAGTTATAACCAAAAATATGGCATATATCTCGACGAAAGCACTTTTAATGTAATCACAGGAAATATCTTAGAGAATAATGGAATTGGCGCTATTTATGAAAAATTTACTGATGATACAGACTATCCTGATGTTGTTTTAATTGCGGCTATTATTTTTATAATAGCTTTAGTGTCAATAATCCTAATTAAATTAGCATTTTTTATTAAAAGGAAAAACATCAAATTTTTTATCCCTAAATTATCACTAAAGAAGAGAAAGGAATGAGGATATGAGCTATAGATTTAAGAATATCACAATAAAAAAAACCAGCTTTTATTATTATATTCTCATTTTTGCTGCTATTATTATCCTCTTAACAAATTATCCACGTTTGAATGGAGTAGACGCATTTCAGGTAATGTGGATGGCAAAAGCTCTTCAGAATGGAGCTCTTTTTTCCGATAATACGTGGTTAATCTCACCATTTTCTTATTTTGGGTATTACCCCTTTTCTCATCGAGCGATAGGTGTCCCGATGATTCTTGCCTTTCTAATGAGCTTTCTTGAATTTCTTTCATTTGGCACATTTGGGTTAACTGAAGCGGTACTAGTTTTCAATATAATCCTCATCATTGTCATCTATAAGACTTCTCGAAATCTTGGTGATAGACTTTTTGAAGAGGGGTGGAGCCGATTTGTTTTTGTTGCTGCTATCCTATTCTCCGTGAATGTTATTCAAAATTTTGTAATGACCGTGAGTACAAGAATTATTATAACTATTACTATGATTGTTCTTTTAAATATTAGTATAAAATTGTTAGAAAAAGATGCGAAAATTCGATTTAAGACGATAATCGTCGTGATTTTAGTCCTTTTGATTGGTGCTTTAGCTCACAGGCTTTGGATGAATTCAGTAATAACAATAATATTTCTGATATTTACACTGTTTATCCGAAAATATAAAAAATTATATCATCTTTCTGTGTTTTTAATTATTCCAATAAGTATTTTCACTTTTTTCTATGGATTTGAAATTTTTGGACTTTTTCAGTATGGATTCAGTGCTGATGCCAATTTTCTTGATACAAGTATTTTTTTAAGCCTATATTATGTGTATGCTATTGGATTGATCACCATTTTCTTCCCGTTTGGCGTAATAATAACGCTATATAAACTAACTTTTTCATTTAATGATTTTCATTCATTTTTTAAGAAAAAGAAAAAGCTTCCAGAACTTATGGCAACTAATCCCAAATCTCGAGATTGTTTTTATTTTCTCCTTCTTTTTCTTATACCATTTTTATTTTTCATTTTTACAACCTTCTATGCAATAGTCATATTTTTACCGATAATAGTAATTTTTTCAGTTCAAGGTTTAGTTTATATAAAAAATTTATTTTCAAACTTTACGATATTTTCTAGCAAATTAGGTTGGGTATTTTCGCTGATCCCAGTATTTTTATTGACAGGTTATTGCCTTCTAAGAATCGAGATTTATTTAAGAATTGCTTTTGTGGATATTATGCTTTTATCACTCGTCTCATTAGCCTTATTTTTACTTGTATTTCTAATTATTAAATACAATAATCTTGGTCTTTCATTTTCATCCCTTGATTCACAGAAATTGAAAAAGTTCTTTTGGATTGTCCTATTAACTCTTTCATTTTTAGCCTCACCTATTATATATGTAGAGAGTAGTAGAAAAGATGGTTTCAACAGTCCCTATCCCTGGGATAATAGTTATTTAACCGATGAAGAAATCCAAATTATTGATTGCTTTAAAGGAGAAGATGTTAATGGCTTAATTTTCGTTACAGACGTTCTAATTGCTGAAAGAATTAGAGCTGTGGGATTCTTGCCTACTTTTAGCGAAGCCGTAGCGATTGGAATACCCTTATTTTATGGTATCATCAGTCCCAATTATGTTTATGAAAATACTAAATTTTCCTTAAAGGATTTTTTTAGTTTGATATTTTTCAACTTTACTCAAATAGATCCTATAAACGAATTAAGGAGTAATATTAAAAATTTAGACCTAAGAAATGAAAATGACCTTGATACTTTAATCTCATATAACATACAATATATAATTACTATTAACGAAACTTATCAATCAGGTGGAGTAAATACTTGGTTGCTAATCCAATCTCTACTACAATCAGAATTATATCAACCTGTTTTCGCAACTCAACATTTATTGGTATGGAAAATTTATTGATTTTACAATATTAAATACAATAAGTGGTTTCTTATTCACATTATAAAACAAATGACTTAGAAACATGAATTAATTCAAAGTTATTTAAAAACTCAATAATTACATTTATATACTTCAGTTAAAAAGCTTATTCTAATAATAATATAAGGATTTTAAAAACAATCTGGTGTAAATCTCCAAATGCATTTTCAGTAGATAAAAAGTTAAGTTAAATTTTAATAAAAATTAAGTTAAATTTTAATAAGAATAGAACCATAATATTATCTATACATAGACAATACTTTAAAAATTCAAACTATCCTAACTATCACTATATTTATAAATTAGTTATTTTATAATAGTTATTAGGTTGGAAGATTTAAGAAGTATTATGCCAAAAAATAAAAATCATAAGAAGAATGGACACTAACCAAACCATGCAAGAAGCGATGCTAGAAGATCGAGATAAACTAGAAGATATTGAACATGAAAAGATTATAAATAAATTTATTGTGATCCCATCAAATAAGAAGGTCGTAATAACCATACCCGCCTATAATGAGGAAGAGAGTATTGGAGCGGTTATTAATGAAATTAAAAATGCGATGATCAATACCAATTATATTTATCAGATTATGGTACTCGATGATGGAAGTGTAGATAGGACAAAATTGATTACGGAGGAGAATGGAGTACTCTTCTTTTCAAATGGATGTAATATGGGTCTTGCACATACATTTAAAAAGGAAATGGAAATTTGCATGGATTTAAGCGCCGATATCATTGTTCATATTGACGCTGATGGGCAATATCCTCCTAAATATATTCCAGAGATGATTGAAAGTGTGCTCGATGGAAATGATTTGGTATTAGGCTCACGATTTGGAAAGGGGTTCTATGATGGATCCATTAGTAAAAAGCTTGGAAATATGTTTTTCGCAAGATTTCTTTGCTTATTATTAGGGAAAAATATTCAAGATACTACAACAGGATTTCGTGCTTTCACTAAAGAGATTGCTCAATTACCCATAAACAGTAAGTTTACCTATACTCAAGAACAATTGATAAGAGCAATTCAATGCAAGAAGAAGGTTAAAGAAATACCGATTATAGCTAGAAAAACTAGAAAGAGTAGATTGTTTAGTAATATATTCGAATACTTCTATAGAGCCACAATCACAATTTTAAAGATATTTATTTAATCCCACTTTTCCTTACATACTTTTTGTAGAATTAGTTTTTTGGACTTTTAATAGAATTAACTTCTTTCACAAGAAAAGCGTTACTAATTTGTGGATTAAATTAATGTCAAATATTAGATTATTGCAATAAATTAATAAAAAATAGTTAATTCTGTATAAAAAATCCGACTTTTAATTGAAAAAAAAATAAGTATCTTTGAGGATCTTAATGAAGGACCTAGTTATCCTTATTAATCTTAAAATTCTAAGGAAATTATTTTGGAATTTTACATTTAAAATTAGAAACGGCTTAGCAAAAGGATTTAAAAGAAGGTTTGGCCTTGGATTTAAACCAAAATTTAATTTGACCGAAGAAGAAGTTTTTTTAACTAACCATAACTTTAAAGGAAAAACAATCTACGACATCGGTGGATATATAGGAATTTATAGCATTTTTTTTGCTGATGCAGTAAAAGAAAATGGAAAAGTAATCACCTTTGAACCTAATCCTACGAATTTTAGGGAAATTGCTTTTAATTTAAAAATTAATAAATTTAAGAATGTTCGAGTTTTTCATCTTGGTATAGGAAAAGAGAGAGGGATATCAGAGTTGCATATTGATCCCATTCGGTATTCAAGAGGTAGCTTTATTCAAAAAAACGAAAATTTATCATTTAAAAAAACGGAAAGTAAGAAAGTTAAAGTTAAAATTGATTCGATAGATAACTTAATTAAAGAAAAAACCATTCCTCCTCCATATTTTGTAAAGATTGATGTAGAAGGTTTTGAGAGTGAAGTAATTCAAGGAATGATTTCTACGATTGAAAATTATAAACCAGAGTTATTCATAGAAATTCATGGGAGAGTAAAAGAAGAATTGATTAGAATATTAATTAATAATAATTATAAGGTTTATTACATAGAATTTAAGAAAGTGCTTAGTTTTAATAATTTAAGGAAAATTGAAACAGGTCATATATATTGTTTCGATTCGAAAAAAAATCATAAATTAGATTAAATAACATTATACATCATTTTTAATAATTTAAATTCAATAATTGAAGAAATATAATAATTTGAAATTATAATATTATAGAACGAAGAAATTTTAATTTTAATAATTTTTGTTAGTGGATTAATTTAGATATATTTTTACTATAAAATCCTTAAAATTTGATGAAATCTAATGGATAATCACAAACCAATAGTAATAATATCTCCTTCAAAAAAATATGCTGGTGGAATTTACCATTTTACAATTAAAACCGCTTTAGAATTAAAAAATTATTATAATGTTAAAGTAATTAGTTTTAAAAAACAATATCCTAAATTCCTTTATCCTGGAAAGCAAAAAGATCCACATCTTGTTGATCTTAATTTTGAAGATGAATGTTCTATTTTAAAATGGTACGATTATTTTTCTTGGAAAAATACTTTTAAAATTGTTAAAAATCATGCAAAATTAATATATATTCCTTGGTGGACAATAATCTTGGCTCTACCTTTTCTATATTTAGCTAAAATATCAAAAAAGCATGGTATAAAAGTAATAATTGAATTTCATAATCTCTTTGATCATGATGCTGGAATGATAAAAAAGACCCTAACATCATTCCTAATTAATAAAATAGTTAACTATTCAGATTTGTGTATTCTTCATACAAAAGAGAATTCAGAAAACTTAAAGAAAATAGTAAAACGGGACGTGAATACGATTATTTTACCACTTGGACCATTAGATGATATGATGCATTTAGATAATCCAAATAATATTTATGAAATTTATGGCTTAAATGAAAAAAATAAATATATTTTAATGTTTGGTGTTGTGCGAAAATATAAAGGATTAGAATATGCGATAGAAGCAATGAATTATTTAAATAAAACTAATTATTCTGATTATCATTTACTCGTTATAGGAGAGATTTGGATAAAACTTCGTAAGGTAAAAAGCTTGATTTACAAATATGGATTAAAAAACAAAATTATTTTCATCAATAGATTTATCCCTGATGACCATATAATACCTTTTTTTAATTTAGCCGAGATCATAATTTATCCATATTCAAGCGCCACACAAAGTGGTTCATTAAATTTCGCTTTAAGTGCGGCAAAACCAATAATAGCAACAGCTGTTGGTGGATTTAAAGAAATACTAAAAGACCAAGTTAATAGTTTAATAATACCACCAAAAGATCCACTTAAATTAGCTGATGCGATACTAAAATTAATTGAAGATCAAGAATTAGCAAAAAATATAGCTAATAAGGGATATGAATATTTTCAAAATAATTCTTCTTGGAAAATTATTATGCAAAAAATGTTATATGCTATTGAATTACTATAATTTTGGTTGATTAGTATTAAAATTATTAATCACGCAATATCGCCATATTCGAAGGTGTTTCCACAAATTCTTCAGAAACTCTAAAAAGCGTTTTTGTTCCTTTCAGAAAAATTTATTTAAATTCCTTATTTTTACAATAATTGAGAGTTCAAATGGAGAAATTAAAACTTAAAGATTACCAAGTTAGTGTCATAATTCCAATATACAATGACATAAAAAGAATTAAGGAATGTCTAAAATCATTGATAGATCAAAATTATCACAAAGATCTTTATGAAATAATAATTGTGGATAATGGATCGACTGATGGTACTAAGGAATTCTTAAAACAGTCTCCAGTAATTTTTTTAGAGATGAATGAGATCAAGAGTTCCTATGCTGCTAGAAACAAAGGAATCAAACACGCAAAGAATGAAATTTTATGTTTTACAGATTCTGATGTAATTGTTGATAAAAATTGGATTAAAAATGGAGTTAAATCATTGATAGAATTAAAAAGACAAGGGAAAAAAGGGGTTATTTTTGGGAAGATTTGCCTAATTGGTGATCCTTACCAAAATCTTTATACATTATATGATTATGCTACAGGATTTAGAAACTTACTAGCAACAAACAATATCTTCACATTTAAGGATACTTTTAAAGAAATTGGTTATTTTAACCCTAGTGTGATTTCAGGGGGAGATAATGAGTGGGGTGAAAGGCTTCTTAATAAAGGCTTTGTTATACAGAAGGATGATCGCGTGATAATATACCATCCTCTAAGAAATGATTTTAAAAGCCATTATCGGAAAAGAATTAGACATGGGTTTGGTAAAGGACAAACTGGGTATAAACAATATGCTAAAACAGTTAGAACTGAATTTGGTAAAGAACAAGTAATCCAAAATTACGGAGATTCAGTCCCAATTTTTAAAGTCTCTATAACTTTAGTGAATAGATTAAATATACAAATACAGCTAATAATTCATGCCTTCAATCTTATTAGGAAAGCTAAATCGCAAAAAATATCCACATTAAAATTTATAATTATGTATATTCCTTTAGCTTTGTTTTTTAGTATTCTTACAATGTATGGAACATTATTACAAAAAAGTGGTAAACGTTTTAAACGATAATCGGAGTTTTTTTCCTTATGGTTAATTATAAATTTATAACTACATATATAAAAAAAATTAACTTCTTTTACCTAATCCTAATAATAGTAGCTATCTCCTTTCCTTTATCGTATTACCCACGAATTTATGGAACAGATGGATTTCAAATAATATGGATGGCAAATGCTCTTAAGGAAGGAGCATTATTTTCTAATAATACATGGTTAATATCTCCCTTCTCTTATTTTGGATTTTATCCATTTTCTCACCGTGCTATAGGCGTTCCTATATTCCTTGCCTTTTTAGCAAGTTTCCTAAATATTTTTTCACTTGGTATATTCGGTATGGCTGAAGCAATATTAGCTTACAATATTATACTCATCATACTTATCTATAAAAGCTCTCGAAATCTCGGAAATAGACTATTTGAAGAAGAATGGAGCCGATTTGTATTTGTAGCTGCTATGTTATTATCACCGTACATGATTAATAGGACTACAATGGATGTTGATACCAGAATTATTATAACTATTATCATGATAGTTCTTTTAAATCTAAATTTAAAAGTATTAAATAATGATGATAATAATAAATTTAAAACAACGATTTTTCTGTTTTTACTCTTCTTAGTTGGAGCTTTGGTCCACGGACTTTGGTTAGCTACAATTATAACAGTAGTATTTATGATATTTACGGTTATTATTCGAAAATATAAAAAATTACAAAAGCTAACCATATTTTTAATTCTTTCGCTAAGTATATTAGCTTTTTTTGTTGGTTTTGAAATATTTTTTCTTGATCCTCTAAAAATTTGGTCTCCTTTTTTTGATAATTCAACTTTAATCGGAACAAATACAAATCTCATCATAAATTATGCACTAGAAGCAGGATTATTGATAATTTTTCTCCCGGTTGGAGTATTAATAACCCTGTACAAACTAACTATTATAATAAGAAAATCTGATGATGAAAAGAGTGCAAAACTCAAAAATATGAACCAGCAATTTCTTAGAAAGAGTTTTTATCTATTACTTTTTATAGTCCCTTTTTTATTTATGGCTCCAAGTTTTTATGCAACAACCATATTTTTACCAATAATAATAATTTTCTCCGTGAATGGTCTAATTTATTTAAAAAAAATTCTTGTAAACATTTCTGAAAGATTAGAGAGATTGTTTCCCTTGATTCTCTTAATTTTAGCAGTTGGATATTCCTTTACGTATGTCGGAATTATTATAAATATTAATCTTTGGTATTTGTATGTATTAATCCATATTTCTTTATATCTCTATTTTTTTATCTTCATAATAAATAAATACAGTAATATTATTTTTTCAAAGATTTCTTTTTATTCTGTTAAATTACAAAAAGGGTTGCTGATTTTTATATTAATCATTTCGGTGTTAATATTTACAACAACCACAGTAGAGGGTAGACTCAGATTTATCGATAGTAACCCAAATCCATGGGAAAATAGATATCTAACAGATGAAGAAATCGAAATTATTGACTTTTTTCAAAAAGAAGAAATTTATGGATTGATTTTTACTACTGCTGGTATGTTAATAGCAGAAAGACTTGCAGGAGTAGGACTTTTACCCGTTTTTAATAATCAAACTCTAGACGGTAAATCGATTTATTACGGTTTTATACCTCCAAATGAAGTTCATCAACATACAGAATTTACATTAATTTTAAATAGATTAGTTTTTTTTGATTTAAATGACTATTCTGTGAAATATCCTATGAGAGATTTGGTGAGATCCATAATAGAATTCAATATGACAAAAACAAATGACATTAATGCTCTGAAATTTTATAGAATTCAATATATTATTTCAATAAACGATACTTTTCTTCTAAATGGCGAAAATCAATGGCCACTGATTCAATCTTTACCGTTAAGATTGGATCCCGTTTATTCAACTCAACATTTATTGGTATGGAAAATCTATTAAATAAAAATTAAAAAATAAGTATTTTGTATTTTTATAAAGAATTAATTATCATTAATAATTAAGGTTTTAAAATTGAGTATTAATATGCTTGTTAATTGTAATGCTAAGAGGTAGATATATGTTCACTAATGAGTTTTTTGAATTGGATAATGAGATCATAAAAAACAAGTTTATTATAAAAGAAAAAAACATTATGATATGGCCCTTAGTACGATGGAGAGTTCTGTCCTATATATTGAGAAAAAGTAATAATCTCGCTATTGAAAGGGCCGATCATACAATTTTGTCTTTAAAAAACTTTAAATATATATATGATTCTCTGAAATATGCTCCTCATAGATTAAATAAAAAGTATAACATTTTATATTATATTAGTGCTAGAGGCCGTTTAAATAACAGAAATTTCAACATAGACGCAGATTATTTTTCTACTTTAGTACCTAAAACTTTAGTTATTGATATTTCACACAGAGGGCATTATTATATCCCTGACAATACTGATAACTTTGCGACAAAAGAATTTGACGAATTAAAAGCTTTTTTATTCTATCAGATAAAAAGACTTTTTTCTAAAAAAAATAATCCTAGCATCGAAAGATTTATTGAATTTCTGAAAATGAAAGTTAATATTGAAGAAGATTTTGCTAAAAAAATCAGAAAAAAATTATACTTTTACTATTTTGGTTATGATTTTTACAGAGCCTATCTTAAAAGTGTTTTTAAAAAATTAAATCCTAAGGTTATTTTTGTTCGTATTGCCTCTTATGGAGGATTTAAAAGTATATTATTAAAAACAGCAAAAGAGAACGGCATACTAATAGGAGAATTTCAGCATGGAAATATATATGAAGGTCATATGGCTTATAATTATGGATATAAGGTTTTTAAAAGTGAACAATACAAAAAATATCTTCCAGATTATATATTAACTTATGGAGATTACTGGAATGATAAGATTAAAATACCATCTAAGATAATAACTATAGGAAATCCTCATTTTTATAATAGTATCAAAAAATATAAA
>Ga0307379_10011256_pt1 | contig 11756 bp, 29 predicted proteins | sample UN2MG_FD_202237 | JGI IMG/M metagenome (GOLD analysis project Ga0307379, IMG submission 202237) | Soil microbial communities from Risofladan, Vaasa, Finland - UN-2 | ecosystem: Environmental > Terrestrial > Soil > Coastal area > Acid sulfate soil | place: Finland: Risofladan, Vaasa | collected... | reverse complement strand
CAGCTTGGAGCCGAGGTAGCCTCAAACTAGCTCTTCTGATAAGCTCCCAGCCCAAACTTCCTTCAACAAGAGACTGTCGGTCACAAAGTCACCAGGCAATGGAACACCCTCAAGGTATAGCAAGTCTGGGATCCCACCACGAATAAATACTTCATTAACTGCCTCGGAACATATATGCCACGGGTCCCGATGATACTTTAGTGGCATCGGCAACCCCAGCTTCTCACAGATAAGCCTGGGAATAGCAAACCGCACTATACATAGGTAATCGTAATAGGCTTGGTTATCACTAGCAAGCTTAATCGCCTCCTCCAGGACCCGGGGGATCTTGCCCTGCTCTGAGATGAGGCGAAGCGCTACAACCTGCTGGCCATATCTCTCACTCAAGGAGCGTAAAGAAACACCGCGCCCATAGGACTCAAAGAGCATCGGGAACCTCAGGATCCTACGCTGTCTCCGATTAACAATTAGCCCGAGCTTACCCATATACATAAAGACGTGCTCAAAGGGGCCCGCAGCCCACCTATTCACCCTGGAGAAAGGGTCGTTGCGGTCGTTGACACAGACAAGAATATCGGCTGGTTCAAGTCTAAAGTTATTCATAAAAACTCCTCCTTCTTTTTCCACCCTCTCCAATCCAGTCTCATACTCCGTGAATAACACTCGCTTTTAGTGATTCCCACCGCCCTCAGCCGCCTACGAACGGTAACCTGGTCGCATCCCAAAGCTTGTGATATATCCTTTATCAGCAGGTTGCGGTGATAAAGCTCAAGGACTCGCTCTACAGTTATATCGTGCCTCTGATGCCGAGGCACTAGGTAATGCTCAAGGTCATATCTTCCCATTACTCTTCCTTAAACTAGGTTTCCTCCCCCTCTTTTTACCCAATGTTTCTTGTCTCGCGTTAGCACCACGCCGTCCCGCTGCCACAAACACCCCCTCCCTCTGAAGTAAACTCCCGAAGTCCCTTACAGCCGGACAGTCCCTACAGCGGCCAACATTACTAGAATTTATAATCCAATGGTGAGGAGGACACTTATGCTTTTTCTTCGTTTTCACTTTCTGCTGTACTGCCATAATCATGTCTGCCCCCCAGGCCCGAGCAGAAACTGCCTTTCCTCAAGTCGCTTGAAGAGGGTTCTTCCGTCGTCCGTAATTACATACGGCAGAAAAATCTCTTCAAACTGAACCATCTCGGTCTCGAGGAGTGCCATTTGTGCTGAGAGCCAATGCCAGGCTACCCGGTAAGCATGGTCATCCTTAGCATACCCAGCTGATATCTCCCGGTCAGCTACCTGCCTCTGCAGCACTCTCAGGGTAGATGCAGTATTAATCGGCAGCCGAATAGGCAGTTCCCTGTTGGGCATCTTGATATTGAAAGCCAGGGCTTTTACCCTGCCGTCATCGCCATACTCCATCATCACCGCCCGAGCTCCATGCTCTACGAGCTTAGCCTGAATTTGGGCTATCGTTCTGGAGACCGGCACCTTAGTTGTGTAGTCTAAAATCCCCATACCTTACTACCTCCTTTAAGGGCTGGCCAACATCGCCAGGTAGATATAGCTGGATATTCTTTCTCTAGTATTGTAATGATCCTCTCCCTCTCCATCTGCCGGCCCTGCTCTATCAAAGCCTTATAGAACAGATACCCCTTGAATTTCATGTCATCGGCTAGTGCCTCTAGTGTATCTGGGGGAGTAAAATATTTCTCTGCTGCCTGATCAAATGGCATCGTCATCTCTAGCTACCTCCTTTTCTCCGGTCGCTGATATGGCAGGCCCAAGGCAACGTAAATAGATTCCTCCGTATCACCGGCAATCCTCTCCCCCTTCTCATTAAACAGCCCATCACCAGAAGCTGCCAGGTGCCAGCCCCTTTTCTTTGCCCGGGAACACAGCCGGATATTATTCTCTTTGCTCCCGGTCCTAATAAGGAGTAGGGTGGCCCAGGTATCCTCACTTGCGAAATAGAGATCCACTTGGACACCATTGTAGTTAAACCGCTTCAGCTTATCACCGCTCAGCTTGGGTTGGACGGGACGTGATAGACCTAGCACTTCCCCCTCGAGATTCCACGGGTCAGAAGGTATCAAGACAATATCTATGTCCCGGGGGAAAGGCTTTCGCCTACGTACCGAGCCGGCCACCTCAATCTTCTGGCAGTAAGGGGAGAGCCGTTTTATTACCTCATCGGCTATTTTCTGTGCCCTTTCTAGTTCCAAGCTTCACCTCCTTTTTGGTTTCTTCTTCCATTCTTTTACCACCTCGCCCAGGGCGCCAAGTTGGTCTATGTCGACAATCCCTTGCTCCAGGTAGGTTTCCAAGTTTCCAATTTTGACACCCTGGCTCAGCGGGACCTCAGGGGATCCCTTCTTTTTCCAAAGTTTTATAATTTCCGAGCAAGTCAGTTTGACGTACTCTTCCAGCATTTTTCTCAATTCCGTAGCTGAGAGGTCTTTTTCACCGGGGAATTGGTCTTGAAAAGGGGAGTCAGGATTTCGTATCTGAGTCGAAGCTAAAAGGGAGTCAGGGGAGTCAGGTTCCGCCCCTTGGCCGTATTTCATATTAACCTTCTCTAACCTCTGTTTTGAATACAGAGCTGAGGGAGACCCTGACTCCCCTGACTCCCCTCTTGTATCTGGCTCAGATAGGGGAGTCAGGATTTCGCTGACTCCCCTGACTCCCCCTTTTGTATCTGGCGGCCAAAAGCTGACTCCCCCTCTGACTCCCCTTTTTTCGGGTTCTTCCCGATAATTTATGACCTGCCAGGGAACAGAGTGGTGGACCTTATATGCGCATTTAATAACCATCAGGCCGTTGGGATAGCGCACCCCGGCTCGGTGCTTCAACGCGCTGGCCAGGCTTCGGTTGATTTTATGGGGGTTCCGATCTACCCTGTCAGGGAAGGCCCCGGTGATAGTTTCGTTTTCGCCCAGGCTTTTTGCGATGGTATCAATGAGGATAGGTTCTGAGCCGAATACCTCTAGCCAAGCAGCCAAGAACTCCTCCCACTGAGGGGTCTCTACATCTGCTTGCTGATACATGAAGTCCAGGTTGCCGAGAAAGTTTTTAAGGCCGGCATGGGCCAATATACCGCCGATAGTATTAGACCACTCCTCGAATCCTCCTATTGTTGGCAACCCCCTGGGGGTTGGTCTCTCTGCTACTACCCAGGCCCGAGCCATGGTTAGAATGGCACCCAGCAACTGGCCCCGATTTTTTCTCACCCATTGTATGAGGTGCGTATATTTGAAAGACCCGGGATCTCTCATCCAAGGCCTGGCCTCATGGGCATCCATTCTGCTAAGATAGCAGCGCCGTGCCATATCACCGCCTAGTTTTATATTATTGCCGGTGACGATATAAGTGCCCCTATTAGGCAGGCGAACAGTTTTGGTTTGTCCCAGAATGCGGGTGTAATATGTGGGGGCTGTCAATAACATGGCTAATGATGAAAAATAGAGATACCCCTCTACGTTATCAATGATTAAGATGGTCTGCCCGCTGAGCAAGAAGCTGCCTATGCGCTTTTCGCATTCTTCGTCGCTTCTCGGGGGCGCCATCATGGCTGCTTGCCTACCAGTACCAATGACCGCAATGACATCAGCTAGCATGCTTGCCCCTGTGCCCGGCTGGGGCTTATCAAGCAAGCACAGGGGAACCAAGCCATCTATCATGGGTCTGCAGACTGGAGTGAGCAGCAATGCCAGCGCATTGGTTTTGCTTGCTTCGGAGTCGAAAGGAAAGTCGTTGAGCGGCTCTTGGATGAAGGATGCCGCTGCGTGTAGCTCCTCTTCGTTGGGTTTATTCGGTACCGCTGGCATCGTTAGCCCCGCCGCCGGTTCGTAGTAAAGGCGGCTAGCCTGGTCATAGCCAGGATCGATTAATACGCTACCATCACTACGAAGTATAGGCACTTCTGTAACATTTAATAGACCGGGCAATCTACGGTAGGGTAGGCCCATAAAATCCCAGTTGGGTAAGCTCATAAAATCCCGAACGATATTCAGTGGGGGTGCTGGTACCGGTATTTCACTACCCTCTTTATCTACAGTCATATAAGCGGCAGCTCGCTCAAGAAAACCACGGCACGCATTTTCTGTTACCACCTCGATGAAGGGAACTCCGTCTTCATCGTGAGCTATCCGAGATACACTGCCGCTGCGTTCAAAAAGGCGTGGCGGTTGATTGGCCTTCTCCACGGCTGCTATGGTGTCTTTTGTTTTGTCTTTTAGGAACCTGCCGGTAGTAATAATAACAGGCAAATCACTGGTGTCGACTGGTGCCGGCGGGGGTTCGTATGGTGGTAGGCCGCCGATAATCTCCTTGAGTTGGTCCGCGGTAAGGCCGGTGCTGATCCAGTCGGAGATATCCTTAATGTCAGCTGCCGGCATCTCGAGTAATTTCGTCGGAACCTGCACGGCCAATAATGAAGCCGCAATCGCCTGGGCATGCCGTTGCCCTGGGGGATCGTTGTCGGCAATGACTACCACCTCTTTTGCGCCCCTTAACATCTGGGCGTAGCCTACGCGCCACTTACCCGCTCCCATGGGGCTGGTAGTGGCTACAAGTCCAAGGTGGCTGGTCAGGTTATCCGCATCCTTCTCCCCTTCTGGCAAAAAGATAGTCTCTCCCTTGTCAATAGCCTCTTTCACCCGGGGTAAATGGTAGACTACCGGCTTGATGCCTCGTAGCCCCCAGGTCCAACCTTCTTTCCCATCCGGTCGTCGCTGGGCAAATGACTTCGGCTCGAACCTCACCACCTGGAATAGGACTTTACCCTCTTGATCATGATAGTCATAGGTGGCAACAATCTCTTTGGGCTCCTCGAGAGCTGAGGTTTTAGCCTTCTTGGTATCAAAGAAAAGGTCGCTCATCTCGATTTTTAGAGCGGCTAATACGGCATTGATATGACACCCGGCCTGACAGCTTACCAGGATCTTGTCTTGGAGAGTCGTCACTGACAAGCTGGGCTTACGGTCATTGTGGGCAGGGCAAAGAGCCATCCAGCGGTCTTTCCCTGACGGCTTAACCCTCTCCAATAATGCTAAGAACTCGTCGACCGACTTCATATACTTCTATTAGTCCTTTTGCTTTTAGATTGTAGACATCGGACTTTACCCCAAAGCTCATGCTGTAAATTGCGTGCCTCCCAGCGTGTTTCTGGAATGTCCGCCTCTGTGTAGTCATAGTTGAGTATTTCCCAAGCTCGGCGCAGGTCGCTGAGCTGTGAGAGTGTTGGGTAGTCATTCCACGATGATGATGGATCATATCCCGTCATCTTTAACCTCCTGCGGTGTGTACCTTACTCCGCAGCCAGAGCACTCATAGTACTCGTAAGTTCCCTTTGGGCACTTGCCCCCTTCCAGAGGTTGTGTCCATTCTTTTCTTACTATATCACCTTCACAGTTCTTAATCCTGCACTTCACTGCTTATTCCTCGGCTGGATCCTTTTCCTTTTTAGGCCATTCCAGTTTATACCTTGCCTCCCAGCCAATTATAGATAATGCCTTCCCATGGTGCTCACACACAGCCGCTTTTGATTCAACTTTTGTCCTCCACCGGATGGGGTTATTTTTGTCACCTTTATTAGGGCGGCACTGGCACCTAGCATGGTCCCCTACAAAACACTCCTGATAGGCAAAATAACATAGTTGGTTTACCTTGACTAGAACACGTATTGGTGCTCCTGGCATTTCCCCTTCCTCCTTCAACAATACCTCACTTCTGTTGACTTTCCTTTATCAGTTTCAATAGCTCCTGGTATTGGTCGCCCTTCTTGACAAATACAGCCATACAATCAGGGGGCATCTCAGCTTCAGGCATTACAACAAGCACGACACCATCCTTAGTCTTTACTGTGACTCCCATGGCCATTACCTCCACCATCTCAACAAAACTCCTTCATTGTTGACCTGTTATAAAAGATTTCCTTTCTGACATTCTAGGTAACCCCTAAAGCATCACTGTTATAAAACCTACCTCAATTTTTGGCTTGATTTTAATTTAGCCGGCTGACTTTTCCGTGGCCTGGCTGGCGGTTTCCACCTACCCTCAATGACATCTTTAGGAGTCGTCCCAAACTTCGCCAGCTCCGCATAAATGTATGCCCGACTACAACCTAGCTCCTCGGCCGCGGGACCGACCTTCCCGCTGTCCCGTAGTGCGTCATAAAGGGTGATAACACTAACGCCCAGCAATTTGCGACCGATAGGTTTACCCTCTGCCTTTGCTCGAGCCATCCCGGCGGCCACCCGGTCGCCGATAATCGAGGATTCCAGCTCGGCAATGGCTGCCATTATTTGTAGAATAAACCGCCCCCCGGAAGTGGTAGTGTCGATAACATCCTCGGCCACGGACTTAAACCTTATACCCCGGTCATACCAGTCCTCAACCAGGTTGACGCATTCCTTGACCGACCTGAAAGCTCGGTCAAGCCGGAAAACTAACACCGCCTTGAACTTGTGCTGCCTGGCGTCCTTCTGGAGCTGCTGCCAGGCTTCGCGGTGTTTATAATCCTTGGCCCGGGCTCGGTCGATATATTCCTGGTGAATCTCCCAGCCGGCATCCCGACAGAAGTTCCGCAGAGCGTAGAGCTGAGTTTCGGGGTTCTGCTCTTTATCGTCCGTGCTAACCCTGGCATATAATGCCACTTTCATTTTCACCTCTAGTTTTTAGTATTCTTCGTAGAATACTGGATACAAATAACATAGATTACTTTTCTGTTTCCCAGTCAATATAGCCATTAGTGACTTGTGCCATCTCCATCTCTAGTTCAGTCACTCGCCTTTTTGCCCAAGCGATTTCCTTTAAGATTGACTCCTTCTTAGTTTTAAGCACGGTCTTGGTATCATTAGGCCAGAACTTTCTCCTGAACTGAGTGAGAAGGAAGCGGGAGCCATCTACTTCAATGCCCTCGATTGAAGTATTCCAATCGGGCCAGCAACGAAGGGCAAAACAAGACTTCCCTTTGATTTTACCCAACTTGTTGACTTTGAATAACTCGCAGATAGATGAGACAAAGGCTGGACCAGTTTCTTCATCCAAGGCAAGGTTACCGAATCCTTGCATGCTATTACCTTCCGAACCTAACATGAGGGAGCAAGTCAATATACCATGGTCTTCCTTTCCATAGAATACTTCTTGGACTTTCGCCGATTCTCGTTGTTTCAAGTTAGCCTCCTTTTAAGCTTTCTTTGTGGAATACTTAAAATTCAAATACATCTCCACATTCAGGGCAGACAGCAAAAGCCCGGTAAGTGTGGGGATTATCTCGAACAAATGGGTGATATTCCATTCCTTGATGCCCGCAGTTCTCACATTTTGATTCAGCACACACCTCAGCATCGATTCTTGCACCATCTACCGACAACCCGCCAGTAGGTCTCGGTGGTCCGCCCACCCTATAACCAGAGAGACCTTCAACAAAAGCCATATCTATTTTCACTTTAGCCTCCTTTCAGGTATTCTTTATGACTCTATTGATTAAGGGTTTTCCTTCAAGATCTGTCCCTATAGCATCTTCATTGATAACTTTGCTCGTCTCAGCATTATGGCGATTTACTACGTGGTCTCTGAGTATTCTTGTAATGAGGTTGGGTAACCTTAAGCCTTTACTTCCAGCCTCCATTTTAAGAGCTCTATGTATGGAATCAGGAATCTCTAGCCTTATTTCGCCCATTGATGTCACCTCCTTTTAGGTATTCTGCATAGAATACTTTGAAAATCCCTCTTTCATTTTGGTCATTGCCTCTCTACACATTTCCTGAAAACAATGAGCGCAAAAACCGGTATAGTTTTTCCTTTTGGTTGAGGCTAATGTTACAAATCGACCCTCGTTGCATTTAGGACAGATAACCCATATATACTTAACCTTATCGCCGTACTGTGACTGTCTCGTAATTATATCACCCGACAATGGCATCTTAGCCTCCTTATTTTACCCGGGTGCATTTGATTACCAGGGTCTCCCCGACCTTTAGTTGGTAGTCTAGCGCACAGTCAGCCCCCTTGAATCTGGATGGTGCTGCAAACTGCTCCTCCAGCGCTCGACCAACGGCCACCCTAGGAGAGCTCCCCCGGGCGACTGTCTCGCCGGCGTTGATCTTGACCTTATAATCTTTAATCATTTCGTCTCACCTGGTAGTAGATTAAAGCCAGGAAAAGGGTCAATCGGTCGCCAGTACTTAAACCGCTTCAGGGCTTCTCTGCCTAGCTTGACGGCTTCCGTCTCCCTATAAGTTAAGGGTGTTGTATCTCCATCAAGTAGAGGCTCTGTCTCTTTAATAGCTTCGTCTATGGTCATTGTCATTAGTCAGCCTCCTCTACGATTTCTGCCAGCGTCTCCAAGCAGTCCCTCACCGGCATGTCCTTGAGATAAGGGCAGTTACGGGTCAGAAAAGGGATCTCCGCTGTGGCTATCAGCTGGAGCTCCTCCCAGCTAAGCTCGCCGCCGGCATTCTTTTTGTCCAGGAGCTGCTTCGCTTGCCTGAAGATATTCGTCATGCTTTTCCCTTTGTCTTCGCCTTGGCTATCAGACTTTCCATCATTCTGATATTAACCTTGTTGCCCCAGGATAGGATCTCTTGCTCATCAGCTTTTTGGTCGAGCCCCTTGGCAACCCCCCCATAGAGCGTGCGCTTTCCCACCTCGTTCTCGCCAAGGACAAAGCCAAAGGACCCCTGGAGAGTGTTGAACCACATTGAATCGATAGCTTTCACTTTAACCTCCTTTGCGTGTAATGTAGCTTATACGCCAGCCTCTAGAAATGACTTCACCGCCGCCCTCAGACCATCAGCCTCTCGTTTAGGGATAAGATAGGCTTCAATGGTTTGCTCGCCACCCTCTGGAAGCTCATGGCACCAATCGGTCAGTTCATGAGATTCAATAAACTCAGCGACGAAGCCGATAAGCTTCCCTATCAAAGCTGCTTTCTCCTTCTCGTAATCCAAATCAACCTCTCCTTCAAGTATCAAGTGATTATTTTCACTTTACTGGCGGGGCAGGATCGCGGCAAGTGGTTTATTTCTTCATTGAGGTGAAAAATGACACTCGCTCCTCTGCCCCATGCACTCCTCTTCTACGACCACAGTTCCCTGCTTGACGCCCTGGTAACCGAGTTCCCAGGCATCGCGGAAATGCCGGCGATGGTAAGGGTTCTCTTCTGGCTCGTTGCGATATGCGGCCAGGGCGCCCTTGACGAAAGCGGGCTGCAGGTCCCCCCGCTCCGCTATCAACTCATTATTTGTCCCGATGCGAAACTTCATTTCAGTCTCCTACTGTGTGTCATTGCATTTATGTGCTAACATTTCAGGGAGCTGTTTGATGAGCATATTCCACACTTCGTCTTTGACACTTTCCTTACCAACTATCTTTACCCCCATGTCAGGCTTGACTATGATAAGACTGAGAGCTTCTACCTTGTGAAGCTCCTTGCACTCTTCGCAGACATATATCACCTTCACTTTGAATCTCACCCCCACAGTATCTAACTACTTATAAATTTCTACTTCTTGGCGCCTGTGGTAATTCGGGTAAAGGCTTCCACAACTCCAGATCTTCCAACTTGATATTCATGACACCCCAGCCGTCACCTTGGAGGTCAAATACCGGTATTGCCCTGTGAGGTGGGCCAACGAAAGTCCCTAAGTCATGCCATACCCGGATAGCGACTATGACAGCTTCCTTGTCTTCATAACGATAACGCACCTTCTGACCTACAGCTAGAATTTTATCAGAATCTTCCTGTGAAACCTGTATCTTACACATAATACCCTCCTTTCTAGTATGCGACTACTGTCAAACTAATACCGGGACCCGCTGCGTCTTTCCATTTATTTGCCGCCGACAGAGCCCATGGCGTACCTCATAATCACCAACGTCGACTGGCCCCTGTTTGTGGGTTATCTTAGCCAGGCTAAGTATTGACCGGGCCTCGTCATCGATGTCCACGAGGTCAACCTGCCACTCATTCCTGATCTTGCTCCGGAACCCTTTTATCAACCCAGCCGACAGCAACTTACGTACCCGGGTGTAAGAACAACCGAAATATTTTGCTAATTCTGCGGCTGAGAGATATCCCTGGTTGTGCCGCGCTCTAAGATGATCATGCCAGCGTAGTCGCCCCCGGACGCTGCCATAACTTCTACCGAGCCGCCTGGCAATATCTTCTAACTTAACGTCACCAGCATGCAAAAGAAGATATTCATCCTCTTCCTCGGTCCATTTGGCATGCGCCTTGTTGATTCTTGATTTATCTACCCCAGCAATGAGCCACGCATTCGGGAACGTTCTAAAGTATCGATAGATATAGCATGCCGACGGCCATTCAAACCGACCCTTTTTCAGGGAATTGTACAAATCATCCGATGTTGGGAGAATCTTCAACTCCTTAGCTACTTCCTTAAGAGCCTTGAGAACCCTTTGTTCCGTCCAGAACAAATGCGCACCCATCATGTTGGGCGAACACCGACCTAATTTCCTGGCGCCGCCGAGGCACCTATATACGGCCACTTTGATAGAATTGGGGGAGCGGTCTAAATGAGTAGATATGTCTTCGATTGCTACTGTCCCATAGTGCTCTCTAAGGTAATCCACTTCCTCGAAACTCCAGGGCTTCTTGGCATGTCCAAATCTTCTATCCAATGGTTTCCGTTTCATTTCACTCTCAACACCACAGTAATACTATACTGTTATTTTCCCCTTACCTGTTTCTTGAACCAAAACCTTTGTGTATTCGACTCCAACACCTTAATGCTAACTAGCTTATTAGGTATCGGCACCCAGGTAATAGCAAACGGCTCCCATCCTTCTAAACATCTATCTTCAACTTGGGCAAGCGAGCTTCCAAGCTCAATATCTACATAATTCAAAATCCACTTCATAGCCACTCCTTTCAGTACTAGGTTACTGTATCGATTCTACCTCCGGGTAAAGCTCCTTTATCGCGTCTAGTAGGGCGATTCTCGCTTCGGCGAGTTTTATCGTATCCTGTCGTTTGGGCTCACCTGAGAATCCACGGCGTAGAATCAATTCCCAGAAGATGAGTGCTTCAAGCGTGTGTTTATAATGCGCCTTGATTATCTCACGAGATACCGGAGCTCCACCCTGGACTTCACAACCACAAGCTAATGGCATATCTGCCTCCTTTCTAGTATGGTCATTCTGTTCAACTCCTCAAGCTAAGGGTCGGCTCTCCTTTGGTCAGCAAATAATTACAGGGAGAGTATATTGGTGTCACCGGCCCCCCGCATCTAGTGCATCTAAGCATCCGCAACGGGGTCTGGTCTTTCTCTTGGATGAACCACTTGATTTTGCACCTGTCGCACTTGGCTTTCTTCGCCATACTTCACTCTCCAGTATGGTCAACTGTCTATTTAATAATACCTTAGCCTCTTCCCTATTTTTGCTAGGAACTTGGTAAATAAGAGAACCGGCAATATAAAAGGGACCGTAATCAATAGCCATAGGCCCAGGACAAACAACTGGGACCAAGCATCTAATGTTTTGAACCTGTCTTCCATTATTCTCTTTCCAGTATTACTCTACTGACTCCTCACTTCTTAAGTATTCGTTAATCTCCTCGGCCTGGGCCGGGGTTATATCTCCAATCTCGAACTGCTTATCCTCTTTCAATTTCACCAGGGCACACGGCATACACAGGATTACCATTCCGGGGTTATCGTGCATAATGAGCCAGGAGCTCGGGGAAACCCATACAAGCTGTCCACACTTAGAGCATTAATCCTGCAAGCCACC
>Ga0307379_10011255_pt1 | contig 11756 bp, 10 predicted proteins | sample UN2MG_FD_202237 | JGI IMG/M metagenome (GOLD analysis project Ga0307379, IMG submission 202237) | Soil microbial communities from Risofladan, Vaasa, Finland - UN-2 | ecosystem: Environmental > Terrestrial > Soil > Coastal area > Acid sulfate soil | place: Finland: Risofladan, Vaasa | collected... | reverse complement strand
CACTGCATTAAAGCCATCCGGGACGGGGTCACCGGTATCGACAGGGAGAGCCTGCGCCCCTATGCTCAGCCTCTTGGGTGTCCTTTCTGATGCCCCGAACGTCTCCGGGAATTTTACTGCATAACCGTCCATTGCTGATGAGTGATAAAAAGGTGAAGAGATTTTTGCAATTACTGCTTCTGCAGTGACCCTGCCGAGAGAATCTATAACCCTGACAGTTTCCCCGGGAAGAGGTTTGGAAACTCCTTCAAATTCAAGCTTTTCAAGCCACTTCCGAAGGGCCTCATCTAATGGCGTGCTTTCAAGATAAATGTCCCGGCTCATGGTTATTTATTGAGCAATTTTTTTATCATGGCCTTCAATTCATCAAGATCTGACGATTTGACTATATAGGCTTCTGATGCCCACACAGCAAAATCGTCCCGGTAGTCATATGCGGTAGACATGATAATCGGGATCTTCGGATTCTTTTCCTTCATCTGTCTCAGTATGCGGATACCGTCTACATCGGGCAGCAGGATGTCGAGCGTTACAATGTCAGGGACTTCCTTCTCGAACATTTCGATTGCCTCCTGCCCGTTAGAAGCGACAACAACCTCGTATCCCTCATCTTCAAACTCCTCTTTATAAAGCCTCTGAATGTGCAGGTCATCATCGACGATAAGTATTTTCATAAACCTCCTCCCTCCTTTGTATCACGGTTCTTTTATTGGAATTACTACCCTGAATGTGCTGCCTTCCCCTGTTTTGCTCTCCACTTCTATCCTTCCATCGTGCTCTTCAATAATCCTGTGTGTTATGGTGAGACCGAGACCGGTACCTGCTTGCTTCCTTGTATAAAAGGGATCGAATATGAACGGCAAATCCTCTTCGGCAATTCCTGGTCCGGTATCCCTGATCTCCAAAATGCAGGTCTTGTTTTTTCGGTAAATTTTAAGCGTGATTGTACCATGGTTTTCTAATGCTTGTATGGCATTCTTAAGAATATTGAGCAGTGCATCCTTCACTCTGTTTGGATCGACATAGAGCTCTACGGGGTCTCCGAATTCCTGAATGAGGGAGATTCCCCTGCCATCAATTTCAGAACGTGTGAGGGATATGACTTCCTCCATGAGCTTCTGAGCTTCGACGCGTTCCTTCTGGATCCGCGTCTCTTTAACAAAACTCAGGATTTCATTGAGTATATCTTCGAGTCTGCCGACTTCTTTTGCAATAATGTCAGCATACTCTTTCAGTCCACCGTTCAGCTTCTTCTCGAGTCTGCGTGCAAACCCTCCAAGAGAAACGAGAGGATTTCGTATTTCATGAGCCACCCGCGCAGCAACCTCACCGAGTGCAGCCATTCTCTCTGTCTTAATCACCCGTTCCCTGAGATTTTTCAGTTCTGTAATATCACTCACAACATGCACGGTTCCCATAAACTGGCCCGTTATGTCAAAGATCGGAGAACTCGACGTGATAAACGTACCGCCCATATGGAGGTCTTCGACTTCCTGAACAAATGCCTCTCTCCGCTCAACAGTCTTCTGATGAGGGCATGCAGCCCATGGTTGATGCATGCCATGGAATATCTCATAACATTTCTTCCCGATGATTTCTTGAGGTGATTTCCCCAGCCTTTTACTGACAGCCTGGTTGATATTCTTGACAACATAATCTTCTGTAACAAAGTAAACCATATCAGAAATAGACTCAAAAATATTTTCAAGTTCCTGTTCTGCGAGTTTCACCCGTTCAAAAAGCCGTGCGTTTTCTATCGCCGACGCTACATGGTTTGAAAAGGCCGTTAAAAAGCGCATGTCTTCCTCGGTAATTGCTCTGTTGTTGAAATAGTTGTCGACCCAAAGGACTCCGATCACTTTATTTCTTGATATGAGAGGAACAGCAGCAAAGGCACGTGTCCCGAGTTGTTGTATGAGGACAGCGTCCGAAAGCGGTTCTTTGCCGACATCATCAATATTGAATTCTTTTTGCTCTTTCACGGCCTTGGTCAGCGATGTTTCCACTGTTAACGGGATCTCGATGCTATGGCTCAGCTTGTCAAAAAAAGAATCTTTTCTCATCAGTCCGACATCGATTTCCTGCATGATATCCGGCAACGTCTTTTTCTCCAGGGATAACCTCTCCCAGACATGAAATGCCTCCTCGTAGCTCGCGGGACCAACGCCCATTGCTCCCCGCAAGATATCCTTATCCTCATCAACAAGGAAAAGGATTGCACGGTTAAAGCCGAGCCCGTCTCCCATGGTAACCGCGGTGAGAACCATCCGTAATACCCGGTCGAGATCAAGCGTTCCCCTCATTGCAGAGCTGATAAAGAAAAGTCGCGAAAGTTCCTGATTCCTCCTTACCAGCTCTTTCTCGACGTTTTTCTTTTCAGATATGTCGCGTGATATCCCGCTGATGCCGATAATCTCTCCCGCCGCGTTCTTGACCGGAGAAAGGGTGAGGCTCACTGATATGATGGTGCCGTCCTTCCTTTTCCTGAATGTCTCAACTCTCTTCAGCACCTCCCCGTTCCTGATCTTCCTGTTGTTGTCCCACTCGGGGTCCAGGAGAAATTCAGGGACAAAGGGGAGAAATTGTCCAATAGCCTCTTTTTTGGTAAAACCGTATATCCGCTCTGCTCCCTTGTTCCATGAGTTTATAATTCCGTTCAGATCAGACGTAACGATCCCGTCAGCAGAATGTTCAATAATGCCTTCGAGATATTCCTTAGTTTGGGTCATCTCGTTGTAAAGCCTGAGGACCTCATCATGACAGAGCATCCGGTCTGTGATGTCCTGGATAAATACTATACACTCAACAACCTCTCCGCTTTCATTGCGGATAGGGTATACCGAAAGTTCAGCGTATACTGAGGTGTCCTGATCATTGCTCTTTTGGGTTACGGTAGTTATCTGACCTGTTTCAAATGCCTCCAGGGCCGCGCAATGAGGGCATATCTGACCTACTTCGTGAAAGACTTCCCTGCAATCCCTGTTTATGAGGTCGGCGGCAGGCTTTCCAGCCCATCTGTGAACTGACTCGTTTGCAGACAATATCCTGAAATCCCTGTCAAGTATGACGATCCCGTCCCTGATATTCTTAAAAATCAGTTCTGTGAATTTCTGACTGTTCGCCGCATCCATAGCAATAACCTTATACTCTCCGCTTCTGGAGGGCGGTTTTATAGAGTTCAAGATATCGTTGCGCTGATCTTTTCCAGGAGAAATCCGTCTGCATTCCGTTCCGAATCATCGACTGCATCTTTTCCGTATCTGTGTACACGCAAAAGGCGCGCTTCAGTGCATCCAGCATGCCCGAAGCCGTATAGTCGGCAAAGAGAAACCCCGTACCCCTCCGTGTTAACGGTTCAAAATCCTCTATTGTATCTGCAAGCCCGCCGGTCCTTCTTGCTATGGGGATCGTGCCGTATCTCAACGCTATAAGCTGGCCAAGGCCGCATGGTTCATATTTTGAAGGCATGAGAAAATAGTCTGAACCGGCATAAATCCTGTGGGCAAGCATCTCATCAAACCCGATCGTCACCGAGATGCTATCCTTATATTTCCCCGAAAGTTCCCGAAAACTCTTCTGGAATCTTTCGTCGCCCTTTCCCAGAATAACAAGCTTTACACCGAAAGACAAGATTTCAGGAACTGCCTGCAAGACAAGATCCAACCCTTTTTGCTCTGATAAACGGGTAACCATGCCAATAAGGGGTACCTGTTCTTCTCTGCTTTTAGGTACTGTTTTAAAGAGCATCCTGAGGAGCTCCCTTTTACAGAGAGCTTTACCGGAAAGGTCTTTGAAATGATAATTGGCAGGTAAGAGCTTATCTTTTGCAGGATCCCACTCCTCATAATCGATCCCATTAACAATACCGTAAAGGTCATGTTCTCTCTTTTTCAGGACACCATCAAGGCCGAAACCGGATTCTGGCAGGAGAATCTCCCTGGAATATGTTTCACTGACCGTGCTCAAAACATCTGCAGCTATCACCCCTGCTTTCAGGAAATTTACCTTCCCGTAAAATTCAATCCCTTCAGGGGTGAAAAACTCCCGGCCAAGATTTGTTACACGCATATGCGATGCAGGGAAAAGACCCTGATACCCAAGGTTGTGGATAGTCAGAAGGGCAGCAGTTTTCTTGAAAAAAGCGTCATCCCTGTAGAGGGTTCTGAGGTAGAGCGGTACCAGCCCTGTCTGCCAATCATTACAATGAATAATGTCAGGTTTGAAGGTAAGGCTCCTGCACATTTCGAGGATACTCTTAGAAAAGAATGCAAACCTTGATGCATTATCGCTATAATCTCCCTCTGCAGTACCATAAAGCTCCGGCCGGCCAAAAAATTCATCACATTCGATAAAGTATGCCGTCTGGTGATTTTTCAGTATCCTGCCCTTGATGACCCGGTCCCCGACTGGTATGTTCATCGAGATTCCTGTATCTGCAAGCCGGATCTGACTGTCCCGTATCTTTTTATAGAGAGGCAGAACCAGGCAAACCTTCTCGTTCATTTTCCTGTACTCTTTTGACAGGGCACCAGCGACATCCGCAAGACCTCCGGTTTTTATATAGGGCACTGCCTCAGGAGAGGCTATCAGTATCCTCATATCTTTGCTTCCCGCATAAACCGTGCTGACTCTTCGGGCGGCGTGGGGTTGATATAAAAACCTGATCCCCACTCAAAACCGGCTATTTTCGTCAGTTTCGGCACAAGTTCTATATGCCAGTGGTAGTAATCGTTAATCTCATCAACAAATGGAGAGGTATGGAGTACGAAATTATATGGCGGGATATCGAGGATCTTGTCTATCTGCTTCAGCGTCACCTGGAATATTTCTGCCAGTTGCAGGAAATTATTTTCCGGAGGATAAAAGCATGATTCATGCTTCTTGGGTAATATCCACGTCTCGAAGGGTGCACTCGGAGCAAATGGTGCAAGAGCTACGTACTGTGCATTTTCATAGATCACCCTTTTCTTGAATTCGAGCTCCTGGCTGATAACATCACAGAATATGCACCGCTCTTTGAGATCAAAGTAGCGCTTTGCCGAGTCTGTCTCCTCCTTCACCAGTTTCGGTATGATCGGAAGGGCAATAAGCTGGGTATGTGAATGCTCGAGGGAGGCGCCTGCGGCATCCCCTTCATTTTTAAAAATCAGGACGTACTTGAATCTGCGATCCTTCCTGAGATCAGTCAGCCGCATATAGTAAGCCCAAAGGGCATCCTCTACCCCCTTACGGGACATAGTTGCAAGTGATTGCATGTGGTCGGGGGTTTCGACTATGACCTCATGGGCCCCGATTCCGCTCATCTTGTCGAAGATCCCCTCTCCCGATTTATTCAGGTCTCCAAAAATCTGAAGTGCAGGGAACTTATTTGACATTGCCCGTAAGGTCCAGCCGGGAGAATTCGCTTTAGTGTCGGCAGGTCTGAATGCCATAATCTCTGCCGGAGTGGTATACTCATTCCCGGGACAGAATGGACAGAATCCGCCTCTTTTTTTCTGAGAAGGTGAGATAAAATCAGTCGGTCTTTTCCCTCTTTCAACAGAGATAATAACCCAACGGCCGGATATGATATCCTTTCTGAGCTCAGACATAACACCTCCGTGATAAGGCATGAAGTATAAAGCCGGCGGCACAAGCCCATTCTGTGCAGATTGGTTATTGAATGCCTGTTAGGCTTTACCGCTCAGCCCGTTCTGTAAAATTGGTAGTATTATATCACAATGATATATAATCACTCATGAAACCCACATTTATGCACAGTACCGTCAACAGCCCTTTTGACGACCCCGGACTCTATGTCAGAATACTTCGGGAAAAACGGGCTTTTCTCTTTGATACAGGCAATATTTCCAGGCTGAATCCCGGTGACCTGCAGAAGATAACAGATGTTTTCATAACACATACCCATGTCGATCATTTCATAGGATTTGATACGCTCATCAGAGCGCTGTTAAGAAGGGACCTGCCTTTGAGGGTCTACGGTCCATCCAATATAGCCGATTGTGTAGAAGGCAAGCTGAAAGGATACACATGGAATCTCATTAAGGAATACCCGCTGAAGATAGAAGTATTCAGTATAAACAGGGATACAATACTCCACTCGGGTTTTTATGCCGAGAACAGTTTTCAGAGGAGTGAAAACGGTACGCGCGAGATCACCGGGGTTCTCTTCAAGGAGCCCCTCTTCTCTGTCAAGACGCTCCAGCTTGATCATCAGATTCCATGCCTGGCGTATTCGATCGAAGAGGAATTCCATATCAATATTAACAAGGTGTTATTAAAGGAAATGGCACTCCCTGTCGGCCCCTGGCTTTCGGACTTGAAAAAAGCAATCAGGGAGCAGATGCCGCAGGACACGGAATTTAGCGTATCGGAAAGACGATATACCCTTGAGGAATTGAAGACAATCGCAACAATCACAAAAGGCCAGAAGATATCGTATGTGACAGATGTATCAATAACGGATGATAACATCCGGAGGATTATTGAATTCGTCCACGATTCTGACACCCTCTATTGCGAGGCCTATTTTATGGATAAAGATATCGACAGGGCGTATAAAAGATTTCATCTCACAGCGAAGATCACCGGGAGCATTGCGCGTCAGGCAGGGGTAAAACACCTCGTCGTCATGCATTTTTCTCCGAGATACCGGAATCAGTCTGAAAGCCCTGAGGCCGAGGCGATGAGAGCGTTCATGCATTCAGCCTCCTGAAAACCAGGACCGCATTCAATCCGCCAAACCCGAATGATTGAGACAGTGCATATTTTAGAGAAGCGCACCTGCATTCCGTAACATAATCAAGATCGCATTCAGGGTCCCTCTCTCTCAGATGTATGGTCGGCGTGATGACTCCCTCCCTCAAACACAATAACGTAACCGCTGCTTCAAGAGCGCCGGATGCGGCGAGCATATGTCCCGTTACAGATTTCAGTGACGTTATGGGTATGCCATACGCATATTTACCGAATGAACGTTTTATCGCTTCCGTCTCTGTTTTGTCGCCAAGACAGGTAGATGTCCCATGGGCGCTGATGAAATGAATATCGTGTGGCTTCAATCCCGCTTCGTCGAGGGCAGATCGAATTGCCCGTGCTTCACCTTCCGCGGAGGGAACTGTCTGGTGATATGAGTCTGTTGTATTCCCGTAGCCGATGATTTCACCATAGATTCCCGCCCCTCTCTTCATCGCACTTTCATACGTTTCAAGAACAAGAATACAAGACCCCTCTGAGAGAACAAAGCCGTCCCGCGTCCTGTCAAACGGCCTGCTCGCAGAGGGATCGCCTCTCCTGGACAGGGCACCTGAAACACCGTATCCTTCTATGCATGTCCTGCAGACAGGAGCCTCGGTACCTCCGCATAATACCGGATGCCTGTATCCTGATTTGATTAATCTGTATGCCTCGCCTATTGCACTCAATCCCGAAGCGCATGCATTGGATATGCCGAGACAATACCCCGTGATACCGAGTTTTTGAGCAACATATGACGATGCCATGCTGATTGTCGTAGAAGGCATAAGATAAGCAGACATGGATGATGGATGCGCCGAGCTGCGAGATAAGCATTTTTTTTTGAATGCTTTTTCCATCGTCTGTATTCCGCCGCGACTTGAACCAATAATGACGCCGGCTAATTGCAGGAATTCAGTGCCCATGAGGCCGGCATCTTCTGCAGCCATAATCGCCGCAGCAACTGCATAATGAACAAAGGGATCAAGACGGAGTATTTCCTTCGGATACAGGTATTTTTCCGCATTGAAATCCTTGAGCGCTCCAGCAACCTTCCAGGGGATATCGGCAACATCGAATTGCGTGATCGGCGTAATCCCTGATTGCCCTGCCTTTGCCTTAGACCAGGCCTCATACAATGAATTCCCAACGGGACTGACAGCTCCGATGCCTGTTACAACGATACGATTCATTCTGAAGATATAATAGCACAGTCTGCGCGCACCCCCTTGTTTCATTGCCCTTCTCGGTGCCATAATGGTATCATTAATCGAATACCCTGCTGGCAAGGAAGTTCTTCCCTGTGGTGAACAACAAAATTGAGGAATTGGATTATAGGAAACAATGATAAGGAATACTTTCAGCATCCTGAACGGTATCGGCGAAAAGCTTGAACGAAAGCTCTGGAGCGCCCGAATTCTCACATGGGACGACTTTATCGGTTCTTCAGATATCAACTGCATAAGCCCGCTTAAAAAAGTTGTTTTTGATGAATCTCTCTCGTCTGCCCGGAATGCGCTCGATCATACAGATGCCGGGTATTTCGCCTGCACGATTAAGAGAAGGGAACATTGGCGGCTCTTTGATATCTTTAAAGAAGAGTCTGCCTGTCTTGATATAGAAACGAACGGCCTTATGCCGGGCAGCGGTGGTGTCGTCACCGTAATCGGTATATACGACGGTTTCGAGTATAAATGTTTTGTACGGCATGAAAACCTCACTGCAGAGAATATAATGGAAGAGATCTCCCGATACAAATATCTCATAACATTTTACGGGGCAGGCTTTGACATCCCGTATCTCCTGAGATCAATGCCTCATCTGAAATTCGACATCCCGCATTTTGACACTTGCTTCGGCACAAGGAGGCTCGGATTTCGGGGCGGGCTCAAAAGGCTCGAATTGGAACTGGGAATCGCCAGAGATAAAACGGTAAAGAATATGAATGGATATGATGCAGTAAAGCTCTGGGAGTATGCTCAGAGGGGAAGTAGTGATTCTCTGGAACTGCTCAAGTTATACAACAAAGAAGATACCGTCAACCTTTTCACGATAGCGGAAATTGTCTATCAGCGGTTACGATTACAGACAGGAATAGATGACTACCTGTAAATCCACCCAATCATCCTGAATATTCACCAGATGCTGACATGAAGCTATTTTAAACAAATTCCAATCCGACTTTATAAAAAAATGAATCGTATTTTTCGACCCAACGAACAGCTGCTTTTTTATACAGCGGGGGGTCATCGCTTTTCAAGATTATTGCCTGCCCTGCTGTAAGGACTGCCGGGGTATAAATACACAGGCCATCATTACTGAGGTTGAGTGTATATCCAACAAAAATCTCATAGGTCGTGTCAGGGTGCAGGACAAATTCAAGGACGATATAGGAAAAATCTTTTCGTTGATCTTTTCTGCGATTCTCTGTCAGGTTGTTGCTATTTTTTTCATCTGAAGATTCCATGGGTATCCTTTTATCACGAGTTTATGAATCTTTCTCTATAGTCTCTTCACGAACCTTGCACATTTTATGCCAAAATGATTTGTTTTTAAGGTGCTGATTTATATAAGAATATAGACATAGTGAGCCGTGGAGTTTTCTGTTTTGCGGAATTTTGTCAACACTGTGAAGAGAAATGGCAGTGGACACAGTGGATGTAAGGAAATAGAGAGTGCATATAGATGATGGTGCGAGAGGCGGGAGTCGAACCCGCAAGGAGTTACCCACTGGATCCTAAGTCCTAAAAGAACGATTTTCAAGTAACTTTTTAAGCCCTTGATATTAAGTATTATTTCTTTATTTCCAAGGGCTTTTCTTTTTTTAAAATGTTGGATGGCGTTGGGGCGAATTGGCATGAATTTAGGGGAGATGGTTACAAAAAGGTTACAAATTTAAATACGCCGGAGCCATTTGTCAGATTGACAGAAAACAAAATATCAGGGAGATGCGCTTCTCACTTCCTTTCTGAAAGTGAAACCTGATGCTCAATGCATAGTGGTGTCGCTGCCACATAGGAATCCTCAATCTCTAAATTTTTAGACACCGTGCATTTCCTGTTCAAACATGCATGCCGGATTCCTTTTTTCAGTAGTCAAGACTACCTTTCGAAACATTCAGGAAAGATGACTTCCTGGAGTCCACAGAAATCAATTCTGATATAATGGTGTAGATTATAAATGGTAATCAATATTTGAATGAATAGAGGAGGAGCAAATGTCTAAATTGATGAATCGTATTATTAGAGCTTCTAAATTAGATGTTCATCTATATGAGGAAGTTGAGGCTGATACAGGAGCATTGGGTCAGGCTATGGGTGTTGTGGTACTTTCAAGCATAGCTGCGGGGATAGGGAGTATTACACAAGCAGGCCTCGGCGGTATTTTGATGGGGACAATTGGAGCACTTGCCGGATGGGTAGTTTGGGCTTACCTCACTTACTTTATTGGAACTAAAATTCTGCCTGAACCACAGACCAGATCACATCCTACCGAGTTATTACGTACTATCGGTTTTTCGAGTTCCCCGGGTTTTATAAGACTATTGGGTATCATACCGGGGCTGATGGGGATAGTGTTTTTTGTGGCTTCAGTTTGGATGATGGTAGCAATGGTCATAGCAGTCAGACAAGCTCTTGATTATAAGAGCACATTCCGTGCTATTGGGGTTTGTTTGATCGGTTGGATCATACAACTGGTAATACTTGCATTACTTTTCTCTATTGTAGGTGATGTTGGCAACCTAATTTAAAGTTTTTTGGTTGGATAAAAATATAAGAGCAACATTGAACATTAGTAAATGCAATAGGGACAAAAAGCGAAATAGAGGTACATTTGTGAATAGGTTAGCCACGCTTTGCAGGCATAGGAATCTATGCTGTTAAAAAGAGTTTTATATATATTAATGGGTCTATCAGTATTCTTTAGTTGCACCACAAAAGATCCCTTTAGGATAGTTGGTGAAAAGAAGATTTATGAACGCAAAAATATGGAAAGAATAAGGGAAATTAAAGTATCCAAGGATTTAAATGATTGGGCAATGCATTCCACAAGGACTCTTGAGCGTCATATAAAAGGTACAGGTTATATTGATGAGGATAAGGAATATGTTGTTCATAACGGATTAGAAAGTAGATTTTATGACCGCATTATTATGACAGGGTTCAGCCCCAATAGTAAGAAGTTAGCTTATATTGCTGGAGCAGAGGGGAAGTGGTTTATTTTTATAAATGATAAAGAAATTAAACGATATGAGGCTCTCATACCACCACCATTATTCGGTAGAGAGCGATTTACCACCATTTCGTCATTAACGTTTAGCCCTGACAGTAAAAATTTTGCTTATGTTGTAACAGATGGGGAAAAGACTTTTATTGTTTTGAACGATAAAGAGAATAAGAAATATGACTCAATATTGTCGCATGTTTTCAGCCCAGATAGTAAAAAATTAGCCTATGCTGCCAAAGAGGAAGGAAAGTGGTTTATCTGCTTAGATAATAAAGAAGGCAAAAGATATGACAATGTGTCCCCACCGCTATTCAGCCCTGATGGTAGTAAGTTAGCTTATTTTGCTCAAGAGGGAGGGCAATCTTTTGTTGTTGTTAATGCTGAGGAGGGGAATAGATATGACAAAATTATAGCCCTTCCGATATTTAGTCCTGATAGCAGCAAATTAGCATTTTTCGCACTTAAAAATGAGGACATTTTTTTAGTTATTAATAACAAAGATTTCGCAGTAGATAAAGGAGATCCCGGCTCAAGTCTGTTGCTATTATCTAATAGCCTGAAATGTAGTCCTAATAGTAAAAAATTAGCCTATAAAGTTGAATACTATAGGCCTAAGAGAGAGGGGCATATTATTGTCATAAGCGACAAGGAATCTGAGAGATATACTCATGCATATGATTTTTCATTTAGTCCTGATAGCAGAAGATTTGCATATACCGCCAAAGAGGATAAAAAATATTATGTCGTTGCGGATGGCAAAGAAGGCAAACGATATGCTGGCATCAGACCACCGC
>Ga0307379_10011253_pt1 | contig 11757 bp, 10 predicted proteins | sample UN2MG_FD_202237 | JGI IMG/M metagenome (GOLD analysis project Ga0307379, IMG submission 202237) | Soil microbial communities from Risofladan, Vaasa, Finland - UN-2 | ecosystem: Environmental > Terrestrial > Soil > Coastal area > Acid sulfate soil | place: Finland: Risofladan, Vaasa | collected... | reverse complement strand
AGATGGAAGGAGTCTATGACGTTGAAATCGCGTATGTCGGCCGTGGCCGCTTCGTAGGCGACGTTCACGGGGTGCTGGGGGGGAAGGTTCCAGATAGGGAAGGTCTCGAACTTGGCGAAACCCGATTTGATCCCCGCCTTCCTCTCGTGGTAGATCTGAGACATGCAGAAGGACATCTTGCCGCTCCCCGGCCCTGGGGCGGTGACCACGACGATGGGCTTCTCAGTGGGAACGTGCTCGGGTCTCCCGTAGCCCTCATCGCTCACCACCCTGGCGATGTCGGAGAGGTAGTTCTCGATCTCCAAGTGGAGGAAGGTCCTGATCCCCCTATTCTCGAGCCTCTGCTTGAACTTGAGGGCCGACGCCTCGCCTCCGAAGCGGTTGATGACGACGGCGAAGACGCCGAGGCCGAGCTCCCTCAGGTCCCCGATGTCCTTCAGGATCTGGTCCTCGTAGGTGAGCCCAAAGTCCCTTCGTATCTTGCGCCCCTCGATGTCCTTGGCGCTGATGCAGTGGACTATCTCAATCTTATCCCCGAGCCTCTGGAGCATCTGGACCTTGGTGTCCACCTCGTACCCCGGAAGCACGCGGCTGGCGTGGTGATCGTATCGGAGCTTCCCCCCGAACTCGAGGTAGAGCTTGTCGAAGAGGCTTACCTTCTCAAGGATCCTCGTGACCTGAGCCTCCAGATACCTGTCTGTGTCGAAGCCGATTTTACTTTTCATCTCGTCACCACGCTCTCGTAACACATGACGCTGGGGAAAACTTGTTCAGAGACAGTTGTGAGCGGCCTTCAATGGGAATACGAAGAATGTCCAGCGCGAAGTTCCGATGCATATCCGAGAATGATACTGGGGGGAGATAAGATTTTCGAAGAAATGTCATGCCTCTATAAGGCTCTCTCCCGTCATCTCCTCCGGCTTCTCGATGCCCATGAGGGTCAGGATGGTCGGGGCTATGCTGCTGAGCCCAAGGTCCTCCGTGAGCTTGGTGTTCCTGTAGGTGGGGTCATCACACACGAGGATGAAGGGTACCGGGGTCATCCCGTGGGACGGGTTCGGGGAGCCGTCTGGGTAGAACATGGTCTCTATGTTGCCGTGGTCCCCGGTGACCAGCACGGCGTAGCCCTCCTGGAGCCCGGCCTCCACGACCCTCCCGACGCACTCATCCACGTCCTCGCAGGCCTTGACCCCCGCCTCAAGGTTCGCCGAGTGGCCGACGAGGTCGCCGTTAGCGTAGTTGACCAGGATGAAGTCGTAGGCGCCCCGCCGTATCTCGGGCACGAGCTTATCGGTGATCTCGTAGGCACTCATCTCGGGCTTCTCCTCGTAGCTGGCCACCTTGGGGCTCGGGATGAGGATGCGGTCCTCCCCGGGGCTGGGGTCTTCCACCTGGCTGTTGAAGAAGAAGGTGACGTGGGCGTACTTCTCGGTCTCGGCTATCCTGAGCTGCTTGAGGCCGTGGGCGCTGAGCACCTCGCCGAGGTTGTTCGTCACATCGTGCTGATGGAAAGCTACGGGGAGGTCGAGGTGCTGGTCGTAGACGCTCATGCAAGTGAAGTGCACCTTCGGTATCGCACACCTGGGGAACTTGTCGAAGCCGTGGGCGGTCAACGCGTACGTGATCTGCCTCGCGCGGTCCGACCTGAAGTTCCAGAAGATCACTGAGTCCCCATCCTCGATGGTGACCACCGGTCTCCCATTCTGTCCCACGATCGCCATGGGCTCGAGATAGTAGTCCGTCTCGTTGCCCCTCCCGTAGGCGTGGTCGATGGCTTGAAGGGGGTCGGTCTCGCGTATCCCCTCTCCGAGGGTGAGCAGGTCGTAGGCCCTCCTGGTCCGGTCCCAGTTGGTGTCCCTGTCCATTGCATAGTACCTCCCCACGAGGGAGGCTATCCGCCCGACGCCCTTCTCCTCGATGGCGCACAGCGTTCCATTTATGAACTCCTTGGCGCTCCTCTCCGGAACGTCGCGACCGTCCAGGAAGCAGTGGATGAAGACGTCCTCCAGCTCCCTGCGGCGGGCGAGCTCCAGGAGCGCATACAGGTGGAGGGTGGTCCCGTGTATCCCTTGGTCGCTGAGGAGGCCCATCAGGTGGAGGCTACTCCCATTCCTCTTGGTGACCTTGACGGCTTCGAGGAGCGCCTCGTTCTCGTAGAAGCTGCCGTCTTTGATGCTGCGGTTGATCTCCTCGAGGGGCTGCCAGACGATCCTGCCGGCGCCCATGGTCAGGTGGCCCGGCTCGCTGCCCCCTTGGGTGCCCTCGGGGACACCGATGGCGTTGCCCGTGCACTTGAGGAGCGTCCAGGGGTAGTCTCTCATGTACCGGTCGTTGTTCGGGGTTCTGGCGAGTTGCACGGCGTTCCCTCGTGTCTCCTCAGAGTGGCCCCAGCCGTCCCTCACGACGAGGATGACCTTCATACCCCTCCTTAACCTTGTCTGGCGGAGATAAAAGTTAGCATGTCCACTGGTGCCTGAGAGTAAACATTAAATGTGAGAGAGGTCATCTCGTCAGGACTCTTTAGGAGATATTTTCCGTGGCTAGTGATTTTGTAAGGGTGGCGAAGGATGTCCTCTCCAACAAGAATATTCTCGTTATTGCTCTCACGACCTCGCTGATCAGCATCACCGACATGGGGTGGCGCCCCTTCTGGGGACTCTACCTCACGAAGGAGCTGGGGGCGAGCATCGCGGCGGTGGGGCTTCTCTCGACGATAGCCTCCTCGGAGAATCTGCTCTTCCAGCTCCCCGGCGGTCTCCTCGCGGACAAGTACGGACGGAGGAAGATCATCATCTTTGGCACTGCCTTGAGGTTCATCCCTCCCCTAATCTACCTGCGGGCAACTGACTGGACCCAGGTGATCCCCGCACTTCTCGTTAACGGCGCCACGAGCATCTACATGCCGGCGTTCAACGCCATCATCGCGGACTCCCTCCCGGAGGAGGAGCGGGGTGCGGGGTACGGTGCCTACAGGACAATCACTTCGTCTCCCCAGATCTTCGGCCCCATCATCGGGGGCGTCCTGATGGACTCCTTTGGCTACAGGGAGGGCGTGAGGATCTTCCTCATCGTCTCGCTGTTCACCAACATCTTCGTCACGTTTGCTCGGTGGAAGATCTTGACCGAGACCCTCGACGTGGACAGGGCTCCCGTTTCCGACGCCCCGAAAGAGAAGCAGACCCTCAAGCAGAAGATAGGGAGCACATTCGAGCTCCCCCGCACGATCTGGGTCATGGTCCTCGTTGCCATCCTGGGCAGCTTCGGGATGAGGCTGGTCTGGGACTTCATGTCGATCTACGCAGTTGAGATCATTGGCCTTTCAAACACCCAGCTTGGCCTCGTGCAGACCACCGGGGGAATCGTCGCGGCCATCCTCGCCATGCCCGGCGGGATGATGTCCGATAAGTTCGGCAGGAAGCCCATGATCCTGGTGTCAAGGATAACCTCACCCATCGCGACGGCCGCCGTCACGCTGGCCGCCACCTTCAACCAGTACTTCCTGATCCAGTTCGTGAACTCGATCGGCAACTCGCTGGGTGGAGGGGGTATGTACGCCGGGGGGCCCGCCTGGAACGCGTTGATAGCAGACTTGGTCCCCCGGGAGAAACGGGGAACTGTTATGGGGACAATAGGGACCGTCTCAGGGATAGTGGCAACCCCGTCGTCCATCATAGGCGGGTACCTCTGGCAGACGTTCAGCCCCCAGTTCCCCTTCTACGTCTCCGTCGTGCTTGGGCTCATCGGCGCCCTCGTCTTCGCCATAGGCGTGAAGGAGCCCAAGAGGCCGGAGAAAGTCAAGTCTCTTTCATCTGAGCCCGGGTAGTAGATTCATTTTTTCTTGAAGTAATAAATATTATATTTCCCCGGGTGCAGCGGGGACAGATTCTAGGGGGGAGTATTGAGATGGCGAGTTCTTACATGAAGACGATGAGAACCGTGTTCTCAAATAGGAACATTCTAGGCATCGCCCTCACTACCTCCCTCATCACATTGACTGACATGGGATGGCGCCCATTCTGGGGTCTCTACCTGAAGAACGAGCTGGGCGCGAGCATCGCCGCCGTGGGGCTCCTCTCGATGATCCAGAACTCCGAGAGGCTGCTCTTCCAGCTTTCCGGGGGGACCTGGCTGACAAGTGGGGTAGGAGGAAGATCATCCTCATCGGGACTTCCCTTCGGCTGATATCCCCTATTCTGTACCTGATGTCGACCCATTGGACCCATGTGATCTGGGCACTCATCTTCAACGGCTTCACGAGCATCTACGCCGTGGAGACGATCGGCCTCTCCAACACTCAGATAGGTATCGTGAGCACCGTGGGAGGGCTGAGAACCACGATCCTGGCGTTTCCCGGCGGGATGCTATCGGACCGTTTCGGGAGGAAGCCCATGATCGTCATCTCTAGAACGGTCATGCCCGTCTCCCTTCTGGGGATGGCACTGTCCCAGAACTTCCAGCACTACTTCACGGTCCAGTCCTTCAGCGCACTGGCCAACGCCCTGGGGGGAGGGGGAGGGCGTGGAAGGGCAGGTGGACCCGCGTGGTAGGCTCTCATCGCCGACATAGTGCCGAAGGAGAAACGAGCCACGGTGATGGGCTCCATAGGGACGGTCACGGGCATCGTGGCTGCACCCGCATCCATGCTGGGAAGCTACCTCTGGAACACGCTGGGGGCCCAGTACCCCTTCTATGCCGCATCGATCATAGGCCTAGCCGGAGCGATTCTGTTCTCTATGGGCGTGATGGAGCCCACGAGGCACATCGATGAGGCTGTGTCGCCGCCTCCATGACCCATCAAACTCCTCTTATAGAAAGATTCTCGGTTGAGTCGAGGATTCGGAAAGATTAAATCTGACGCTTTAACTGTTAACGAGGTTAAGATGGGTGAATATATTCCGTCGGAATAGCCTCGTGACCACGCTTAGTTCTGATCATAGGTGGAGCCCATCCAACGACCGAAACAACCGCACCCAGTTATTGAAGAGGATGAGAGATGTCTGAGACCGCAGAGAGGACCATGAAGAAGTACCAGAACTTCAGCGAGTGGTTCGACGAGGTCCTGCTGGAGGCCCAGGTCGCCGACGACCGCTACCCCGTCAAGGGGTTCACGGTCTGGATGGGCTGGGGCTACAGCGTGGCCAAACGCATCTACCAGATGCTCGAGAACGAGCTTGAGGAGACAGACCACCAGCCGATGCAGTTCCCCGTGGTGATACCCGAGGATGCCTTCCAGAAGGAGGCGGACCACATAGAGGGCTTCGCCGCCGAGGTCTTCTGGATAACTCACGCAGGGACCAACGAGCTGGACAGGAGGCTGCTTCTTAGGCCAACCTCGGAGACCGCGATCTACCCGATGTTCAAGATCTGGATCCGCTCCCACGCAGACCTCCCCCTCAGGATGCACCAGACGTGCAATGTCTACAGGTACGAGACCAAGGCCACCCGGCCCCTTTTCAGGGGGAGGGAGTTCCTCTGGAACGAGGCCCACACCGCACACGTCGACTTCGAGGACGCCGAGCGCCAGGTGAGGGTCGGCGTTGAAGTCTACAGCAAGGTCTACGACGCCCTTGGCCTCAGCTACATGATCATGAAGAGGCCGGACTTTGACAAGTTCGCCGGCGCCGTCTACACGCTGGCTTTCGACACTTGGAACCCCGACGGCAAGGTGAACCAGATCGGGACGGTCCACGAGCTCGGAGAGAACTTCGCCAAGGCTTTTGAGCTCACCTACGAGGACGACGAGGGGAATCAGATCCACGCGTCGACGACGTGCTACGGCATGGGCATCGGAAGGGTGGTGGCCGCCACAATAGCGCATCACGGCGACGACAACGGCCTCGTGCTGCCGCCTATCGTGGCGCCCAAGCAGGTGGTGATCGTGCCCATCCCCTTCAGGGGTAGCGCTGAGAAGGTGAACGCCTACGCCGGTGAGGTAGAGGCGACACTGAAGAAGGCCGGCCTGAGGGTGAAGATCGACGACAATAACCGCCTGAGGCCTGGGGAGAAGTACTACAAGTGGGAGATGTTCGGCGTGCCCGTCCGGATCGAGGTCGGCCCCCGTGAGGCAGACTCCAAGACGGTCACCCTCGTCAGGAGAGACAACAAGGAGAAGAGCAAGGCCTCCCTGGATGAGCTGGTCGACTCCGTCCGCGAGCTACTCCAGGGCATCCAGAGCAACCTCGCCGAGAGGAGCAGGAGGCGACTCGAGGAAGCCCTCGTCGACGCCTACGACCTAGACGAGCTCAAGGTGGCCATGGACGAGAGAAGGATCGTCAGGGTAAACTGGTGCGGGGATCCAGACTGCGCGTTTCAGATCAAGGATCAGGTCGCCGGAGAGGTAAGGGGCACCCTCTGGGAGGGGGGTAAGGAGCCCGACGGACCTTGCATCATCTGTGGGGACAAATCGAAGTTCGTCGCCTACGTCTCCCGGACTTATTGACCTTTCTCCCCCCTTTTACCCCTAGTAACTTTCTTATAGTCCAAGGCTCCCTCCCCCTGAGTATCCGGGGGCTACTTATTGGCGAGTGAGACATCAGCGAAGAAGTCGAACATTCTCAGCTACGGTCTCCTGGTGATGGCGCTAACCCATACCCTCACACACGTCTTCGGCAGGCTCTACACGGCGTCGTTCCCCATCATAAGGGAGGAGTTCAACCTCAGCATCCAGCAACTCGGGGTGATCGCCGCGATTCCGCCGCTCTGTCAGGCAGTGTTCTCCATCCCCTTCGGACTCCTAGCCGACAGGTTCGGCTCGAAACGGATGCTCATCGTGAGCCTCGTCGTCGCCGTCGCGGGGAGCCTCCTCGCGGCTTCCGCGGCCAACCCCTTCATGCTCATACTCGCCGTCAGTCTCGTCTATCTGAACACTACGATCTACCACCCGGCCGCCTACAGTTACATCACACGCCTCTTCAAGAGGGGTGACAGGCCCAAGGCGCTGGGCATCCACGGTGCGGGCGGGACCTTCGGCATGTCCCTGGGCCCCCTGACGCTGAGCCTCTTCCTGGGTAACTTTGGCCTGAACTGGAGGCACGTCTACCTGTTCTGGGCAGTGCCGATCATGCTCGGGACACTGCTCTCCCTTAGGCTGAGCGATGATGAGTTCGAGGAGAACGATAATCGACCCGAGATGGGGAGCCCGGAGGTGCAGGACGGTCCCACATCGCTGCTGACCAAGGCCCTCGCCATCTTCCTCATCTACACCGCCATCAGGTCCATTGCGGCGCAGATGGTAGGCACCTTCATGCCCATTATCATCGTCGACGTGAAGGGCTTCTCGACGGGACAGATGGGATTCATCTACGGGCTGACCTCGCTGACGGGCCTCGTCTCCTCACCCTTGGGTGGGGTGATATCCTCCAAGGTCGGGAACAAGAAGTGGCTAACGGTCTCGGTGATCCTGAGCCTCTGCATGCTGGGACTCGTCGCCGTCGTCCCCGGGGGGCTTCCCTTTATCCTGGTCTACATCCTCTACGGGTTCTCCGGGACCCTCGGCATGGCCGCCCGCTCGACACTAATAGCCGGCCTGACCCCGAGCAACCAGAGGGGGCTCGGCTACTCGCTGCTGTTCCTGCCTGGGAGCATCGTGGGCGCGATCTCGCCCATAATAGCCGCAACGTTGATAGGGAACTTCGGGATCGGGCTGCTCTTCCCGATATCGATGTTCATCTCCGCCATTGGCATACTGGTCCTGGTCTTCGGCATCAAGGACCCTGAACAACCCTGATCAGAGCACCTTCTCCTCAAGAAGCCCCTCGTTGACTAGGTGAGAGGCGTCGTTGAGGCGCCTTAGCCTGTGCTCCTCGAAGGTGCTCGTGTCCAGAACGGTTATACCGGCGGGTGAGGTCTTGTATGTGACGTTCTCGATGGTCTCTATGTCGAGGCCCAGCCACCAGTTGATCGCGGTGATGATCGTTCCGCCGTGGGCCACGATGATAACGGGCTCGTCGCCGTCCAGCTCAAGCTCGTCCATGAACCCGGCCACCCTGTTGTGGAACATGCGCCAGGTCTCGGCTCCCGGGTAGGGCTGCCAGTCGAGGTGGGGGTGTGTGGGTCCCCTGAAGTGGGGCTTCGCCTGCTCCGCGGTGAGGCCGACGGCGATCCCGTTGTTCAGTTCCCGTAGCTCTCCGTGGGGAATGGGCTTGACCTCAAGTTCACTTCCGATTATCTCGGCGGTCTCCCTCGCCCGGCTCAGGTCGCTGCAGAGGATGGTGCAATTCCTGCCGCGTAGCTCTCCCTTAAGCTTGACAGCCGTCGACCTCGCCTGCCGTCGCCCCAGGTCCGTCAGGTGGGAGTCCGTTCACCCTCCGGTCAGGTCCGTGACCATGTGCTCCGCCTCCCCGTGGCGTATCAGTACAATTGGGCTCATGGGAATCGACTCACCCTCCTACTCGGGGGACCTTGTTTAGAAGATTTTCCTATTTATAAATGGATCCTGAGACATAACTTTAAAAGCAAGTATGCGTACTCCGACTCGGTATCTTGGGATTCTACCAAGCGTCCTGAGCTACTAGATAGAAAAGGAGTGAAAGTAATGGGTTATAGAGAAAGGCGCGGTGGATACGACCGTGGCCCCAGAGAGATGCATAAAGCAGTCTGCTCTGACTGTGGGAAGGAATGTGAAGTTCCCTTCCAGCCTACAGAGGGCCGGCCGGTATACTGTCGCGAATGCTTCGAAAAGCACAGGCCACCGAGAAGGTACTAGCTCAGGACATTCGTGCACGGGCACGATTGAGTTTAGTTTAGCTAAGTTTTTTTACACTTTTTTATGGTTTTCACGGCGACAGGTTAAGCCATCTCACGTCGAGGCGAAGGTCTTAAACGCGTCGTCCTCTTCCACTAGAGAACGATCGATTCCCTTTCCCGTGTCCGTCTTTCAAGGATCGATCTGATCTGGAGGTTGTAGTCGAGGTCAGTGAAGATCTCCGTGAGCTTGTGATACTACCTAGGCTGGAACCTAGTGATCATGCAATGGTCCCTTGCTCATATCTGTTTTAATTTAAAAAGGGGAGTGTCGTTAGAGCATGAGGTTCTTGGCGCTCAGCTGCCATCCGATTATCTTCGCCTTTGGAGGGGTCTGCCTCACGATGCCCACCTTGTCGTTCGTCTCAGCGATCTTGACGACGAGTTGTTCGGTGTCGTACTCGGCCAGCTCCCTGATGTCCCCGAAGCCCGCCGCTTCTAGGAGCTCCCTGTACTTGGGACCGACTCCCTTGAGGTCCCCCAGGTTGGGTAGTTCCTCTATGTCATCAAGCACGGCGAGGGGCGTCTCATCCTCGTCGCCTTGGGGCTCAACCACGACGTCGAGCTCGGACGGCACTACAGGGGTGTCCAACTTTACGGGCGGGAGGGTGTTCTCAGGGATGACCCGGGCTCTTCGTTTACCCAGCTCCTTGTACGCCACGTACACGAAGGGTGTAGCGACCAAGGCCCCTATGATCATGTAGTAGTACTCTGACAATGTCTTTCCGGTTATCATGATGACGATGGGCGAAAATGGGTTTTCATCCGGTGCTGACGAAGTCTTTACCTCTTTCTGCTAACCGCTGCCTGTAATCTTGGGCGTGTTGACGTCAGCAGGCAATCCGGGGGGATGGTCAACGCATATAGTTTCCCCTATTCCAGCATCTGCGATGAGGTTCCCGGTGAAGAGTTTAACGTTCCGAGTAACTCGTATGCGTCACAAGGGTGCTCTCTGGAAATAGGAGACGAGAAAACTTGAGTAAATATGGGGTGGACTATCCGCCCCAGACCCTCTTGAAGAGTTTCACCCAGTTATGGCCGAGCATCTTCTTGATCTCCTGGTCTGAGTAGCCTCGGGCGACGAGCCCCTTGGTGAGGTTGGGCATGTGCTCCAGCCAGCCGTATCCCCAGGTCTTGTCCATGGGGGTGAAGTAGTCTACGTCAATCCTGTCGGGATTCTTCCAGATGAAGCAGCCCCTGGTGATGCTGTTGGGGAACTCCAGGTCTGAGCCAAAGCCGGTGTGGTCGACGCCGACGATATCCACTGTCTCGTCGAGCTGGTCGAGGGTATCGTCTGTGATGGTGCTGTCCCCCACTTTCTTAGCGAAGAATGGGGTGATCCCTATGACTCCCCCCTTCTCGGCGCACGCCTGCATCATCTCGTCGGGCTTCCCCCTCTGCTGCGAGTACTTGTAGAAGTCGCCCCAGAGGTTGGTGCTCCGGGTGGCCCAGGCGGCGTATCCTCCCATCTCTTTGGGGGCGCTCCTCCTGGGGATGATGTGGGTGAAGCTGACGGGGTCCCTGCTCTGCTCGATGGCGTCCCAGCATGTCTGGTCCCCGGTGTGGCTGAGGTCGATGAGGATTCCCAGCTCGTTCATCCTCTCGACGACCCGTTCCCCGAAGAGGCTGAGGCCGGCGTCCTTCTCCTCCCGGCATCCGGCGCCCACCTCGTTCTGCCAGTTGTAGGTGAGCTGCATGATCCTGAGGCCGTGGTCGTGGGCGACCTTCAGGAGGTTGACGTCCCGTTCGATGAACATGCTGTCCTGGGGGCCGTAGATGATGCCGTGCTTGCCCTCCCGCTTCGCCCTCTCGATGTCCTCCGCCTTCCTGACGAGGAGGACCCTCTCCCCGTTCCTGTGGGCCCACTCGTCGTGCTCGATGAGCTGCTTAAGGGCTCTGGTGAAGTCCCGACCCATGCAGACGGTCAGGTTGGTCGCCGTCAGGCCGCCCTTCGTGACGTCATCGAGCCACATGTTCTCGGCGACGTAGTCGATGACCGCGACGACGCTGCTGTCGATGACGACGCTCTCCTCGTGGAGGGCCATGGCGTGCTCAGCCTCGTCCTTGCTGAGTTCAAGGTAACTTCTAGCCATAATTATCCCTTAAGATAACGGAAAATCAGTATAAAACAATTTTATCAATGTCCAGTTTCACACCTTTGTAAATATTTATTTACAAATAAACATATATTTCGACCCGGTTTCAATACACTGATAAACGCACGAACCTCCACCATATCCTTAGTCCTCGTAATGCTTCTCATCGGTGCGGGTGTAGCAGCCTACACTTCTATTAACCTAAACCGGATCTCGAGCCAACTGTCGGCAGTCGAGGATCAGGTTGACGAGCTGAGTCAGGAGATCGCGGACGCCAACGAGATGATTGCGCAGCTAAGGAACCTCGTGGAGGTACAGCTGAAACCGGCTGAAACTTCGGGTGAGCCGATACGGATCAGGACCTCAGTGGAATATTTCGATGAGGGCATTGTCAAGATCGGTTTTATCTCCGACGTGACAGCCGACCTTGAGTTGTCTGAGAAATATGTCACGGAGATCATCGAGGAAGACGTGAACGCGTACGCGCGAATGCTGGGAAGCGACCTGGTGTTCAGCTTCGATGTGCGAGACGCGCAGGGACAGGCGGCAGCACACTTGGAGACCGTGCAGGAGCTCTACGCCGAAGGCGTTAATATGATCATAGGCGGCATGTGGAGCAGCCAAGCCTGTGCTTCCCTCCCCTACTGCAACGACCGTGGCATCCTCTTATTCAGCCCAAGTAGTACTTCTCCATACCCAGCGTTTCCCGGGGACAACCTGTTCAGGATGAGCCCCACCGACCTCAGACAGGGGCCGGTCATCGCCCAGATTCTGGAGAGCCGTGGGGTCGAAGCGGTTGTAGTGCTCCGGAGGGCAGATTCGTGGTCAGACGGAATCTACGATGTTTTCGAGCCAACATTCACAGGACTTGGCAGCCACATCTTAGAGGACATCAAGTATCCCAGTGAGTCCACGGAGT
>Ga0307379_10011249_pt1 | contig 11761 bp, 8 predicted proteins | sample UN2MG_FD_202237 | JGI IMG/M metagenome (GOLD analysis project Ga0307379, IMG submission 202237) | Soil microbial communities from Risofladan, Vaasa, Finland - UN-2 | ecosystem: Environmental > Terrestrial > Soil > Coastal area > Acid sulfate soil | place: Finland: Risofladan, Vaasa | collected... | reverse complement strand
TGGCCAGGTTTTATCAAGATAAAATAATCCTTTTTCACCATATCAGCACTGACGAGGTTTACGGCTCACTTGGAGAAAGCGGCTATTTTACCGAAAAAACGCCTTACAGCCCGAACAGCCCTTATTCTGCTTCCAAGGCCGCCTCGGACCATCTGGTAAGATCGTACGGCAAAACATACGACCTGCCTGTAACCATATCAAATTGTTCAAACAATTATGGCCCATACCAGTTTCCGGAAAAACTTATACCGCTTACTATATTAAATGCGCTTGAAGGAAAACCGCTTCCGGTTTATGGAAAGGGCCTGAATGTAAGGGATTGGTTATATGTAACCGATCATTGCAAAGCTATCTGGCTGATTATGCAAAAGAGAAAACCCGGTGAAACATATAATATAGGCGGCAGGTGCGAAATGCGCAATATAGATGTAGTAAGGATTATATGTGATCTGATTGACGAACTGGTTCCAAAGCCGGGCAACAAGCCGCGAAGAGATTTAATTGCTTTTGTAAAGGACAGGCCCGGCCACGATCAAAGGTATGCCATAGATTTCAGCAAGCTGCAAACAGAGCTTGGCTGGGTTCCTGCTGAATCGTTTGAAACTGGAATAAAGAAAACCATTAAATGGTATATAGACAATAAGGGTTGGACAGATAGAGTTAAAAGCGGCGAATATAAGTCGTGGATAGAAAAACATTATAATTTATAATTGCTATTACAATATGTTATGAGTTCTTAATGAGAAATGCGTTATAGAAGTTTTTTCTGTTTCTTTTTGATAAGAATGGATGCTGAATTTCGCCTGAGCTGAGGGAGTTGTTTTTATGAAAGCTGCAAAAGATTATATAATTTTTCCGCTTGATGTTTCGTCTCTAAAAGAGGCAAAACAGTTTGTAAAACTTCTTTCAGAACATGTAGGCATGTTCAAGGTAGGGCTGGAGCTTTTTATCAGCTCAGGGCCTGAAATAATAAGGCATATAAAAGATTGCGGATCAACGAAAGTATTTCTGGATTTAAAACTCCATGATATTCCGGAAACTGTTTTTCGAGCTATGGAAAGCATTGCGAATCTCGGCGTTGCCTTTGCGACCGTTCATTGCGGAGAGACCAGAGAGATGCTTAAAGCCGCTGTTGCGGGAAGCAAAGGAAAGGTTGGCGTGCTTGGGGTTACTGTCTTAACAAGTGTTTCAGATAAAGATATCCTTGCCGCGGGATTCCGGCCGGAATTTGCCTCCGACATGTCAATGCTTGTTATGCAAAGAGCTGCTGCTGCCAGAGACGCTGGCTGCTCGGGCGTTGTATGCTCAGGGTTCGAGGCCGGAATGATAAAGAAAAAATTTGGGAAAGACTTTACTGTCGTTACTCCGGGGATACGATCATCTGTCGGCAGCGTTAAAAAGGATGATCAGCGTCGCATAATTACACCTGCAGAAGCAATTCAAAACGGATCAGACTATCTGGTGATCGGAAGACCGATAAGGGATGCAAGGAATCCGCAGGAGGCTGCCATTTGTATTGCAAAGGAAATTGAGGCGGTTTTATAACAGACAACATTTTTAAAAGGAGAATACTATGTCAATAAAAACAATCGCTTTTTGTACAGATTTTTCCACAAATGCCGAAGCAGCCTTTGTGCAAGCTTTTGATCTGGCGGGGAAATACCAGGCCAAACTTTTTTTGATTCATGTATTGCCCCCGGTAATCAATCCGTTAACAACGGAAACCGAATGGGTTTTGCCTGCGGAACACAGTCATGCATTGATCTTGAACCTGGAAGAACGTATGCAGCAGGAATACGGCAGCAGGCTGGAAAACAAAATTGATTATGAACTTGTCGTTCTAAACGGACATGTTTCTTCTGAAATATTAACCTTTCTTGAAGAAAACAGCATAGATCTTGCGGTGATGGGAGCCTACGGACTCTCAGGCATTGAGTTTGTCTTATTCGGCAGCATAGCAAAGCGGGTTGTGCATAAAGCGCCTTGCTCTGTCATGATCGTTCGCAGCCGTAATAAAGAGGTTTGATAGCAACCACAGCAACAACTTCAGATCAGATAATCACCACCCTTTTTACTGCTTTTACAATTTCTGTTGGTTCATCTATGACCTGTAAAATATCAAGATGTTCCGGTAATAGCATTTTATTTTCAAGCAAACGGGATTTAACCCACTCTATAAGCCCGGACCAGTAGTCTGAACCAACCAGAATTACAGGAAATGGTTTTATGCGACGGGTTTGAATCAGTGTAACCGATTCAAACAATTCATCCAGGGTTCCAAAACCTCCCGGCATTATTATGTAAGCCATGGCATATTTAACAAACATAACCTTGCGGATAAAAAAATACTTAAACTCAAGCTTAATATTGGAATACCGATTTGGCTTTTGCTCAAACGGAAGAACAATATTCAGCCCGACAGAAACCCCACCCGCCTCTGCTGCTCCTTTGTTTGCCGCTTCCATAACTCCGCCGCCGCCGCCAGTAATTACCGCAAAACCATTTTTTACAAAAAGAGCGGCAATTTCCTCGGTTTTTTTATAAATCGGATCATCGGGCTTTATTCTGGACGACCCGAATATGCTAACCGCAGGACCCACGTCATAAAGAGTTTCCACCCCATCAACAAATTCACCCATGATCTTGAAGAGACGCCATGACTCGCCTGTTTTAATGTCGTCGATAAGAAACTGTTTTTCCATAGTATTCATAAGTATTTAAACCCCATATCATTGCCGGCATACAGCAGGCATGCCTAAACGCCTCACGCTCTTCCATTAAAGCCTATGGTTACCTTGCCCTGGTCAATAATAACAGGGACCTTCCGCCTTCCATCAGAATATTTAAGCATTGTATTTAGTTTGTCGGCGTCTGATAAAACGTCAAAATATTCCACATCCCTGCCTTTTTTCACAAAAGCTTCACGAGCCGCTGTTGTGTAAGGTCAAGTATTTTTCCCAAAGATAATAACCTTCTCCGCCATGGCTTATTCCTCTTTCTTTAATTATATGAATTTTTTGTCATAAAGCTGCTTCGTTTAGTTACCCCAAAAGCATGCTTATGAACATCTTGAACCGCAAAAGCGAGTGCATTCCCCGCTGCTTGCAGCTTTGTTTTTATCTTTTTTAGATTTCATGATACCTGAAACAATCAACAACATGATCATTAACCATCCCTGCAGCCTGCATAAACGCATAACAGGTTGTCGGACCTGTAAATTTAAACCCTCTCTCTTTCAAAGCAATACTCATATTTATGGATTTATCTGTCTTTGAAGGAATCTCCTCATGAGTTTTCCATGCGTTCTTTATCGGTTTGCCGCCAATAAACCGCCAGATATATGTATCAAAGCTGCTAAACTCTTTTTGAACAGATAGAAATGCTCTTGCGTTTTGAACTGCTGCCTCAATCTTCAATTTGTTGCGAACAATTCCTTTATTAAGGAGTAGCTTTCTTATTTTGCCTGAATCGTACTTTGCTATTTTATTATAATCAAAGCAGTTAAATGCTTTCTGATAATTTTTACGTTTTTTCAAGATGGTTATCCAGCTTAATCCGGCCTGAACTCCCTCAAGGATAAGTAATTCGAATAATTTGCGATCATCATGCAACGGAACGCCCCACTCATTGTCATGATACTCAATATAAAGAAGGTCCGTGCCTGCCCATTTGCATCTTTGTTTTACCAGGCTTTTTTCTTCAATATTACAAGGAGGCATTAAGCTCTCTTAAACCAATCTATATTTTTATTATAACTTATTTTATTTCCTTAAAAATATTTCATAACAATGACAAAATGTCAATAATATCATAATTTCCCACGGCAACATCAAGGTCGAGCATAAACTTGGAGAATAACACCATGTAAATATAATTTTGAGTTTTTAATTATGAATGAAGGAAACAGTCCGCTATTGCGGTTCAATGCGAACAGGTAATGAGGTCTGATTAAGATTACAATAAAGAATTTTTTATCATCATTGTAGAAGGGTCTAAGAGCAATACAGGATGTTCAACAGTTTTGGCGTCTCCTTTTAAGATTCGCACATGTATTTCCTTGCCTTCAGGTTTAAGCTGGATAGCAAGATCAAACAGATCAGCCACTTTAGAAAAACGGACCGGCATACCATCCGTGTTATGCTGTTCCTCACGGTGTATGCGTACGGCAAACCAGATATGCATTGAATGTTTTTTGGCAAGCGCCTTTAAACCAGGAAAAGAATTTTGTGTTGATTCATCAAAGGGAAGCCCGTCAATAACTACCATATCCGGAGAAAATATATTCTGCTCGGTTAAATCTGTTAGTCTTTCTTCAAGCTTAGGAACACTGAAGCCCTCAATCTTGAAGGTCATGATAAATCTGTGCGGCAATATACTTTCCCATAGTCTGTCTGTTTTACATTGCTCTACAAGATTGCTGAAGACCTCTTTATACCATAAACTAACCTTCTCTACAGGATTATTGAGGCTGATATGTAGAACATTTTTACCTCGAACAAGGGCGCTTATTGCAATCTGCACCAAAAAAGCTGTTTTACCGACACCGGCACGTGCAAGCACGGCTCCAAACCATCCTTCAGGGATAATATTTTCGGTTTCATAATCTATAAAGTCTAACGGATTGTAGAGGCTAACATCCTTTTTTGTCATGCTAAAACTCCTTTCTTTGTAGTAGTTAAGCCACAAAGGCACTAAGACACCAAGATTATAATATAATTCTCTTAAAATTCGTTCTCGTTCCCACGCTCCAGCGTGGGAACCAGGCACCAGAAAGAATTCCCCCCTTGAGGGGGGCAGGGGGGTGTTTTAGTAGTATTACCACAAAATTACATCCCCCTTTAATCCCCCCTCAAGGGGGGAATAGGGGGGTGTTACCCCTTTTCTCGTTCCCACGCTGGAGCGTGGGAACCAGGCAATCCTTCTGTTTCTCTGTGTCCTCTGTGGTAAAAATAGTAGAATTTATGCCATGTTCTTTTTTTCTTTTGCTGCTTGTTCGATCAATTCTTCAGCAATAGATTGGGGCACCTGCTTGTAAATGGCAAATTCCATGGTAAATTGAGCCTTGCCCTGTGTAGATGACCTTAAAACAGTTGAAAAACCGAACATTTCCGCTAATGGCACCTGAGCTTCGATAGCGCAAAGGGTTACTTCGTCCTGACAGCTTATAATCATTCCCCTTCGTTGATTCAAAAGACCCATGACTGAACCCTGAAACTCAGTAGGTGTTTCAACAACCACTTTCATTATCGGCTCATGAATAACCGCTCCGGCCTTTGCATATCCTTCACGAAAGGCACCGCGAGCTGCTGCCTGGAACGCCATTTCAGAAGAATCAACAGAGTGCGACGCCCCATCATTAATAACTATCTTTACGCCGGTAACAGGAAAGCCCATTTTCGGCCCCTTTCCAATACACCCCTTAAAACCTTTTTCACACGCGGCAATAAACTGAGTTGGAATTTTGCCTCCAACGACTTTGTTTTCAAATACAAAATCTTCGGTGGCAACAGGTTCCATGTAACCTGCAACCCGGCCATACTGCCCGGCGCCGCCTGTCTGTTTTTTGTGTGTATAGTTGAATTCGGCCATCCTGGTAATGGTTTCCCTGTAAGCCACGCGAGGCTTGCCTGTTGTTACTTCGGCGCTGTATTCCCTGCGCATTCTTTCAACATATACTTCAAGGTGAAGCTCACCCATGCCTTCAATAATAGTTTCATTGGTTTCATCATCCACATAAGTTTTGAAGGTCGGGTCTTCTTTGGTAAACCGGCTTAAAGCCTTTGACATATTGATTCTGGCATTATTGTTCTTTGGGGCAATAGCAAGGGAAATAACAGGCTTGGGCACAAACATTGATATCATGCTGAGATTCAGCCCTGGAGCAACAAATGTATCCCCGGAAATACAGTCTATCCCAAACAGGGCTCCGATATATCCGGCAGGTATGGTCTCAATATCCTCCATCTGGTCTGCATGCATACGTACAAGCCTGCCGATTTTAATTTTTTTGCCGTTGCGTATGTTAATGACGGAAGAGCCCTTGGCAAGGGTTCCCTGATATACGCGTATGTATGTTAGCTGGCCATACTGGCCGTCTTCCAGTTTGAAGGCCAGAGCAACAACCGGTTTTTTCGGATCACTATCTATAATTACCGATTCTTCATTCCTATCCATGTCAAGCGCCTCGTTTTGAACATCACGCGGACATGGTAAGAAATTCACTACAGCGTCAAGAAGGGGTTGAACCCCCTTGTTTTTATAAGCTGATCCTATAAAAACCGGCGTCATTTCACGCGTCAGAGTTCCATTGCGCACCGCATCGACAATCATGTCTTCGGTGATTTCTTTTTCTTCCAGAACAGCTTCTGTAAGCTGGTCTGAATACATGGAAGCAGCATCAATAAGCTCTTCACGTTTTTCCATAGCTTCGTCGAGAAGGTTTCCAGGGATATCTTCTATGCGAACATTTTCTCCGTTATCGCCATCAAAATAGATTGCCTTCATGGAAACAAGATCAACAATTCCTATAAAATCTGCTTCAATTCCGATTGGGATCTGCATCGCTATTGCATTATGACCCAGTTTTTCCTTTAGTTGATCAATTACGCGAAGAGGATTTGCGCCGCTTCTATCGCATTTGTTGATAAAGGCAATGCATGGAATTTTGTATCTTTTCATCTGCATGTCAACGGTAATTGACTGGGACTGAACGCCTCCAACAGAACACAATACCAGTACGGCTCCGTCAAGAACCCTGAGAGCTCGTTCAACCTCAATTGTGAAGTCAACGTGGCCCGGAGTATCGATAATATTAATATCATGGCCCTGCCATAAACAGTATGTAGCCGCCGAAGCTATGGTAATTCCGCGCTCCTTTTCAAGCTCCATGGAATCCATGGTTGCTCCTACGCCGTCTTTTCCCTTGACATCGTGAATGGCATGTATACGCTTTGTATAAAAGAGAATCCTTTCAGTAAGGGTGGTTTTGCCCGAATCAATGTGTGCGCTGATACCTATGTTTCTGACTTTTTGAATATCGTATTCCATTTATACTTTTTCCTCTTTACCTATAAAAAATAAAAAACCCCCGCACCTGAAAACTTTATACCAGACGGGGGATTTTTTTGCTGTCTATCTTAGTATACTCTCACATTAAATCATGTTGTCAAGAAAATAAATATATCAAATCTTCAGCGCCGCGTCGGTGGCGCTCCTTAAAGCTGAGCCGATATTGCCCGGTGATGCAGCATCACCCACAGCTATTACCTGTTCCCACTTATCTTTTAGGGCCTGAAACAGGCTGTCTTCCGGCTCAGGATGTATGGCAATGATTACCTTGTCCGCTTCTATGCTAAATTCCTCATAATCCTTATTTCTGAGATGCACGGTGTTTTTTTGAATACAGGTGACCTGAGTTTCAGTAAGAATGGCGACTTTTTTTTCAGAAAGCCTTGATAATAACCGTTCCCTCGGGATTTTTTTCATCCTGCCAAGCAGTTTGGGTAATATCTCTACTACGGTTACCTTCCTTTCAGGACCGGCAAGCCAGTCCGCTGTCTCACAACCGATGTCACCTCCACCGATAATGACTATATTTTGGCCGGTGACTGCCCTGCTCTCATAGACCTGTCTGGCATCTGTTACAAGATCAGAGTCGATTCCGGGAACAGAAGGACGCCTTGAACGTGAACCAGTAGCTACAATAATCACGTCCGGAGCAAGAGCGATAATTTCAGTAAGATCGGCCTTATGTCCGAGGCGAACCCTGACATTGCTCTTGTTGAGAGAGTGTTTCAGATAGCGGAGTATCTCCGACATTTCCTCTTTAAAGGGGGCTATGCTTGCCAGCCTTGCCTGGCCGCCAAGCTGATCCGACTGCTCCCATAATTCTACGTAATGTCCTCTTTTGTCAGCTATTACGGCGGCCTGTATGCCACCTGGCCCGCCGCCTATTACGAGCAGACTTTTTTTCTTTGCAGCCGGCGAAATCTTCCAGCAATATTCAAGACCTGCGAATGGATTAACGGTGCAGCATCTTCCAATGCCAGAAACACCTTTTTCAGTACAGTCTTCCAGGCAAAAGACACACCTGTTAATATCATCCACTCTGCCGGATGCGGCTTTTTGTGGAAAATCGGGATCAGCAACCAGCTCCCTGGCCATAGCAACAAAATCAGCCTTTCCCTGACCAATAATCTGATCGGCCATATCAGGACTGTTTATCTTCCCTATGGCAACAACCGGTATGCTGACCGACTTCTTTATCTGAGCAGCCAGATCGATCAATGGCCCGGGAGGAGATTCGTGGGTAGGGATAGTAATAAATTTCGTGGATTTGTTACCTGCATTTGCCACAATGGCGTCAGCTCCTGCATCTTCCACAAGTCCGGCTATCTTCCTGCTGTCATCAATACCCAATCCATTGGGAACAAATTCATCACAGACAAGTTTTATCATAACAGGAAAGTCCCTGCCTGCCGCTGCTTTGACTTTTTTAATCAATCGGGTCAGGAAGAGCGACCGGTTCTCTATTGCCCCGCCCAAGTCATCACTTCGTTTGTTAAGAACAGGGGAAAGAAGCTGGGCAATAAGGTCGCCATAGCTTGCCTGAATTTCCACCCCGTCGTAACCTGTTTCTCTTGCTTTTACAGCGCCGATAGCCATAATATCAAGTATCTCATCCGCCTCATCAAGCGACATGGCATTAGCCAGAGAAACAATCCAGTCGCCTTCTTTTTTCCTGGCACCGGCAATTCCCTGCTCGACAACTCTCTCTTTTGGATAATTGAGCTGCATAAAGGCCTTGGAGCCTTCTTTGTGAATGACGTTGAGCAGTTCCTTTATGCCTGTCGCATATTCTTCCATATCAAAGCGGAGTTCATTTGTGCCCTTATATGCCCTTGGATAATCGAGGCAGGGACAGTCCAGAATAATCAGGGCGGCGCCACCTCTTGCCCTTGCTCTGTAAAACTCTGTTATTTTGGGAGTAACCTTGCTTTCTGTAGCGTATTTGGTGGGGAAAAGGGCCATTATGATTCTGTTTTTGAGAAAGCATCCGCCGATTTTAGCTGGTGAAAAAAGATGAGAAAAGCTCATTTTTTACCTCCTGTTAACAGAGTTGTCCAATATTTAGTAAAATAAGCTTCTTGACTTTGCACTTGCTGAACTTATAAAGTTTTTATATCATAATTTTGCTAAAAACAATGCATTTAAATGGTGAGAAGAGAAACGGGTAAATCGCCGGAGGTAAATCGTGGACGAAAATAATACAGATACGCTGTTACCGGAAGCCTGCGTAACCAAGATATTCGAGCTTAGCAATTCGAAATTTACTCCGGATGTTGCTGCCGAGCTTTGGCCGAAAATTTTGCGACACAAGTGGCTTATGTCTGAAAAACTTGGTCGCGACACAGGGCTGCGAACCGCTTGCATAGACCTTCTTGAAAACATGGACCTGGCTCACAAGGAATTTATGGCTTACAGGCAGCCCGACCTCCTTGCCGAGATGGGAGCGCAAACGGTCGGCAGGGGAATATGGGAAACAATTGCCGATTCCCAGCCGCCTAAACAGTTGGTTGAGCGCAGAATCATCCTTCCTTTAACCGAGGAAAAGCTTGCCAGAAAACACGGCGTTGTTCCTCCAAAAACGATTATCTTTTTTGGCCCGCCAGGAACCGGAAAAACCCATTTTGTGAAGGCAATAGCAGGGGTTTTGTCATGGTGGTATATTGAAATTGCTCCCAGCATGCTCATGGCTGATGGGGCAGACAAACTTGGCCTTAATCTGCGCAATGTCATGGAAAAAGCACGCCAACTGGAAGAAGCAGTCATTTTTATTGACGAGTTTGAAGAAATAGCAGCCAGCCGGGATATGGCTACCCGTATTGATAAATCAATCACAAATGAGTTCTTGAAACAGGTTCCCCTGCTAAAAAATCAGGGGAACAAGATTCTGCTTGTGTGTGCCACTAACTATATCCGACAACTGGATGCAGCGCTGCTCCGCCCGGGACGCTTTGACTGCATTATTCCGGTTGGAGGATTAGATGATGAAGGCCGGAAAACAATATTGAGGCATTATCTGTCCAGACTCAACACAGGAGATATCAACATTGATCAAATAACCGCCCTTACCGATCGATTTACGCCTGCAGATATCGAGTATATGTTCCAGAAAGTTGCACAGTTGGCTTTTGAGCTGGAGTATACAGGCAAACAAGATTATAAGGTAACCACAGAGACATTTATTGAAGTCGTTGCACAAATTCCTCCGTCCCTGACCGATGAGATCATCGAGGAGTTCCGCCAGGATAGTGCAACATATTCCAGAGCCTGACACCGGCCCTTTAGTATGGAGAAATCTGTAATCAAAGAAACCAAAGCAACACCTTGCCCTTCAATTCTGGCTCCGGCAGGAAACAAAGCCTCCTTTCTGGCTGCTCTGGCAGCAGGCGCTGATGCTGTTTATTGCGGGCTGAAAAGCCTCTCAGCTCGAATGGAAGCAAAAAATTTTACCGTCAGCGAGCTGATCCCTCTTACACAACTTGCCCATGACAAAAACATAAAGGTCTTTGTGGCTTTAAATTCCCTTTTAAAGCCTGGTGACTTAAATGTTGCCGGAAAGATCATTGATAAGCTGAACCATTATGTCAAACCCGATGCTTTAATTATTCAGGATTTGGCTCTTGTGCAACTCGCCGGACAAACAGGCTTTGCAGGAGAGCTGCATTTATCTACACTGGCCAATGCAAGCTTTCAAACCGCCTTGAAACTTATAAGAAAAGATCTGGGAGTTGATAAAGTAGTTGTTCCCAGAGAGCTTAACATAGACGAAATTAAACAAATGGCATCAGCCTGCCCAAAGGGTCTTGGGCTTGAAGTATTTATTCACGGAGCTCTTTGCTACGGTGTTTCAGGAAGATGCTACTGGAGCAGTTTTCTGGGAGGCAAAAGCGGTCTCAGGGGCAGATGTGTCCAGCCATGCCGCAGACTCTATATTCAAAATGGCCAGACTAAAAGATTCTTTTCCTGCATGGATCTAAGCCTGGATGTTCTGACCAAGGTTTTGCTTTCAATCCCGGAAATTCAAACATGGAAGATTGAAGGCCGGAAAAAAGGGCCCCACTATGTTTTTCACACCGTAAAAGCATACAAGCTTTTACGGGACCACCGGCAAGAGCCTGGAATGAAAAAAGCAGCTCTTGATCTACTTGCAAATGCGCTTGGCAGAACAGGAACCCATTATAATTTTTTATCCCAACGGCCACAGAACCCTGTAAATATTGATGTCCAAACCGGCTCTGGTCTTATTGTAGGAAAAATACAGGGCGCAAAGCAAAAACCTTATATAATTCCAAGACAGTCGCTTATGCCGGGAGATCTCCTTCGTTTTGGATATGAGGATGATTCATGGCATTCTATTTACAGTGTGCCAAAATATATTCCCAAAAGAGGGCGCATCTATATAAAGCTGTCTTCTGCGGGAAAGCCCGGGCAAGACATTCCGGTATTCCTTACCGACAGGCGTGAAAAATGGCTTGAGGAAATTCTGTCCGGACTTGAAGAGATGTTGACCAAAATACCGGAAACAGATGTTGCTTCCTCTAACTTTAATGTTAGGCTTCCAAGTAGAAACATCGCTAAAAAAAGGGATAAATCCTTTGAGCTTGATGTAAACAGAGAATCCGGCATAGGCAGCCAAAAAACCGCAACCGGAGTCTGGATTTTTCCTGAAAGCGAATATAAACCATCAAAAAAACTT
>Ga0307379_10011248_pt1 | contig 11762 bp, 13 predicted proteins | sample UN2MG_FD_202237 | JGI IMG/M metagenome (GOLD analysis project Ga0307379, IMG submission 202237) | Soil microbial communities from Risofladan, Vaasa, Finland - UN-2 | ecosystem: Environmental > Terrestrial > Soil > Coastal area > Acid sulfate soil | place: Finland: Risofladan, Vaasa | collected... | reverse complement strand
TCTATTATAAGTGTGAGTTCTTGAAAGACCATTTCTTCTTCTTTGGGGTCTCCTCTCGAATGGTCTGCTCTTTCCGCAACTCTTGAATATAATGCATCATACTTATGTACAGCCATTTGCTCTGCGGACATTTCACCACTCGATTCGTTCTCATTGACTGGTGCTTCTCTATAATTATATATTGCCTGTTTATACATACAAAAATCCCATATTTCTATAGAAGATTAATTCTACAAGAAATATGAGATTTCCTTGTATATTATTTAAATTGCTTAATCACAGCCTGAAAAAGGACACATTGTGCATTTTGTACATCCAGCATGATAAACCAACTCTCCACTACAAGATGGGCACTGTCTTCCAGTCACTTTTTGGCCATCGCTAATGTATTTTTTAAGCACCCTACAAATGGCAGAAGTCAAAGAAGTCATGTCTTCAGTGGCCTTTTGGAACTGTTCCACAATATGTTCAATAGGAATACCATGTCGAAGCATTAAAGACGCAGACCTAAATAGCAATTTTTCAACAGGTGTAAACTTTTCAGAGAAATCATCAATAATAAGATCACCTATTTCAAGAGCATATTTACCCTTAGACAATCTGGTAATACTGCCCTTAAGTGTTTTTCTTTTAATGTTAAAACCATTCATGTCTCCACCAAAGATTTCGTATGGTACGCCATTTTGAAGTCCAATAACAATAACGAATTTATCGCCACCTACTGTAATTGAATAAATATCAGCTTCAAGCGTCCCTAATCTTTTTGGGGCATTATTAACATGCAATTGAATTTCTTCCTTGGACATATTAAGAGCCTCAAGTTCTTCATCATCAAAATTCTGTACATGCAGATTGACACCTTCATCTTTTAGTTTCATGGCTAATTCTTTAAATGGCTCATAGGCAATGATCCCATACATTTTTCTATCTGGAAATGCAGCAATACTTTTAACACCTTTTTCATAAGCTTCCATAATAAACTTGTAGACATCTTTCCAATTTGTATCTTCTGGAAGCATATACGTAACAGAAATGGAAGAGTCAATCCATTTCATTACACGAGCCATACAATCTAGTTTATCAAATGGGGATATTTCTGTAGCATTATGGAATTCTATACCCACATCTTTTTTGTGTTGCTCGATAAATTCTGCTATTGGTTTACCAAGTGAGCCATCCCATGTGTCTTCAATTGTGTCAGATTTAATGGGGATTTCATATCCAGCCTTTTGATAAACTTCCCTCACAATATGTGGTACACAGAAATAATATGCATACTTTCCGCTCATGCGTGTGCGCTTCCAATAATACATACCAAAAGCTGGTTCAATACCATAAGACATAACATTGTCTCTGAACATTAAACTGAGAGTTCCAGAGGGGGCTATGCTAGATAGTGTTACATTTCGCAAGGCTTCAAACTTTAATCCAAGCTTCATCATTCTTTGAATAAATGGAGACTTCTCAAGTTTTCCCCTATTAAAAAGACCAAACGATCCTTTTTCTTTTCCTAAACGAATAGATGAGTCATATAAATGGTAGTTATAAGTTTTTGTGAATTCTTCTATGGCCTTATTGGCCTTTTGGGTTCCATATATTAGGCTGTCTTTGAAAAGCCATCCTGCCATATTGGTATATCCTGCACCAGTTCTTCTTAAGCTTTCAATTGCCAATTTTTGATGTGGAGTAGCATATGTTAGGTATTCTAGTTCACACGTATTAACATTATCTAAAAACCTATTAACAGATTCTGCAATCTTACATAATTCAATATTATATATCTCTGGATCTATAGAAAATTTTTCGCAATTAATGCTTGACAAAACACATAACGATTCTCTGGAAAGATATTGCTCAGAATTTTTAACAACCACGCCACCGTTGACAACGAAATTGTGATTGTCTTCTACTTCAATATCATACAGTGGCACCATATTCGTGTTTATTTTTATACTTTTTAATTTTGCCATTTTTGAATCTCCTTTTTAAACTTGTCAAGCGAACCGAAATACTTTTTTACAACATGAGAACCTAATCCCAAATGTAATGGGATTAGGTTCTCTCCTTTTAATACTTTAATATCTAAATCATATCTATCATCAAAATGTAAGCGGTCGGCATGATTACATAAGGTCTTTATCATCTTAGTTTTATAAGACTTTTGGGCATTCCCTTTATATGTCACTTTTCCTGTTTCCCAATTACGTTTTTGTGAGCAACTGTTTGAACATGTAAGTTTGTTGTCATTTTTGCGACACTGAAACTCCTTATTGCAAAAAGCACATTTTCTTTCAACTATTGGATTTTTAGCATCTCGTGCAGCCTTCTCTTGATGTCTCAGAACTCGATATTTTTCCTTGATGGATTCTGCCTCAGGTGATTTCCAAAACGACCGAATGGATTGACTATGCCTACGTTTTATGTCTGGATCTTTCATATATCGTTTTGTTTGGTTTCCTATTTTCCTTTTTGTTTCCTTAGAATGTTTCATTCCAAACATGGGGTTGTTTTCCCCAATAACATTTATACTTTTGTAATTTTCAACAAAATCTTGTTTCCACTTTTCCAACATGGATTTAGTAGTGTATTTTGCGTATACCTTTTTATCATATTCTATAGAATATTTAATACCTATGTCTTTAAAGAAATTTATAAAAGGCAAATATGGTTGCGCAGCTTGTTCATCATGTTTAATTTCGACAATTTCAAGTAGCTTACCATACTGTTCATCATAAATGAAAAAATCTGGCTTATAATATGTTCCTGTTATTTCAAAGGTCATTTGTTCTGTTAAAAAATGCTTACACATATGATCCAAATATACTGCATACATGAATTCTAAAGATGAGCGCAAAAACATCTTTTTTCCATCTTTGTTTGTATAGTATCCACAATACCCACGCCCGTTTTTATACCCACCTTTCTTAATCCTTCCATTCTTTTCTCTTGCATAATATTTCTGTGTTTCCATAATAATCTCCATAATAAATATTGTTATGGAGATTATTTCTTTATGCTACATAAACAGTCCTTTATTTAAAAAGCACTATGTCGTCGTTTTCTGTTAAGCTAGCAGCCTCAACATACCCACGATTGTTTGTTAAAATCGGATGATCACTTGAGCACTCAACACTATAAACAGTACCTTCATCTTCAATCTCTAAAGTCACTGTGCTATCATTACGCTGTTGCCACGCATTAATAATTGATCTCATTTCATATCTTCCAGATTTAATATTATATGAAACAGCAGAAAGAACTTCATTGTTTTTAATCTTGATAAAAATATCATCCATGGATATATAGCCTCTATCTGTAAGAACCTTGGTTTCGGCAACGAGACAACATGCATTTGTGCTGACGATTTTTGAAGAATAAGGATGTTTTGGGTCATATACATAATCAGAATTAGAATATTTTTTTGCTATATCAATATTTTGTATTCCAGGTTCTGCATTATTAAACATGTTTTTAGCAATTAATTCCATTAATTTTCTTGCCTTAACTGTTTTAGATATCGTTTCCCCCTTTCTATCTCGTTTGGCTAATTTATACCATCCCTTTTCATCTTGTTGACATTCCATATCTATCGAATGAACATCAACATAAATTTTATCACCTTGTTTAACTTCTGGAATCTCAAATTTAAGCTCCCAATCTTCATTCTTTTTAGCAGCTTCATAAAATTTATTTGTGCATTGGACAGAAATGTTTGCATTTTGAATTTTAGTAAAGTCTGACTTGACTTGTATAAATTCTTCCACATCTGGATGATCACAACGTAAAGAGACGAGAAAGGCAGGAATTCGACCATTTTGACCAACATAATAGCCAATTGAATCAATAAACTTCATCCAATGTATAGCACCAGTTGATTCATTGGCAGAATTCATGATCTGTGTACCAGCAGGCCTCAGTCTAGAACAGTCGAACCCTAATCCCTGTCGGTACGCAGCAGATTTTGCAACTGTATACGCTAAGTTTTTTACAATACTTTCCAGATTGTCCCATTCTTCCTCATCTGCACCTGTTCCAAGTGAGCAAGTCGTACAATTCGCCATACTTATGGCCTTTCCACTATTAGCACCTTGCATAATACTGCCAGCAGGATGCCACCAATCATTATATATTTCATCAAACCATCTAACAGACCAGTATTCTTTTAGTTCATCATTTTCTTCAACAGAAGCCACAAAATCACACACCCGTTTTAAGGCCTTTATATATGTCTCTTCTGGATGTAGAGCATACTTCTTTTCAAAGGCATCTACACTGAATTTGTTGTTCTTGAAATACGATTCTGTAGATTGATCTTTTACATCTTCGTAGGTAGTTATAGGTGTTATTTGGCCATCTGGCCCTTTTGCAATGGTTTTTGTTTCTGTCTCATCAATTCGATCCTTAAGAGCTAATGGCATTATTAACTACTCCTTTTTCCGTTTAAAGTTTAATTTGTGTGAAAGTATGTTCGCTAATGTCATCAACATATAATGAATCTATTTCACTCAAAAATTTCTTAAATTTAGTACACAACTCGTTTTTCTCCGACTTAGACAATTCATCATTTTCAAGGGTGCATATGAGAGTTTTGCCACATTTTTCGTACTTCTCTTTTACAGCATCTGTTACATTTAAAGACCTAAGTTTAATAAGCATGTCTTTTGCTTCATCGATCATATGAAATCTCCAGGGTTCTTCCCTTAAGATTTTATTCGCCTTTATAATTCGTAGATCGTATAGCTGACTCCTTGCCCCAAAATTCCTTGAGATGTGATAACTGTGAGTTGTTGAGAAAATTTGACTATTTTCAAAACATTTTTTTATCGCACGTATCAAATCTATGTGTCTCCCAGATTCTACATGCATAGCAACATTGTCAATTAAAATAATTTCTGGTTCAGCTTCTTGGTTAAGAAGGGTTGAAAAACACTTTATGATTTTTTTTTCACCAGCACTACATTCCTTATGACTAATCACCTCATCAGGTTTTTTAACAATGAAATTGAGTACATATTTCCTTAATATGTTATTCATATAAGGATCTGATTTGGGATCAAAAAACAGATCAACATGTTCCTGTTCCTCAACTTCAAAACCAGTTACATTCTTAAATAGGTATTGGAATGATTCCCATTTGTCCCTAAACAGTTGGAATTGGTGTAATTCTTGGTCAAACTTAGCATAAAAACATAATCTGCTGCTTAATTGTTTGATCTCTTCTGGATGATCTTCTAGAAATCCGCTTTTGTTTACTTTAACGGTATATGATGGATATTCGTTGATATCTGTGACCATCTCAGCAGTAATCAAAAAGTCGTCTGAATTGCTTTCATATATGGCTACTTGTTGTGCATTATCTGTATGCCTAACGGCTTTCCCTAATGAAGCTACCATTCTTGTTTTATCATATCCTTCTAAATTGGAAAAAACTAATTGAATTGCGTCTAGAACGGTGGTTTTGCCACATCCATTAGGCCCATAAAAACAAGCAAACTCATTGTTCTTGTCAAAACTGAAAGTGACATCCTCAAACACCTTATAGTTTTCGAGTTTGAGGCTTTTGATTCTGACAGTTGGGATAACAATTTTAGATAGGTCTAGGTTCGGTTGCTCAATTGTCTGAAGTGTCATTTGGTTCAGTACTCCTTTTTGTAATTTTTTGTATAACATCATCTCTACATAGTATTACTTTTCGATCTTCATATTCTGTGTCAGGAGGACCAATTTGATTATTGTTCAGACTCAGTCTAGCCTTACCAGGTACATATATATATGACTTAGGTGTTGATGTTGTTTCCTTTTCATTTGTCATTATACAAAATCCTGAACCTGTAGCTTAAAATCTTCTGTAAGAATTTGCTGTAGAAGACTAGAATGAAAGATAAATGTGAGTCCACCCTGTCTGAATTCTAGTCCAAACCTTATATGATCTCTACTATTAATGATTTTGGTTTGCTCACCTAAATCAGAACCTGTTAACAACTCAGCAAACTGATCTAGGTTTTCCCTAACCAAAAACTCACCTATGAAATTAATGCAAAATCTTGATAACATTTCTGACTTGTGCTTGAGATAATTGTCCCTATTTAATCCAATGTCAGTCAAAGTCAAGGTGAAACTAACATTTCCATTCTTGTCAATGATACTGTGTGTTGGACCATGTTTATGAATAAATATCTGACTCGGCTCAGATTTCACCACTATAGACAAGAATTCTCTATAGCGGCCATCTTTCGTAGGTTTTTTATTTTCTTTTGTCATAAGTACATCTCAATAACCATACCAATATTATACATCTGAAACTTAATCATGCCCTCTAAAAAGGAATATTATGGTGTAATTTTGTAATATGTGGATATGGTAGTCAAATATTCCAACTGGTATCACCTAGATAGTATACAGCGTGAAGCTAGTATAAAAAGTGTACTCAATAAACTTGGTTTTGGGGTATTTGCTGGACTAGTTATGGTTATGCTTGGCTCTACACTATGGGAAGCCGCTCAAAGAGCCAAGGTTAAGCCAGAAGAGATTCAACAGGCCCTAAATAATCCTACAAGGATAGAGCAAGCACAAAACTTTATACAACAAGAACAATCAGAAGAACAAGAGCAAGAACAACCAATAGATTATCCAAATACTCCTACTGACACAGTATTACAGGATTTAATTCGTCTTGAGGGAACTGTAGAATATCAGACACATACTGGTTCATATAGAAACAATAGGTTTTATCCATATAATGATACTAGAAATATCCCTACTATAGGATACGGACATCGTATATTACCAGGTGAAAATTTTCAAAATGGCATTACTGAACAACAGGCCATTCAAATGCTCCACCAAGATGCTCAAATAGCTTTAGATGGAGCAAATCGCCTGTTAAATGGCTATGGCGTTACTCCAGAAGCACATGAAATAGTAACTGAAATGACTTATCAAATGGGCACAACAGGTGTCGCTGGATTTGAAGATATGCTAGAAGCACTTCAAAATCATGATTATAATACTGCTGCTGATGAAATGTTAGATAGCGAATGGGCTAGAGATCAAACACCTAACAGAGCTATAGAATTGGCTAATCGCATGAGGAATCAACAATGAAAATATATAGACTATCTGCACTCCCATTTCATGAACAATGGTATGAAGAAAATAATCCTATCGCTACACTGGACTTTTCTAAAACTGTGGATAGGGTGGACACCTCGCTAAGACAAGGGTTAGATCCAATGAGTCATGAAATTCAAGATGAGTTTCATGCAAATGATCCAGCAACCCTTTCAGAATTAATTGAAAAGATGTTTCCAAACGCATCTGCACTTGGAATTGGTGGACTTGGAGTTGTATATGATCTTCAAGATGGGCGTGTACTCAAAATCACATCACATAGATCAGAAGCAACATCAGCAGCCCACTTAAAAGATAAAAACCTTAAGCATTTGGTAGATATTTATGACATTATATACCTATCAAAAGGCTATTGGAATAGTTCAAGCGTAGTATTGTGGGGAATCATTACAAAATTAGTCCAGCCTATAGATGTCCATTCAGAAGAGGCTAGTCTTATAAACAATATGATACTATATCATAAATATGATAATCCAAACCCAATTGATATAAAATCTTATAAAGATAAAACGTCCATCCCTGAACAAAGAATTTACCATATCATTAAGGAAATTAAAGAATTGTTTGAAGAATTTAAATACAATAATTTAGACACATTTGATGTTGTATCGCAAAACTTAGGCTGGGATGGTAACACACTTGTTCAATTAGATTTAGGCTTCTTAGCAGATAAATTGGAAGATTAATGCAAAGTCCTTAACGTTTTTAGCCACGTTGAATTTGCAGGCAATTCTATCAAATCTGAGACTTCTGAAAAAAATTGAAGAAAGTTTTTTATGTTTTCTTCAAACATGTATAATATGATTGTTGCTACATGTTGTAGTAGCCCCGCCCTGAGGGTATCAGGAGTGAGAGAGTAAAGGAGAAAAAATGAATAAAGAAACTAATGTTCCCGATTCATGGGAATCACGAATCCAACAAGCGTCTATAATCCTAGGCAAAACACCTCAAGAAGTATCATCTATATTACAAACCTATGGGGTTGAGGAATTGCCAGTAGGTTTAGAAATGTTGTCGGATGATACAGCAACTCCATTTGGAGACCTTCGTAAGGTCTTTTGTGATGATAATGGAATTGCCCTACCTAAACTTCGTATGGCAATGAAATACCTACGTGGACCTGTTGATAGTCCTAAAACTGATTCAGTTACTACTGAAGAGTATGATCTTCGTAATAAATATGATATCAAGGGAAACTGGGATGACCTGCCTACCGAACAGTTATTGCAAAGTTATAACCCTGCACAAAAAGATAGCCCTATTAACAGAACACTTAAGAAGCGTTTTGGGGAAAGAGCTATTATTGCATTCAAACCTGAAAGCAGAGATGTTGCAATTGATGAAACTATTAACTATATTTCAGATCTGGAAGATGGATTTCCAGATGAAGAGTTTGTAGAAGTGGATGGTGTCCCTGTTAAACTTTATCCAATAAATAAAGTTCCTAACCAAGTGATCGAAGAAGACCCTTTGTTTCCTAACAAACCTCTAAAGAGAGGTAGATCCATTATCAATCGTCTTGATTGGAATGGTGTCAGTTTGGAAACAAGACAGTTTTTCAGGATTCTTATTGACAACAATTTGCTTGATCTGCAAGTTCTTGATCGTGTTACAATACGTAATATTATTAGTGGGCCAAAAGCAAGTTTGGAAGAACTAAGAAAAACCTATCCTGAAGCAGCCATTATGTTTGCTGAACTCAAAAAGCGTGATCAATTGCCAAAATTGAAACTAACTTTAGATGACGTAAATGATAATAAAGCTCAAAATCCTTTCAGCGTAAGAACTTATCGATAACTAACAACATTGTGCCTGAGGGCATAATTTGTCCTCAGGCACTTCTTTAAAAGGAGACTTATTGTGTCTAGAAAAATAGTGAAAAGTATTGTCCAAAGTTATTATAAAACAGAGGATGAACAAAAGAAAAAAGAAATTCTTGCCACCTTATTCAATGGCAGGACCCATTATGATAGTGTAATGAAATGTAATGGTATGCAATGCATATTAAATATGCCAGAAGCAGTTAAAGGAAAGGGAAAGCATCGTCTTCCACCCTATAAAGAGCGTAGAGCCTTTCTGGTGGATGAATATCCTGCTTGTCCTGATAACTGGATTCGTAGTAGTGGCAGGATGAAAAGCTTTTTTATTCCAGTACAAGAAGGAGCTGGGATGTGGCTTGATTTCAATGAGAATCAAGATCACGAATATGATGTTGCTGTGGTCATTTCTGTACAAGGAGTTAATCCTATTACTGGTTTACCATGCACAGATACTTCCATGGAACAATATGCGGATAAATGTCCTAAACACAATATTGAATTCGGTCCAGATAGACATTGTAAAAAATGTGGATTTAACTGGCCTAAACAAAATTACCTTTGCTCATCTAGTTCTACAGGTGATTTCTGGCTTGATGGATTCAGATCAATTGAAGGTGTTGTAAGGCAATATGTTCTTACTCAAGAAAAAATGAAAGGTGTTGCCTCTCATATTATTGGTAAGGATAGAGTATATGCTATAGGATTAACCTTTTATTTGTCTAAAAATAAAAAACCAGCACGTTATAGTGGACCTTGGTCTTCATCCTCATCCTGTGCATCCTCATCCTCATCCCCATCCTATTCTTCAGTTCCAATAACTTTTGCGAGTAAGGCAAAAACAAAAGGTGCGTTTGGTCTTGAGAAAAAGAAAGATGGGCCAAAGGGCTTGAAGCTGAGTTGTGACAACACACCATCTACAGACAATACAAACAATACAGAATATCTAATTGCACATTCTCTTACTACCTCAGATTTGAAATATTGCACTAGGTCTTTTAATGATCTGATAGATTGTGAAGAAACCGAAAAAACTGAAGACCATATTGAATTAGATAACAGTTCTATTGAGATAAGCGATCCAGTTGAAAAAGTTCAAGTTAAAAAACTAGAGGTTGGTGCTGGTGCCCAACTTAATCAAATCATACATGACGATACCCAGACATTAAGTCACTGGAGAGATGATCATGAAGCAATGATCTGTATAAATTACTGTTCTGAAGAGGATGCAATTGATATTCTAAAAGGCGGTAGAGAAAAACTAAAAGTTAAAAAAGAGGGTTTTCTTCAAGGAATCCCCGTTGGGAATGAATAAAATGGCCAATAAAATAAAAAGAAGAGAAAATGGAGTTGCACCAGAACCTATACCTCTAATGAGGGTTTCAAATATTGAGCATTACTTTGATGGTGGAACCGTAGCGGTTCTAACCACAAAAGGCACTTATTTTATAGATAGGCGTCTTGAAACAGAAACACCTATGGCAGTTTATGCTACATATCCAGGCGAAAAAGAATCTGAAATTATAGATGATACAAAACTAATACGAGAACTGTATGCAGCTTTAATTAGATTCCATAATAAAGCTAAGGCATCAAAAATACTAATAAATGACTTGCAACTAACATACAAATTCAATTAAAGGAGACAATAAAATGACAACTAAGAAAAGCAACAAAAGAGAAGAGAGAGTAGAACACAATAATGACGGAGATTATACTCACATTGCTGTGGTCTTAGACCGATCTGGGTCTATGCAAAGCACATATAAAGATACAGTAGGAGGATTCGAAAAATTTCTCGAAGATCAGAAAAAGGAAGATGGAAAAGCAACTATCAGTATCTATCAATTTGATACTGAATATGATGCTATCTGCGAAATGCAAGATGTCCAAGACTGTGTAGGTATTAAAGATGCCTATATTCCTAGAGGGGGAACTGCCCTACATGATGCTATATGCAGGACCATTAATAATACTGATGAAGCTGTTGACAACATGGATGACGATGATGTTCCTCAGAAAATCATATGTGTAATCATAACAGATGGTGGGGAAAATGCCAGCAGACGATTTGGACACAATGACGTTAATGACATGATTAGTGCTAGACGTGATGAAAATTGGGAATTTGTTTTCATCGGTGCTAATCAGGATTCGTTTTCTGTAGGTGGTGGCATGGGTATCAGAGCTGGTAATACATTAGATTATGAAGCTACTTCTGTTGGAACACAGGCCTTATATCACTCAATGTCTAGAAGTATATCTTCTGCTAGGGGCAAAACTTATGCAGCATTTAAATCTGATACATTCTTTGAAAAAGAGGAAGAGGAGGATAAACCAAATTCCAATACTATCGGAGTAGACCTAGACAATTAAACATTGACATTAAACACAGAAATACATACTAGAAAATGGCCCTGCTATTATTAGTGGGGCTATTTTTTGTGCCCTATTAATATGTATTGATATCAATACATATTAATAAGCTGTATAATATCGTTATGAAAAACATTGAAGAATTAAGAAGAGCGTGTAATGCATTGTACCTAGAGGTTCCAGCACCAGTAGGAGATGATGTGAAGGCGAAAGCAGAAGCAGTAATTAAAGACCTTGAGCAAGCACAAGAAAGACTTGAGTGGCTAGATTGTTTAGAAGCCGCTGGAGTTGATAATTGGCAAGGTATTGATATTGCATTCGATATAAGAGAATACGGAAAGATATAAGAGACGGAAAGGAGAACTAGATGAAACAATACTTAGATTTGCTATATGATATTCGACATAACGGATATCCCAAAGCAGACAGAACAGGTAC
>Ga0307379_10011246_pt1 | contig 11762 bp, 10 predicted proteins | sample UN2MG_FD_202237 | JGI IMG/M metagenome (GOLD analysis project Ga0307379, IMG submission 202237) | Soil microbial communities from Risofladan, Vaasa, Finland - UN-2 | ecosystem: Environmental > Terrestrial > Soil > Coastal area > Acid sulfate soil | place: Finland: Risofladan, Vaasa | collected... | reverse complement strand
GCAAGCCGCCACCACGGGGAACAGGATAAGTATGGGTTACTTTAGGATGTTTATGTCTGGTCGGGTCGTCAATCACCCGCCATTTTTTAAAAAGCAAAATAATAAGAGGGGTGGAAAAAAAACTCACCAAAGTGGCGAGCAGAAAGGGAAGAACATAATTTAAAAAAGACCAGTCCATTTTAAGAAACAAGAAAAATAATTTTCCAAAGCGTAATTGCTCCTAAAACAGAGAAAAGGAGAGCAAAGCTACCACCTAAGATGGCCAAAAACTTTTCCTTTTTTTTGAGTAAAATCAAGGCGAGGTAGTAATTGAGAAGAAGGATTAGGAAGGAAAAAAGAGGAATCAGAAAGAGAAAATCTTTGGCTGCCAGCTGTTCTTGGCCCCATGGCCGGCTGTAGAAAAGGGGAACCTTTTCGGGAAGACTGCCTCTTTTGAAAAAAACAGTCAGCAAATCAAGAGCCACCAAAATTAAATTAGCCGCAAACAACCGGGAAAGAATTTTGTCTTGACCGAGGCTGAAAACCATTTAGCGATTTCTCCTTTGCCAAACCGTAAAATCTTCAGTTGCCTTTATTATTCGGTATTCTTTGTTAACTAGTGATTCCAGTTCAGTGAAAGTAGGCAAAAGGTGATTGACAATGATGAGGTTTGGTTTTTGCTGACCAAGAAGGGTGGCAATAGTTTTTTGTTGGTGGAGGTCTTGAATGTGATAGGCAACTGTATAAGGCCCAATTGGCAGGCGGCGGGAGAGAGCATAAAGTTGTGGTTCGTTGCTCCAAATAAAGATTTTTTCCTGCGGCCCAGTACTTTCATTAATAAATTGTGCCAATTCATAAAGCTGAGGAGTTTTTTGGCCGAAATAGGCAAAATAAGCAGTTTTATTTTTTTGGCGGCAGGCGAATTGAAAGAAGTTTTGGTAATAGGAAAGGGTGGCGTAGGACCAAAAATGGTAGCGAACAATACTCAGGGCCAAAAGTCCGAAAAGACTGATGACCAAAAGTCGGTTCAGCCAATCCTTTTTGGCAAAAAGAAGACCAACAGCGAGAGAAAAGGGTGGGATTACCTGAATAAGATAGTGAGGATAAGGCCGGCCAGGAAGAGTGGCGGCAAAGAGAGCGAAGATAAACCAGAGGGGGACAAAAATCAGGAGTGGACTAAGCCTCTTTCTTCTTAAGAAAAGTATTCCCAGACCGGCTAAAAGTAGCCCGCTTCTTATCAGAAGGTCACTTTTGACGAAGGAGGCAAGAGAAAAAAGATGGGAGCCAGTTTCCCAGGAGAAAAGGTAGCCAAAGGTTTGCTTAAAACAAGCAGTAAAGAATGGGGTAAAAGCACCCCTGGCCAAAAAGAAAAGGCCGGTTAAGACAAGAGGCAGGAGATAGCCCACCAAAAAAAGCACCTCTTTTTTGCCCAAACTAATAAACCTGTTTTTTGCCCGAAAAAGAGCCAGAAAAAGGAAAATCGCGGCAAAGTCAAAAACTGCCGGGATCTTTAAAAGAGGAGCCAGGCCCATAATTAGGCCGGCGATAAAAAAACTTTTGTAATTTCTAGCTCGTTGTTCCAGCAGATGAAAAATAAGATTAAGGCCGGCTACTGTTGGCAATAGAATGAAAATTTCTGAGTTGGCAATTGTCCCTTCGAATTTACGGATAGTGGTCAAGAAGGCAAAGGTGATGGTTGCCACGATAATTGCCTTTTTCTCTCTGGGAAAAAGTTTCCGGGAGAGTTGGAAGAAAAGGTAAATGCTGGCCAGAACAGAAGCCAAAAGGAAAAAACGAAACCAAAAGATTGTCCCTCCCGCCACTGCTGCTAAAAGATAAATCAAGGGCGGTTTATTATCAAAAATATCACGATACAAAAGAAGCCCTTTCTTGATTGCCTGGCCCAAAACCAGGTAGATTCCCTCATCGCCATACCAATAAGGCTCAAAAAGAGAGGGCAGCCGAAGGAGAAAAACCATTCCCAGCAAGATTAACAGCCAGTGGCTGGCAATAAACGTTCTTAATTTTTTTCCATCCATAGCAAAGAAAGTTGGCCGAATTGTTTGGCCTTTATCATATGATAACCATTAAGTTTAACTTCCTCAACTGGGGAGCTGGCAATAATGCCAATAATAGGTTGGACGGGGAGAGTAGTAGTAACATCATTTTTTTCCATCAAGGCAGTTCCCGTATAAAAAGGGAGGGGTTGGGGAGAATAAATCGGTGCCTGTAAACCATAATATTTGCTTTCCCAAAGGTGATGAGCGGCGGCGTTATAGTTAATGAGAGTCAGTTGGGGAGCTTCCTTCTTAATGAAATCGGCTAAATCTCTAAACGGTCTTTTGTCGGGGTGTAGAAAATAACGGCAATCCAAAAAGGTTAGAAGAAAAATAGCGGCAAGGAGCAGGAGAGAGGAAACTTTCCGCCGATGGGAGGCAATTAAAAGGGTTATGGCGGGAATGGTAATCAAAAGGTAACGGTCGTAAAAGACAGATTGGAAAAATTGGGAGATAAAGTAAGTCAGAATTAAAGGTGTCCAAAACCAGGCTAAAAGGAAAGCAGATTTGGCTTTATCTTTTGCCCAGCGGCGAGCGGCTAAAACGATGGTAAAACCGGCTAAAGCGAGGAGGCGGAGAGTTTCCCGACCTGAGCCGACAAGAAGTTTAATAACGGTTCCGCTGACAGTTGAGAGGGTCGGTTTGGCCAGCCAAAAGCCGCTTCCCACTAAGGAAGTCTGGTGGTAAAGTGGGTAAAGCCAAGGAAGATACAGGAGGAAAACGGGAGCGAAGTCCGCCAGTCGACGGAAAAGGAGGGATCGCTTAGGGATGCCTTCCCTTAAAGCCCAGAAACCCTCAAAAACAACGATGAAAATAGCAAAATGGTGGGTATATAAAGCCGCGGTAGTGGCCAGGATAAAGCCAGGGCGGTGCTTTTTTAAGAAAAAATAGACTGACCAGCAGGTAGTTAGAGCCAAAAGGGAATACATTCTCCCTTCAAGAGCATAAGTGAACAGAAAGGGATTAGCCAGTGTCAGAAGAGCCGCCAAAAGACCAGTTTTCTTATCCCAGAGAAGCTTGCCAATCAAAAAAACAGCCGCAGCGGTTCCTAGAAAGAAAAGAAAGGAAAGACTGCGGATAGCGATTTCTGAGCGGCCAAAAATCTGTAACCAGCAGTGAAGAAGCAAATAATAAAGTGGTGGGGAAGTATCCTTGGCAACAGTGGCAATAATTTGGGGAAGGGATTTAACTGCCAGGGTAACTGCCCAAGCTTCGTCTCCCCAGAGACTGGAATTGAATTGATTCATAACCAAATTATATTTTTTCTGTTACCCGATATTCAATATATTTACCCAGCATCAGCCGCGTATGAGCGTCAAGTCCAGGCAGAACGGTAAAAATAAAGCCAACAATGGGCATCAGGACAAATTCAAAAGGAATAAGCAGAGCGCGCAATCTAGAGACTTCTTGAGGACGCGGTGGCCTTTGTTTGGCATCGATATAGAGAATAATCGCGAGGAAAAGAAGACAGATGGTCAAAATGAGCGAAGAAGTCCTGGGCAAGTTGAAACCGATGGCGGTTTTAGAAAAATTTTTGTTTGCCAAGGCAGGAATGTTAACGCCCAAAGTAATGATAAACCAATTAACCGGCCACAAGAAGTGGTCTTCGATTAGCCGAAGAACACGCAAAGTTTTGTCCCAGAAAGGGATGGTGCGCGAAAGGAAATAATTTTTTATTACATAAGGATCATCAGAAACACCCCAAGCACAACGTTTTTGTTGTTCATACATATTCTTTAGGGTTCGGAAAAAATTAGTTGATTCAGCGGCATCAGCTGAGAGAGGGAGGAAAATAGGCTCAACTTCTGCCTTGCCATTAGTGACAAAGAAAGCCTTAAAGAACGTATGCCAGTCCTCGGGAATAATATCAGGGTCCCAGTAGCCAATTTTCTCTAGCAACCTAAAAGAAAGGGCATAGTTTTGGGTGCTCACTAAACGATCGGTCCGGATCAATTGGGCGGTGTTCCAAATAGTATTGAAGGTGTTGGCCACTCGCACAGGAGGTGGTAAACGCCAAAAGTTATTGTAAAAAACAACCGCTGGTTGCCAGAAACGTTCATATCGCTGAGGGTTGTCAAGAAATTTATAAGCTAAATAAGCAAAATGGTTAGGATGATAGACATGATCGGCATCGCAAGAGGAAACAAGACAATAGTCAGCATCTATTTTTTTAATCTTAATGAGTTTTTTCTTAGCCAACAAAATACAAGATCTAGCATTAGAATGTTTGCCGGCAGTTTCACCGGGAATTAAAACGTGTTCGTTTATCAAAAAATGGGCAAATTTTCCCTGAAACTTCTTTTCCAGCTCGGTAGCCTTGACTTGCCAACGGTCTTCTCGTGCCTCAAAACCCAAGACAACACTTATCTGGTTTTTGGGCATTGTTTGTTTGGAGAGGCTTTCCAGGGTCCTTTCCAAGATATAAAGGGGTTCTTTATAGGTACAGACGATTACCAAATGGTGAACATTTTTCCAGTCAGGGAAAAACCTTAACTCACCCAACCAATCCATTCGTTTTGAAGCCTCGATGCGCAGGTGGGCAATGATAGCGAAAAAGGCAAAAGTGATTGATTTGTAAAACCAAAAAATATCAAAAAGGAGAATAAAATAGGCAACCGTCATTGGCGCGACAAAAGCTCCCCAAACAGGGAAAAGAATCAGGTTCCAGGAAACAAAACCTGGCAGGATTTCCAAAAGCCTTTGAATCAAGCGCTCTTTTTTGATTTTCATCGTTAAATTCGCGGGAATAACGGCTTCTCAGCTGCAATTCTTGGTCCTTTAAATTGAGCCGAGATTCTTTCGGCGGTTTCGGGCATAAAGGGCTGAAGTGCGAAAGCAATGTCTAGAATTCCCCGTACCGCCTCGCTCAATATTATTTTTGTCTCTTCGTCAGTCTTTTCCCATGGTCTTTCTATAGAAATTTGAAGGTTAATGTTGGCGATGTTTCTCCAAATTTCCTCCAGTGCCAAATTTAGCTCAATTTTTTCCATGTGCGTATGATAACCACCGATTTCGAGTTCTTGACTAATAGAGGCAGGAAGATTGCCTTTGAAATGATAGTTCTTGCTTTCACAAAGCTTAGCCACCCTTGAAATCAGGTTCCCCAAGCCATTGGCCAAATCAGCATTATATTTTTCCGTGAATTTTTGCCAACTAACATCACTGTCAGAGGTGGCTGGGAAAGTGGAGGCAATAAGATAGCGCGTGCCATCAACGCCATAGTTTTGGATTAGTTCTTGCGGCGCGATAACATTTCCTAAAGATTTACTCATCTTCTGTCCATCAATCAAATAAAAGTTATGGACAAAGATTTCTTTGGGAAGTAGCAAATCAGCCGCAATAAGAAGCGCTTCCCAGATAACGGTGTGGAACCAGATAATATCTTTGGCAATTAAATGGAGGTCTGCTGGCCAAAAATCTTCTTTGCCAGTAATTTTAGTCGCTGTATAATAATTAAACAAAGCATCCACCCAAACATAGATAGTCTGTGATTTATCCCAGGGGATAGGAATTCCCCAAGTAACTTCGGCTCGAGAAATACTTAAGTCACTAACCCCTGCCTTAAGCCGGGAAAGCACTTCCGTTTTTTTGCTTTGAGGAGAAATCCTATAGTGGAAGGGATGGTTTTCGTTTTCGATTGCCTTGATTAACGTCGGAACATACTTAGAGAGACGGAAAAAGTAATTTTCCTCTTTTTGGGCTACCACTTCTTTAGTAGGATGAAGCGGACATTTGCCTTTGATAAGTTCTGATTCAGTAATAAATTTCTCACAACCGATGCAATAAAGGCCAGTATATTTAGCCTTATAAATATCGCCTTTTTTGTAAATTTTGGTCAAAACTTCTTGGACAATCTTTTCGTGCTTGGGGTTAGTGGTGCGGATGAAATAATCATAATTGATATTGAGTTTGGGCCAAATTTCAGCAAAGGTCTTGGAAACCTTATCTGTAAATTCCTGGGGAGGAAGGCCTTGTTCAGCGGCCGCTTCCGCCACTTTGGCTCCGTGTTCATCGGTCCCAGTCAAAAAGAAGACCTTTTCACCCAAAACCTTGTGATAGCGGGCAATAATATCTGCCGTCACCGTGGTAACCGTATGCCCAATATGCGGGATGTCGTTGACATAGTAAATCGGCGTGGTAACAAAAAACTTTTTGTTCATCAGGCTAATTTTAGCTTAAGTTGGCCTTGAAAGCAAAGGCAGGGAGGACTTATTAGCCAAAAAGACTTTTGATTTTCTTCGCCCAGTGCTCAGCCCATTCGTCAATCATAATTTTCTCCAGGGCAATTCGTAGTCCGGGGGCTTTAGCGAGCTGTTCTTGGATTTGGGAAATGGTCGCCGAGGAAATTTTCAGCCGTCTTTTTATTTCGGCATAACTTAGGCCGTCGTTAAGATATTTGGCAATCGCAAATCTTTTTGCCAAACAAAGAAGCTCAGCTCGGGAAAGAAAGCTTTTGAGAAGTTGCTTGATTTCGGCTTTGTCCCTAGTATCGGTTAATACTTGGCAAAGGATATCTAAGATGTCTTTTTCTACCGCCGGGTTTAGTTTTTGGGAAGAAACCCTCATTTAAGCCCAAAATATCATTGCCCCTAGCTCTTGTCAAATAGCCAAAGTCTAGCGGCTTTTGCTTTGGTGGGAAGAGAAGTAAAGTTCCGAGGTCAGGAAGAAGGCTAAAATGAGGGAAAAGTTCAGCCAATTGGCTTCCCGGATTAATTGCAGGAGCAAGCAAATATCTAAAAAAAGGGCTAAAAAGAATCCGCGTCGGGTATGGCCGAAAAGAAAGGCCAGCGTGAGGGTTAAAGGGGGAGTAAGAGTTAGAAAAAAAAGAATAATATTCAGAGGCAAGGCAAAATTAAAACGAGAGATGGTTAGAGAAAAATATTGAGTGGGGGAGAGGCAAAAAATTACTAGAAGCCAGATGCCCCACAAAATTAGATTGATAATAAGGACGGGGAGGAAATTGCGACGGTGTTTGCGAACCATTAATTAATTTTAAAGCAAAGCCGTGATAAAATGTAGGGAGCATGGCCAGGGAAGCTTACTTTATCCTTATTATCGTGACTTTAGGTTTTGGAGCGGTGCTTTATCTTTTGAACCGTCGATTGGCCGAACTTTCTCAAAACAAAACCGATGAGACCTTAACCGAATGGCTAAAGTCAATGCAATCATCTGTCGATAATACGACTAAAACCCTTAATTCTGCCCTAAGTAGCAGTAATAAGAATTTAACCGATACTTTGCAGCGGGGGAATGAAGAGCTTAATCGCCGGTTGGATAATGCGGCACGCTTGATGAGCCAAATCCAGCGGGAAGCGGGAAAATTTGCCGAGCTTTCTTTATCAATGAAAAACTTGCAGGATTATTTGAAAAGTCCGAAACTGCGGGGTAATATTGGCGAGCAGGTCTTGAAAGATTTAATCGGTCAAATGTTTCCCAAAAGTTCGTTTTTTCTCCAGTATGCCTTCAGAAGTGGCGAGAAAGTGGATGCGGCGATTAAGACAGACGCCGGGATTTTACCGATTGATTCAAAATTCCCGGCGGAAAACTTCCAGAAGATGATGGCGGCGGAGAATGAAGCGGAAAAAGAAACGGCCCATCGTGATTTTAATCGCGATGTTAAGAAACATATTAGTGCGATTGCCAATAAATACATTTTACCGGAGGAGGGGACAATGGATTTTGCTCTGATGTATATTCCTTCTGAACCGGTCTATTATGAGGTAGTGAATGATATGGATTTGACTGATTTTGCCCGCCGAGAAAGAGTTTACCCGGTTTCTCCCAATACCTTGTACGCTAATTTGCAGGTAATTTTACTTTCTTTTCAAGGAAAAGATATCGAGAAAAAATCCCGTCAACTCTTTTCTTTGCTTAGGGGAATTCAGAAAGATTATGTTAAACTTGGTGACACTTTGGGAGTTTTGAATAAACACATTACCAACTCCTATAATCAGATGAGCAATGTTAATACTGAGTTTCTGCAAATTGGCCAAAAACTTTCTTCAACTCAAACTTTAGAGGGGAGTGAAGAAGTTAAGCAGCTAACATCATGAGTAAGAGAGATTTAGTTCCTGGGAGCATTTGGAAACATTTTAAGGGCAGAGTTTATCGGATTGTGGGCGTGGCCAAGTACAGTGAGGATATGGACAAGGAGTTTGTGGTTTATAGTCCGGTTGAACCCAGCCCGGAATATGGTCGCGATCAGCTTTGTATTCGGCCCAAGGAGATGTTTCTGGAAAAAGTTACCCGTGATGGCAAAACCTTTTGGCGGCTTGAGAAAGTGAAAGAATAGAGCCTTATTGTATAATCGGCTTGTGGTTGATGCTTCCGAAAAAAAACTAAATCCCGAACAGCTTAAGGCAATCCAGCACGGCGAAGGGCCGCTTTTAATTATTGCCGGAGCGGGGACAGGCAAGACCACGGTCATTACCGAAAGAATCAAATATTTTATTATTGAACAAAAAGTTTCCCCGGGAGAGTTATTGGCCCTCACTTTCACTGAAAAAGCTGCTCGGGAAATGGAAGAGAGAGTCGATGTTGCCTTACCTTTGGGTTATGCCAACCTCTGGATGGACACTTTCCACGGCTTTGCCGACCGAATTTTACGTGATGAGGCCCTTAATATCGGCCTAAACCCTCACTATAGGATAATGACCCAGGCAGAAAACGTTCATTTCCTGCGCCGCCACCTCTTTAAGCTCGATTTGGACTACTTTAGACCCTTAGGAAACCCGAATAAGTTTGTAGAAGGCTTACTCCAGCACTTTTCGCGGCTTAAGGACGAAGATGTGGCGGTGGAAGAATATTTTCAATATTTAAAAGAATTAAAAAAACAAAAAAATTTAGGAAAAAATAAAAAACTTAAAGAAAATGAGGAAGATTTTGAGGAAATTTCCCGGACCGAAGAATTAGCGAAAGCTTACCAAAAATACGAAGAGCTGAAGTTTCAAGAAGGAGTTTTGGATTTTGGGGATTTAATGAGCCAGCTTTTGCGGCTTTTCCGGACTCGACCAAAGATTTTGAGAACTTACCAAGAAAAATTCAAATACACTTTAGTGGATGAGTTCCAGGATACCAACCACGCTCAGTATGTTCTTATCAAACTCTTAGCGCCACCGCCTAAAAGTAATTTGACAGTGGTGGGCGACGACAATCAGTCAATCTATAAATTCAGGGGAGCGGCAATTTCCAATATCCTTCAGTTTAAAAAGGATTATCCGGAAGCTCAAAGCGTCGTTTTAAATAAAAACTATCGTTCCACTCAAACAATTTTGGATGCCGCTTATCGGCTGATTAAGAATAATGACCCGGATACACTGGAGGCGAGCTTAGGTATCAGTAAGAAGTTGGAGAAAGTCCGGGAGGTTACGGAAGTACCGGTGGAATTTTTTTTGGCTGACCGAGCGGATAACGAGGCGGAGATAGTGGCCAACGAAATTAAAAGTTTAAAGCGCGAAGTTCAAAGTTTGGAATGGAAGGATTTTGCGATTTTGGTCAGGGCTAACAGTCACGCCGAGCCGTTTCTGCGGGCTTTGGCTTGGGGGGGAATACCAGCCCAATTTTTAGGGCCGGGGATGCTCTTTAGGCAGCCGGAAATAAAAGACCTCATTTCTTATTTATTGGTTTTATATAATTTTGAAGATTCAATCGCAATGTATAGACTGTTGTCTATGGAACATTTTGGTCTCCCTGGGCGAGACCTGGCCGCGCTTTTGAATTTTAGCCGGAAAAGGCGCATTTCCCTCTTTGAGGCCTGCGAGGAAGTGATTGCCCCCGACGCGACTGTTATTAGTCCGGCGGCTCGGGACACAATCGGGAAACTGGTCCGTTTAATCCATAAGCATATGGACCTGATGAAGACAGCCAGTGCCTATGAAATTCTTTTGCTTTTTCTTCAGGATAGTGGTTTGTATGGTTGCCTGTCGGACATAAAAACAATTGAAGACGAAAAGAGAGTTCAAAATATCGCGAAATTTTTCGATAAACTGAAGGTTTACGAGACTGGCCATGAAGACGCTTCGGTTCTGGCAGTGGTGGACTATATTAATCTTTCGCTGGAACTGGGCGAATCTCCGTTAGTGGCGGAAATTGACTGGACGGAAAACGATGCGGTCAATGTTTTAACTGCTCATTCGGCTAAAGGTTTGGAATTCCCAGTCGTTTTTATGGTGAATCTGGTCAACCGCCGGTTTCCGTCGATGGAACGACGGGAGCAAATTCCTATTCCCGAGGCCTTGATTAAAGAGATTCTTCCTCAAGGGGACTTCCATTTGGAGGAAGAACGACGACTTTTTTATGTGGGGATGACGCGGGCGGAGGACAAGCTTTACTTAACGGCGGCTAACTTTTACGGCGAAGGTAAGCGGGAAAGGAAGGTTTCACCGTTTGTAGTTGAGGCACTCGGAGAAAACGTAGTTTGCAGCCCGCAAAACGAGAAGCAAAAAACCCAGCTTTCCATTTTTGATTTAAAGACAGTGGGGGAAAAGAAAGAGCCAATGGCTCGCCAGCCGATAAGCCAGCTTTCTTACTCCCAAATCGAGACTTTTGACCTTTGCCCCTTGAAATATAGATTTGCCTATATACTTTTTCTCCCGACTCCCCCATCGGGGGCACTATCTTTTGGGAGTACCATTCATGAAACTATGCGGGACTTTTACCAGCGGGCCATGGCTGGCCAAAACCCGACCAAAGATGACCTTTTGAAAATTCTGGCGGAAAACTGGGTTTCGATCGGTTACAACTCGCGGGAGCAACAACAGCGCTACAAAAAGGAAGGCGAGAAAATTTTGGGTGAATTTTTTGAAAAAACCTACAACCCGAAAGTGTTGCCAATGGCTTTAGAGCAATCATTTGTTATTCGCCTGGGGCCGACCTTAAAGATTTTGGGGAAAATTGACCGGATTGACCCCGCTCAGTCGGGCTTTGAAATTATTGATTACAAAACCGGCAAGTCTTCAACCAAAAAAGAAGTGGAAAAAGACTTGCAGCTTTCAATTTATGCTTTAGTAGCGGTAGAGGGAGTTTTAACTTATGCAGGGATTTTAGAACAAATTCCCAAACCGGAAGAAGTAACCGTTTCCTTTTACTTTTTTGACCATCAGGGAAAAATTTCCGGCACCAGGACGAAAGAGGATTTAGAGAAGGTGAAAGAAGAGCTTTTAAAAAAAGCCAAAGCGATTTCTGAAAGCAACTTCTCCCCCACTCCCGGCAAGCACTGTGATTTTTGTGAATTCAGGCTTTTATGTGAAGCCTGGAACTAAAAGGTTCAGGTCGTTTTAGACGGTTTGAGGGGCAGACATTCCTTCCCTGGCTTGATCATGGAGAGCGGCTAGTCCTGCCAATAAGGTTAATTGTTGGACCGAATTATCGACATTATGACAGGAAAATTCGTATCCTCCCGGTTCTACAATTTCTGGATCAACAGTATGGACTCCACAAGCTTCACCGGGGCAGTCTAAAGAAAACCAACCATTGCTTCTTGTCTCTGATCGGAAATAATGAGGGCCAAAGTTAAGAGGAAACATTTTTTCATAGGCTCGACTCATAGCTGCCTCTGCCTCTCTGAGATAAACGCCACTGGCTTTTGAAGCCAGGTAAGCCCTCAAAGGGATACTAATTTCTCCCCCAAGGGAACCTCCGTCTGCATCTAGGCGGGTAATAGTATCGATTGTTAATAGTTGAGGAACTGGGGAAGAAGTGTCTTTTTCCGAAGAGTTTAAAAGAGCG